>Ga0208834_100193_pt1 | contig 24177 bp, 25 predicted proteins | sample DeeseametaMP1787_FD_184182 | JGI IMG/M metagenome (GOLD analysis project Ga0208834, IMG submission 184182) | Marine microbial communities from the Deep Pacific Ocean - MP1787 (SPAdes) | ecosystem: Environmental > Aquatic > Marine > Oceanic | place: North Pacific Ocean | collected 2011-05-03 | reverse complement strand
CGGCGACCTCCGCGAGCCGACGCCGGCGCACGGACAGCACGAGGTAGGTCGAGAGCAGCAGCGCGAGCACGCCCAGGCTGCTGGGGACCACCCAGGGGGCGAGCTCGGGGGTGAGGGGCAGGGTCACGACCGGGGTATCGGCCCGGCCGGAGCGGGTCTTGAGGGCGGGTCTCGAGGGGCGGGTCTCGAGGGGCAGGTCTCGAGGGCCCAGGCGTCAGCGCCCCAGCAGGCGGGACCCCTCGCGGTGCCACTCCTCGGCCCAGCCGGCCACCTCGTCCAGGGCGACCGGCTCGCCGAGGAGGTAGCCCTGGAAGGCGCCGCACCCCAGGCCGCGCAGTCGGTGCACGGTCTCGGTGGTCTCGACGCCCTCGGCCACCACGCGCACGTCCAGGCCGCGGGCGGCGCTGATCATCGCCCGGCACAGCCGCTCGGCGTCGGGGTCGTCGGCGACGGCCTGCACCAGGTGCGGGTCGATCTTGATCTCCCGGACCGCGGGCAGCTGCCACAGCGCGGTCAGCGAGGTCTGCGCGGAGCCGAACCCGTGCACGCTGACCCCGCAGCCCAGCGCCCGCAGGCCCTCCAGGAGCCCGGTGACCTCGGCGGTGGCGCGGGGGGCGGGCTCGGTGATCTCCAGGACCAGGTCGTGGGCGTGGACGCGGGACTCCTCCAGCAGCCGTCCGAGGTCCCCGAGGAGGCGGGTACCCATCATCGAGCGGGCCGAGACGTTGACCGCGACGGTCGCGCCGGGCGCGGAGACCTGCAGCGTGGGCAGGTCGGCCAGGGCGCGTCCGAGCACCCACCGGGTCAGGTCGGCGATGACCGCGCTGCGCTCGGCACGCGGCAGGAACAGGTCAGGGAGCAGCAGCCCGCGCTCGGGGTGCTGCCAGCGCACCAGCGCCTCGAACCCGGTCACGGCGCCGGTCCATCCGTCGACCTGCGGCTGGTAGTGCACCACCAGCTGCTCGCGGCGCAGCGCCTCGGCCAGCTCCTCGGGGCCGGTCCCGTCGGAGGCCGCGCGGTCGCCGCCGGGGCGGCGCCAGCGCTGGGGGGAGGACTTGGCGTCGTACATCGCGGAGTCGGCGGCCTGCACCAGCTCGCCGATCGTGCGGCCGTCGTCGGGGTGGACGGCCAGGCCGATGGAGGGGGTGATGCTCCAGCTGACCTCGTCGAGCCGGATCGGCTGGGAGAGCTCGGTGAGCAGGTCCTCGGTGCGCTGCTCGAGGGCGCACGCGTCCGGGCCGGCGATGAGCAGGGCGAACTCGTCGCCGCCCAGCCGCACCGCCAGGTCCTCGATGCCGATGGCGGCCCGGGCCCGCCGCCCGATCTCGACCAGGACCCGGTCGCCGGCGTGGTGGCCGAGGGTGTCGTTGACGGCCTTGAACCCGTCGAGGTCGAGCAGCAGCAGGCCCGAGTGGCCACCTGCCTGCTCGGCCTCGGCGAGCAGCCGCGGGCCCTCGGCGGAGAGCACCTCGCGGGTGGCCAGGCCCGTCAGCGGGTCCTGCTGGCCGGGGCCGCCGGGCAGCAGCCGCATCAGCCGCGGCACCCAGCGTCGGCCGCGGACGGGGTCGCGGAAGGTGATCACCACCTGGTCCCACCCCCGCGCCCGGGCGACGAGCAGGAAGCAGACGCCCAGCAGCGCGACCAGGGCGACGGCGAGGGCCGCCACCCTGTGGTCGGCCACTGCGTCCATGTCATCCCGCCTGACTCGTCTCGTCCGCCGCCGGCGCAGGGACCGGCGGTGCCACGTAGGTCGCTCCCGAGATCGACATGGTCAGGCTAGAGGAGTCACCCGAGGCCGAGAGCGCGACGGACCGCACCAGGAACGCACGGTCCAACCGCTCCAGACCACGCAGCATCCGGCGGGCCTCGTCGTAGCCGCCCTCCAGGGTCATGGCGACGGTCTGCACCGCGAGGTCGGACGGTACGCCGGCGGGTGCCGCCTCGGCCGCGGACCCGTCCTCGGTGGGGCTCGGCGGCGGCGCGGGCGCGGCCAGTGGCGCGGGGGCCGAGGGGCTGAGGGTGGTGATGTCGCCGGGGGCGTACCCGGCCTCGCGGGCGATCTCCCCGATCTGCTCGAAGAAGCCGGGCTGGTCGGCCGTCGGCGGGAACAGCTCGGCCAGGCGCCGCTCGGCGCGCTCGGTGTCGCCGAGGTCCCCGGCCTTGGCCTGCAGGCGGCCCAGCTGCAGCGCCAGCAGCGCGGAGCGGTCGGCGGCGGCCTCGGCGGCCTCGCGCTGCTCCCCGACACGGGCCAGCGTGGGTCCGAGCAGCAGCACCCAGCCCAGGGCCGCGGTGAGCAGCAGGACCAGGGAGCCGATGAGGGCGGTGGCGGAGGCGGATCGCAGGTTCACTCCGACCCCTCCCCGGACTCGTCGCTGGTCTCGTCGGCTGCCTCGTCGCTCAGGCCGGTCAGTGCGGCCCGGTCGTCGTAGCGGCCGCTGAAGACCTTCGGCGTCAGCGCGACCGAGCCGCTGAAGGTCACCGAGGCCCCCTCGTCGGTGGTGGTCGTGGTGATGAACGGCTCGGAGAACTCCTTGGCCGCGGCCAGCGAGATGACCAGCTGGCCCACGGTGCCGCGGTCGGCCGCGGTGCCCGACAGGGTCACGCAGCCGATCACCTCCAGCACCGCGAACGGGTCCGGGCCCGGGCACCCCGCGGCGACCAGGCCACGGGTGACGTCGGTGATCGTGCCGTCGGGGGCGATCGTGACGCCCACGCCGGTCGGCAGGTCCACCGACAGCGACTCGATCCGAGCACCGCCCGGGGTCGCGTCGGCCAGTGCCTCGAGCACCTCGGAGAACGCCACGTCGGTGGCCATCTGCTGCTGGACGGCGCGGGAGCGACGGTCCACGCCGTCGACGTAGGTCTGCACCGGCGCGAGGTCGGCGATGCGGCCCTGCAGGCTCTCCGCGGTGGCCTCCTCGCCCCGCAGGTCGGCCTCCACCTGGGCCAGCACGATCCGCTCGTAGGCCCAGCCGCCTGCGATCGCCACCACCAGCGCGAGCAGCCCGAGCGCGAACCGCTGCCGCCAGCGGCGTACCCGCAGCTCCTCGTGCACCCACGGCGAGAGCAGGTTGACGCTGCTGCTGACCTCGACCTGCGTGTCGGTGGGGGAGCGGTCCTTGAGGATGATCATGCGATCGCCCCCAGGCACAGCGCGGCGGGCACGACGTAGGCGTCCGAGGGGCTCTCGGGGGCCTCGCCCTTGGCCCGCCGGGCGGGGGCCACGCCCTCGACGACCGAGGACAGCGTCAGCGGGCGGACGGGCAGCCCCAGCGTGCGCGAGCAGGTCTCGAGGAACGACGGGTGCGCGGCCCCCGCGCCGGTGACGGCGACCGAGGCGACGGAGTGCTCGGGGTCGGAGTCGGAGTAGAAGTCCAGGGTCGCGCTGATCTCGTTCACCAGCCGGCTCGTCGCGTGCCGCAGCGTCGGCTCGTGCTCGATGGCGGCCTCGCGCTTGAGCCGTTCGGCCTGGTCCCACTCCATGCCGGTCGCCGCGACCAGGGTGTGGGTCAGGCCGTCGCCGCCGAGGCCGGCCGCCACCCGGACGAAGTGCGGGACGCCGCCGGTGTGGACCGCCACGGCGACCTTGTCGGAGCCGACGTCGATGACGGCCTCGGTACGCGGCGGCGGGAGCTCGCCGGGCCGTCCCTGCTCCGCGGCCCGGGCCAGCGCCTCACGGCGACCGGCGGCGGCCGCGGCGCGGACGAGCGCGAGCGGCGCGAGGTCGGCGGTCGTGGCCCGCAGACCCGCGGCGCGGACGGCACGGACCATCTCGTCCACGGCGCCGCGGGCGGTCGCCACCAGCAGGATGCGCACCATCCGGCGCTCCTGCCCGGACTCGTCGCGGCGGGTGACCTCGCCGAGCAGGACGTGGTCGAGGTTGGCGTCGTCGACCGCGACCGGCAGCAGCTCGGCCACCTGGTAGCGCAGCGCCCGCTTCAGGTCGGCCGGCGGCATCCAGTCCAGCTCGATCTGGCGCACCAGCACCGAGCCGCTGGAGATGCCCAGCCGCACCTCGCGGGTCGAGAAGCGCCCCGACTTCCACAGCTCGCGGCACGCGGCCGTCACCTGGTGCGGGTCGGCGACCACCCCGGTCTCCACCGCGCCGCGACCGAGCTCGATCGAGCCGTGGCGGCGCAGGGTCGGGTTCTTGCCGCGCAGCTCGACGGCGCGCACCGCGGTGCGTCCGATGTCGAGCCCGACGACGGTGCTGGCCATGGTGCTCCCTGCTGTGGGTGTCGCTGGAGTGGTGCGTGCACCGGAGGTCTCGGACCCGGGTCGCCGCGACTTGAGGCCGGATCGGGGACCGGTGCGGACCACCGTCGTACCGCCGGTACGCGAGGTGTCCCGCCGAGGCCTGCACGACCCTGCTCAAGGAGGGCGCCGCGCGAGCCGAGACCTCCGGTGGCCGGACCGACGACCGAGGTGGAGGACCCCAGTGGAGGACCCGATGGACAGCACGCTGCGCGACCTGCTCCAGCAGGTGGTGGTGCTGGAGGCCTCCGACCTGCACCTGCGGGCCGGGGCGGTGCCGAAGGTACGCCGCTCGGGGGCCCTCGAGCCGCTGCCGGTGCCCGCCCCCGCGGCCGATGACCTGGCGCGGATGCTCGAGAGCGCGATGAGCCCCGACGTGCTGGACGCCTTCGCCCGCGACCTCGAGGCCGACTTCGCGATCGCCGCGGAGGGGATCGGCCGGTTCCGCGTCAACGCGTTCCTCGCCCGGGGCGCGGTCGGCGCGGTGCTGCGGCGCATCGGGGAGGACCCGATCCCGCTCGACACGCTCGGCATGCCCGAGTCCGTGGGTCGGCTGGCGCTGCGCCCCCGCGGCCTGGTGCTCGTCACCGGCCCGACCGGCTCCGGCAAGTCCACGACGCTCTCGGCCATGGTCGACCTGGTCAACCAGACCCGGCCGGTGCACGTGCTGACGCTCGAGGACCCGATCGAGGTGGTCCACCGCGACAAGCGTGCGACCGTCACCCAGCGCGAGCTCGGCTCCGACACCCGCGACTGGTCCCGGGCCCTGCGCGCGGCCATGCGCCAGGACCCCGACGTCATCCTGATCGGCGAGCTGCGCGACGCCGAGACGGTGCGCGCGGCGCTGTCGGCCGCCGAGACCGGGCACGCGGTGCTCAGCTCGATGCACACCACCGACGCCCGGGAGACGGTGCTGCGGCTGGTGGAGTTCTTCCCCAGCCACGAGCAGCCGCGGGTGCGCGCGGCCCTGGGGGCCAGCCTCGAGGGCGTGGTCTGCCAGCGGCTGGTGCCACGCGCGGACGGGGCCGGCCGCGTGTGCGTGGTCGAGGTCGGCGTACGCGACGCCCGCTTCGCCGAGGCCGTCGCCGACCCGGACAAGACCCACGACCTGCCCGAGGTGCTGGCCGAGGGCAGCTGGTCGGGCATGCAGACCTTCGACCAGCACCTGCTCGCGCTCGTGCAGGACGGCACCGTCGACGTGCGCACCGCGACGATGGCGGCGTCGAACCCGCACGACTTCGGGGTCATGCTGCGCCGGACCGGATGGACCCCCGCCGGCGCCGTGGCCGATGATGGGGCGCGATGAGCGACGACGCCCCCGAGCTGGAGAGCCTCGGTCTCGACGAGCTGCGGCACTACCGCCAGCGGCTGCGCGACGAGGAGGACCGTGTGTCCTACTGGCGTCGCGTCGTCCACGCCCGGATGGACCTCCTGACCGCCGGTCGCTCCACCGACGGCTCGATCTCGGTCGACGAGCTGGTCCGGGTGCTCGGTGACACCGGCACCGGTGCGGCGCGCACGGCGCTGATGCGCGTCCGCGCCGCCGAGCCGCTGCCCGACGTCCCCGACCTCACCGAGGTCTGGGTCGCCCCCCGCTCCGCCGACGACGCCGCCCGCCAGCTCTCCGCGCTCGAGCACGCCGAGCAGCAGCTCACCGGCTACCGCACCGCTCTCTTCGCCCGCATCGATGCCGCCGGGGTCGAGCTGATCCGCCGCTACCGGGCCGACCCCACCCTCGCCCTCTCCGTCCTGGGCTGACCGCTCCCGCCGAACCGTCGCTCACGCACGGCCGAGAGGTCGCTGGCGCACGGCCGAGAGGTCACTCACGCACACCCCTCAAGGTCGCGTACGCCGCAGCCGAGACCTCTCCCGTGGACACCGCCTCGCTGACCCGATCGGACGGCCGACCCGAGGGCCGTCGCGGCCCGGCCGTCGAGGAGCTGCTCGCCCAGGGCAAGGTGACGCCCGCCCAGGTCGAGGAGGCCCGCGCGCTGGCTGGCCCGGGCGGCGAGGTGCTGCCCGCGCTGGTGCGCACGGGTGCCGTGGACCGGGCCGAGCTGCTCCGGTGGGGCGCCGAGGCCAGCGGCGTGGACTTCCTCGAGCTCACCGACCTGCCGCTGGACGCCGCGGCGACCGCCCTGCTGCCGGGCGACTTCGCGCGCCGGGCCGGGATCATCCCGGTGGGCTGGCGCGACGGCGAGCTGGTCGTGGCCGCCCCGGTCCGCCTGGTGCTCGACCTCTCGCTCAAGGACGACGTCGCGCGGCTGACCGGCCAGCGGGTGCGCTTCGCGCTGGCGCGGTCCTCGGAGATCCAGCAGCGGCTCAACCAGACCTACCGTGCCGAGGGCGAGCTCGCCGACCTCAGCATCGACCTCTCCCACGACGTCGAGGAGGTCGACGACGACCTCGACACTTTCACCGAGGTCGCCGAGGACGCCCCGGTGGTGCGGTTCGTGAACCTGCTGATCACCCAGGCGATCGCCGACAAGGCCTCCGACATCCACCTCGAGCCGACCGAGAAGGACCTGCGGGTCCGCTACCGCATCGACGGCGTGCTCCGCGACGCCCACCGGGCCCCGCGCAGCATCCTGGGCGGGGTCGTGAGCCGGCTGAAGATCATGGCCGACATGGACATCGCCGAGCGGCGGATCCCCCAGGACGGGCGGCTCTCGGTGAGCCACCTCGGGCAGACGATCGACCTGCGTGTGGCGACGCTGCCGACGGTGTGGGGGGAGAAGGTCGTCGCGCGTGTGCTCGACAACTCCAACACCCGGCTCGGCCTGGCCGACCTGGGGTTCAGTCCCGGCAACTTCACGCGGTTCGAGGCGTCGTACACCAAGCCCTACGGGATGATCCTGGTGACCGGTCCGACCGGGTCGGGCAAGTCGACGACGCTCTACGCCACGCTCAACATCCTCAACCAGCAGCACGTCAACGTGATCACGGTCGAGGACCCGGTGGAGTACCGCCTGCCCGGCATCAACCAGGTGCAGACCAACCCCAAGGCCGGCCTGACCTTCGCCAGCGCGCTGCGCTCGATCCTGCGCTCGGACCCCGACATCGTGCTGATCGGCGAGATCCGCGACCACGAGACGGCCAACATCGCCGTCGAGGCCGCGCTCACCGGTCACCTGGTGCTCTCGACGCTGCACACCAACGACGCGCCGTCGGCGGTGACCCGCCTGGTCGAGATGGGCATCGAGCCGTTCCTGGTCGGGTCCGCGCTGGACTGCGTGGTCGCCCAGCGGCTGTGCCGCTCGCTGTGCGAGCGCTGCAAGGAGGCCTACGTGCCGGGCGCGGAGGAGCTCGCGCTCGTCGGCTTCCCGGTCGAGCCGGGCGAGGCCGACGACCTCGTGCTGCACCGGCCCAAGGGCTGCTCGACCTGCGGCGGCACCGGCTACCGCGGCCGGATGGCGCTGCACGAGGTGATGCCGATCGACGAGCAGCTGGAGAAGCTCACCGTCCGCCGCTCCAGCGCCGACGAGATCACCCGCGCCGCGCGCGAGGGCGGCATGAGCTCGCTGCGCGAGGACGGCTGGCTCAAGGTCCGCAACGGTCGGACCTCGATCGAGGAGGTGCTCCGTGTCGTGGGGTGAGGAGTGGGCCCCCGAGGCCCCGGCGCCGCTGGTCGACCTCGACGGGCTGCTGCGCCACGTCGCCGAGGGCGGCGGCTCCGACCTGCACCTGACCGTGGGCGCCCCGCCGACGGTCCGGGTGCGCGGCGAGATGACGCCGGTGCCGGGCACCGCCGTCCTCACCGCCGAGGACCTGCGCGAGGCGTTGTACGCCGTCATGACCGAGCGCCAGCGCCAGGTGCTGGAGGAGACCCGCGAGCTCGACTTCGCCTACGCCGTCCCGGGGCTGGCGCGGTTCCGCGTCAACGTGTTCTGGCAGCGCGAGGCGGTCGGTGCGGTGATGCGCCTGATCCCGTGGCGGATCACGCCGTTGGAGGACCTCGGGATGCCGCCGGTCGTGGAGACCTTCGGCCACCTCAAGCGCGGGCTGGTGCTGGTCACCGGGCCGACCGGCTCGGGCAAGTCCACGACGCTGGCCGCGATGCTCGACCAGATCAACCGCACGCGGCGCGGGCACATCATGACCATCGAGGACCCGATCGAGTTCCTCCACCAGCACCAGGGGTGCCTGGTCAACCAGCGCGAGGTCGGGGCCGACACCAGGGACTTCCGCAGTGCCCTCAAGCACGTGCTGCGCCAGGACCCGGACGTGATCCTGGTCGGCGAGCTCCGTGACCTGGAGACGATCTCGGTCGCGCTGACCGCCGCCGAGACCGGCCACCTGGTGCTCGCCACGCTGCACACCCAGTCCGCGCAGGACACGGTGAGCCGCGTGGTCGACGTGTTCCCCTCCGGCCAGCAGCAGCAGGTCCGTACCCAGCTGGCCGCCACCTTGCAGGCCGTCGTCTGCCAGACGCTCGTGCCCACCGCCGACGGCACCTCGCGGGCGGTCGCGGCCGAGATCATGGTCTGCACGCCGGGCGTGCGCGCGATGATCCGCGACGACAAGCTGCAGCAGATCCCCGGTGCGCTGCAGGCCGGCGCACGCCACGGCATGCAGACGCTCAACGCCCACCTGGCCTCGCACGTCCGGGCCGGTCGGGTCTCCCGCGAGGCCGGCCTCGAGCACTGCTCGGACCGCGAGGACTTCCTCTCCCTGGTCGGCTCCAAGAGCACGCTGGCCGCCGGGACGATGGTGTCCGGCAACGGCACCGCAGGCAGCAACGGCGCCGCGCCCGCGGTCGCCGCTCCCACCTCCTCCTGGTCCTAGGGGTCGCACGCACGATGGCCACCAACACCTACGCCTACAAGGTCCGTGACACCACCGGCCGCTTCCGTGAGGGCAAGGTCCGCGCCGGCTCGGAGAACGCGGTCGCCGAGAAGCTGCTCGGGATGGGCTACGTCCCCCTCGAGGTACGCCGCACCGGCACCGGCCTGCAGAAGGAGATCAACCTCGGGCGCAAGAAGGTCACGACCAAGGACCTCGCGATCGCGGCCCGCCAGCTCGCCACGATGGTCGACGCCGGCCTGTCGCTGCTGCGGGCGCTGACGATCCTCGGCGAGCAGGTCGAGAACCCCGAGCTGCGCCGGGTCCTGGTGAAGGTCCGCCAGGACGTCGAGGCCGGCCACAGCCTCTCGGCGGCGCTGGCGGCGGAGAAGCTGGTGTTCCCGCCGTTCATGATCTCGATGACGCGGGCCGGCGAGAGCGGCGGCTTCCTCGACGGCGCGCTGCGCCAGGTCGCGGAGACCTTCGAGGCCGACGTGAAGCTGCGGTCGCAGGTGAAGTCGGCGATGACCTACCCGGTCGTCGTGTTCTGCATGGCGATCCTCATGTGCATCGGCATGCTCATCTTCATCGTGCCGATCTTCGAGAAGATGTTCACCGACCTCGGTGGCGACCTGCCGGCCCCGACGAAAGTGCTGGTCGCGCTGTCGGAGTCGATGAAGTACGTCCTGCCGACGCTCGCGGTGCTCGGTGGCGCGGGTGCGTTCTGGTGGCGCCGGCACAGCCGCGACGACAACGTCCGCGAGGTCATCGACCCGCTGAAGATGAAGGTCCCGATCTTCGGGCAGCTGACCACCAAGATCGCGCTGGCCCGCTTCACGCGGAACCTCTCCACGCTGCTCTCGGCCGGCGTCCCGGTGCTCGCCTCGCTCGACATCGTGGCCGACACCTCGGGCTCGGTCGTCATCGCGCGAGCCGTCAACGACGTACGCAACTCGGTGTCGCAGGGCGAGACCATCGCCGGCCCGCTCGCGCGCCACGACGTCTTCCCGTCGATGACGGTGCAGATGATCGCCTCGGGCGAGGAGGCCGGTGCCGTGGACCAGATGCTGCGCCGGATCTCGCAGTTCTACGACGAGGAGGTGCAGGCGACCACCGAGGCGCTCACCTCGCTCATCGAGCCGCTGATGATCGCCTTCCTCGGGGTGGTGGTCGGGTCGATGATCATGGCGCTCTACATGCCGATGTTCTCGGTGTTCGACCTGATCCAGTAGCGCGTCCGGGGGAGGACCCCTCATCCGACCGGGCACGCTCCGCGGGGTGGTCTCCCGGGGCCGGGCGCGACCTACGGTCGAGGCATGCCCACCGTGTTTCGGACCTTCACCGTCAAGCCCACCCCCGACGTCGTCGTCGACTACCTCGCCGACTTCACCCACGCCGAGGAGTGGGACCCCGGCACCGAGTCGTGCACCCGGCTCGACAGCGGCCCGATCCAGGTCGGCTCCCGCTTCCACAACGAGTCCAAGATCGCCGGCGTCTCCACCGAGCTCGTCTACGAGCTGGTCACCCTCGACGCCGACAAGGTCGTCCTGCGCGGCGAGAACGACTCCGCCACAAGCACCGACACCATCACCGTCACCCCCAAGGACGGGGGCAGCGAGATCACCTACGAGGCGGTCATCGAGGCCAAGGGCGTCGGCAAGCTGGCCGAGCCGCTGATGAAGCTGGTCTTCGAGCGGATCGGCAGCGAGACGGAGGAGAAGATGACCGAGGTGCTGGACCGCCTGGCCGGCTGAGGTCAGCGGGCGGTCAGCGGTCGATCTCGCGGTAGTTCGTCAGCGTCAGCGTGGTGTCGACCAGGCTGGGCGAGAGGTTCTGCACGAAGCAGTCGTCCAGCGAGATGTCGACGGTGCCGGTGAGGTCGATCTGGTCGGCGTAGATGGTGCCGATCATGTTCGCCGTGCCGTTGGCCTTGAAGACGTATCCGTACGGCGCGCCCGACGTCAGCACCAGGTTGGCGACCATGTCGTGGGTGCCGTTGAGCCGCGCGTCGCCGCCCACGATCACGATCACCAGCGACTGCACCGGGCAGGCACTGCCGGTGGGACGGGTCCAGCCGTCGAGGTCCTTGAGGTCGACGAGCCGCTGGTTGCCCGGTTGCCCCTCGAGGTCGAAGAACACCACCAGGTGCGGCGCCGCCTCCGACCAGTCCGGGATCTGGCCGGAGGTGTAGGACGCGGTCGTGAAGTAGGTGTTCGTCGTCTTGGCGACCGCCCGCAGGGTGTCGAGCTGGGTGTCGGTGAACGGCTTCTCCGGGATGCTGAACAGCGTCCGGAGCGCCTTCTCGTCGCGGATCCACGACCCGTCCACGTCCACGGACCCGTCGCCGTCGAGGTCGCGAGGCTTGTAGAAGTCCGGGTACGACGTCACCGCGTCCGAGCAGCTCGTCGACTCCAGGGGCCCGCCGGCCGCGTCCTGGTCGAAGCGGAAGTCGGTGTCGGTCGAGCAGGCCGGCGGGTGGATCGAGCCGTTGCTCGGGCCGCAGTTGCGGTTGGCCGCGTTGGAGGTGGAGATGTGCTGCGCCGAGTGCACGGCCGCCGGGATCTTGTAGGCGACGTCGGTGCCCGAGATGTTGATGTGCTTGCGTGACCACACGCAGCCGGTGGTGAGGATCGACTCCTGGAAGACAGCGCCGTTGCCGCCTCCGTGGAAGCTCTTGGCGAACAGCGCGAGCGGCAGCCCCAGCGGCCGGGTGCCGATGGCGACCTCGGCCTCGATGGTGCGGCGGCCGTCGCCGGCGGTGCCGGTGGAGTGGATGACGTAGCGGCCGGGGTTGTTCGCGGGGAGTGGTGCCTTGGCCTCCACCCACACCTCGTACGACGCGCCGCCCGGGATGCTCACGCTGGTCGGGTTGTCCTCGGACCCGTAGCCGCTGGCGCAGTCCGGCGAGCAGGCGATCGCCCCGACGCCGTACGTCCGCAGGTGGGCCGAGGCCTGGGCCAGGCCCGCGTCGGCGGCGTCCAGCGCGGTCGCGGAGTCCTGCGAGAGCCGCGTGGTGCGCAGGTTGTTGACCGTGACGGTGAGGATCGTGGTGCCGACGATCATCACCAGGGTCGTCGCGAAGAGCGTGAGGATCAGGGCGGCGCCGCGGTCGCGCGGCTCGGTGCGTGCCGGCTGGGTGGGGTCCGGGTGGCGGGTCATGCGGTGACTCCTCGGTTGCGCATGTCGGCCTGCACGGTGAAGCGGCGTTGGGAGTCGCCGTCGCGGACCAGCAGCTCGACCGACACCAGGTCGATGAGCGCCAGCTCGGCACCGTCGGGGGCACCGTTCTTGTTGCCGATGGAGGACTTGTCGAGCTCCTGCCAGGTGGTGGTGCCGTCCGGGGTCGTCCCGTCGGCGCCGTCGTGGATCCACGCGCTGGAGCGCAGTCGGATGTCGGCGGCCACGACACCGCCGGCGAGCACTTGCACGGTCGATCCGCCGCCGGAGAGCGTGAGCTCCTTGGTGCTCGGCTTCCAGGTGTAGGTCAGCCGCTCGGGGTCGGCCGGGTCGTCCTCGACGGTGCCGTCGCCGTCGAAGTCGACCCCGACGGTCAGCGAGACGACCTTGCCGCCGTCGACCAGGGCGCCGGAGAGCTCGGCGGCCTGACGGAGCTCGCGCGACATCCGCTCCACCGCCAGCCGAGCCTCGCCCACGACGTTGCTGGACTCGCGCACGTCGTCGGCGACCCGGCTGCTGCCCATCGCGAACCCGATCAGCACGCTGCCGAGCGCGGCGAAGAGCACCATCGCGACGAGCATCTCCATCATCGTGAAGCCGGCGTCGGGTGCGTCCTCGGCGGGTACGCCGGCCTCCGCCGAGCGCGCGGCTGCGTGTGCGGTCATCGGCGGTCCTCCGCGGTGCAGCCGACCGAGCCGACCGTCAGCGAGAGCGTCGAGAGCGGGTCGACGACCTTGTCGCCGTCGTCGTCCAGCACGGGGGTGCCGTCGGTGTCGACCTGGTGGCGCAGCGGGACGGTGACGAGGTTGAGGACCGCCGGCACGCTCACCCGCGTGCTGCGCCCGCTCGCGACCTTGGTGATGCCGCTGCTGACCCGGGCCACCGACCACGACTCGATCCACGTCGAGAGCGGGGTGCCGCCCACCGACAGCGTGCTCGGGTCGGGCAGCGCGGTGTCGCCGGCAGCGGTGAAGGTGCCGGTGCCGACGTTGCTGTAGCCCGAGCCGTTCCAGTACTGCAGGCGCAGGTCGAAGGACGCCGTCGCGGTCAGCGTGGTGCCGTCCACCTCGCAGCGGGCGGCGGCGCCGGCGAGCTTCACCTTCACCAGCGGGTCGCCGCCCGAGCCCCGCGGGAGCACAGCGATCTCCGCGGTGCGGGCGGTCGAGCACGCCTGGGCGCCCGTCGTCGTCGTACGTGCCCAGCCGCCACCGGCGATGCGCAGGCCGTTGCCGCTGTCGGCGACCGTGCACCCGGCCCCGATGCCGAACCCGAAGTCGGCGCTGCGCAGGCGGATCAGCGGGTTGGAGAGGCCCAGGCCGGGGCGGAAGAGGGCGCCCGTCCCGGCGCCCATCCGCAGCGCGTAGCCCTCGCCGGTGCTCGGCGTCTTGAGCGCGACCTCGAGCGGCGTGGTGGGGCTGCCGATGCCCGGCAGCCCGTCGGTGGTGGTGGGGGTCCACGTGGCCGTGCGGTCGCCGCCGCCCCAGCAGACCAGCTCGCAGCCGGCGGCGGTGAGCTGTCCGCCGCTGTTGCTGCTCCAGGTGGGCGCGGAGTCCGGGGGTGCGGTGAGCGCGGTGCGGGTCGCGCCACCGTTCTCCCCGGTGGCGGCGCTGGAGGTGACACCGGCCGCGGAGACCTCGACCCGGCTGCCCGCCACGAGCGAGGCGTCGAGGTGCACCAGCCCGCTGGAGACCGCGACCGCGTTGCCCTCGGTCTCGCTGGGGCCGGGCAGCATCGTGCTGGCCTCCATCGCCACCGAGTCCGAGGTCGCGCGGACGCGGGTGGTGGTCTGGTAGCTGCGCGAGACCTGGGTGTACGTCGTCACCGGCCGTGTCGTGCTGGGCCGGTCGGCCAGCACGGTGACCGTGAGGCCGACCTGCCCGCTGGCGGGCTGGTCCTTGCCGACGGTCTTGGTGTCGTAGCCGGTGACGGGGCTCTTGGGCTGCGGCGGGGTCTGGGCGTCGAGGAACTGGGTGTTGACGACCACGACGAACCCGGCGAGGTCGGGGTCGGGGGCGATGCCCTTGTCGGCGTACCCGCCCACCCGGCGCACCACCCGGTAGAACGGTCCGGACGCCGGCTCGTAGCTGCAGCGGGCGCTGCCGATCACGTAGCCGGTGCTCTCCTTGGCCGGCGGCACCCAGCGGTCGCCGTCCTTGCATGCGGGGGTCGCGCCGGGGGCGGTGAGGTCCTGGAAGTAGCGGTCGAACAGGTCGACGTACTGCCCGGCGTTGGGCTGCACCTGGAACGGCAGGTTGCGCAGTCGCTCGAGCTCGGAGGCCGCCAGCGTCTTGCCCTGGCTGCCGACGCGCGCGACGTCGTTGGCCCGGATGCCGCTGATCAGCTGGGGGAGCACCGCGACCATCAGGGTGACGACGATCCCGATGGCGACGACGACCTCGACGAGCGAGAAGCCCTCGTCGCCGTGCCCGTGGGGTCGGCGCTCAGCTCGTGGAGACACGGCCGGTGAGCCCCTCGACCTTGAGCTTGGTGCGCGGGCCACCGTCGCGCTGGACGTAGACCTGGCCGGGCGTCGCGGTGCCGCGCGAGGTGAAGGTGACGCCCGGCTCGGTGTGGTCGGTGCCGTGCTGGAAGACCGGTGCGTCGAGGTCGACGCCGCTGGGAGCGGAGCGTGGTTGCTGCAGGACCGTCGTCGCAGCGTCGCAGCGTCGCAGCGGCCGTGGAGCACCGTGTAGGTCTCCGCGGCGGCGTCGAAGCGCACGCAGACCGAGCTGCCGGTGGTGACCGCGCGCTGCTGGGCCTGGCGCATCTCGGCACGCAGCTCGGTGAGGAAGCCGTCCTGCTCCGAGGCCCGGGCCCAGCCCTGCCAGCCGCTGACCGCGATCGCCATCAGGGTGCCGGCCAGCGCGATGGTCACGATCATCTCGATCATCGTGTAGCCCGCGTCGACGGGCGTGCGGGCACGGCTCACGAGAGGGGTCTCGGGGCGCTGACCTGCGGACTTGAGCGCGACACGCGCTGGTCTAGTCCGCTCTCAAGCCGGGTGCTCGGGGGCCCGACGCCCTCCCTGGTATTCCTCGCTGCCACCCCGCGTGGCGGCACCCTCCCCATCCCCGTCGAAACGGAGAACCCCCATGCGTTTCCCCCAGTCCAAGCAGGACAAGGGCTTCACCCTCATCGAGCTCCTCGTCGTCGTGGTGATCATCGGCATCCTGGCCGCCATCGCGATCCCGGTGTTCCTCAGCCAGCGGGAGAAGGCTGCTGACGCTGGCACGAAGTCGGACCTCAAGAACGCAGCGACCCTGATGGAGACCTACTACGTCGACGACCAGAGCTACGGCGCTGCCGGCGGTACGAAGTCCACCAGCTCGTCGTCTGCTGCTCAGCTGGCGGAACTCCAGTCCACCGAGGGCGTCACCATCACGGTCGACCTTGTTCGAGCTGTCAGCGGGACCACGCCGGCCAGCTACTGCCTCGAGGGCACGCACACCAACAGCGATGAGGTCTTCCACTACGACTCCGCTGCCGGGGGACTCGACGACGGCCCCTGCCCCGCCTCCTGAGTTCGGCGGGGCGCCTTGCGGTGCCCCGCCCCTCGGGTCGCCCCCGGCACACGCCGGGGGCGACCTGTCCCTTTCCCGGCTCGACCTGACTCGGACAGGAACGTGATGAGCATCGAGCAGCACACCGGTCCCGACCCGCACGAGGGCCCGGACCCGACACCCGCGCCGGCCGACGCCGGCGCGGCCCTGGCGCGCCTGCTGCAGGGCCTGACCACCGCCGTCCTGGCGCTGCCGACCGACGAGCACGACGCCGACACCCACCCCGACAACGCCGACGCCGCGTCGCCCGAGACCGACGAGGCCCCCGCGGCACCGGTCCGCGAGCGGCGTACCGGCAGCCTGCTCGCCGAGCTGACCTTCCTCGACGACTGAGCAGCCCCCGCCGGGCAGCGACCGGCGGAGGTCACAGGTCGGTCACTCCCGGCGCACCTCCCGCACCTGCGGCGCGGCCGCTGGTAGACAGTCCCCGTCATGACGACGGGCGAGCGGCTCGAGGCGAGCGAGGACCTGTGGGCGGCGTACCGTGCCGAGCCCACCGAGGCGCTGCGCCACCAGCTGGTCCTGCAGTACTCCCCGCTGGTGAAGTACGTCGCCGGCCGCGTCCGCGTCCACCTGCCGGCCACCGTGGAGTCCGCCGACCTGGTCTCCGAGGGCGTCATCGGGCTGATGGACGCCATCGACCGGTTCGAGCCCGAGCGCGGCTGGGAGTTCCCGACCTACGCCGTGCCGCGCATCCGCGGCGCGATCCTCGACTCGATCCGGGCCGCCGACTGGGTGCCGCGCTCGGTGCGCAGCCGGCTCCGCGCCGTCGACGAGGCACGTACGACGCTGCAGCACCGCCTCGGCCGCAGCCCCGAGCCCGAGGAGCTGGCCGAGGAGACCGGCCTGACCCTCGCCGAGCTGCGCGGCCTCCTCGAGCGCCCCACCCACGTCGCCGCCGCCGGTGACGACGAGCTCGCCGAGGTCGACGACGCCGGCCCGGCGCTGGACGAGGCGTTCGAGGACGAGGCCACCCGCGAGACCCTGAAGTCCGCGGTGAAGCGGCTGCCCGAGCGCGACCAGGTCATCGTGGCGCTCTACTTCTTCGAGGGCTTCACGCTCTCCGAGATCGGCCAGGTCCTCGACGTCACCGAGTCCCGCGTCAGCCAGCTGCGCACCCGGGCCCTCAAGGCCCTGCGCGAGGAGCTCGCCACCGCGCTCGCGGAGTAGCGGGGCGTCCTCACCCCGTCGGGGAGTGTGACCGCCGCCCTCACGGGCACCCTCGCGACATGCAGACAGAGAAGATCCAGGCAGTGCAGGGCGTCGTCGACCGCGTGGGCTCCTACCAGGAGGGCGCCCCGGAGCGGACCGTCGAGCAGGAGCTCCGCGACGGCCTCACCGAGGCGGGGCTCGAGCTCACCGACGACGAGGTGACCCGCCTGGCCGCCGCCATCGACGACGTGGACGGCATCGTCGACGTCGGTGAGGTGCTCGGCGACTGAGACCCGCGCCCCTGCCTCACGCAGGCGCGGCGGCGTCGGCCCGCACCCGCGGCTTGCGCCGGGCGACGGCCACGCCGACGAGGGCGAGCGCGCCACCGGCGTACGCCATGGTCGGCGGGGTCTCGCCGAGCGCCAGCCAGCCCATCACGATGGTGATCGGCGGCACGAGGTAGGTCGTGACCCCCAGGTTGGAGGCCGACATGTGCTTGAGCGCGAAGGCGTAGGTCGTGAACGCGATCGCGGTCGGGAACACCCCGAGGTAGACCAGCCACCAGGTGCTCGAGGCCGGCGCCTCGCCGAGCTCGCGGAGCAGGCCCGGCGCGAACGGCAGGCACACGACCGCACCGACGGTGCACGCCAGCCACGTCACGTGGACGGCCTGCAGCCGCGCGACCAGCGGCTTCTGCAGGATCAGGCTGATCGAGTAGACCACCGCCGAGAGCAGGCACAGGAACACCCCGAGCACGTCGTGCCCGGCCGACTCGCTGGTGGAGACGCTGATCAGTGCCACGCCGCCGAAGGCGAGCGCCAGGCCCAGGCCGAGGTACGCCGTGAAGCGCTCGTCCAGGAGCACCGCCGCCAGCAGGGCGATCAGCACCGGTGAGAGCTGGATCAGCATCGCCGCCGTGCCGGCGTCCACCCGCTGCTCGCCCTCGTTGAGCGCCACGTTGTAGATGCCGAACCACAGCACGCCGATGCTGACCAGCGAGACCCACTCACGCTTCGTCGGGTGCGGCACCCCGCGGCTCAGCGCCACCACGCCCAGCACCGCCGCGCCGACCAGCAGGCGACCCAGCGAGAGCGGGCCGGCCGAGAAGTCCTGCCCCAGGTGACGGATAGCCACGAACGCGCTCGCCCACAGCAGCAGGGTCGTCCCGACGGCCGCCAGGGGCAGCCAGGTCGGGACGTCACCGGCGCCGGAGGGGGCGGGCTGCAAGGGCGCCGGGGCCGCGGTCGATGTCATGGGTGAAGCCTAGGGACGCCCATGGACATCCGTCGCGCGGGTTTCGGTCACGGATGCGCGACCCGCCGCCACCCGTGGCGCCGATGGTCGAGGTGCGAGGCCGGCCACGGCCGAGCCTCGAGACCCAGTGCAACCGGGGAGACGTCCGATGTCGTCGTACGGGGTCTCGAGGCTCCTCGCTGGAGCTCGTCGCACCTCGACCAGCGGGAGGTCAGAGGTCGAGTTTGTAGCCCAGGCCCCGGACGGTGACGAGGTACTTCGGCTCCGAGGGGTCCGGCTCGAGCTTGGCCCGCAGCCGCTTCACGTGCACGTCGAGGGTCTTGGTGTCGCCGACGTAGTCCGAGCCCCACACGCGGTCGATGAGCTGCCCGCGCGTGAGCACACGGCCCGGGTTGCGCAGGAACATCTCGAGCAGCTCGAACTCCTTGAGCGGCAGCTTCTGCTCGTTGCCGTCGACGGTCACCACGTGCCGCTCGACGTCCATCCGCACCGGCCCGGCCTCCAACGTGGAGGGCGAGAGCTCCGGCTCGGTGCCGCGGCGCAGGACCGCGCGGATGCGGGCGACCAGCTCGCGGGGGGAGTACGGCTTGGTGACGTAGTCGTCGGCGCCGAGCTCGAGGCCCACCACCTTGTCGACCTCGTCGTCCTTCGCGCTCACCATGATGACCGGGACGCTGGAGGTCGCCCGGATCTGCCGGCACACCTCGGTGCCGGGGATGCCGGGCAGCATCAGGTCCAGCAGCACGATGTCTGCCCCGTTGCGGTCGAACTCCGTCAGCGCGGTGTTCCCGTCCGCGGCGATGGCCACCTCGAAGCCCTCCTTGCGCAGCATGTACGCAAGAGCATCGCTGTAGCTCTCCTCGTCCTCGACGACCAGTACCCGTGTCACGGGCTGTCCTCCTGTGTCTTTCTCTCTGCTCCGAAGTGCTGGGGCAGCGTGAGGGTGAACGTAGAGCCCTGACCCTCTGCTGACCAGACCCGGACCTCGCCGCCATGGGTGGCGGCGACGTGCTTGACGATGGACAGGCCGAGCCCGGTGCCGCCGGTGGAGCGGTGGCGGGCCGGGTCGACCCGGTAGAAACGTTCGAAGATGCGGTCGAGCTCCTCGGCGGGGATGCCGATGCCCTGGTCGACCACGGAGATGTCGACCGAGCCCTCGTCCACGCGCGTGGTGACCAGGACGGTCGAGTCGTTCTCGGAGTAGGACACCGCGTTGCTCACGAGGTTGGAGACCGCGGCCAGCACCTGCTGCTCGTTGCCGAAGACCTGCAGGTCGGAGGTGCCGCCGACCATCACCTGGATGTTCTTGTTCTCCGCGTCCATCCGACTGGTGTCCACGGCGGTGGCGATCACGTCGTCGAGGTGGACGGCGACCGGCGCGTCGAGGGGGTCGTCGGCCTGCAGGCGGGAGAGCTCGATGATCTGCTGGACCAGCTTGCCGAGCCGCTCGGACTCGGTGAACATCCGGTCCGCGAAGCGGCGCACGGCCTCGGGGTCGTCGGCGGCGTCCTGCATCGCGTCCGAGAGCAGGCGGATCGCCCCCACCGGGGTCTTCAGCTCGTGGGAGACGTTGGCGACGAAGTCGCGGCGGACCTCTTCCACGCGCTTCTCCCGCGTACGGTCCTCGACCAGCGCGAGCACCAGCCGCGAGCCCAGCGGCGCGACGCGGGCGGTGACGTAGCGCGAGGGCACCCCCGGTCGCGCCATGAGCAGCTCGGTCTCCCGGATCTGCCCGTCCCGGCGTACCTTGCGGACCACGTCGGCCAGGTCGGCCGAGACCAGCTTGCTGCCCCGCACCAGCCCCAGCGCGTACGCCGGAGCAGACGCCTTGAGGACCTCGTCGTTGTCGTCCACGACCACGGCGCTGGACCGCAGCACCGACAGCACGGTGCCCACCCCGTCCGGGACGACCGGCTGGGCGTACGGCGGGATCGTGCGCTGCTGGCGGTCGCTGATGTGCCACGCCAGGACCGCGCCGCCGGCGACGACGGCGCCGATGAGGGCTGCGAGGGCAGCCTGGAGCGTCGGGTCCACGGGGGGAAGCGTACGCACGAGTTTCACCGGGGGTTCAGCCCCGGACGCCGACGTAGGGAACGTTCACCCCGCGTTCACGGCCACACCCCGTATGGTCACCCGGCTCTCCTAAGGTGGAGCCCATGCGTGACGTCTTCCACGAGCAGCTCGACGCCGTCTTCGGCGACCTCGCCACCATCTGCGGTCAGGTCGAGACCGCGGTGTGCCAGGCGACCAAGTCCCTCCTCGAGGCCGACGTCGAGATCGCCGAGCAGGTCATCTCCGCCGACGTCGACATCGACCGGGCCCGCGTCGAGGTGGAGGAGCAGTGCTTCGAGCTGCTCTCCCTCCAGCAGCCCGTCGCCGGCGACCTGCGCGTCGTCGTCGCTGCGCTGCGGATGGTCACCGAGCTCGAGCGGATGGGGGACCTCTCGGTCCACGTCGCCAAGATCGCCCGGATGCGCGTCCCCGACGTCGCCGTGCCGGCCGAGATCAAGCCGACCGTCTCGCGGATGGCCGACGTGGCCCGCGACATGGTGGCCCGCGTGAAGCAGATCATCGTCGACCGCGACGTGTCCGCCGCCATCGAGCTGGGCCGCGACGACGAGATCATGGACCAGCTGCGCCGCGCCAGCTTCACCCAGGTGCTCGGCGACGACTGGACCCACGGCGTCGAGGCGGCCGTCGACATCGCGCTGCTCGGTCGCTACTACGAGCGCATCGCCGACCACGCGGTCTCGATCGCCAACCGGGTGGTCTTCGTGGTCACCGGTGAGGACCCGCGGGCCGCGGCCAGCGAGGCCTGAGCCCGGGGTCCAGCGGGGTCGGCCGGGCGGCGGGGTCGGCCGGGTTTGTCGGCTGGCCGACAAACCTTGCGGGCGGGAGTCGGAAGGTTCGACTGACGTCAGTCCGACCTTCCCGCGCGCAGGCCCTACTTGCCCTGGTTGGCGACCGCGGCGGCGGCAGCGGCCGCGGCGTCGGGGTCGAGGTAGCGGCCACCCTTGGTCACGGGGGAGAAGGACTCGTCGAGCTCGTAGACCAGCGGCATGCCGGTGGGGATGTTGAGGCCGGCGATGTCCTCGTCGGAGATGCCGTCGAGGTGCTTGACGATCGCGCGCAGGCTGTTGCCGTGGGCGGCGACGAGCACGGTCCTGCCGGCGGCCAGGTCGGGGATGATGTCGGACTCCCAGTAGGGGACCATCCGGGCGATGACGTCCTTGAGGCACTCGGTGGCCGGCAGGTCGGGGCCGAGGTCGGCGTACCGGACGTCGGAGGCCTGGGAGAACTCGTCGTCGGACTCGATCGGTGGCGGGGGAGTGTCGAAGGAGCGGCGCCAGAGCATGAACTGCTCCTCGCCGTACTGCTCCAGCGTCTGCTTCTTGTCCTTGCCCTGCAGCGCGCCGTAGTGGCGCTCGTTGAGGCGCCAGGAGCGCTTGACCGGGATCCAGTGCCGGTCGGCGGCGTCGAGCGCGAGGCCCGCGGTCGTGATCGCGCGGCGCAGCAGCGAGGTGTGCACGACGTCGGGGAGGATGCCGGCCTCGACCAGCTGCTCACCCCCGCGCGCGGCCTCGCCCTGTCCCTTCTCGGTGAGGGGTACGTCGACCCAGCCCGTGAAGAGGTTCTTGGCGTTCCAGTCGGACTCGCCGTGCCGCAGCAGGACCAGGGTGTACGTCACGCTCAGTGCTCCTCGCCGTCGGCGTGCTCCTCGTCGGAGTGCTCGCCCTCGGGGTGGTAGTTCTCGTAGCGACCGTCGGCCACGGGCTCGAGCGGCTCGCAGTCGTACTCCTCGCCCTCGGACTCGCTGACGTCGAAGCCGTCGAACTCGTCGCAGTCGGTGACGACCGGGATCTGCATGTCGACGATCTCGCCGTTGTCGAAGGCGAGCTGGACGCCGACGAAGTTGCCGGCCTCGAAGTCGCCGGTCACGACGATGCCGTTGCCCTCGGCGGAGAGGTTCTCGAAGCCCAGGCGCGGGATGCGGCGGTCCTCGAAGTCCTCGAAGGAGATGCTGGTGTCGCCGACGGGGCGGATCGCCTCGAAGGTGATCGCCTCGGTGCCGGAGTTGTTCGACAGGCCGGCGATGAAGGTGCCGGAGCCGGGCGCCTTGGACACGATGACGGCGGAGAGCACGTCGACGGTGGCGTCGCGGTCGATGGGGCCTGCGGCCGGGGTGTAGACCCGGTCGGTGGCGTAGTCGAACCCGCAGGAGGACAGGGTCGAGGCCAGGGCGAGGGCGCTGGCAGCGGCCACGAGCGAGCGGCGCAGGTGCATGTCGGAAAGCCTTCGGGTCGATCTGGATCCGGCGGCGACAGCCTAGCGGTGCCTAGGCGTGCAGGCCGACCAGGGTTCCGGTGATGATCATCCCCGCGGTGACGAGGGCGAGGTAGGTGGCGGTCAGCGCCAGCAGCCGCGCCGCTCCGACCTTCATGCCCAGTCGCAACGGGAGGTAGGTCCAGCCGTCCTCGTGGTCGGCGACCAGGCCCCACAGCGAGGTCAGCAGGTGCACCCCGATGCCGAGCAGGGCCGCCAGCACCGTCATCGCCGGCTGCGGTGCGGCACCGCCGTCGTGGTTGCCCCAGCCGCCGAAGGACAGGAAGGCCGGGTAGAGGGCGAACGCCGCGGCCCACGGCACCCAGCTGAGGAACCCGGTGCGCAGCGTGTAGTTGCCCAGCACGCCGATGGCGAGCGAGACGAGGTAGAGCAGGCCGGCGGTGATGCCGTTGGACAGGGCCAGCGGGATCACCAGCAGCACGGCGCACGACACCGCGAACCACGCGGTGCTCGGGTCGAGGCGCCCGTCGGCGACCGGCTTGTCGGTGCGCCCGTGCCGGGCGTCGCGGCGCCGGTCGACCAGGTCGTTGTGCCAGCCCAGCAGCGCCTGGCCCACGAGCACGGTCAGCAGCACCAGCCCGAGGTCGCGGGTGGGGCGGTCGGCCAGGGCCGCCGCGACGGCCATGAGGACCGCCGTGGCGACGGCCTGGCGGGGGTGCGCCGCGCGCAGGAGCAGCAGCGGGGTCGCGTCGAGCACGCGGCGTCGCGGCACGGCCGGCGGCGGAGGGGGTACGTCGTCGGCGACCTCGGTCAGCGTCGTACCCGGTGGGGTGTCGGCGTCCCGGGCGTCCTCGGTGCCGCCCTCGGGGGTCGATCGGGCGGCGGAGCCCGTGGGATCCGCCTGGCGGTCGCGTCGTCGCAGCCGTGGTCGAGCCATGCCCCGCAGTATGTCCGTAGATGGGGCCCGGATCGTGCGTTTCCCCAGCACAGGGCGGGTTCCGGGGTGTCGACGGGCTCCCCCGTGGGGGTGGTGGTGGGTGGGCGCGACGTCTCGTGACAGCCCCCTGCCAGCACGGCGTCACGGGATCTGTCAAGCCCTTGTTAGCGCTCTGACCTGCAGAAACGCTGTCCGACACGCCGGGAAGCCGTGTTAAGATGGCGGCCTAGGAAGGGGAACCTGACATATGACTTTCACCGTCGGCGAAACGGTTGTCTACCCGAATCACGGGGCCGCCATCATCGAGGACATCGAGATGCGGAAGATCAAGGGAGAGGACCGGCAGTACCTCGTTCTGAGGATCGTCGCACAGCAGGACCTGGTGGTCCGTGTGCCCGCCTGCAACCTGGACCTCGTGGGGGTCCGCGACGTCGTCGACAAGGAGGGTCTGGATCGCGTCTTCGACGTGCTGCGTGCCGCGCACGTGGAGGAGCCGACCAACTGGTCGCGTCGCTACAAGGCCAACCTGGAGAAGCTGCACAGCGGCGACGTCATGAAGGTCGCCGAGGTCGTCCGCGACCTGTGGCGCCGCGAGCGTGACCGTGGCCTGTCGGCCGGCGAGAAGCGGATGCTGGCCAAGGCGCGCCAGATCCTCGTCTCCGAGCTGGCCCTGGCCGAGCACACCAACGAGGACAAGGCCGAGGCCATCCTCGACGAGGTGCTCGCCTCCTGAGGTAGCACCGCACCTCACACAGCTGCACTCGAGGCCCCCGGGAC
>Ga0208834_100184_pt1 | contig 25009 bp, 14 predicted proteins | sample DeeseametaMP1787_FD_184182 | JGI IMG/M metagenome (GOLD analysis project Ga0208834, IMG submission 184182) | Marine microbial communities from the Deep Pacific Ocean - MP1787 (SPAdes) | ecosystem: Environmental > Aquatic > Marine > Oceanic | place: North Pacific Ocean | collected 2011-05-03 | reverse complement strand
GGTTTTCCCGCAAGCCTGCGTGGTCGTTCGCTCATTTGGAATGACCAAACCGCGCTCACTCCGCCTGGGCTTGCGGGAAAACCGACTCCGTCTTGGTGGCGTGAATAGATCAGTGTTTCCTTAGCTGCGTTGCACGCGCTCGACGATATCGAGGCGTCGCAAACCGCGCATGACCTGCGCGAGGTGAATGCGGTCACGGATGGTGATGTTGATGCGCATATCCGCCATCCCGCTGGACCGGTCTGACATGTTCACGTTCTCGATGCTGGAACCGGCATCGGCGATCTCGGTGGCAACGGTGGCCAGGAATCCGCGCTGATTGGGCCCTTGAATCCGCAGTTCGACGATGAAGTCACCCTCGACATCATCGGACCAGGACAACGAAACCCAGTCATGCGGCCCACCCTTGCGGTTCTGAATGCCGGATTTGCAATCGACCCGATGAATCACGATGCCGCGCCCCATCGAGACATGGCCGCGGATCGGATCGCCGGGGATTGGATGGCAGCAGCCGCCGTACTCGACGATCAGGCCCTCGGTGCCCTGAATCGCCAACGGGGCGACCAGTGCAATGGCGCTGTTCTGTTGAGCAGGTTCCAGGAACAGGCGGGCCACCAGCGGCGACAGGCGCCGACCCAGGCCGATGCTGGCGTAAAGATCTTCCATGTCGTCCAGTTCGAGCTTGGCCAACACCTGCTCGGCGTCATCGCCCTTGAGCACACGCGGTGCAACGCCCAGCTCATCCAGCGAGCGCTCCAGCAAGCGCCGACCGAGGCGGATGGCCTCGTCGTCCCGCAGATTCTTGAGATAGCTGCGAATCGATGTCCGCGCCTTGGCGGTCTTGACGAAGTTCAGCCAAGCCGCATTCGGACGCGCATGCTTGGCGCCGATGATCTCGACCGTATCGCCATTGCGTAGCTGCACCGACAACGGCGCCAGATGATGGTTAACCCGTCCCGCCACGCAATGATTGCCGAGCTCGGTGTGCACGGAGTAAGCGAAATCGACCGGCGTCGCGCCGCGCGGCAACCTGCGGATCTGACCCTTGGGCGTGAACACGTAGACCTCGTCCGGGAACAGATCGATCTTGACGTTCTCGAGAAACTCCAGGGAGTTGCCGGGCGCGTGATCCATTTCGAGCAGCCCGGTCAGCCACTCACGGGCACGCACCTGAGGCGCCTTGGCTCCGCCGCCGCCCAGCTTGTACTGCCAGTGCGCGGCGATGCCTGACTCGGAGATATGGTGCATGTCCCGGGTGCGAATCTGCACCTCGATCTTGATTCCACCGGGTCCGACCAGCGTCGTGTGCAGCGACTGGTACCCGTTGACCTTCGGCGTGGCGACAAAATCATTGAACAGCTCGCCGATGGGCTTGTACACGTGATGGACCACACCCAGCGCCCGGTAGCAGTCGTCTATTCGCTTGACGATTAGCCGGAAGCCGTAGAGGTCCATGACGTCGAGAAAACGCAGATGCTTGCGTCGCATCTTGAGATAGATGCTGTAGAGGTTTTTCTGACGGCCAACCACCGAGGCGCCGATACCTTCATCACGCAACGCTTTTGAAAGCGTCTGCTCGACTTCACGGATCAGATTCCGGCGATTGCCGGACACTTCGGCGACCGCGCGGTCCAGCACGCTATATCGATTGGGGTAGAGATTGGCGAACCCAAGGTCCTCCAACTCCACCCGCATGGTGTGAATACCCAGACGCTGTGCAATGGGCGCGTAGATATCCAGCGTTTCCCGCGCGATCTTCCGGCGTTTCGGATGCGGCATGGACCCTAGGGTCCGCATGTTGTGCAGTCGGTCCGCCAGCTTGACGAGGATGACGCGGATATCCTGCGTCATCGCAAGCAACAGCTTGCGGAAACTCTCGGCCTGGACCTCTGCCTTGGTCTGGAACTGTGCGCGGTCGAGCTTGGATACGCCGTCGACCAGCGCCGCGACATCACGACCGAAGTGCCCGGACACCTCCTCCAGCGTAACGTCCGTGTCCTCGACCACGTCGTGCAGGATCGCCGCCATCAGGGTCGTGTGATCCAGATGCATTTCGGCCAGGATTCGCGCCACGGCCAGCGGGTGATAGATGTACGCCTCGCCGGACTTGCGGTACTGCCCTTCGTGCCGCTCCGCACCGAACTGGTAGGCGTACTGCACCTCGTCCACCTGCTCCTGCGGCAGGTAGGTTTCCAGCACCTCGCGCAACGCCTCGATCCCGAATTCACGGGAGATCCGCTGATTGCGGATGGCATTGTTGAGACGACCGAGCATCAGGGAACTATATAAGACCGACGAGCGGTTGGGGTGGCTGACGACTCAGGTCGGTCACGCATACGAAAACGCCCGCAGGTCGCGGGCGTTTCTCGATCATTCAGCAGAGGGTCTGACGACTCAGGACTCCGGACCCGGATCCAGGTTGGCGAGTTCCATCTTCACCCGAGGAATCAGCGGCAGGTCGTCTTCGTGAAGCACGCTTTCACCCACACGGCCTTCACCAATCTCGCGCAGCGCCACCACGGTGGATTTGTCGGTGCCCCACGGAATGCTCGGCTCGGCGCCGCGCGCGAGCTGGCGGGCGCGCTTCGAGGCGACCAGCGTCAATTGAAACTGGTTGGGGATCTGTTCGAGGCAATCTTCTACGGTTACACGTGCCATGGACTGTCTGCGGCTGCGCTGGAAAAGAGGCGGGATTCTACGCAGATCCGGCGGGATTGACCAGCGACCGCGCCAATTCACCGACCGGGCCGGACTCCGCCTGGACACGACGCAACCGCGCCGCGCGGAAGACAGCAACCAACGCCCGCGCAGCCACATCGAAGTCGTCGTTGACGATCACATAGTCGTATTCCTGCCAGTGCGACATCTCCGCAACGGCGTCACGCATTCTCCGCTCGATGACGTCGTCGCTGTCCTGGCCGCGGCTGGACAAGCGCGCGCGGAGCGCATCCGTCGACGGCGGCAACACATAGATCAACACGGCGTCTGGATAGGCAGCCTTGACCTGCCGCGCGCCCTGCCAGTCGATGTCGAGCACGATGTCTTCGCCAGCATCCAGAGCCTGCAGGGTGCGCGCGCGGCCTGTCCCATAGCGGCGATCAAACACCTGGGCGTGCTCCAGAAACGCGTTCGCTTCGGCCATCTCCAGAAAGGCCGAGTCGTCGACAAAGTGGTAGTCCTGCCCATTGCGCTCACCCGCGCGCGGCAGCCGCGTGGTGTAGGACACGGAAAACGACACGACATGGCCATCCCCCGCCAACTGGTCGATGGCGGCATGCGTCAGGCTGGTTTTTCCGGCGCCCGAGGGCGCTGAGACGACAATCAGTGAACCCTTCAAAGTAGTTCTCTCAAATCCGGCGCGGGCTTGGCCGGAAGCTTATCGGAGGCGCCAGGGCTTTGCCGGCGCACGCGCGGCCTCTGCCCAATTCTTTCAAAAGAGAACGATTCTTATTATCAAATCAAGTTTCGACGTCGATAGCGCAAGAATTCCGTGCGTCACAACCGGAAGTCAGCCCATTGCCGGCCCATCTGCGAGTTTAGGGATAAGTGTCCCAAACGCCGCGCGAGGCCGACTAACTCCATAGCGACCAATGCCTTAACAAACGCTGGGACGCGATCGGGGAATCCCCCGGTGGCCGGATTCCGACACGCATCACGTATTCCCAACACGGCCCCATGAAATGTGAACCGTTTCAAGATAAGTTCACCAACTTCGCGCAATACTCGGGTCCGCAATGGGGATTCTCGACCCGAGTCGATAGTTGCGCACAGGGAGCTTGCGATGAGCCAGAAGGGACTGATCGCCGCCGTCGCGATGCTGACGTGCAGCGTTGTCTGGGCACAGGATGATCTGCTCGACGGCGGATTGCTGGAAGGTGATCTGCTCGAAGCATCGTCCGAACAAGATGATGACGCGCTGCTCGGCGACGACAGCCTGCTCGAAGGCGACGACCTGCTCGGCGGCAGCGATGATTTACTGGGTGACTCCGGCGGCCTGCTTGATGGCGACTCGGACCTGCTGAGCGGCGAACCGCCGGCCGCGGCCGAAGCCGACACGACCGACGTTGCCAAGACCGAACCGGAAAGCGACGAGCTAACGCCTGACCAGATCCACCGGCTGCTGTTCGAGGAAGAGGAATACCCTTCGGCCAACACCTGCGGCACCTGCCACCCGGTGCAGTTCGAGCAATGGGCAGTGTCTCAGCACGCCTATGCGCAGATTTCCCCCGTCTACATGGCGATGCAACGCACGATCAACGCGCAGACCAGCAGCACCAACGGCGACTTCTGCATTCGTTGTCACACCCAGATCGGCATGAACAAGGGCGAATCCCCGTTCATCTCCAACCTGGATCGTCACCCCGCTTCCAGCGAAGGCATCACCTGCGTGGTCTGCCATCGGCTCAGCCAGCCTTACGGCAAGGTCAGCGGACGCGTGGCACTGGAAACGGGCGACCTGACCGCACCTGTCTACGGCCCGACCGACGGGCAGGTGTTGCAGGCGACCATCGATGGGTCAGGCGGCACCTTGACGCCCGACCCCGACAAGTCCGGCCGCAAGATTCACGGCGGGGTGCGCACCTTCGAATACATTGGCGAATCCGGCTTCTGCGGTGTCTGCCATGACGTGAACCTGTTCAACGGCTTCCGCCTGGAAGAGGCTTTCTCGGACTACAAGCAATCCCCCGCCGCCGCAGAAGGCACGAGCTGTCAGGACTGTCACATGGGCACGGTACAGGGGAAGGTCAGCGACTACGCCTATGGCCCTGCGGCGATGATCGGCAGCAAGCCGACGCCGGACCGCAAGCTCACGAATCACTTCTTCGCCGGGCCTGACTATTCCATCGTCCATCCGGGCATTTTTCCGCACAATATCGAAGCGACCAAGCTCGCCACGCCGCGCGACTGGCTGAAGTTCGACCATGAAGCCGGCTGGGGTACTGACGCGTTCGAGGACAGCGCTCCGGACGACTACGAGTTCCCCGAGCGCTGGCGCGCCATCGATGACCGCTACGACGCCCGCGCGATCATCGACGAGCAGTTCGAGCGCCTGGAATGGGCACGGACCAAGCGACTGGAAGTGTTGCGCAATGGTTTCGGCCTGAGCGAGGTGTCGGTCACCCGTCAGACGGATCGCCAGCTCAAGTTCGAGCTGGACGTGAAGAACATCATGAACGGCCACAGCGTGCCGACGGGTTTTGATGCCGAGCGTGTGATCTGGCTATACGTGGCCGTGAAGGACGCAGACGGCAAGATCCTCATGGAGTCGGGTGACCTCGACCCGAATGGCGATGTCCGCGACTCGCATTCGATCTATGTCCACAACGGCGAGCTGCCGCTGGACACGCAGCTGTTCAACATGCAGTCGAAGTTCATCACGCGGAATGTCCGCGGAGGCGAACGCGAACAGGTGCTCACCGTGAACTACTCCGTGGACCCGCTGCCCTTCATTCGGCCCAGCACCTCATCGACGATTCTCACCGGGCAGCCAGCCGGGGCACGCAAGCACCGCCACGTGCTGTCACCCGGGGCCAAGCGCACCGCGACGTATCGCAGCGAACTCAACGGCAATGGTCCATACACCGTGACCGCAGAACTCAAAGCCGCGATGGTGCCCGTGAATCTGGTGGCCGAAATCCAACACGTGGGGTTCGACTACGGCATGAGCCCGCGTGATGTAGCCGACGGCGTGGTCGCCGGCCACATGGTGATCTGGGAGCGCAAGCTCGAAGTCGGGGGTGCGACTGTCGCCCAGGCGGGCAACGAGTAGCCGGGGGCAGGAGCGATGATCAGGGGAATGAGCAACGTGATGAACGCGGCGGCACCGACCATCATCGCAGGGGCGCTGGGCCTGCTGGCGGTTTGCGGGACCACTTGGGCTGCAGGTGGTAGCAGCCGCTTCTCGGACGATCCCGGCGAGTATCTCGGGGATGAGGAACTGCCCAAGCTGACACCGCCGATCGTCGAACTGGGCGGCAAGTTCCTGGGGCCGGGCAATATTCCGCATGGCTTCCAACTACCCGGCGGCGCCGTCTGGCAACCGCAGTTCTGGGTCTACGGGACCTTCCGGTCCGCGTTGCAGAGCTTCGACAACGAGGCCGGCACCGGGCGCAGCGAACTGGTCAACCGACTAGATCTCTTTGGCAACCTGCAACTGTCCGGCAGTGAACGCATTCTGGTGGGCATCCGCCCGCTCAATGACGGGGCAAACTTCACCGGCTGGCAGTACGACCCGGACCGAACCGACGCATTCGAGGACCACACCAACGCCGACATCACCACCCTGTTCTTCGAGGGCGATTTCGGCGAGGTCTTTCCGGGGCTGGACCCCAGCGATCGGCTGGACCTCGACATCGGATTCTCCATTGGCCGTCAGCAGATCACCTTCCAGGACGGGTTCCTGATCGACGATCGCCTGGATGCCGTCGGGCTGACCCGTAACAACCTGCGGTTCCCCAGTCTCGGCTGGCTGAACAATCTGCGGGTGACCTTTCTGTACGCCTGGGATGAAATCGATCGCGATGACAATGCCGACGATGACGGCGCCCGGTTGTATGCCCTGTTCACCCAGTGGGACACGGTGTTCGGGAACCGGTTTTCCAGCACCTTCGATCTCGATATCGCAGTGGTCGACGGCACGGAAGGTCGCGGTGACCTGTTCGTCGGGGGCATTAGTGCGGTGCAGCGATTCGGCCTGATCAATTCGACCATCCGCATCCTGCACTCGGACGACTTCGGCAAGGACGGTCTCGACCTGCCCTCCTCAGATAACGGCCAGCTCTACTTCACAGAGTGGTCGCTCACACCGCACCACACCCACAACCTGCTGTACGCCAATGCGTTCTGGGGCGAGGACAACTTCTCGTCCGCCGCGCGTGACCCCCTGGCCGGTGGCCCGCTGGGGCGCACCGGAATCACCTTCGCTGCGCGCGGTATTGGCTCGTTTCCGGCGCCTTTGGGCAATCGCACCGACAACGCCTGGGGCGTGGCATTGGGTTACCAGATGTTCTGGAATGCCAATCGCACCCAGCTCATCGTCGAGACGGGGCGCCGTGGCAATCATGAGATCTCGGACAGCGACACCTCGGCCCTGTCGTTCCGGTTGCAGCAAGCGATCGGTCGTCGCGTGATCTTCCAGTTCGGTGGCTTCGCCTCAGCGGCCGATACCGGACAGGATCAGCAGGGCATCCGCGCCGAACTGGTGGTGAAACTCTGATGGACTGGCTGCTCGCACCCGTGACCGCACAACTGATCGGCGCCTTGCTCGTCATCGGCGCCATGCTGCATCTGGCCTCGGCCCTGCTCCAGGCCCGGCGCGATGCTGCCCGTGCCCGGACGGTCCACGATCAGCGGCTGCGGCTGCTGGACCAGCAGCTGGCCGGCGCCGCGGCCAAGCGCCAGCTTGCCGTTCGCGACGCCGAGGGCGGGTGGTCCGGCTCTCGCAAGTTCCGCGTCGCCCGCAAGGTACCGGAAAGCGACACGGTCACCTCCTTTTACCTGGTGCCTCACGATGGCAAGGCGTTGCCAGCATTCAAGCCGGGGCAGTTCCTGACCTTCCAGCTCAAGCTACCGGACCGGGCGAAGCCGCTAGTCCGTTGCTATTCGCTATCCGATAGCCCCAGTGAACCCGACCACTACCGGATCTCGGTCAAGCGGCTCGATCCGCCGCCGAAGAACCCCGAGGCACCCCCGGGTCTGTCGTCCAACTTCCTGCACCTGCAGGTGCAGGAAGGCGAAATTCTGGATGTGAAAGCGCCTGCGGGCGATTTTTTCCTTGATCTGGAGGAACGTCGCCCGGTTGTGCTGATTGGCGGCGGCGTCGGCATCACTCCGGTGTTCAGCATGCTCAAGGCAGCCTGCGCAGCTGGTTACGATCAGGAAATCTGGTTTTTTAGCGGCGCGCGCTTCGGCGCCGAGCAGATCTACAAGGATGATCTGCGCGCGCTGGAAGCCGAACACGAAAACGTCCGCGTCTGTCTCTGCTACAGCAACCCGACGGACGACGAGCAGGTCGGCGAGCACTTCCATCACCAGGGGTATGTCGGCGTCGAGTTGTTCCAGAAGTTGCTGCCGTCCAACAACTACGTGTTCTACATCTGCGGGCCGCCGCCGATGATGGCCGGCGTCACCGCTGACCTGGCCGAGTGGGGTGTCCCCAAAGCCGATATCCGCATGGAAGCTTTTGGTCCAGCGTCCATCAAGAAGACCGAAGCGGCCCCGCCGCCCGCCGCCGACGCACCGACCTTAGCGGTGGAGTTCGCCCATAGCGGGAAAACAGTGAACTGGTCTGGCGCAGATAGCCTGCTGGAATTGGCCGAAGCGCATGACATTGTCATCGATTCCGGTTGCCGCGCCGGCAACTGCGGCACCTGCGTGACCGCCGTCCGATCGGGCTCGGTCGACTATCCCTCCCCGCCATCCGCGGCGCCGGACGCCGGCTCCTGCCTGCCCTGTATTGCACGTCCGACATCGAATGTGGTGCTGGATGCCTAACCTGCGACAGAACACCCTGACCTCGCCCGTCCCCCGGAGACTCGACCGATGACTCGTCTATTGCTCGCCATCACCATCCTGGCTGCCAGCGCTTGGGCAGGCCCGTCTGCCGTGCACGCCCAGGAACTTCGCCTGGACCCGGACAAGGTCATGGGACCTACGGCCTGCGGCGATTGCCACGAAGCCTCGATCGCCGCCTGGCGCGATACACACCACTTTTCCACGTTCAAGGACATGCCGCGCACCGCCGAGGCCCGCGATATCGCCGACAAGCTGGACATCAAACGCATCAAGGCCGAGGGCGAGTGCGTCTCCTGCCATTTCACCTCGAAGATGGAAGACGGCGACGTCGATACCATCGGCGGCATCACCTGTGAGTCCTGTCACGGGGCGGGCAAGGACTGGATCGAGATTCATAGCGACTTTGGTGGCAAGGATGCAACGGCCGAGAACGAGTCCGAAGCGCATCGCACGCAGCGCTGGGCCAAATCCGAGGCTGCCGGCATGATCCGCCCTGGCGACCTCTACAAGCTCGCCGAGAACTGCTACCAGTGCCACACGGTCCCGAAGGAAAATCTCGTCAACACGGGCGGTCACCCGGCGGGGAGCAACTTCGAACTGGTGGCCTGGAGCCAGGGCGAGGTGCGGCATAACGTCTGGTACAACGATGGCGCTGGCAACGCCGAGGCCTCTCAGAACCGCAAGCGGGTGATGTTCCTGGTGGGCCAGGCACTGGATCTGGAATACGCCCTGCGCGGCGTTGCCAAGGCCACCCAGAAGGCGCAGTACGCCGTGCAGATGGCCAAGCGAGCCAAACGCTCCGCGCTGCGCATCAAGGCCATCTCGGACGCTGGAGTGAGCATCCCCGAGGTCGGTGAACTGCTGAAGATCGCCGGTTCGGCCAAGGTCTCCCTGAACAACGAGGCCGCACTCACCGCCGCTGCCGACAAGGTCGCTGTCCAGGCGAAGGCCATCGCCAGCAACTACGACGGCAGCGAGCTCGCCGCTCTCGACGGTCTATTGCCGTCAGCGGACGCTTACAAGGGCACGGTCTACGCGCCGTAACCGTGACCGAGTCGATTCTCACCAAGGATCTGCGGGCCAGCGGGCCCGCACCCGTGTCGTCCATCCCCCCGCCCCAGCGTTGGTCCCAGCCCTTCGGTGAGGGAATGGGCGAGCGGGATGTGCAGCGGGTGCTAACGATGGAGCCCTTTGTCAGCATGGATCCGGCGCGTTTCCGGGCGCCGATCACGCTGGAAGGCATTGTGCGCAACGACACGCGTCTGCGGCGGGTGGCCCGGGGCGAGATCATCGTGCGCGCCGGTGATTACGGAAATTCGGCATTTCTAATCGTGCAGGGGCGCGTACGCGTGATCCTGCCTCCCGGCCTCCCGGAGGAATCACTGGGGCGGGCACGCCCCAAACAGAAGAACTGGCTGCAAGCCGTCGCACAGCTATGGAAGAACCCGCCGCATCCGGAGGCACGTGATGCATCGCGGTATGTCTCCGAGCCGGAAACCAAGGCGCCCTCACCGGCGCGGCTCATCGTGCAGGATGCGCAGGGGCGTCCGCTCAACGAGCATCTGCTACCGGCCGGCGGAGACGATGAGGTTCGCATCGGACGCGGCGCCGACAACGACCTGATTCTGGACGATTCGACGGCATCCTCATCACATGCCCGGATCCACGCCACGGAACTGGGCTGGGAAATCGTCGATCTCGGCAGCTCCAACGGCACCTTTGTCGGCGGCGACCGCGTCGAACGCCATGTGCTGGGTGGCGGCGATGACATCAAGATCGGACGCAGTCGCATCCGGTTCGTCGGCGAGGGTGATCTGGACCAGACCTCGATGCTTAGCACCCGGATTCTCAACCCGGAGACCATCGACGAACAATGGAGCAACACCGTCGTCGAGAACCTGACGCATATCGGTGCCGATACCAGCCACACCTTCGTGCAGGACATCCCGGCGGTACTCGACCACACGCAATCGGCGGTCCTGCAAACCGGCACCGTGTTCGGCGAGATCGCCGCGCTGGGCCGCACGCAACGCACCGCCACCGTCTTCGCCGAAGATGATTCCATTTTGCTGGAGATCCGCTGGCAGGGGCTGCGCGATCTGCGCAAACGCGACAATGCATTTCGCAAACACGTCGAAGACCTTTATCGGGCCAACAGCCTGATCACCCATTTGCGGGCGACGCCGCTGTTCAGCCATCTCTCCGACGATGTCATTGACGAGATCGGCCAGCAGACATTGTTCGAGAGTTTCGGCGAGTTTGACTGGCACACCAGCTACCAGCGCCTCGCCGACCAGCCCGAAGCGCAGCGGCTGAAGATCGAGCCGGAAATCGTGCGGGCGGGCGACTATCCGGACGGACTGCTGCTGGTCCGCTCGGGTTTTGCACGCGTGACACGCCCGCTGCACAAGGGCCAGCAAACCGTTAACTATATCGGTCGAGGAGCGGTGTTCGGCCTTGATGAACTGCTCGCCGGCTGGAACGGCTCCGGCCAGTCGACCTATCGCCACTCGCTACGAGCGGTCGGGTACGCCGACGTGCTGCGCGTACCGACCAGCGTGATCGAAACCCACGTCCTGCCGAATCTCACAGACGCGCAACTCAAGCATATCCGCCGGATGCAGGCCGAAACGCTGAAGGATTCACTGGCAACCCATCAGCCTCGCGGCGAAGCGGCATCCGTTGAACCCCTAGAGGTGCGGACCACCGGCGACGACGACGCCCTGGTCGAGACGCTGGTCGACCGCCACCTGATCAACGGCCGGGCTGCGATGCTGATCAATCTCGATCGCTGCGTGCGCTGCGATGCCTGCACCGACGCCTGCGCCGTTGGCCACCAGAACAATCCGCGGTTCAATCGCCATGGACACCGGCACGACTCGCTGATGATCGCCAATGCCTGCATGCATTGCGCCGATCCGGTCTGCATGATTGGCTGCCCCACCGGCGCCATTCACCGCTCGTCCGAGCAAGGCCAGGTTGTCATCAACGACGACACCTGCATCGGCTGCGCCACCTGCGCCAATAGTTGTCCCTACGACAACATTCGGATGGTCGAGGTCCGAAACGAACGCGGGGATTTCGTCCAGAACAGTGCCACGGGCGCCCCGGTGATGAAGGCGACCAAATGCGATCTGTGCATCGACCAGCCTGGCGGGCCAGCCTGTCAGCGTGCCTGCCCGCATGATGCGCTGGAACGCGTGGACATGCGTGATCTGCCCAACCTGCTGGACTGGCTGCACCGATGATGCGGTTCGCCAAGCGGCGGCAGGCCAATCTGACGACCTGGGCGATTGTCGTGCTCATCGCTGGCGTGCTGTTCGCCGCAGTGTCGGCAGGCCTGACGCGAGCATCCTTCTGGACCGGCTGGCTGCTGATGGCCGCCGTGGTGCTCCTCAGTCTCTACTCACAGCGCAAACGCCTGTCGATGTTGCCGATCGGTCGCGCGGCCGTCTGGCTGCAACTCCATGCCTATACCGGTGCATTCGCCATCGTCGTCTTCGTGGCACACACCGGACTGTCGCTACCCGATGCACCACTGGAGTGGCTGCTGTGGCTGAGCTTTGTCGGAACCGCCGGCAGTGGCCTGGCTGGTCTGTACTGGTCGCGCACGCTGCCACCACGGCTGGCCAATGCTGACGAAGAGCTCATTTTCGAACGCATTCCGCTGTTCGCCGCGCGCCTGCGGCAACGCGCCGAGCAACTCGTCGTCGACGCGGCAGCACAAACTGATTCTCCGCTGCTTGGCGAACATTACCGGACGCATCTGGCCGAGCTGTTTATGGCGCCGCAGTGGCGTTGGCGCCATCTCGGGCCGACGCATTACGTGACCCGACAGCACGACCGACTGATTGCGTTGGAACGCTACCTGGCCGACGACGAAAAACCGTTCGCCCGGGAGCTCGCCGGCCTTTGCCGGCAGAAATCCGACCTGGACATGCATTTCACCGTGCAGGGCCTGCTCAAGGCATGGTTGTTCGTCCACGTTCCACTGACGGCAGCGATGCTGCTGCTCGCGGTGCTGCACCTGGTCGCCGCTCACGCATTCGGGGGCGCCTGAACGTGAGCGAACGACTGCAAGGGTTTGACTACCAGTCCAGCCCCTACCACCGACCGAACCAGAAGTGGGTTTGCGGCCGCCTGGGCAGCGGCGACTGCTGCACCATCGGCCCAGACCCCAAGGGGCACTGCGGCGCAGGCCCGCAATGCAAACCGGTACGGGATGGCGACCGCTGGCGCTGCACCCGTGGCCCGCTGCACGGCGGGCCCTGCAACAACGGGCCACAGGCAGACGGAATCTGCGCCTGTCTGACGCCGCCATGCCGCCCCAAGCGCAGCTGGAAATACCGCCGTAAGCTGGCGGTGCGCAGCACGCTGACGGCGACGCTGGGGTTGATCGTGCTGGCTTTGGCAGGGACCTGGGCCGGCAGCATGGTCGAGCCCGGCCATCTGGCCGCCGCCCATTCCACCATCGACGACTGCGAGTCCTGCCACGCCACGACCGGCCGCAGCGCATCGGCCTGGCTGGCCGCCGCCTTTGGTCAGCACCCGAATCTTCCGGTCGACACCCAGCATGCCTGCCTGACGTGCCACGATGTCGGCGAGGCGCCGCTGGCCCCGCATAGCCTCGCCACGCTGCCAACAGCCGGCCCCGCCCAGGGCAGCACGCTCGGGCCGTGGACCGTCGAGTTGAACCGCATGGTGTTTCCCGACCCGGAAACCCCCATCGCCTGCGGAACCTGCCACCAGGAACACGAAGGCGCCTCGGCGGATCTTCGCGCGGTACCTGACAGCCAGTGCCAGGTCTGCCATGACCAACGATTCGGCAGTTTTGTCAGCGGCCATCCTGAGTTCTCGGACTATCCGTACGACCGAAGAACGCGAATCATCTTCGATCACGCCAGCCATTTGGGAAAACACTTTGCGGATGAACCGGAGCAGGCACCGCAAAGCTGCTCGGGTTGCCATGTCACCGCGACCGACGGGCGCACCATGGAGGTCCGCGGCTTCGACGACAGCTGCGGCGCCTGCCATGCTGGCGACATCGCAGGCAATGCCTTGGCGGGCCCCAAGGGAGTCGCCGGCCTCGCGGTGCCGGGGCTGGACCTGACGCTGGTCGAAAACATTGGCCAATGGCCCGAGTTCGCCGATGGCGACCTGACCCCGATGACCGAACTGCTGTTGATGGGCGACCCGGAGTACGCCTCGGTCCGGGATACCCTGGCCGATGTGGATTTGCTGGATCTGGATTCTGCGACGCCCGAGCAGCGCGGCGCGGCCACGACGCTGGCCTGGCAGTTCAAGGCCCTGGTCGACGCCATCCAGTCCAAAGGCAGCCAAGCAGTGGTGCAGCGGCTCGAAGCAGCCCTGGGACACCCGCTCACAACCGATGAACAGCGACGCCTCACCGGCCTGCTGCCAGCCTCGCTGGTGGATACCGCGCAGGCGCAGTGGTTCCCGTCCTTGACTGACGAACTGAACAATCATCGTGCAGGCAACGCGCCGGCCACCGAGGCCGTCAGGCCGATGGCCGACGAGCCGGAAGCTGATGACGACAACGACGCTGCTGTCGCCGACGACGAGTTCGATGCGCTGTTCTCGGAAGACAGCGACGAAGGCTTCGGCGACCTCTTCGCCGACGATACGGGCGACGAATCCGGAGACCTGTTTGGTGGTGACCTGTTCGGCGGCGGCGACGTGGGTGATCCCTTCGCCGATCCGCAAGAGGACGCCAGCCCAGAACCCGAAGTCGCGACGATCAATCACGAAGAGCGCATGGCCCTGGGCGGCTGGTATCTGGACGAGTTCACGCTGCGCTACCGCCCTGCCGGCCATGCCGACCCGGTCGTCCGCACCTGGACGGAGCTCGCCACCCGGCAGCCCGCTGCCGAAGACTGGCTGGCCCCCGACAATCCCGGCGCCTGCACCCAGTGCCACAGCCTGGAATCCGATGCGTCTGGCGTAACCAGCGTGCAATGGTTGGCCAAGCGCATTCCGGCAACGGAACATCACTTCACCGAGTTCGACCACAGCACGCACTTCAGCCTGCTGGGCGATGCCGGTTGCGGAACCTGCCACCAGATCGACAACGAAGCGCCGTATGCGGACAGCTTCGATGGCCGCGACCCATCGCAGTTCACCAGCAACTTCGCCGCCCTCGAAAAAACCGTGTGTCTGGACTGCCACCAGCCTGATCAGGCCGGTACCGATTGCGCGTCATGCCACCGCTATCACGTGGGCGATTTCAAGGCGACGATGCCGAACACCCAGCTCTCACGCAGCCAGGCCACCCGGTAGGCGCTAGACCCGCCCGAGATCACACCGTCGCCGCCCGCCACCAGCACCGCAGCGGCCGCGGTGGGTCGCATCGCCCATCATTTCACCAGTCTGCGCACATATTCCGGTGAGGCAGCGTCACTGCGGACCGGTACACTACAGTTCTATGACAGCCACCGGGCAACGTGCCCGTGTCGTAATTCGAGCCGATCTCAATCGGCCGTTCTGGGAGGAGACAAATGATGCAGATCAACTGGCAGGCCGCCGTGCGTGCGGCTTTATTGGGGATGGTTCTTGCGCTGCTAGGCTGCGGCCCCGGTTCACCGCCGGCGGATGGCGGCGCCGACGGGAGCGCGCCTCCGATTCTTATCCTGTCGAACCGAGCCGACATGATCAGCGGCGGCGACGTGCTGGTAGAGATCGGCGTCGATGCGGATACGCCTTTGGATGCACTCAGCATCCGTCTGAACGGCGACGACGCCAGCGTGGCCTTTGCTCGGCGTGCCAACGGTCGTGTGATGGGACTCGTCGACACCTTGCGGCTGGGCGACAACACACTTGAGGTCGGGCTTGGCAACGCGCAAAGCCGAGCGGTCATCCGTAATTATCCAAACGAGGGCCCGATCTTCTCCAGGCCTGAGATTAAGCGGACACGATGCCAGGACGGGGCCACCGACCTCGCCTGCAACCAGCCGGCCGAGTACAGGTTTCTTTACCGACCCACGGCGCTAGTCGACATTCTGGAGCCGGTGCCGGGGATCTCGCTGGGCACCGACCTGCTGCCCTACGACCCGGCGAACCCGCCCGACGATGTGGCGATGACGACGACGCAGTCCGGCGAAACGGTGCCCTTCATCGTGCGCCAGGAACTGGGTTATCAGGATCGTGACCAGTACAAGATTCTGACCCTGTTCAATCCCGATGAACCCTGGGAACCCTGGGCTCCGCAGCCGCAATGGAATGGCAAGATGTTGATCACCCACGGTGGCAACTGCGGCGCCAGGTACACGCCCGGCAGTGCACCGCTGGATGACTATTCAGGCACCTTCGGCGACATTCCGCTGATCGAACCCAGTTACATCTATGCCCTGGGCGAAGGCTACGCGGTGCTCTCGACGGCGCTGGCCAACACGGGCCACAACTGCGATGTCGCGCTGGCCGCCGAATCCATCATGATGGCCAAGGAGCGCTTCGTGGAGCAGTACGGCCCGTTGCGCTACGCCATCGGCACCGGTTGCTCGGGGGGTTCCATCGCCCAGCTGACCATCGCCAACGCCTATCCCGGCCTGTACCAAGGCCTGCTGACGATGTGTGCATATCCGGATTCACTGTCCGCCGGACTGCAGTTCTCCGACCTGCACCTGATGCGCAAGTACTTCGAAGACCCCAGCCGCTGGGCACCCGGGGTGATCTGGAATCCAGCCCTGTGGGGACCGGTCGAAGGCCACCTGACACACATCAATGCGGTGGTTGCCGACGAGGGCCTGTTCAAGGGCGCCACGCAGACCACCGGCAGTTGTTTCGGGGACAACACGTATGATCCGCAGACCAATCCCACCGGCCAACGCTGCGGGATTATTGAGTGGATCCCGCACATCCTGGGGCAACGCTCGCCGGACGTCTGGTCCCCCGTCGAGCAGCAGGTCGGTTACGGGTTCACCGGCATTCCGCTAGGCAACACCGGCGTCCAGTACGGCCTCAACGCCCTGCGTGCGGGCCTGATCACACCCGCGATGTTCGTGGACCTGAACGTCAAGATCGGGGGGCTCGATGTCGATATCCAGCCCCAGGCTGCACGCACCCAGGCCGATCACCCCGCCGTTGGCAATGCCTACCGCAGCGGCATGATCAACATGACCAACAACCTGGACACCGTGCCGATCCTGACCTTTGTGGGGCCAGATCCAGGCATCGCGCATGACGCACTCCACGCCTGGTGGATTCGCTGGCGCATCGAACGTGAACACGGCAGCGCCCGCAATCACGTGATGTGGGGCGGCCCGATCCCCTTGCTCGGCGATCTGGAATATGTCTACAAGGGCCTGGATGCGATGGACAACTGGCTGTCCCGCGTCGAAGCAGACGATGACGATCTTCCGCTGGCCGACAAGATTTCCCGCAACCGGCCTGGCGATGTGCAGGATCAATGTTCCTTGATTGGTGGGGAGCCGATTCTGGGCGAGGTCTGCATCGACCTGCTCCGGCCGCTCTATGCCTACGGCACGCCTCGCACGGTGGCCGGTGACACAGAAACCGCAGACAACTTCGATTGCCAGCTCAAGCCCATGGATCGCAATGACGACTATGGCCTGATCCCGTTCACCGACGCGCAGTGGGAGCAGCTTCAGGCCGTCTTCCCCGATGGGGTTTGCGATTACCGTGCGCCCGGCAAGGCCAAACAGAGCACCGTGGCCTGGCTGCGCTATTTCGATGAATCCGGCCGGATGATCGTCGGTGGCGAACCCTTGCCCGAGGCGCCGGCACGCTCGGACCTCGGAACGCGGTCAGCATCCTTCGTCTATCCCTTGAACGATCGCTAAATCACCACGCCAGTCCGCAATCCTGTGACGGACTGGCGGCAATCAGGATGGCTGAGTGTCACCATACGGCACTCAGCCAGATTGACCGGTCAGGATTCGCCGCAACCCCCAAGCGGCGAATCGCCCTGGGAGGAATCTCGTCGTGCAAATAAGATCGAACTCCCCGCTTCGTAACCCGCCACCGGACTACTGCCCGGCTGCAGCGGTGCGGTGGTTCACCGTCAAGAACGGTTACGACAAGGGAAAAACTCTTTTCTACTACGACCATGTGACCGGCCCTGGCGACCCGGTCGAGACCGTCCTCCTGGTCCATGGCAACCCCGAATGTTCATATACCTACCGACACATTCGGGATCGTCTGCAGTCATCCGACCACACACTGCGAATCATCGCCCTGGATCACATCGGGTTCGGCCTGTCCGATCAGGCCGACTACGAAATGGTCGACATGCACCACGCCGCCAATCTGATCCAGCTGGTGCGGCACTTGGATCTCACCGATCTCAGCCTCGTCGTCCATGACTGGGGCGGCCCGATCGGAATCGGCGCGCTGCTCGAAGAGCATTGGCGCGTCGCGAAACTAACGATCTTGAACACCACGGTGTTCCCCATGCCCGCCGCCGGCATGACCTATTCCAACTACCCGGTCTCTTGGTTCCCCTGGGCGAGCACGCCGAAACTCATACCCGATGCGCTATGGGGTGGCGTGGCCGCCTATGTCGTCTCCCACGCAGAACCGCAGAGCACGCCGGCCTTCCTCGCGAATACAGGCCGGTATCTCATGAAACACGCGTTGCATCAGATTCCGCCCGGCACCGCCGAGCATGTCTGGTCTGAACCGCTGCGCAGTCGGCAGAACGCCAAAAGCTCGAAGCGCAACGTTCTGCAAACGCCGGTCTGGGGGCACGGATACCGGTACCACGACCCCAGGCACGGCGAGCAGGACAATCATGATTTCTACGAGAGCATCCAGACGAATCTGTCGAAACACTGGGGACCAGCGGGTCGCAACATCCCTGTCGGCGGTTTTTTCGGTCAATGGGACCCATGCGGCAAGAACGAAGTCATCGCCCAATGGCATGAGGCTCTTCCGCTGATGAAATCAGCCACTCATGTCTTTCCCGAGTGCGGGCACTTCATCGAAGAAGCCAAAGGGCCGGAGATTGCAGACGCCATTCTCCGCATGGTGGGAGATCCTTAGGGAAACAACAGACCCATCAGGACCGAGGCACCTCACGCGACACTTGGTCGCGCATTTGCTGTGGCGACATTCCGTTCTGCTTCCGAAACGCCCGGGTAAACGCGCTGTGCTCCGAGTATCCGAGCAACATCGCCACATCGGTGATCTGTAGTGTCGGGTCACGCAGATAAGATCGCGCCAGTTCGTTGCGAACGAGGTTGAGCTCCTGCCTGAAGCTCGTTCCAATATCGCTGAGGCGACGTTGCAGAGTCCGGGACGACAGGTGCAATTCCCGGCAGACCCATTCGATCTTCGGCTCGCCATCGCGCAAACGCGTCGCAACGGATCGGCGTAGGCGATTCAGCGTCTCATCCTGCCCCGGCAACCGTTGCAGCAGCCGTTCGGCATGCTGCTCGAGCACATGCTCCAACGCCGGGTCTGCCCGCCTCAGAGGACGGCTGAGAAGATCGTATCCCACTCGGATAATGGGCTCCGGACAATTGAACTTCACGGGGCAGCGAAAAAACGCCTCGAAAGGCCCCAGATCCGGCGGCGGCGGATGCGCAAAGTCGACAGAGTGCGGGTCGGACTCGCCCTGCATCACACTGCGACAGAACTTCACCATGGTCGCGAAGCCGGTTTCCCCCACCAGCGGCCCCGTCCGAAACTCGCTGATATCCCAAACCATTTCGATGGCGTCATCGCGCTCACGCCGGGCCATGGGGATGGCATCAAAGATCAACCGTTGGAAACGCTCCAGGCGCTGCAGTACGACGCCGAAGTCTTCGCAAGCCCAGAGCAGGTGACCGACCAGGCCCAGATGCCGAGCATTCACCATCTCGCCCAGATGCAGTCCGATCAACCGGTCATTAAGGTGTTCACCGGCCTTGATCAGCATTTGTTCCCATTGGCCCACATCCACGCGCTGCATCTGCTCCGGATCAGCTGACGGTCTCGGCATGCCAAGCACCGCCTCGGAGTCCTGGCCCCGATCTTCCAGATAGTCGTAGAGCAGCAGCGTGAATGCCGCCGGAACAGCGCGTTGGTATAGCGGCTGGCCCATGTTTCTTCCGCCCAGGTTGGCGCAAATTGTCAAGCCCGTTGTCGGCGACTGTCAAGCGTGCGGGGGGCGTTCCATGAAGACTGCTTGTTGGAGAATCCTGGAGCCGCTTCATCGCGTCCGATTCGTCCGCCCAGTGACCAAACCACCGATGTCCTCATGCTCATGCACACCATCGCTCGCGTTGTTTTTATCTCGTCCGTGTCCGCTCTGCTGGCGATGTTCGCCGGCTGCGGCTCATCGACACCGCCCTCCGATGCGACACCCCCGGTGGTCAATCCCGATCCGGATCCAGGCGATCCTACGGCGGCGCGAACCTTCTTGATCGATGACAGCCCCGACGAGGAAGACAAGGCCCTGGCTGCCTTCTTCTCCGCCCGCAATGGCGACACCATCGAATTCGGCGAGGGGACATTCGACCTGAGTACGACGTTGGTGATGTCCCACAAGTCGAACATCACCATCAAGGGTCAGGGCCTGGACAAGACGGTGCTGTACTTCGAGAACAGCGGAACGCCCGAAGGCCTCTCGCTGAGCCACATGGATGGCCTGTTCATCGAAGATCTGACGGTGCTCGACACGCCCGGGTTCATGATCAAGATCTCGGATTCGGACCACGTGACGCTGCGCAACGTGCGCGCGATGTGGTCCAGCGGCAACGGCGGCATGGACCCGGAGAACCCCGCCACTCTGGATACCCAATGCGTTCACGCGCTGTCTGACATCAACGCCTGGGGCAGCTACACGGACGGCAATGGTCGCACCCGTCGCTACACCGTCGACAGCAGCAACGGCGGCTATGCGATCTACCCCGTGTTGTCGAACAACATTCTGCTGGATAACGTCATCTCGCTGGGTGCGTCGGACGCCGGCATCTACGTTGGCCAGTCCAACGATGTCATCGTGCGCAACAGTGAGGCGCTGTTCAATGTCGCCGGCTATGAGGTGGAGAACACCGACAATGCCGATCTCTACGACAACGTCGCCCACTGCAACACGGGCGGCTTTCTGGTCTTCGATCTGCCCGGCATCAATCAATACGGCGAGCGGACCCGGATTTACGACAACTACACCGGCTACAACAACCTGGAGAACTTCGCCCCTGGCGGCATCGTTTCCATCGTGCCGCAGGGCGTTGGCGTGCTGCAGCTAGGCTATGACGAGGTCGAGTTCTTTAACAACACGGTGGAGCACAACCGCACAGTCGGTTACGTGATCGTCAGCCACGAATTGGTGGAAGGCAAAGCCGAGCACCCAGACACGCGAATGGATCTGTATTCGGAAGGTGTCTACATCCACAACAACACGTTCATCACGAACGGCTTGCTGCCGCAGCCGCCGAAAGACGAGGCGATCACCTGCGTGGAAGGGACCGGGCCTGGTTTCGACGTGTTTCCGCCCTGCATCCCGAACGGTATCGATGACACGCACACCTCGCTGCTGCCGACACTGATCGTCGTCAAGTCATTGCTGGCCCTGGATGGCCACGGGCCAACGGGCGCGCACATCGTCTGGGATGGCATGTACGACGCCGAGGCGAACGAGTGCGAGCTCGCCGCCGAATTCCAGGCCAAGGTGGACCACAACGGCAAGCCCGATTACAACGGCAGTGATTTCCCCGAATGCCGGTACAACCAGTACAAATTCGAGGACCCGGCAGACCCATCGACCCGCAAGCACCCACTGTACTGGCACTGCATTCCGGATTCGGACCAACCAGACGGCAATACCTTCTCGATCGATGGCCGCCCGTATCTAAACTTCAAGAACACCGATGTGTTCGACCGTCCGCTCACCGACATCGGTGCGCATGACTGCCCCACTCGCTTCGGCAAGCAGATGGACCGGCTGCCACCGGCGGTCGTCGAGGAATTCGTGCCAGGTGCCAATGGCGCTGACACCCTGTCTGACGAGGAAGTACTGGCGATCTGCGAGAACTACAGCGGCAACCGCGTTAACCGTGAGGCCCTGCCGTACAACTGCCCCAAGCTATCGCACTACAACCTGTTCGCGGACCCCACTGACCCCCGTAGCGGGTTCAACGAGAGCGGCATTCTCTACGACCTGACCACACCCCTGTTTTCAGACTACGCCAGCAAGCACCGCGTCCTGTTTCTACCGCCCGGCGAGCCTGCCATCTGGCGCGAAGGCAGCCGGAACATGCCCAACGAAACGCTGGACTTCCCGGTTGGCACGGTGATCGCCAAGACCTTCAGCTTCAAGGACGGCGCAGACGAAGACATCGTCGAGACCCGGCTGCTCATTCATCGCGATGCCGGCGACGGCGAAAGCCTTTGGGAAGGCATGGCGTACCAGTGGGAGGTCGATGACAGCGGCCATCGTGTGGAAGCCAGCCTCTCGCTTTCCGGCGCCAAGCTCTCCGCCAGCTGGAACTATCCCGACCCGGACCCCGAGATCAACAAAACTTACGTGGGCAGTACGGATGACTACGTGATCCCGCACCCCAATCAGTGTGGCAACTGCCATAACAACGAAGACCGGCAACCCGGCGACGCGCCAATCGGTCCCAAGGTCCGCCTGCTGAACCGGCCCATGGACTACGACAGCGACGGCGTGCCGGAAACCAACCAGCTTCAGCACTGGGTAGACCTGGGCCTGCTGGACAGCGCGCCGGAGCTGGGCGTGAACAGCCAACTCATCGCCACCAACGCCCAACGCCTGCCACGCTTCGACCTGCCCGGCGATGTGTTCAACATCCCCGGTGTGCAGGAGAACCACCCGGCCGGCAGCGAAGCGCATAACACCGAACTACGCGCCCGCGCCTGGCTGGAAACCAACTGCGCCCACTGCCACAACAACAAGGGCCTGGCCAGCAGCACCGGCGTGTTCTTCGACGTGTACCGCAACGTCAACCTGAACTACGGCGTCTGTAAGTTCCCGAACACCGCCGGCAGCGCCTCAGGAGGCCGGGAATACGACATCGTGCCTGGTCATGCTGATGAATCGATCGTGTCCTTCCGCATCCACGCGGAAGACTCCAGCATCAACATGCCGCCCATCCCACGCAGCGTATTCCACGCCGAAGGCGTCGCCCTGATCGACCAATGGATTAACACCGTCGTCAATGGCGATTACCAGAACGCCGGCTGCGAGTAGTTGACCCGCCGATAGCCACCGTATGAACAGCACCCCGAGCTGTGAATCGCCACGGTTTTCCTAGACACCTGCGAGCCGTGTTGAATTGAGTCGTTCAAACTGTACGGAGACAGCCCATCGTTGCTGCCATGCCGTAAGATTCCCCGCCAAGGCGACACACCGAAAGTAGACGCACTGACGGCTTGTTGATGTCCTTCGGCGGACGTGCGGTCAACTATGAAGACTAATAGCCGTGACAAGCCCTCGAAGACCCGGACTTCAATCCAGACCCTCCATTACACGCCACACTTGCCTATAAACGCTTGCGGCACTGACACTGCATGCAGCGCTCCACCCCGAGTCGTCCAATTCTCTCAGCCTAGTACGGACGCTCGCCACTGGCCCAGAAGCCAGGTCAGGCTGATTGCGGGCCATCTCCAGGGCAGCCATTCGAGGGATTCCGAGCAGCCGGAACACAACGGCTTCGTCGCTATTGACCCCGTAATACACTTGTGACGGAAGGTTGCGGACTTCGTTGAGGCGACTATCCGACAATTCGCCACCAGTTATTGCAAGCAACGCACCGAGCCCCCAGGCAGTAGTTTGGGTGAGCTTGCCCGATAGATTCTGTCCACACTTGGTTACTGCTTCGATATAAGAGGTCTCCCCCTCCATAAAGTACTGTCGAGCAATGGATTCGACAGAGGACCCATTGACCCAATCTTTAAGTATTCGGGCAAGCTTGTCTCCATTGGTTCTGCCTGCTCCTAAGACATCTTCCAGATTATTCCGGAGCTCTGGAATGCGCATTAGAACACCCATCATCGCTTGAAGGCTGTTATCACCATAAGAAAAAAGAGTCGCGCGCTCCCAAGAGTCCTTTGTAATTCCTGACTCCCGTGACTGAGCCATGGCAGAACGAATGCTTTGCAAAGAAAAGCCGGTGCTATCCACCAACTTCAACGGCTGATTCGGCTCGCAGATGTAATCAGCGTAGGCATGTACTCCAGCAAGAAGCGCGCGCGCGAGATGAGGCTCGTGGGTTCGAAGTGTCGCGAATCCGAAAGTATTGCGTAAGACCTGCTCGATCTCATCTCCGAAAGTGTCGGGCTTACCCATCTGCTGATAGGTATGAGCCAAATATTGTAGGAATGCCGACCATTCAGGACGGGAATAAACGATCTTGCCGAGATCAGCAAGCAGACCTTGGGCATCCCGCGCCATCTCAATGAGCGCGGAATTCAGGTCGCCCGTTTGCTGGTCGACAAACAAGCGAAGCGTTGAGGTTCGCTCATCAGAGTCTGAGGCGAGGGCCACTACCCCGAGGTCGCCATGCCCCATGCGGCCAGCCCGGCCAGCGATATTCCAGAAATCCTCCGGTGGCATATTCTCGCCATAGGGGTATTGATGGCTAGCCATCACAACGCCCGAGACCGGAAAATTTACTCCTTGGGCGATAGTTGTCGTGGCCACTAAGAAACGGAGCTCACCGTGCTCAAAGAGCCATTCCATTAGCATTCGCACGTCATCGGAGAGGCCGGCATGGTGAACGCCAACGCCATAGCTAATCATGCCGATTAGTGGAAAATCGTCACCGTATTCAAGCTGAAGGAAGTTTTGAACAAGTTGAACCCGACCGTTCGGATTACGCCTATTACATTCCAGTTGAAGCTTTTCCGCAAGAGACCAAACCCAGCGGGGTTGTGTGTGCATTACGATGACTGGACCGCGCTGCTGGAGCGCTTGAGCAGTAATCGCCGCAACGGTCGACGTGTTTGATGCCTTGCTAAACGTTTTGGCAAGGTCGTAGTTTCTGCCGATGTCTATTGGATTGTCGATCGCGAGCGTTCGACGGGTTGTATGCACAGATTCCAATTCGACCGAGTAATCGAAGCTGCTCCCTCGGATGCGGTGACCACGCACTGGGGCTGCGATTCCTATTACTCTGTCGTTTGGTTGCCAGTCAACACTAAAGCTAATGTCGTCGGAATTCTGGCCTCCAAGCCAGCGGGCAACCTCTCGCGCGTTGCTAATAAAGGGCGTTAATAGCAGAAACTGGGCGTTTTCACACTCGCTGTTGATTGTGGCTAGAAGTAGCTCCAGCTTCAAACCGCGCCGAGCGCTCTGGAGATTATGAGCCTCATCGACCACAACAAGCGTCAATGGTCGCCCGATTTCGGTTTCCCAACCCTGACGAATCATCAGGTCGAGCTTCTCGGGCGTCGTAACAAGCACCCGAAACTCTCGCTCATCATCGCGCTGGGTAAGGAGACTAATTTCAACGTTATCAACCTCCAGCGCAGGGCTGACTTGCTCAACAACGACTCCAAGTGGCTCGAACTC
>Ga0208834_100181_pt1 | contig 25312 bp, 30 predicted proteins | sample DeeseametaMP1787_FD_184182 | JGI IMG/M metagenome (GOLD analysis project Ga0208834, IMG submission 184182) | Marine microbial communities from the Deep Pacific Ocean - MP1787 (SPAdes) | ecosystem: Environmental > Aquatic > Marine > Oceanic | place: North Pacific Ocean | collected 2011-05-03 | reverse complement strand
AACGGGTGTGGCCATCACGATGGCGAGGAGGAGGGGAATGAGACGCATGGACGGATCCTTCAGTGGGGTGCCGTCATATTTCGGCTAGCAGGGGCGGGCGCATCGCAATAGGATTTCAATCATATGTTGCCGACCCCCTATGATCATATCCCGAGCTCAGCCCTTCGCCCTTTTTCCGGCGCGGTTGGCGATGTGGTGTTTCATCAAGGTGGACCCACCCACGGTCTCTATGTCGTGCAAACCGGGCGCGTGCATCTCGAGCGGGTCGGCCCAGATGGCGAGCGGTTCATCATCCATCATGCCCAAGCCGGAACAAGCTTTGCCGAAGCTTCCGTGTTTTCAGAGGTCTATCATTGCGATGCGGTCTGTGTTGCAGCCGGGGCGCTGATCCGGATCGAAAAGGCTGCCGTCTTGGCCGCTTTTGCCGACCCGGCATTCGCCCGCGCCTATGGCCGTCAGGCGGCTCAACAGATACAAGCGCAGCGACAGATGCTGGAGATCGTCGGTATTCGGCGCGCAGAAGACCCGGTGATGGCGGGGTTGGTCGCGGGCCTGCTCGATGGCTCCGTGGTCGAGTTCGCCGCCCGGTTACAGCTTAGCCATGAGGCGGCCTACAGGACGCTGCGAAAGCTTGTGCAGGACGGGCGGGTCATGAACCCGTCCCGCGGGATCTATCACCTGTGCCCATAAGCCGATCAGCTGTGGCTGGCGAAGACCGAGGTCATCCCGTCGGAGCCAACAAGCAAGGAGTCGAAAGTGTCACCGGCTCCGGGACCGCCCATGCCGGGCGAACTCATCGGCATGCCGGGGACCGTCAACCCGCGCGCCACCGGTTGCTCTGCCAGCAGCCGCGTGATGTCAGCGGCAGGCACGTGGCCCTCGATGAAATAGTCGCCTATGATCGCCGTATGGCATCCAGCAAGCTCTGGTGCGATTTGCAGCCGGTCTTTGAACGCATAAAGCGCATCCTGATCGACATCCTGCGCCTCGACCGTGAAGCCCGCTTGCCGGACATGATCGACCCAGGCGGTACAGCACCCGCAGGTGGGGGTTTTCAGGACTTTAATGACTGGTTCCGTGTTGGCCAGTGCTCGCAGGGGGAGTGTGGCAGCCGCTCCGGCCAGCAAGAATGTACGTCTTTTCATCATGTGTTCCTTTTCGGGTTATCCGAGATCCTAGAATTGTGTGTTCGAGAGTCCAGAGGCTGTTCCTGCTCTGTCGACGTGAGGGCCGATGTATCCAGTGCGTGTCCGCTTGCAGGCCCGCGAACGGGCTGGATCAACATCCTGTCGACCCAGAGATCGCGGGTCGTGCGAAACTGCTCAATGCCGATCGTCATTCCCTCGTGGCCCTTCGCAGGCTGGGCAACGTAAGTACCCATGAGGCGGTCCCACCACGGCAGATTGAAGCCGTAGTTTGAGTTAGTTTCGCGCGGATCGACCGAATGATGCACGCGGTGCATGTCGGGCGTGACGACGATCCATCTGAGCCATCGGTCGACCAGTCGCGGCAGGTTGATGTTGGCATGATTGAAGAGTGCCGTGGCGTTAAGGATGATCTCGAACAACAGAACCGCGACGGCGGGCGGACCAAGCGCTGCGACCAAGACTAGCTTGATCGCCATCGAGATGAGGATCTCAATCGGATGAAAGCGTAATCCAGTCGTTGCGTCGAATTCGAGGTCCGCATGATGCATACGGTGCAGCCGCCATAAAGCTGGAACGGCATGGAACATGACATGCTGCAGGTAAATGGCGAAGTCGAGAAGCAGCATGGAGAGGATCACAACCAGCCAAAAAGGAACCTCGATATTGTTGAACAGGCCCCAGCCCCGCTCCTCGGCGATGACCGCCAGACCAACGGCCAGGATTGGAAAAGACAATCGGAGGATCGCCGTGTCGATCACGACAAGAGCCAGGTTGTTCGACCAACGGATGACACGCGGAATGTCACGCCGCCGACGCGGGGCGGCGAGTTCCCAAAGCGCCATGGCAGCCAGCACACTCAAAAACGCCGTCAGACGAACTTCCGGCTCTGCGGCAAGTATCGTGTCCATCACAGTCTACGGCCCTTCTGTGTTAGGGCTTGGGGGCGGATGCGCATCTCGCACATCAGTCTTATCTTGCGCGGTCGTGGCAGCCGCTATCTGGACTATATCAATATCCCGCGCGTGGCGCTCGTCGAGACACTCTGTTTCGAGCTGCAGCGTGACCATGTGAAACCCATGCTGCTCCGTCAGTCGAAGATAGGCCCTGTTCAGCAAGTCCGCGGCCTCGGCCGGTTCCCGATGGCGGATATGGGCGGAAAAGGCATGTTTGCCGCTGGTCAGCGTCCAGGCATGCACATGGTGAACATCCAGAACCCCGTCCTGGCCGTTCAGGTCCGCCGTCACAGCGTCGAGATCCGTTCCCTCGGGCGTGCCTTCCATGAGAATGTGGACCGCTTCTTTGATCACGCCCACAGAGGCCCAGAGGAGAACCACCCCGAACGCCATGCCGAGGATCGGGTCAATCGCCAGAAAGCCGGTGAACTCGATCACGAGAGCGGTGACGATGATCAGGAGGCTGCCGACAAAGGTCTGGATGATGTGCCAGAGCGCGCCACGGGCATTCAGATCGTCTTTGCTCGATTGCCACATCAGCCCCAGCGAGATCACTTCTGTGACCAGGCCACCGAAGGCGACCCAAAGCATGGGGCCTGTGGCCAGGTGGATCGGATTTCCGAGCCGCATCGCGCCCATCCAGATCACCAGAAGCGCCATGCCGAGAAGAAAGCCACCATTCACCAGTGCCCCGATGATCTCGGCGCGGTACCAGCCAAAACTGCGCGCCGAATCCGCTGGGCGGCGCGCAATCCGCTGGGCGATGATGGCCACGAGAACACCGCCAACCGCCGACAGGGTGTGAAACGCATCCGACAGCACGGCGATCGAGCCGGTCCAGAGCCCGACGGCGAGTTCAATCATGAAATAGACGCCGGTGAGCCAGGCAGAAATCACAAGGGCCTTGCCGGAGGTCGGCATGTGCCCGGCGTGAGAATGATTGGCCATATCAGCTATCCTCCCGTTGCGTACCGGTCTTTCGCGTCGCGGCAAAGAGAACCGACAGGCCGGTAAAGCCACCGAGCGCAAGCGCGGTCCATGTGGCGGTGCGGGCATCTCCGTTCATCGCCTGGCTGCCCATGTGAGCGAGCAAAAAACTCGCTGGAATAATCCCGGCCATCGTGGCCAGCGCGAACCTCCAAAGATGCAGCTTGCTCAGACCTGCGGCGTAGCTGATCATATCGAAGGACAGAAACGGCAGCAGGCGACTGCCGAAGACCAGGAAGGTCAGAGTGTTCTGGGACCCAAACAGGCCCGCGTTTATCTTCTGACCGAGATGACGCTCAACGAAGGGATGACCCAGGCTGCGGGCCAGACCAAAGGCGGCAAGCGCACCGAGTTCCGCGCCCAGAACGACAAAGAATGTCCCGAACGTGTGTCCATAAGCCGCTCCGGCGGCGAGTGCGATCGGCGCGGAGGGTAAGGGGCTTGCCACGATAGCGATTGTCATAAGCGCCACGATGACAATTGGTCCGGCAAGACCTGCCGCCTCGATCCAGCGGTCTATTTCCGCGCGATCCGGCAGGCGCATGTCAACGCCAAGGACGTCCGGGAAGGCCAATGCGACGACTCCCATCAGGAACACCGCAATAAGAAGAACGCGCATCATCATGGTTCAAAACACGGCGTAGAGCAGAACGAAGAACGCGGCTGCAAAGAGGTCAAAGGTCACGCAGAACGGAATATACCAGTTCGGAATGCGGGCGAGACAATAAGAATTGAGGTGTGAAATGTCCCAAAGGGCGTGCAGGACAAGGCCCAAGGGGAGGAAGGCCCAATGCCATATCAGCCCCAAGAACGCTGCTGAGCCGAACAGAAGGGCGACGGCGAGCTCTGCCCAGTCCACGTGCGCTCTGCCGTCCGCGGCGCCAAAGCCGATATAGGCACCGCCAATCAAAGCAAGCGTTATCGAAGCAAGAGCTATCGAGCTCTTCTCATCCAAAAACAGGTGAGCCGGCATTGTGAGCAAGACAAGCAACACGCCAACCCATACGGGAGATTTCACGATATCCCCGTGTCGATAGTGCAATGCGTGATCGCCTGTCTTTTCGAAAATCTGTGCCATGGCTTGGTACCTAGACATTCCAGCAACTGGAAGGTCAAGGGCTTTTCATGCACACGGGCAACGCGGCGCTCACTCAACCGTTCCACGCGGAAGTCAAAGGACCGATATCGGGACGTATTTGACGCTGACGCCCGGCTCATCTCCGCCGCACGTGGCGATTTTCAGTCATCTTTCGCCTTCTGCCAGACTTCCTGGCAGGCTGAGTAAAGAAAAGTCGCTGACCAGGTCAGCAACATGAAGCCCAAAAGCGATTGCAGCATCAGCAACAGGCGAAAGGGCCCGATCACCTCTATGGACGAATGGCCAAGGGTCGAGAACGAGATGCCCGTAACATAGAGAACATCCTGAAACATCGGCGGGCTATTGCTGAACGATTGCTTCTTCACAGGTCAGGCCAACGCGGGGGGCAACCCGTTCAGGGCGACATCCAACGGAACGGTCGGCAAGTTCGATGCGACCCATCCCGGCCCTTCGCCTGATCCCAACATCCCTTCCGAGATATCGGCGTAGCCCGAATAACCAGCTTGTCTTAACGCTCGAAGCAGCGATGCGGAGCGTCCGCCAGTGGCGCAGATCAGTCCAACAGTGCGATCACCGCTCAGTGCCTTCGCCCTGAACAAGCGGTCTGGAAAACCGGACGCGTGCATGCTTATCGGCCATACCCCAGCACCTACGCCGGTTTCTTGCCACTCTTCGCGCGTTCTGACATCGATGATCCGCGCAGTATCCGATAGCAGCGCGTCAAAGGCATTCCCTGCCGACCAAACAGATCGGCTCTGCGCCAGCAGCGGTGACGCCGTGACGGTCAGCACCGTCATATGAGCACCCAGAACGAAACGGCGCCGGTTCAAATCAAGAGCCATATTCGAATACCTCATCGTTTGATCGGTTGCGATCCCAAAGGTCGCATAACACGCCCGCGACGCTACCCGGGAGCACGACACGGTGCAGGTACAGATTTGTATCCATCTGTAGCAAGGGACTGACCTGATACAAACGGCTACAATTCTGCCCATGAAACACGATGCAACGATGATCTAGGAAGGACGCCATGGGACCGCCACCTCATATCCTTGTCGTGGATGACCACGCTCAGATACGCGAAAGCGTCGCGCGCTTTCTGGAGAAGAACGGAATGCGCACGACCGTCGCCAGGGATGCCGTGGAGATGGATGCCAAGCTGGCCACTGGTCACTTCGACCTCCTCGTGCTCGATGTCATGATGCCGGGGGAGGACGGTTTGTCAGTTTGCCGCAGACTTGCGCCAGAGGGTGATCTTCCGATCATCATGCTAACGGCGCTTGGTGAGGAAACCGATCGGATCGTGGGGCTGGAAATCGGCGCGGACGATTATCTTGCCAAGCCGTTCAATCCACGAGAACTGCTCGCCCGCATCAAGTCGGTTCTTCGGAGAAGCAACCGCGACGAACCTGCGGCCGGAAGCCTCGCCGGGAGGAAAGTTAGTTTTGCCCATTGGGTACTGGATACCGACCGGCAGGTGCTGATCGATGAGACCGCCGCCGAGACGCCATTGACGACCTCTGAGTTCAAATTGCTGGCGGTCCTGCTGGAACGCGCGAGGATGGTGCTCAGCCGTGACCAATTGCTTGACCTGACCGCTGGTCGTACGGCAGGCCCGATGGATCGCACCATCGACAATCAGATCAGCCGCCTCCGCCGCAAAATCGAGCCGGATGTACTTAGGCCCAGTGTCATCAAAACGGTGCGGAACGGCGGATACTGTCTGGCTGCCGATGTCGAGGATGCGCGGTGATGCGCCGTGCGATGAGGTCTCTGAGCGGCCAGTTGATCCTGCTTGTGGTCGCGGCACTTGTCGTGGCCCAGGCGATCAGCCTGTTCCTGTTTGCTGACGAGCGCAGCCTTGCGATCCGTGCTGCATTAGGGTTCGAGGCCGCGGGTCGCGCAGCGAATGTCGCGCGGTTGATCGAGGAGGCTCCGTTGGATCTGCAGGACTCGATCCTTCGCGCGGCAAATTCGCCTCTGATCCGGTTCGATCTGTCGGACGCTCCGATCGTGGATCACACCGGGCACTCGGATGGCGGCATCGTGGAAGCGCGAATACGCGCCCTGATGGACGACAGCTATAGCCGGGATATTCGCGTTGAATTGCACGAGGTCGAGGGCGAGTTGCGGCCCCTTCCCAATCTCTCGGACGAGATGACGGAAATGCATCTCGCAATGATGCGCGGAGAGTTGACAGCGGTTGAAATGAACCTGTCGATCGCCATCAAGGGAGCGCGGTGGCTGAATGTCGGAACGCGGTTCGAGCGACCGCCAATCCAATGGCCATTTTACTCGATGCTGACCTTTGGGATTTCCGCTGGACTACTTCTGGTGGCGATCTTCTGGTTTGTCCTGACGCGCCTGACGCGTCCTCTTCGGAACCTGTCCAAGGCGGCGGACCATCTTGGCCGGGGCGAAGATGTGGGCGAATTGACGGTCACAGGGCCAACCGAGGTCAGGGATCTGACCGTCGCCTTCAATCGCATGCAACGAAGGCTGACCCGGTTCGTCAGTGATCGGACACGGATGCTCGCAGCCCTTGGCCATGATTTGCGCTCGCCGCTGACCGCCATACGTGTCCGTGCAGAACTGGTCGATGAAGAAGAAACGCGTGAAAGCCTCATCGCATCGGTTGAAGAGATGCAGAGCATGGTCGAGGCGACACTCACCTTCGCGCGGGGTCTTACCGGATCCGAAGTGTCCGAAGTGGTCGATCTGCGCAACTTTCTGGACAGTTTGTGCAGCGATATGGCGGCACACTGCACGTTTGCACCGAGTGATGATATTTCGGTGCGGCTTCGACCCAACGCGTTCCGCAGAGCGCTCCGGAACTTGCTTGAGAATGCCGTTCGCTACGGTGGTGCCGCACAAGTCAGTTGGGCGACCCACGAGTCGAACCTCGTGCTCAACATCGATGACAATGGACCCGGCATTCCGGCCGATCAGTTGGAAAAGGTCTTCGATCCCTTCTATCGCCTCGAGCAATCGAGGTCTCTGGTAACGGGCGGTTATGGGCTTGGGCTCTCAATCGCGAGGACAATCATCCAATCCCATGGCGGCGATATCCAGTTGGTCAACCGGAACGGCGCGGGTTTGCGGGCTATTGTCACCATCCCGTTGGATGGAAGCGAACTGATCGAAGGAGAAACAGATGAAACTGAAAAAATTGATCCTACCGCTGCTGGCCAGCTTGCCAGCCAGCGTGGCGCAGGCTGATGGTCCAGGCTCCTGGACGGGGCACATGTGGGGCAGTGGCTACGGCTTTATGGGCGGCTTCATGATGCTCGCCTTCTGGGGCGCCGTGATCGCATTGATCGTGTTTCTGGTGCTCAGGCTGCGAAACAATGGCACTCCTCCGCCGGAATCGGACGCGCGGGAAACGCTGAGGCGTCGCTTTGCGAATGGTGAAATTGACGAAGAAGAGTTTCGCCGACTGAAAGCAACGCTCGACGAATAGTCCACATTGCGGATTTGAACACCGTCCCACGCGACGCCACCAACCTTAGATAGGAAAGAACGCCATGTTCCCGGAAATCGGTCACTTCGCATTGGCCCTCGCGCTGGCGCTTGCGCTTGTTCAGAGTGTTCTGCCGATTGCGGGCGCGTCTCGCGGAAACGCCGTCTGGATGAAATCCGCCCAGGCGACGGCCCTTGGTCAGGTACTGTTTGTGAGCATTGCCTTCGTGGCGCTGATGCAGGCCTTCATCGTCAGCGATTTCACCGTCAGGAACGTCGTCGAGAATTCCCATTCGCTTAAGCCGATGCTTTACAAGGTTGCGGGAACTTGGGGCAGCCATGAGGGATCGCTTCTGCTCTGGATTTTGATCCTTGCGGTATTTGGTGCGGGGGTTGCCTGGTTCGGATCGAATATCCCGGGCGAAACCAAGGCGCGCACCCTGTCGGTTCAGGCGTGGATCAGTGTCGGCTTCCTGACGTTTCTGCTGCTGACGTCGAACCCGTTCGAGCGGGTGTTCCCGCCGCCGCTCGACGGCAATGACCTGAACCCGTTGCTTCAGGACATGGGCCTCGCCATGCACCCGCCGCTCTTGTATTTCGGGTATGTCGGCTTCTCCATCGTGTTTTCCTTTGCCGTTGCGGCTCTTTTGGAGGGTCGCGTCGATCCAGCCTGGGCCAGATGGGTCCGCCCGTGGACATTGGCCGCGTGGGTCAGCCTGACGGCCGGTATCGCTCTTGGATCGTGGTGGGCCTATTATGAACTAGGCTGGGGCGGCTGGTGGTTCTGGGACCCGGTCGAGAATGTAAGCTTTATGCCCTGGCTTCTGGGCACCGCGTTGCTGCATTCGGCCATCGTCACGGAAAAGCGCGATGCATTCAAAACCTGGACCATCCTGCTTGCCATCCTGACCTTTTCGCTTTCGCTGCTTGGGACGTTCATCGTCCGGTCCGGGCTGCTTACATCCGTGCATGCGTTCGCCGTCGATCCAGAGCGTGGGCTTTACATTCTGGGTCTGTTGGCCGTGTCCATCGGCGGGTCGCTGGCGCTCTACGCCTGGCGGGCGCCCGAAATGGAGCCGGGCGGTCTGTTTCGCCCGATCAGCCGCGAAGCCGGGCTGCTCGTAAACAACCTCATTCTCGTCGCCGCTACGGGAACCGTCCTGTTCGGAACACTTTATCCGCTGATCCTCGAGGCTGTCACCGGGGACAAGATCTCGGTGGGTCCACCTTTTTTCAATGCGGCCTTCATTCCGATGATGCTGGCGCTGGTGGTGTTCATGGGTCTGGGCCCATTCCTGTCGTGGAAGCGGGCCGATATCGCCGGGTTGCTCGATCGCATTCGGTTCGTGGCCGTGCTGGCGGTCATCCCAGCCTTGGCCGCATGGTATCTTCTGAACGGTGGGCCGATCATGGCCTATCTTGCCATCCTCGGCGCGGCGTGGCTGCTCTTTGCGACCCTACGGGAATGGGCGGTACGCATCCGTCTGTTCGAGGTTTCCTTTGCGGAGAGCGCGAGACGCGCGCGCAACCTGCCACGCGCCTCTCACGGCATGACGCTTGCCCATGCCGGCGTCGCCGTTTTGATGATGGGGATGATCGGCTCGACCGGATGGAAGAGCGAGGAGATCGTCTTTGCCGCTCCGGGGACAGAGGTCGCGATCGCCGGGTTTGACATCACCTTCGAAGGCGCGGAAAAGGTTCAGGGGCCGAACTACATCGCGGATCGCGGCACCCTGGTGGTCCGCCGGGATGGCGAATTGGTCAGGACACTTTTCCCAGAACGCCGGTATTATCCGGTCGCGGAAAGCCAGACGACGGAGTCGGCCATCCGCTCCACATTGGCGGGCGATCTCTATACGTCGATTGCAACGCCAGCCTCCGATCAAATGAACAACGCCGGGGCATGGACCCTTCGGATCCTCTATGAACCGCTCGTCAACCTGATCTGGATCGGCTCGATCCTGCTGGTGATCGGTGGCTGTTTGTCTTTGTCGGATCGCCGATTGAGGGTTGGGGCGCCGCGCCGCGCCAAAAAGTCAGCCAGCGATGCTGTTCCTGCCGAGTAGGAGAGAAGATGAAACGTCTCATTGCCGGGCTGCCGTTTATTGCGGCGGTCATATTCGGGGGGTTCTTTCTTTGGGGACTCAATCCAGACCGGGACCCCAACGAAATCCCCTCAGTCTTCATCTCGCAACCGGCCCCGAAGTTCGACCTCGAAGCCATACCCGGGTTGGAGACGCCTGGCCTGTCGCGAAGCGATCTTGTTGGAAACGAACGACCTGTGGTGGTCAATGTCTTTGCGTCCTGGTGCGTGCCCTGCCGCGCGGAACATGCCGTGTTGACACGATTTGTCGAACGAGAAGGCATTCGTTTGTTCGGAATAAACTACAAAGACAAACCTGCGGATGCCGTGAAGTGGCTCAATGACCTCGGCAATCCCTACGAGCGGATCGGGTCCGACCTGTCAGGCCGGACAGGGATTGAGTGGGGCCTCTCAGGCGTCCCGGAGACCTTCATCGTCGATGGCGATGGCACCGTTCTGTTTCGCTATGTCGGGCCGGTCGTAGGTCCCGAGGCCGTCGAACGTTTCACCGAAGCCCTGAAGCAGGCAGGCGCACTTCCGAGTGGAGCAGCATCATGAGACAGTTGATTTTCGCGTGTTGCGTCGGGTTGCTCCCCTTTGCCGCCAATGCGGTCGAACCGGACGAAATGCTGACCGACCCGGTATTGGAACAGCGTGCGCGGGAGATTTCCAAGGATCTGCGATGCGTCGTCTGTCAAAACCAGGACATCGACAGCTCGAACGCGGGTGTGGCCCGAGACCTGCGTCTGCTCGTACGCGAGCGACTGGTCACGGGAGACACTGACACCGAGGTGATCGAATACATACGGGCGCGGTACGGGGATTACGTGCTGCTCAAACCGCCTCTGGAGCCTGCGACCTACGCGCTTTGGTTTGCGCCGATCGCTTTCGTCCTCATCGGGGTTTTCGTTGGTGGCGGGGTACTGATGAGTCGGCGAAAGCAAGAGGCTTTTGAAGATTTGGGCGCGGAGGATGAGAACACCGTGTCCGAAATTCTCAGACGAAACGAAGAGGGGGATGCGTCATGATCTGGGGTGTTTTCGTTCTTCTGACGCTGGTCGCGATCGGAATTGTCCTCTACCCGCTGCTGTGGTCCAGATCGAACACTCACTCCAGAGGAGATGCGGTGCCGGCAATCCTTGCCGATCAGATGCAGGAAATCGAACGAGACATGGACCGCAGTTTGATTTCTGAACAGGAAGCTCAAGCTGCCAGACACGAGATCAAGAAACGTATCCTCGCGACGACACGCAATTCGGAAGAAAAAGCCGGATCTTCCCGTAGTGGTGGCAGAGTCACACTCGTTGCCACGGCGGTGCTCGCACCAGTTATTGCAGCGGGTTACTATCTGACGATGGGATCTCCGGAGGTTCCTTCAATGGCCTTCGCGGCCCGAGCCGAGGAGCGCGCGCAGACTGTTGAAGTGACGGCCCTCGCAATACAACTTCGCGAAAGGCTTGTATCCGATCCGACTGGCGGCCCCAGCGAAGGGTGGATGCTGTTGGGCCAGACCTATCAGCGCATGGGCAGAGCATCTGATGCCGTCGAAGCCTTCGAAGTTGTCGCCGAACGGAAGGATGCCACCTCCGCGACATTCTCCATGCTCGCAGAGGCAGTCGTGGTTGCCAATGACGGCGTTGTTATTCCAAAGGCAAAATCGGCGATTGATCGCGCGCTAGAACTTGACCGATCCAATCCTGCGGCAACCTATTTCAAGTCTCTCTACCATCTTCAAAGAGAAGAGGCGCGTAAGGCCTACGACTTGCTCGTTTCACGGCTGGACCAGGAAGAGGCGTACGTTCCCTGGATGGAAACCTATACATTGCAGATCAATCGGATCGCTGCCGCAGCCGACCTCCCGATCGCCGATCTTCCCAGAGGGCCGGCGTCACAACTCGGACCAAACGCGGCGGATGTCGTGGCGGCGTCGGAGATGAGCGATGCGGATCGCGCGGAGTTCATCCGCTCGATGGTCTCGCGCCTGGCCGAGCGTCTTGAGGATGAACCGGAGGATCTGGATGGATGGATCCGGCTGGCAAACGCCTACACCGTCCTTCAGGAGCAAGATCGCGCCATTGAAGCCTACCGTAAGGCAGAAGCGCTGTTGGAGCATCAGCCCACCAATGATCCTCGGCGTGCGGCGGTCCGTGACGCGCTCGAGCGGCTTGGCGGTTGACTACCGGCGGGTGCCCGCCTGGGCAGGTCACTCCTGACCGGCAACCTTTGCGGAAACATCCCGACCGCTGGCTTGCGCCAAGGCGTCCATCACGTCCTCGGTCGTTAGCAATTCGGACAGCACAATGCCGTTTGGTGCCGACGGTCCATAGACGGCATTGAAGGGGATGCCATATCGGCCGAAACTCTCAAGGTAGCGGGAAATTCGCGCGTCCGGGCGTGTCCAATCTGCCTGCATCGGCGTGACACCTGACGCGTCCAGCGCACTGCGGACCGGCTCACGGTCGATGACAAGTGTCTTGTTCGCTTTGCAGGTCAGGCACCAGTCAGCGGTCACATCGACAAAGACGACCTCTCCTGCGGACACGCGTTTCGCTATGTCCGAACGGTCAAATGCGACCCAAGCCAATGCCGACTGTGACTCTGCGCGGGCAGGCGCTGATTGCTGCAGGAGAGGACCTGCGACAAGAGCCAGGACAAGGCTGGCTGTGGCAATAGACCATCTGAATTGGGACTGCACATTCGGGAGGGTCAAGATCAGAACGGCGAGACCTGACAACACCGCGACCGCGATGACGGAGGCCAGCCCGGCGACACCGTCGAGCACCCAGAACAGCCACACGGCGGTTGCAAACAGCAAGATCCCCATGACGCTTTTGACGATCAGCATCCATCGACCAGGCTTGGGCATGAACGCGACCAGGCGCGGGAACGCGGCGATGACGAGATAGGGCAGGGCGAGGCCGAGGCCGAGGCTCGTAAAGACGATGAGAATGTCCACGGCACGTCCGGCCAAAGCAAACGCCACCGCGGTCCCGAGGAACGGTGCCGAGCAAGGTGTTGCCATGACGGCACCGAACATGCCGGTGAAGAAGTCGGCGGAATACCCGTTGCGTCCTCCGGCCCCTGCAAGCCACGTCTGCATGCCGTGTGGCAGGGCGAACTCGAACGCTCCGAACAGATTTGCCGAAAAGAGGAGCAGAACTGCGATCATCACCGCAAGAAACAGCGGGCTTTGAAATTGCAGACCCCACCCGACGCTGAGCCCTGCCGTCTGGAGCGCCCAAAGGGTTAGCCCCAGGCCCCACATGAACGTCATGATGCCGGCGCCGGCAGCGACGAAGCCGAACCGGACACGGGTTGTGTCATGATCTGTGTGTTTGAGCACAGACGAAACCTTGATGGACAGCACCGGCAGTACGCAGGGCATCACGTTCAGGATCAATCCACCCAGCAGCGCGACCGCGGCAATCCAGAGCAGTTCCAGCATGTCCGGTGTCGTGGCGGCCAATTCGAAGGGAGCTGCGATACCTTGCGTCACGCGATCCGCAATGACGGTGAAGGCCCGGATCTCGCTATCGGTGACGGTAATCGATGGCGCCACCGTCACATCCGTATTTGAAGAGAGAATCGGGAAGCGCGCCCAAAGCAAACGATCCTCTTCTCCCAAACGGATATCGGGTTTGCCGAGCGCAACACCCATACCCAGTTCGGGAAACACATCCGGCGACTGGAGTGGTTCATCGACGCGAAGGTTGACGATCAACTCCGTGAGGTCTTCGTCGATGAAAGCAGTTGCCTCTCTGACGCCACTCGCCTTGGCCCCTTCGGGAACGCGACCGGAGAAAGCGCCAATCAGCGCAGCGGCGGAGCTGTCGATGCCGTTGCCGCGTCCGAGGCGAAGTGACAGGTCAAAATCTTCCGGAACGCAGACATCGGAACACACGAGCAGTTTGACCTGCGCGGAAAGGGTCACGGGTGCGCCGGGATCTTCGAGCGTCACGCGCAGCGGAAAGACGACTTCGTTAGCATAACCGAAGTTCTCGATACCAAAGGCGGTGAACCGCGTCGGGGCGGGCCACATGAATTCGATATCTGCAATGTTTTTTGAACCGCTCCATTCGACCGCAGGTGGCATTCCCACCTCTCCTGGCGACCGCCAATAGGTTTTCCAATTTTCGTTCAGTTGAAGGTGAAGTCCGGCAGATAGAGACCGTGTGTTTCTAGAAACGCCGTCCTGAGCGGCAATAAGATTCGCCGTGAGTGGAGCACTCTGGTATTCAACAGAGGTCGCTGCCGAGACGCTTCCGGAAGCAAGGGCCAAGAGCACGAAGCGAATTACGGAAATCCGTCGAAGGATCAAAAGTTTATCTATCAAGATACCCTATCCTCCAATTAAATTTGAGGCAGATTTCCCTAATTCGCCGGAGGCTGCATTAAAGGCTACCCACGGCAAAACCCTGACGACCATCGGAACAGACGACTTGCGCAACGCCAGTAGCAGGAGATGAAAGAATTCGACATCCATCCGGTAGTAGCCTTGACGCTTGCTTCGTCGATATTTTAGGTTTAAGATTCAGGCAGTCTGCGAGACTCCCCGCACACCCCCCTAACAAGGTAGCCGCTAACAGCAATACGCTTGCCTGTGACTTCCTACGCACATCACTGCCTATCGCGGGCAACGACGGGAATCGCGGATGCAATGAGCTCAGGCGTTTCCTCGATAGTATCCCTTGCTTTGTCAGAATGGCACGATTTACCCATGAATTTGTGCATCACGAGATGCGCCGCAACGCAAAGAAGAAGCGGGGCGAAAGCCGCTGCATTGCCCCACATGCCCGCCAGTGTGCCACCGGCAAGAAAAAACCCGGCAATGGGCAGGAGCATGACGACGCAACACTTCATCATTCCGTAATGCTTGAGCCTGTCCGCGATCGGCTTTTTTCTGTGATTCTGGTGGTCCACGACACTCTCTTTACCTAGTTTCCGGCGTCATTTGCGACCCTCCAGTAGGGTAAGGTCAAGGATACAAATGGATACACTTCTCGCGGCCTTGTCAGGTTGCCTGATGCCGGGTCTCCCGTAAAAGAGATGTAGCAAACCCGAGGCTAGGAGTGTGTCATGACGAACTCGCGAAACAACAAGGTCAATCGACGAAGGCTATTGGGATATGCGGCTGTTGCCTTGGCCGCACCGAGCGTTGTTCGGGCCGAAGTCGTTCGCCGCAACATTTCTTCTTTCCGAGTTCATGATTGGCAAGATCACTTCGATACGCTCGGAAAAGGGATCATTATATCTGATACCAATACAATGGCGCTCCAGCATTGGACGTCCGACGGAGAAATGCGAATTTACCCGACATCCGTTCCACTGACCGATGAACTGACGAAGCGCGGCTATACCGAAATCGTGGAAAAACGTAAAAACCCTAGTTGGGCGCCGACACCCTCCATGCGTGAACGCAACCCGGAGTGGCCGGCACGTGTCGCAGGCGGTGATCCGGAAAACCCCTTGGGCACCCGGGCATTGTACCTGTCATGGCAATACTACCGCATTCACGGGACAGCAGATACGCGCAAGATCGGCCGCCGATCGTCAAATGGCTGCATTGGTTTGTACAACGAACAGGTCGAGGAAGTCTACGAGCGAACGCCTGTCGGTACTCAAGTCAAACTCATCTGACCCAAAGGGTAAGGCGGAAGATACAGGCATGGATAAATTGACTGCGCTTATAGGAGCCGTCGTGATCGTGGGCGGGGGTTTGGCCGTTTGGCGTTTCGTTGGGGCCGAAGATACAGCGGCTGGCCACTCCATGACGTCACCCGACACAAGCGCGATCGCTCAGGGCGACCCGATCGCGCAGGTAAAGCTACCTGACGAACTTTCGCAGCAGGCGGCACTTGGCAAAAACATATTTGAGGCCAAGTGTTCTGAGTGCCACGGTGAAAATGCTGCCGGTCAAAATGGTGTTGCGCCGCCTCTTGTGCACAAGATTTACGAACCAGGCCACCATTCGGACATGGCATTTGTTTTGGCCGCGCAAAACGGCGTCCGTGCGCATCACTGGAATTTCGGTAACATGCCAAAGATCGAGGGACTGACCCAAGGAGACGTCAAGATGGTTGCCGCCTATGTCCGTGAACTACAGCGGGCCAACGGGATCAACTGATGCGTTGGTCGAAGACAAGCCAATGGATTCTGTCGATGATTTTCGGCCTTTTCCTCGCGGTTCTCGGGTTGCCTGAGGCACCAGCGTATCATGGCGAAGGATCCTTGGCGCAAGAAGCTCACCCTCACGAAGTTTTAGGGTCATCGACGAACGAAGCCTCTGACCACTGTCATCCGGGACTCGATTGCTCTGTCCCGGTAGCGGTTTTGCTTCAACCAAAAGTGGTTTACGAGCCTCAGTTTCTGAAGGCCGTCATGCAAGACGGCGCGACCCAACGAACCGAGTTGCGCCCCACCAGCGATCCTCCACCGCCACGACAGTGGGTCTGATTTCACATCGTTCGAAAAGCAGACCCGTATAAGGATCGAAGACATGAAAAAGACAACTATGACAGCTGCAGTGTTGATTGCAGGAATCGCGGCTACGGCATACGCTCATGGCGGTGCAACCGGTATCGTAAAAGAACGCATGGATGCTATGGCCGCCATGGGAAAGGCGGTCAAAACCGTGGCCCCGATGATGCGGGGCGAAACGACCTATGACGCAGAAACAGTGCGCGATGCAGCGCGCCTGTTCCAGCAGCACGCCGGTGAGAGCATGACAAAGCTGTTTCCCGAGGGCACAGGGGGTGTGCCCTCGGAAGCCAAAGACGAGGTGTGGACCGATTGGGACCGGTTCGCCGCATTGGCAAGTCAGTTGGAAGAATACTCTGAAGGCCTGGAACGCGCAGCCGACAATGGATTGGGCAGCATGGGCGGCAATATCTCCGCAGGTGGGGCTTCGATGATGGGCGGCGGTACAACCATGATGGGGAGCAACGCCATGATGGATGCGGCCGCGCTTGCGAAAATGCCTTCTGACGCGGCATTCGCGATGACGACCCAGGTCTGTTCCGTGTGCCATGAACGTTTCCGGGCGGAAAAAGACTGACCATGCGACAGTTTTTGACGCTAGTCGGCGGGGTCGCCGTGCTAAGTGCGGCCGGCCTCGGCGTGGTGATCGCATGGCCTGTCGGCAGTCCGGTGACTCCGATTGCAACAGAGGGCAATATCGACCGGGGCGCATATTTGGCGCGCGCCAGTGGATGCATTGCCTGTCATACCAATTTTGAAGCGGGCGGCGCGCCACTTGCCGGAGGGGCGCCGCTTGAAACTCCGTTCGGAACGTTTTATACGCCCAACCTGACGACAGATCCCGAACATGGCATGGGCGAATGGACGACAGAACAGTTCGCAAAAGCCGTGCGGCAGGGTATCAGTCCCGATGGAACGCCGTACTATCCCTCTTTCCCATATACGTTCTATGCGGATTTTTCTGACCAGGATATCGCCGACCTCTGGGCGGCTTTTCAAACCGTGCCACCCGTGGACGAGCCTGCGCCAGAAAACGACGTCGGATTTCCATTCGATCAACGCTGGGGACTGAAGCTTTGGCGGGCAGCTTTCTTCCACGATCCCAATACGGAACCGGATGAGAGAAGAAACCCTGCCTGGAACCGGGGGAAGGCGCTAGTGAATGGCGCTGCGCATTGTGCCGCCTGCCATACATCACGCAACTTCGCCGGAGGCAGAGAGCTAAGCGCCAGGTTTGCGGGTAACGACCAACTCCCCGGCGGCAGCAAGGCACCGGCAATCAGGCCAGACGATCTCGCCAAAAATGACTGGACGGTCTCAAACCTCGCCTATGCGCTCCAGACCGGTCTCACTCCTTCGGGTGACGCTTTCGGTGGTAGTATGGCTGAGGTGGTTCGCGAGGGAACACGGTTTCTGACACCAGTTGACCGCGAAGCGATGGCACTTTTTCTGTTGAACAAGGACTCGGTTGAAACGGCAGACGCAGCGTCGAACTAAATCCATGTGGGGGCACGAGGCCCCCACTTTCTTGAGGACGAAAAATGAACCAAACAAGACGGGATTTCATGCGTCACGCAACGATGGCCGGCTGTTCGGTGGCCATACCGCGGTCGGCTTTTGCCGAGAACCCGTTCGAGGACGTGGTTGCCAAGGTTGCGCGACAACAGATTCTTCCGGACAGTTACTCGGAAACAGAGATCTGGGGTTATGGCGGCCTCGTTCCGGCACCGGAAATTCGGGTCGCGCAGGGCGATCGGGTCCGCCGAAGGTTCCGCAATGAGATACCGGATCCCAGTTCGGTTCATTGGCACGGAATCCGTATCGACAATGCCATGGATGGCGTTTCCGGGCTCACTCAAGAGGCCGTGGCGACGGGGGCAAGCTTTGATTATGATTTCGTTGTACCGGACGCAGGCACCTACTGGTATCACGCGCACAATCGCTCGTACGAACAGGTCGCTCGCGGATTGCGCGGTCCGTTGATCGTCGAAGAAGCGGAGCGTCCGGACATCGATCGCGAGGAGGTCCTCATTCTGGAGGACTGGTTGCTCGACCCTGATAGCGGGCAGCTGTTCGACAATTTTGAACAGCCGATGATGATGAGCCACGGTGGACGTATCGGCAACTTTATCACGACGAACGGGCGCTATGATCTGACCTTGCCCGCGAAGCGTAACGAACGCATTCGATTGCGGATCATCAACGCAGCAAGCGCGCGGATTTTCCCGCTGAGGCTCTCGGGGTTCAGTGGCTGGACGGTGGCCTTGGATGGAATGCCAATCGGTCAACCCCAGCTGGTTGACGGCGAGTTGATCCTCGGCCCGGCACAGCGCGTCGACTTAATTGTGGATGTGACCGAAGACGAAGGCGGCACCGCCCAAGTTCTTCGCATCGGCGATGACGATCAACTGACCCCGCTAGTGAGTTTTCCCGTCGACGGCGCAGTCAGTTCAGTACCAAGAGGCAAGCCGCTGCCGCTGCCGCCAAATCCAGCAGCACTCGCCCCGGACCTTGCCGATGCGCGTGATTTGCGGCTGGTCATGTCCGGCGGCGCGATGGGGCGAATGCAGTCCGCATTGCTCGGCGGGGAACGTCTTGGCTTCCGCCAACTTGCCCAAGCGGGCAAGTTCTGGGCCCTGAATGATGTTGCCGAAATGACGGACACACCATTGGCCGATCTGTCCCTGAACGAGCCGGTGCGCTTGAAGATCGAAAACCAGACTGTTTTCCCACATGCAATGCACCTGCACGGGATGCATTTCCGCGAGCTGCGCCCCGACGGCGCGTTCGGACCGATGCGGGACACAATCCTGTTGGCTGGCAACGAGTCGCGGGAGATCGCCTTTACGGCAGACAATCCCGGCAAGTGGCTGTTCCATTGCCACATGCTCAGCCATGCGGCGTCCGGCATGACAACCTGGATGCGGGTCACATGAGGTATCTCGTTTGGTCCGTTCCCATAACTGTCGTCGTAGCCGCTTTCACATTTTGGCTATCGACCAGTGCATCCTCGGATGTCGACAGCGCGTCCAAGGCGGCGAGCTACGACATCGAAGAAGGTGCGTTGCTATACGCAGAGAACTGCGCGTCTTGTCATGGCGCGGATCTGGAAGGCCAGCCGGAATGGCGAACGCCCGGCGGGGATGGGCGCCTGCCGGCACCACCGCATGATGAGACGGGTCACACTTGGCATCATCCTGACAGCCTGCTCTTCGACTACACAAAACTGGGGGGTGCAGCGCTTCTGGCGCGTCAGGGCGTCGAATACGACAGCGGAATGCCGGGTTTCGGAGACGTGCTGACCGACCGGGAAATTCACAACATCTTGGCCTTCATCCGTTCCGCATGGCCGGACCGCATTCGCGAAGCTCAAGCCGCGCGGACAGAAGCCGACGAACAAGGAGGAGATAACTAAAATGCGTTTCAGACAAGCGTTCACGACGGTTGCGATAGCTGCCTTGCTTCCGATACCGGCACTCGCCGACGAACTGTCAGAGGCACGGGTCAAGGAACTTGTGCTCGAAGCAATCCGCGAGAACCCGGAGATTGTTATGGAGGCCGTGGCAATTCTTGAACAAAGGCAGGCGCAGGCGCAGGAGCTCAGTCAGGCCCAAGTTCTGAATGAACAGCGCGATCTGATCGAGAAAGACCCGAATGCGCCGGTTCTTGGCAACGCCGAAGGGGACGTCACCGTTGTGGAATTCTTCGACTACAACTGTCCCTATTGTCGACGGGTCAAACCAGAGGTGCGTGCTTTGATCGAAGACGATCCCAACATTCGCCTCGTCTATCGTGAGTGGCCCATTCTAGGAGACGGATCGGTGTTTGCCGCGAAAGCGGCCTTGGCAGCGCGCAAACAGGACAAATACGAAGAGTTTCACTGGGCGATGATGGGGCTGAAGGGGCGCGCCGAAGAGGCCTCCGTGCTGCGCGTAGCCGATGAGATCGGCCTGAATATTGCACAGTTGCGCAAGGACATGGAAGCACCCGAGGTCGAAGAGCACATTGCGACCTCCATGCAACTGACTCGAGCTCTGGGATTCAACGGCACGCCGTCGTTCGTAATCGGTGACGCACTGGTCCCGGGCTTCGTCGAAAAGGCGCGGCTTGTCGAGTTGGTCGAGGAAGCCCGAAAAGACGAAGACTGAAATTTTGTGCCCGGACCGCCCCTGTGTGGTCCGGGCGACGCATTAAGCGGCCGCAGGTTCCACGTCGTAGCCCGCATCCCGAATGACCACTTGGACCTGATCAACTGGTAACACGCTGTCGACACGAACTTGTCGGGCAGAAAGGTCACATTCTACGCCTGCATTCGGGTCTGCGCTCTTCACCGCGCTTTCGATTGCTGCGGTGCAATGTCCACAGCTCATGTCCGGAACACTGAACTTCATCGGAACCACTCCTTGATCTGATTTCTGTCGGTGACATGGGGTGTCCCCCCGCTGGAAGGTCAAGAGAAAATATTTATTTGTCGCCCCCCCCCATTGACCCTCCAGTTACTGGAAGCCTTATATTCCACTTCGAATGGAAAAACAGGTGACACATATGCCCGAACCCAAACAGATCAGCCTGCCGATCGAAGGCATGTCATGCGCGTCCTGCGTTGGCAGGGTCGACCGCGCATTGAATGCAATCGACGGCGTAAAGGATGTGTCGGTGAATCTTGCTTCCGAAAGCGCACGTATGAGCGTGGACGCGCACAAGGGCATTCCGGAAGTCATCGAAACTCTCCGCGAGCTGGGCTACCCCACGCGTACGGCCAGGGCCGAACTCACGATTGAAGCGATGTCCTGTGCCTCTTGCGTCGGGCGGGTGGACAAGGCGCTTGCCGCCGTGCCTGGAGTGGTCGAGGTGAACGTCAACCTCGCCTCCGAGACGGCGACGGTGGTTTACGTCGAAGGTCTTGTCACGACATCCGATCTGGTAAAAGCAAGCGGCGTGGCAGGGTATCCAGCAACCGTGGCAACGGCCCAAGCCGGTGACGACAGGGTCGCGCGCAAGGAGGAAGAGGCTCAGGCCCTTGCCAAACGGGTCATCTTTGCCGCCATCCTCGCCTTACCGGTCTTTCTGATCGAAATGGGTGGCCACGTCATTCCGGCCGTTCATATGCTGATCGAGACCACGATTGGTCAGCAGACGAGTTGGCTTCTTCAATTCGTGCTGACGACAATCGTTCTCTTCGGCCCGGGCCGGACGTTTTACACCAAGGGTTTCCCGGCCCTATTCCGGGGCGCGCCCGACATGAACAGCCTCGTCGCGGTCGGCACCGGGGCGGCTTACCTCTATTCCGTAGTTGCGACATTCGTACCATCAGTCCTGCCTGACACGCTGCGCACCGTCTATTTCGAGGCGGCAGCGGTCATCGTCGTTCTGATCCTTCTGGGACGGTTTCTCGAGGCGCGCGCCAAGGGGAGAACGGGCGCGGCCATCCAGAAGCTTCTAGGGCTTCAGGCGCGAACCGCACGAGTGATGCGCGATGGTGAAAGCATTGAGTTCGAGATCGATGCGCTGGTTCAGGATGACATCGTCATCGTGCGTCCCGGCGAACGCATAGCGGTCGATGGCGAAGTCATCGAAGGCAACAGCCACGTTGACGAAAGCATGCTGACAGGCGAGCCGATCCCCGCTGAAAAAGGTGCCGGAGATACGGTGACCGGCGGGACGGTCAACGGCGCCGGAAGCCTTCAATTCCGCGCCACCCGGGTCGGCGCCGACACGACCCTGGCGCAGATTATTCGCATGGTCGAAGAGGCCCAGGGCGCCAAACTGCCGATCCAGGGATTGGTCGACCGGATCACCTTGTGGTTCGTGCCTGCCGTGATGGCGATCGCGGCGGCGACCGTGCTGGTCTGGCTGTTTTTCGGACCTGATCCGGCCCTGACAATGGCGCTTGTCGCCGGTGTGTCGGTGCTCATCATCGCGTGCCCCTGCGCGATGGGGCTTGCGACGCCGACCTCCATCATGGTCGGTACGGGGCGTGCCGCAGAAATGGGTGTCCTGTTCCGCAAGGGCGACGCCTTGCAGCAGCTCGATTCCGTTGATGTTGTCGCTCTCGACAAGACAGGCACGGTGACCGAGGGGCGACCCGCACTGACTGACCTGATGCTGGCCGAAGGGTTCGATCGCGAGACGACGCTTTCGAAGATCGCCGCCGTGGAGTCGCTTTCCGAACATCCTGTCGCGGACGCCATCGTGCGCGCCGCCCGGGCTGAGGGCGCCCCGCTTGTGGGGGCCGAAGGATTCCAATCGGTCACCGGTTTCGGCGTGCGCGCCTTGGTTGAAGACGTGGAGGTGTTGGTTGGGGCCGACCGCTTCATGGCCCGCGAAGGCGTTGACGTCTCGGCATTGGCACAAGAGGAAACGAAGATCGCAAGCAAGGGTCGCACGGCGCTTTACGCTGCCATCGACGGGCGTATCGCCGCCGTGATCGGCGTCGCCGATCCGGTCAAACCGGCAAGCCGCGCAGCCATCGCAGCGCTGCACGAGAAGGGTCTTGCGGTTGCGATGATCACGGGGGACAAACGCGAAACCGCTGAAGCCATCGCCCGCGAAACCGGCATCGACCATGTCGTCGCGGGCGTTCTGCCAGACGGCAAAGTCGCGGCGCTCGATACGTTGCGTGAGGGCGGCAAGCGCATCGCCTTTGTCGGCGACGGGATCAACGACGCCCCGGCACTGGCGCATGCGGATGTGGGCATCGCCATTGGAACCGGCGCCGATGTGGCCATCGAGTCCGCAGATGTCGTCCTGATGTCCGGTGACTTGCGCGGCGTGGTGAATGCCTTCGAGGTGTCCCGGCGGACCATGCGTAACATACGGCAGAACCTGTTCTGGGCCTTTGCCTACAATGTCGCGCTGATTCCGGTCGCCGCCGGGGTGCTCTATCCGGCCTTCGGGCTATTGTTGTCACCGATCCTCGCGGCCGGCGCGATGGCTTTGTCCTCGGTGTTCGTTCTGACGAATGCCCTGCGCCTGCGAGGCATCGCGCCGGCGATGGACGAGCAGCGCGCAATCCCGGCAGAGCTGGCAGCCGCCACTCCTGCTCCAGCAGAATAACGGAGGTCCGACATGAACATCGGAGACGTTGCCCGACAATCGGGTGTGCCCCCAAAAACAATCCGCTACTACGAGGACATCGGGCTGATCCGCCCGAACCGAAGTGAGAACGGCTATCGCGCATTCACCGAGAACCACGTTCACAAGCTGGCGTTTTTAGGTCGCGCACGGGCCTTGGGGTTCACCATCGAGGATTGCAGGACGCTCCTCGCTCTCTACGAGGATGAAAACCGCGAAAGCGTTCAGGTGAAGGCGGTTGCGGAAGACCATCTTCGCCAGATCGAGGAGAAGATAGAGAAACTGCAATCCATGAGAACGACGCTTACCGATCTTGTGGAGAAATGTGCCGGGGATCATCGTCCGGATTGCCCGATCCTCGCAGATCTCTCACCTGTACGAATGTCCGAATAGACGGGGCCGGTTCGGCGCGTTTCAGAACCAGATTGCGCGGACCGGCATCCAGATACCCATGAAGATCATCATAAGGTTTTCCGTCAGTGAAATGAACCCCAGCGGTACGGAACTGTCACCGCCGACGCAGGCGCATTTCAACTCTCTTTTTTCGATGTAGACAGCCTTGAACACGCTGACAGCGCCGACCGTGCCGATGAACAGGGCAACCGGAGCCGAGAGCCACAGCAACGCGCCGGCAGTCATCAGGATACCTGCCAACGCTTCGCCGAAGAGATATAGCTGAAAGTTGGTGATGGCCCTGAGGGGCGGCATATCATGGCGGTGTTCACGCGCCGCAATTCTCCGAAGAGAAAGGGATATGCCACATGACGAAGTCTACCATCGCGCCGTTGCCCGATCCATCCGGATCTTCGCCCGATCCGCTGACGGAGGTTCTGCGCTCCGGTGCGCGCCGGCTGATCGAGCAGGCGGTGGAGGCGGAACTGACCGCTCTGCTTGCCGCCCATGCCGGTGAAACGACTGGAGACGGCCGGTCCCGCGTCGTGCGCCACGGCTATCTGCCGGAGCGCGAGGTGATGACCGGGATCGGCCCGGTGCCGGTGAAGGTGCCCAGGGTTCGCGACCGGGCTGCCGGGGCCGAGAAGGTTCGGTTCACGTCATCCATCCTGCCGCCCTATCTGCGCAAGGCGAAGTCGGTCGAGGAATTGCTGCCCTGGCTCTACCTCAAGGGCATTTCCAGCGGTGATTTCCAGGAGGCGCTCGCGGCGCTGCTGGGGCCGAACGCAGCCGGGCTCTCCTCGACCACCATTTCGCGTCTGAAGGCGGCGTGGTGGGGCGAATATGAACGCTGGCAGCGGCGCGACCTCGGCACCCGGCGGATCGTCTACATCTGGGCCGACGGGGTCTACTTCCGGCCGCGCATGACCGAGGACAGGCAATGCGTTCTGGTGCTGATCGGCGCCGACGAATGGGGCCGCAAAGAGGTGCTCGGTCTCACCGACGGGTATCGCGAGAGCACCCAGAGCTGGCGCGAGCTGCTGTTCGACCTCAAGCGCCGCGGCCTCAGCCGGGCGCCGGAGCTGGCGATCGGCGACGGCGCCCTGGGGTTCTGGGCCGCGCTGCGCGAGGTGTTCGGCGCCACGCGGGAGCAGAGATGTTGGGTCCACAAGACCGGCAATGTCCTGAACGCGATGCCGAAATCCGTGCAGCCCAAGGCCAAGGGCCACTTGCACGACATCTGGCAGGCCGAGACCAGGGTCGATGCGGAAGCCGCCTTCGAGTTCTTCGTCGGCACCTATGGTGTGAAATACGACAAGGCGGTAGCGAAGCTGGTCAAGGATCGCGACGTGCTCCTCGCCTTCTACGACTTCCCGGCGGAACACTCTCATGATCGCAGTCAATGATTTTGTCACGCTGGATCGACCGGCCCAATCGCCGGGAGTATTTTGTATAGATGTGCAAGGCTGGAGGTGGAACTGAGACGACGGTTGAGTATACTCTCATGCACGGGTTGGATACCGCATGATCGTGGTTGCGTCTTGTGACCTGCCCCTTTTTTCAGGGCCAGTCGTAAGTCGAGCTTGTTCCCCTTTTGCGTGCCATCATTCGGCGGCGTGAGCAATGGGCGCAGGCGCGG
>Ga0208834_100176_pt1 | contig 25619 bp, 20 predicted proteins | sample DeeseametaMP1787_FD_184182 | JGI IMG/M metagenome (GOLD analysis project Ga0208834, IMG submission 184182) | Marine microbial communities from the Deep Pacific Ocean - MP1787 (SPAdes) | ecosystem: Environmental > Aquatic > Marine > Oceanic | place: North Pacific Ocean | collected 2011-05-03 | reverse complement strand
CGTACCGCCGAGGCCGAGCGTGCGGACGCCTGGGTCATCGGCGAGCACAACCACGACGCCTCGACCGACCTCGACGGCGACGGCTGGCACGGCACGATGAACTACTCCGGCTTCTCCTGGCCGGTCTGGTCGTGGCTGCGCGACCCCGACTCCCCCGCCCGCGCGTTCGGCCGACCGGTCCCGGTCGCCCGCCGCGGCGGCCCGCTCGTCCAGCGCACCCTGCGCGAGTGGCTGGCCCGCTACGGCTGGCGCGCCACCTGCCAGTCGTGGAACATCCTCGGCTCTCACGACTCCGCCCGCATCCGCACCGTGACCGGCTCGGCGGTCCTGCACCGGGTCGCCGCCGGCCTGCAGTTCACGCTGCCCGGTGTGCCGATGCTGTTCGCAGGCGACGAGATCGGTCTCGAGGGCGTCCTCGGCGAGGACTCGCGCCGCCCGATGCCGTGGCACCGCCGCGAGCAGTGGGACGAGCAGACCCTGGCGACGTACGCCGCCCTCGCCTCGGCCCGCGCCGCGCACCCCGCCCTGGTGCACGGCGGCCTGCGCTGGGCGCACGTCGACGAGGACTGCCTGGCGTTCCTGCGCGAGCACCCCGACGGCGACGTGCTCGTCGTGGCCCGACGGGCGCCGGGCGAGCCGCTGGACCTCGACCTCCCCCGCGAGCCCGAGCTGATCCTGTCCACCGAGCCCGACGGCTCGACGGACGGGCCGTCGGTCACGCTCTGGCACGTCTGAGGTGGCGCGCGGCGGCGTACGCTGCCGCCCATGCGGATCGTCGCCGCGCGCCCGGACCCCGACCTGGTGCGCCTGCCCTGGTCGACCCCGCTCGAGGAGTGGGGCGACGACGTCGTGGTGCCGCTCCCCCGCGGGCTCTCGCGGCACGTGGTGCGGATCGTGCGCCAGGGCGGACGCGTGTACGCCGTCAAGGAGACCGTCGAGGACATCGCGTTCCGGGAGTACCGCACCCTGCGCGACCTGCACCGCATGGGCCTGCCCGCCGTGGTGCCCCTCGGCGTCGTCACCGAGCGCACGGATCCCGACGGCGAGCCGCTGCCCGCCTGCCTGCTCACCGAGCACCTGCGCTTCTCACTGCCCTACCGCAGCCTGTTCAGCCACGGCGCCACCGCACAGAACCTGCCCTCGCTCGTCGACGCGCTCGTCGTGCTGCTCGTGCGGCTGCACCTGGCCGACTTCTACTGGGGCGACGTGTCCCTGTCGAACGTGCTGTTCCGGCGCAGCGCCGGCGGGTTCGCGGCGTACCTCGTCGACGCCGAGACCGGTGAGCTCAAGGACCAGCTCTCCGACCGGCTGCGCGAGCACGACGTCACCGTCGGCACAGAGAACGTCTTCGCCGAGCTGCTGGACCTCCAGGCCAGCAACGCCGTCGCCGGCGAGGTCGAGGCGCACGACGTCGTGGAGCTGCTGCAGCGCAGGTACGACGAGCTGTGGGGCGAGCTGACCGGCCAGGAGGAGTTCTCCACCGAGGAGATGTGGCGCATCGGCCAGCGCATCGAGCGGCTCAACGAGCTCGGCTTCGACGTGGAGGAGCTCGACATCGTCACCGACCTCGACGGCGACCGGGTGCGCATCCAGCCCCAGGTCGTGGAGCTCGGCCACCACCGGCGCGAGCTGCAGGGCCTGACCGGGCTCGACGTGGAGGACGCACAGGCCAGGCGCCTGCTCAACGACCTGGCGTCCTACACCGCCCACCACGACCTGGGTCGCGAGGACCGCGGCATCGTCGCCTCACGCTGGCTGACCGAGATCTACGAGCCGGTCACCTCGATGGTGCCCGCGCACCTGCGGGGGCGGCTGGAGGCCGCGGAGTTCTTCCACGAGGTGCTCGAGCACCGGTGGTACCTCTCCGAGCGGGCCGGGCACGAGGTCGACATCTTCGAGACCGCGCAGGACTACATCGACACCGTGCTGGGCTCCAAGCCCGACGAGGCGCTCGCCGCGGAGTGACCCGCCGCCGGTCGAGCAGCGATCAGGGCTTGCAGACCCGGCAGGGGGTGAGGTGGGCCGCGTCGGGCCCGGCGGGGCGCAGGTCGTCGCGGTGGGCGATCAGCGAGCAGTCGCGGCGGTGCAGGGTGGTGCCGTCACCGGCGACGACCGGCAGCGCGGCGGCGTCGGTGGCCGGCGCGGAGACCGCGGCGGCGCGGGAGGTGACGTCGGCGAGCACCAGCAGGGTGTCGGCCAGGCGCTTGGAGGACTCGCGGCCGTCGTCGGCGATGCGGGCCAGCCAGGCCCCGAAGTAGAGGAACCCACCGGTGAAGGTCAGGCCGAGGCCGAGCAGGCCGCCGGAGACCAGGTAGGAGATCTGGTCGTACTCGTACGGCGTGTTGGCGGCGCCGTACCAGCCCAGCACGATCACCACGAGGCCCAGCGGCAGCAGCACGGCGCCGGCCCAGAAGAGCACGACCTGCAGCAGCTTGTAGTGGTTGTTGACCAGCGGGGCCGCACCCGAGCCGCTGCCCCGCGATCCGGCGCGCGGCATCGCGGCGCCGGCGCCGAGGCGGGACCCGGAGGCGGGGGCGGAGACGGTGGTGTCGGTCATCGGGGACTCCGTTTCGGGTGGTGCTGCACGAAGGTGTGGCGAGGAGGGAGTTGCGGGAAGGGGTCGGCCTCAGGCCTTGCGGAGGTCCGGCAGGCCGGACTCCAGGCCGTGGGCGCAGCTGACGCCGCCGCCGAGGGCGAGCAGGCCGAGTCGGCGCAGGTAGGACCCGAGCACGGTGGCCCCGAGGATGCCGCCGAAGAACAGCGCACCGGGGATGGAGAACAGCTCGGGCAGACCGGCTCCGACGGGGCCGGCGTCGGTCAGCGTGCCGGTGTCGCCGATGGCGGGCTCACCACCACCGGCCGGGGCCGGGTCGGAGGCCGGCAGGTCGCCACCGCCGAGGTCGCCGCCGGTGCCGCCGGCACCGGACCCGGTGTCGACGGGGCTGGTCGGGTCGTTGTCGGTCTCGTCCGGCTCGAAGTCGGGGATCTCGATCTCCGGGCTCGTGTCGACGACCGCACTGGCGTTGCCGATCGTGATGACGAACTTCGGTGAGAGGTTCAGCGCGGCGCCCAGCAGGCTCTTGAGCTGGCCGGCCTCCTCCGGGAACGGCAGCCCGGCGATGGCCTCGGCGATCGCATCGATCGGGAGCCCGCCGTTGACCAGCTGGGTACGCAGGACGCCGGCGTCGATGACGACCTGGAGGCCGCCGACGGCGACGGTGCCCTTGTCGCCCTCGCGCTCCTCGGTCGGCTGGGGCAGCAGCAGCTGGATCCCGAGCGCCTCGAGCGCCTGGTTGGGGTCGGCCGGCAGGCCGGGCAGGTCCTGCGGGGTGCCGGCAGCCTCGAAGCCGTCGGAGCCGTAGCGGAACTTCTGGCCCGCGATGGTGAGCGTGCCGTAGTCGGTGACGCCCTTGACGGTCGCCTTGGCGCCGTCGCTGGTGGTACGGGCGGTGGAGACGAGCCCGTCGAGGGTGATGATGCCGCCGAGCAGGCTGACCTCACCGACCACCGACCGCGAGACGGCCTTGACCCGCTCGATGCCGTCGTCGTCGGTGCTGCGGGTCACCGTCGAGCTGGCGCCCACGCCACCGAGGTCGATCACCGCGGCGAGCTGGGCCGGGATCGGGCACTCGACCTCCTCCTCGGCCGCCTTCGCGCCGCCCTTCTGGCCCTTCTGGCCAGTGGTCGACAGCGCGCCGCCGGTCAGCGTGGTCACGGTCTGGTCCACCGTGGAGGACAGCGCCTCGCCGAGGCCGGGGATGCCGGGGAACGGCAGGTCGGGCAGACCGGGCAGACCCGGGATCGGGCCCTCGTCCTCGCCGCCCTCGCCGCCCTCGCCCTCCTCGGCCGGGGCCGCGTCGGGCTGGCCCAGGCGGCAGTCGGTGGAGTAGCCGGCCAGCGCCATGGTCTTCTCCGCCGAGGCGCTGGTGCGCGAGATGCTGCCGGGGAAGTCCTCGCTGGACTCCGACTCCGGGCCGGCCGGGTGGTTGGAGTTCACCTGGACCGGGTAGCCCTGCTCGGCGATCGGGCCGGCGAGCTCCGGCGGGAGGCCGAGGTTCTCGACGATCGTCTTGAAGCCCTCGCCGACCGCGTCGCCGGGCCAGAAGTACGACGCCCGGCCGCGCGAGGTGGAGGAGTCGGCCTTGACGATGGAGTAGCCGAGGTTGAGCTCGGCCTGGGGGCTCGCTGGGATCGGGATCGTCGGCTCGAAGATCTCCACGCGGACCGGGGTGGCCGTCGTGGTGGCGGCGTACCCGGCGAACTCCGGGTCCGCGGCGCGCACCAGCGAGCCGGTGGCCGCTGAAGCTGCCGAGGGGGTCGCCGGGGCGGCGGTGCCGGTCGTGACCGGCAGCGCCAGCGACACCAGGGCCGCGGCCGCGAGGCCGGCGCCCACGCGGGCCGCCGGGCGGGTGGAGTTGGTACGTCGGCCGCTCATGCGGCACCTCCCAGGATGACGTCGGACATCGTCTCGAGGATCTCGCCGGGCTCGCCGGTGGCGACCACACGGCCACCGGACATGACCGCGGCGTAGTCGGAGATCTTCAGCGCCGTGCGGGCGAACTGCTCGATGCACAGGATGGAGACGCCGGTCTCGGTGATCCGACCGACGGTCTCGTAGAGCTCGTCCACGATGAGGGGCGCGAGCCCCATGGACAGCTCGTCGAGGAGCAGCAGTGCCGGGTCGGAGGCCAGCGCCCTCGACATCGCGACCATCTGCTGCTCGCCGCCCGACATGGTGCCCGCGAACTGCTTGCGGCGCTCCTTGAGCCGGGGGAAGTAGGCGAAGGCGGTCTCCAGCACGGCCTCGGCCGGCACGCCGGCGTACGACATCAGCAGGAGGTTCTCCTCGACCGTGAGGTTCGGGAAGACCGAGCGTCCCTCGGGGATCGTGCACAGCCCGAGCCGAGCCAGCTCCTCGGGCCCGGAGGCCTTCACGTGCACGCCACCGAGGTGGATGTCGCCCGAGGTGGGCTTCTTCTGCCCGGAGATCACCTTGACCAGCGTGGACTTGCCGGCACCGTTGGGCCCCAGCAGCGCCATCACCGCGCCCTTGGGGACGACCAGGTCGACGCCGCGCAGCACCTCGATGCGGCCGTACGCCGCGTGCAGGTCGACGATCTCGAGGATCGGTACGCCGCTCATGCCTCGGCTCCTTCCCGGACCGCCGGGATGACGAGTGTGTCGTCGGTCACAGCCGGCAGGTCGGTCCTAGTGTGCCCGTCCGCGTCGCCGTCCTCGTCGGAATAGCCGAGGTAGGCCTTCTGGACGGCCGGGTCGCGCCGGATCTCGGCGGGGTCGCCGGAGGCGATGATCGAGCCGAAGTCGAGGACGTGGATGGTGTCGCAGACCGCCATCACCAGGTCCATGTCGTGCTCGACCATGAGGATCGCGCGGCCCTCGGCGGCCAGGTCGCGCAGCAGGTCGCCGAACGCGTCGGTCTCGGTCTCGTCCAGGCCCGAGGACGGCTCGTCGAGCAGCAGCAGCTTCGGGTCGCCGGCCAGGCAGCGGGCCAGCTCGAGCAGGCGCGCGGTGCCGGTGGGGATGGAGTCGGCGCGCTCCTGGGCGTACGCCGCGATCCCGACCCGCTCCAGCAGCGCGTCGATGTTCTTCCCGTGGCCCCCGCCGGGCAGCAGGCCCGCCAGCGCACCGCGGTGGATGTCGGCGGCGACCCGGACGTTGTCGCGCACCGACAGCGACCCGAAGGCCTCCAGGCGCTGGAACGTGCGGCCCATGCCCCGCTTCGAGCGCCGGTGCACCGGCATGGACGTGACGTCCTTGCCCTGGAAGCGGACCTTGCCGCGGGTCGGCTTCTGCAGCCCGCTGATGACGTTGAAGCAGGTGGTCTTGCCGGCACCGTTGGGCCCGATCAGACCGGTCACGGTGCCGGGGTCGGCGGTGAAGCAGGCTTCGTTGACGGCCGTGACACCACCGAACTGGACGACCACGTGGTCGACCTCGAGCAGCGGCCCGCCGGGCACGTCGGCGCGATGGCCGCCCCCGTTGGGGACAGGACTACTGGACACCGGCGGTCTCCTTCCGGCCATCGGTCCCCTCGGGACCTGCCTGGTGGGACGCACCGCCGAGACCGACGGTGTCGAGGGTGGCCTCGGCGTGCGCGTTGGCGTCCTGCTCGGCGCGGGCGTGCTCGCGCATCCCGCCGAGGGACCCGCCGGGGACCGGCAGCACGGGTATCCGCTCGCGGATCCGGTTGCCGAAGCGGCGGTCGAGGAGGTGGCCGAGGCGGAAGAGCTGGTTGGCCAGCCCGTTGGGGTCGCGGGCCAGCAGGATCGCGCCGACGGCGATGACCACGAAGAACAGACCGGCGATCTGGGGGTAGTCGGCCTGGAGCACCGGCAGCATCATCAGGCCGATGCCACCGAGGGCGGCCCCGGTCACCGAGGTCACGCCGAAGACCACCGCGAGCAGCAGCAGGGTGAAGGACCCGAAGAACTGGAACTCCGCCGCGCCGACGGTGCCGCGCAGCCCGGCGTACAGGGCACCGGCCACGCCGGCCATGCCGGCCGAGACCGCGAAGAGCCCGACGCGGAACCACCGCTGGTCCAGCCCGAGGGTGCCGCAGGCGGCCGGGCTGTCGCGCAGGGCGACGAGCATGCGGCCCAGCGGTCCCGCGCGGACCACCAGCAGGCCCAGGCCCATCACCACGAAGAAGAGCGCCATCACCCACACGTAGGCGCTGGTGGACTCGACCTGGAAGGTGAGGATCGAGAGCCGCTCGGCGTTGAGCGAGCCGTTGAAGCCGAACGCGAAGTCGGCCTGGAAGATCATCTTGTCCATGATCACCGCGAAGGCGAGCGTGGCCAGCGCGAGGTAGAGACCGGTCAGCCTGATCACCGGCAGCGCCACCAGGGCGCCGACACCGGCGGCCACCAGGCCGGCCAGGAGCACGCCGACCAGGTTGGGCTGGTCGAGCTTGACGTAGGCCAGGGCACCGACCCCCACGAAGGTGATCTGGGCGAGCGAGACGTGCCCGCCGTACCCGGTGAGCAGCACCATCGACAGCATCACGATCGCGTACGTCGCCGCCGTCCCGACCAGCAGCAGGTTGGCCTCGCTCATGCCGCTGGCCAGCAGCATCACGCCCAGCAGCAGGGCGCCGGACCAGCCCAGCGCCTTGAACGGGCTGGGCAGCGGCGCGGAGACGATGCCCTTGACCTGGCCGATGCGCAGCTGGGCCTGCGGCATCGCGATGATCACGGCGAAGAGGAACAGCGCCGGCACCACGTTGCGCACGGAGTTGAGCAGTCCCTCGGTGGGCAGGTAGCCCGAGGCGTAGGAGGTGATCAGCCCCAGCGCCATCGCGCCGACGAAGGTGAGCGGGAGGTTCTTCAGGCGCCCGAGGATCGCGGCGGCGAAGGCGTTGATCACCAGCAGCAGCAGGGCGTAGTAGTCCAGGCCGATGGTGGAGACCAGCAGCACGCCGGCCAGGGCGGCCAGGGAGGTGCCGATGGCCCACGAGAGGGCCGCGACCCTCTCCGGCTGACCGCCGAAGAGCTTGAGCAGCTCGGGGTTGTCGACCGAGGCCCGCATGGCGGTGCCGATCCGGGTCCGGTTGAGCAGGGCGTACAGGCCGACGGCCACCACGAGGGACAAGGCGATGGTGAGCACCTGGTGGGCGGTGATGAAGAAGCCGAACATCTCGAAGGAGGTGCCGGCGAAGAACGGCTGCACCGAGCGCGCCTCGGGCGGCCAGACCTGCTGGGCCAGGCCCAGCGTGGCGACCAGGATCGCCACGGTCACCACCAGGGAGACCGAGACGGGCGCATCACCCAGGTCGCGGGCGACGAAGCGCTGGAGGAACCAGCCGATGCCGGGCGCCACCACGAACAGCACCAGCACCAGGGCGAGCAGCGTCGGCATGCCCTGCCGGACGCTGAAGTCCCAGAAGACGAAGGACAGCAGCATGCCCAGCGCGCCGTGGGCGATGTTGAACACCCGCGTCGTGGAGTAGGTCAACACGAGCCCGGAGGCCGCGATGGCGTAGGCCGCCCCCGAGACCAGTCCGAAGATAGTGAAGGCGAGGAACGAGCTCATCAGGAGACCTCCGTGATCCCTGCGCAGGTGTACTTGGTGCCACCGATCGGCACCCACTTGCCGCCCTTGACCTCCACGAAGCGCCAGCACTCGCCGGTGCGCTTGGGACCGACCTCCTGCGGGCTGTGCATGCCGTTGGCGGTCCACTTGGTGACCCCGCGCATGGCCTGGACCAGCGCCGGTCGGGTCAGCTTGCCGCCCAGCTTGCTGGCCTGCTCGACGAAGAGGCGGGCCGCGGACCAGGCGAACAGGCCGAAGAAGTCGGGGGTGGCGCCCGGCTTCGTCTGCTGCAGCCACTGGAGGTAGAGCTGCATCTCGGCGTTGCTCGCGGCCTCCTCGAACGGAACGAAGTTGATGAAGGCGACCGTGCCCTCCGCGGCGCTGCCGGCGCCCTCGAGGTAGTCGGGGTGGTAGGCGGTGGGGTCGACGACGTAGACGTCGGGCTTGTAGCCCTGCTGCTGCATGGTCTGCGCGAGCCGGACGTACTGCGGGATGCCGCCCAGGAACTGCACGTGGCGGGCGCCGTTGTCCTTGAGGCCCTGGACGTAGGGGGCGTAGTTGAACTCGGCGGTGTCGACGCTCTGCTCGTAGACGAACTTCATGCCGCGCGCCTTCATCGCCTTGGGCTGCAGCTGGCCGTTCTCACCGGCCGCACCGGCGTTGAGGTAGACCATGGCGGCCTTCTGCGCGGCCTCGGGGAAGGTCTTCTTCAAGAAGTCGGGCACGGCGTTCTGGAACTGGGTGGCCACCGTGGACTGGGCGCCGAAGCAGGTGTCGCACGAGGAGCGCGCACCGGTCACCGCGGTGGAGCGGATGTCGGGGATCCCGCAGTCCGCGGCGGTCTTGGCGCCGCCGGAGTCGAAGGCCGACATCGAGCCGACGGCGGCGAAGACGTTGTCGCACATGTCGACGTAGTTGCGCTGGTCGGCGCTGGCGTCGGTGCGGCTGTCGTAGTTCTTCAGCGCCAGCGACCGGCCGCAGATGCCGTCGGGGTTGCTGCGGTTGTAGTAGGCCACGAACGCCTTCACCGCGTCCTGCGCGGACTCGAACAGGCCCGGCACCGGGCCGGAGATGTCGGAGGCGTTGCCGATGGTGATGGTGTCGTTGCTGATGCCGGTGGAGTTCTTGAACCCGTCGCAGCTGCCGGTCGGGATCGGCTCGTCGGAGCCGCCGTCGGGCGAGGAGCCGTCGCCCGACCCGCCGCCCGAGCCGCTGCCGGAACCGGAGGAGCCCGAGCCCGAGGACCCGCTGCCGGAGGTGCCGGTGTCCCCGCCGGTGGAGCCGTCGACCGAGCCGGTGGTGCCGCCGTCGGCGCTGATCACCTCGCCGTCGGCCCCCACGACGACCCCGCCGGAGCCGACCGTGCCACCGCCGGCGACGGCCACCTCGTTCGGGTCGAGCTGGGAGCCGCAGGCGGCCAGGAGCAGGGCCAGGCCCGACGCGGCGATCGTCAACGACGTACGCCGGGCGCGGGGGGCGAAGCGGGGGGACCGCACGACGGTCACCGGACCTCCTGGGGGTGAGAACTAGAACGTGTCCTACTGGGTAACGAACGCCACATCGGAAGGTGACGCGACACACACATGCAAAGGTGTGGCACCCCTGGCCGTATAGACCGTCTCGACAGGTGGAACACGTTCTAGTTCTTCACAGTCGTGAGCCCGGATCAAAGTGTCAGAGGACTGACAGAACAGCTCCGGCGGTCCTACTGTGCCCCTCATGAGCCACCTGCCGCCGCAGCACGTCGTCGACTCCGCCCTGGACTCCCAGTCCCGCCCGGTCCCCTACCCGCGCCCCGCGGAGGGTACCCCCAACGTGCTGATGATCGTGCTCGACGACGTCGGCTTCGCCCAGCTCGGGTGCTTCGGCTCGGGCATCTCGACCCCGCGCATCGACGAGGTCGCCGGTGGCGGGCTGCGCTACCAGCGCTTCCACGTGACCGCGGTCTGCTCCTCGACCCGGGCCGCGCTGCTCACCGGTCGCAACCACCACGCGGTCGGCATGGGCGTCACCGAGGAGGCGGCTCTCGGCTTCCCCGGCTACACCGGCCGCATCCCGCGCAGCGCCGCGACGATGGCGCGGCTGCTCAAGGACACCGGCTACAACACCATGGCGGTCGGGAAGTGGCACCTGGTGCCGCGCACGGAGACCTCCGCCGCGGGTCCCTTCGACCGGTGGCCGCTGGGCGTCGGCTTCGAGAAGTACTACGGCTTCCTCGGCTCCGAGACCAGCCAGTGGGCGCCGGAGCTGGTCCGCGACAACCACCACGTCGAGGCGCCGGCGACCCCCGAGGAGGGCTACCACCTCACCGAGGACCTCGTCGACGAGACGATCCGGATGATCCAGGACCAGCAGCAGGCGACGACCCGCAAGCCGTTCTTCGCCTACCTGGCCACCGGCGCCGCGCACGCACCGCACCAGGTCGCTCCGGAGTGGGTCGAGCCCTACCGTGGCGCCTTCGACCACGGCTGGGAGGCCTACCGCGAGGAGGTCTTCGCCCGCCAGGTCGCCGCCGGGGTGGTCCCCGAGGACACCGTGCTCACCCCTCGCCCGTCGTGGGTCCCCGAGTGGTCGACCCTGTCGGAGGAGCAGCAGCGGCTCTACGCCCGCTACATGGAGGTGTTCGCCGGCTTCATGACCCACACCGACCACCACCTCGGTCGCCTCTTCGACTTCCTCGAGGAGATCGGGGTCGCCGAGGACACCGTCGTGATGATCCTGTCCGACAACGGCGCGAGCGCCGAGGGCGGACCGACGGGCACCCCCAACGAGGCCGCGGGCTGGGTGGGGTTGCAGGCCGACGAGGAGACCGCCCTCGGCCAGATCGAGGACCTCGGCGGGCACGACGCGTCCAACCACTACCCCTGGGGCTGGGCCTGGGCCGGCAACACCCCGCTGCGGCTGTGGAAGCGCTACTCCTGGCTCGGCGGCGTGCGCGCCCCGCTGGTGCTTCGCTGGCCGGCCGCGGTGCCCGACCCCGGCGCCGTGCGGGGGCAGTTCACCCACGCGGTCGACCTCTTCCCGACCATCCTCGAGGCGGCCGGGGTCGCCCTGCCCGAGGCGGTGGACGGCGTGAGCCAGCAGCCCGTCGACGGCGCGTCGTTCCTGGCCAGCGTGCGCGACGGCGCGGCGGAGGAGCACCGGCGGATGCAGTACTTCGAGATGATGGGCTCGCGCAGCCTCTACCTCGACGGGTGGAAGGCCGTCACCGACCACGTCGCCAACCAGTTCGGCGAGCGCGACCACGTCGAGGGCAGCTTCGACCACGCCACTGACCGCTGGTCGCTCTTCGACCTCTCCACCGACTTCTCCGAGCACCGCGACCTCGCCGCCGAGCACCCCGAGCTGGTACGCCGGATGGAGGGGCTGTGGTGGGCCGAGGCGGGTCGCAACCAGGTGCTCCCGCTCTTCGAGTTCCCGAACTCGATGTTCCACCTGCACCCCGGGGAGTTCCCGCCCCCGCAGGAGGCGACGTACCGGCCCGGCGGCTCGCCGGTGATCGAGCCGATGCTCCCGGCGGCCGGGGCCGGCTTCTCGCTGCGCGCGCACGTCGACGTGCCGGACGGCGGCGCCGAGGGCGTGCTCGCCGCCATCGGGGACTCCCAGGGCGGCTGGGGCCTCTACCTCCTCGACGGCCGGCCCACCGCCTGCTTCGCGCTGCTCGACCACACCGACGTCGTGCGGTCGGAGACCGCCGTCCCCGCGGGCAGCCACGTGGTGGGGCTGGACTTCCGTCCCGCCGACGCTGACGGCCCCCAGCGACTGGACCTCTCCATCGACGAGGAGGTCGTCGCGACCGGGCCGGTCCGCGGCACGTTCTTCCTCCCCCAGCTGTCCTCGGCCGCCGTGGGGCTGACCATCGGCCACGACCGCGGCCTGCCGCTGTGCCCGGACTACGCGACCCCCTTCACCTTCACCGGCGACCTGGACCGCGTGGTCATGCGCAGCGGTGCCGCCGCGACCTTCGAGGTGCCGACCGCGGAGAAGCGGGTCCGGGCCGCCATGTCCGGGGACTGAGGCCGGTGACCTCCGCCCCGACCTCGCCCGGTCGACGCGAGCGGCACAAGCGGACCACCCGCCAGGCGCTGGAGGAGGCCGCGCTCGTGCTCTTCGCGCGCGACGGCTTCGACGCCACGACCGTGGAGGCGATCGCCGAGCGCGCCGAGGTCTCGCCGCGCACCTTCTTCCGCTACTTCGCGGCCAAGGAGGAGGTCCTCGACATGGGGTGGGCCGAGCGCCGCGAGCGCCTGGCCCGGCTCGTGCGTGAGGCCCCGGCCGTCGCCGACGACCTCGCCGCCGCGGTGGCAGCACTGGAGGGCATCGCCGTCGACTTCGAGGCCGAGCGGCACCGGGTCGTGCTGCGCGCGGCCGCCGTCGCGAGCTCCTCGGCGCTGCGCGGGCGCACCGCCGACACCCTCACCGCCTGGGAGGCCACGCTGGCCGAGGGACTGGCCGCCCGGCGCGGTCTCGACGCGCCCGACGAGGAGGCCGGGGTGGCCGCCGCCGTCGCGGTGGCGCTGTGGCGGTGGGCGATCCGCCGGTGGGCCGCGTCGGCCGCGGACCATGCTGCGACCGACCCGGTCGAGCCGCGCGGCGACGCGCCCGGCGGCGTACCCCTGCGGGAGCTGCTGCAGCGGGCCGCCGCCCACCTGACAGCGCCCTCCTGACCGGGACCTGAGGCGCCGCCCCCGCGGTGGAGGCGGCGGCCCCCGTCAGCTGACGGTGGTGATGCCGTTGCAGGTGTACTTCGTGCTGCCGAGCGGGACGAACTTGCCGCCCTTGACCTGGATCAGCCGGAAGCACTCGCCGGTGCTCTTGGGGCCGACCCGCTGCGGCGCGTGCAGGCCGTTGGCGGTCCAGTTGTCGGTCTTGCGGATCGCGGCGATGAGGCTCTCCCGGGAGAGGTCGCCCCCGAGCTTGGCGGCGGTCTCGACGAAGAGCCGCGCGGCCGACCAGGAGAACACCCCGAAGAAGTCCGGGGTGGCGCCGGGCTTCGTGGCCTGCAGCCAGTCGAGGTAGAGCTTGGTCTCCGGGCTGGTCGAGGCCTCCTCGAAGGGCACGAAGTTCATGTAGATCGTGACGCCCTCGACGTCCTTGCCGCCCTGCTCGAGGAAGCCCGGCTCGTACGCCGTGGGGTCGATCATGAAGACGTCGGGGTCGTAGCCCTGCTGGGTCATCGCCTGCGCGAGCCGCACGAACTGCGGGATGGCGCCGGTGATCTGGACGTAGCCCACGCCCTCGTCCTTGAGCTGCTGGACGTAGGGCGCGTAGTTGAACTCCGAGACCTCGATGCCCCGCACGACGGTGAACCGCATCCCGCGCTTGGTCATCGCCTTGGGCTGGAGCTGGCCGTTCTCGGCGGCGGCACCGGCGTTGATGTAGAGCGACGCGGCGTTCTGCGCGGCGTCGGGGAAGTTCTTCAGGACGTGGTCGGCGACGACGTTGTTGACCTCGCCGGCGATCGTGGACTGCGCCCCGAAGCAGGTGGCGCACCGCTGACGCGGACCGGTGACGCCCGCCGAACGCAGGTCCGGGAGCCCGCACTGCTCGGTGACGGCCGCGCCGCCGGAGTCGAACGCCGACATCGAGCCGACCATGGCGAAGACGTTCTCGCAGGCGTCGGCGTGGTTGCGCTGGTCGGCCGGGTCGTCGGTGCGGGAGTCGTAGTTCTTCAGCACCAGGGTGCGACCGCAGATGCCGTCGGGGTTGGACTTGTTGAAGTAGGCCACGAACGCCTTCGTGGCGTCCTGCGCCGACTCGAAGAGCCCCGGCACGGGGCCGGAGATGTCGGAGGAGTTGCCGATCGTGATCGTGGTGTCGGTGATGCCGGGGCCGTTCTTGAAGCCGTCGCACGAGCCCGCCTTCACCGGCGGGCCCTCGGGGCCGGCCTGCGGACCGCCGGAGTCGTCGCCCTGCGGACCGGAGCCGGTGTCGCCGCCGGAGCTGGAGTCGGTGCCCGAGCCGGTGTCGGTGGTGGTCCCCGTGCCGGAGCCGGTGTCACCGGAGGTCACCGCGCCGTCGTCGCCGACGGCGACCGGCTGGCCGTCGGCCCCGACGACCACGCCGCCGGTGCCGGTGGTGCCGCCCGCGGCGACCACGTCGCCCGGGGCGAGCTGGGAGCCGCAGGCACTGAGCAGCAGCACGGTGAGCGCGACGGAGGCCGTCGCGAGCCTGGAACGGGACCGGGACACCGGACCTCCTCGTGGACGCGTTACCCCCTCAACGACCCACGGGGGCCGAGGTGACGCAGGTCACGAGAACAAGTTCTAGTTCCGCTCCCGCCCCGGCGAACCGGCGTGTTGATGCGCCGGCGCGGGGTCAGTCGATGTCGTCGCCGGGGTCCGGCGAGCTGCCGGGCCGGGAGGGGCCGGTCGCGGGGCCGGAGTCCGGGACGTCCGGCGGCGTCGAGACCTCCGGGTCGAGCTCTTCGAGGTCCTCGGGGTCCTCCGGCCGCTCGAGGGCGACGTACTCCCCCAGGTCCCAGCGCCCGTTGGTCTGCAGGAAGACGCCCTGCAGCCCCACGGCCCGCCCGTCGCGGTAGGTCACCAGCGTCACCTGCGCCTCGCGGCGCGGCTTGCTGCCCAGGGCGAAGGCGTACGCCGCCCCGCCGGTCGTGCCCATCGTGTAGCGGTAGCCGATCTCCCCGTCGGGGCCCTCGATGAGCTCGGGACCGGCGTCGACGTGCAGGTGGCCGCCGAGGACCAGCTCCACGCAACCGCGGGTCAGCGCCTCGGTGGCGAGGTTGGCGTCGTGGACCAGGATCGTCGAGACCGGCTCGTCCTGCTCGCACGCGAGGTCGGCCAGCCGCGACCCGACCTCGGCGAAGGACAGGCCGGTCTCGTCGCGCCAGGAGCCGAGGCCGCTGGAGCGCGGATCCGCCAGGCCGAGCAGCGTGCCGCCGGTCGGCCCCTCCTCGACCTCGCCGTCGAGCATCCGCCAGCCGTGGTCGCTGAGGTAGTCGGCGACGAAGTCGCCGTTGTCGTGGTTGCCGGCGACACCGATGCGCTCGTAGCCGTCGAAGGCCGCGGTCACCGAGTCCAGGGAGAAGGCCTCCCAGGTGGCGCCCGTGGAGGTGTCGTCGCCCCCGTTGTAGACCACCCGAGCGCCGGCGGCGTCGCCGACGGCGCGGGCGACCGCGTCCATCCCGATGTTGTCGTGCCGGTCGGAGACGAAGACGACGACCTCCTCGTCGTCCTCCGGCAGCCGCAGGTCGAGCTCCCCGGCAGCCTCCGCGGCGGCGGCGTAGAAGCCGCGGGACTTCTCGTAGGTCGTGACGGCGCTCTCGATCAGCCGGCGGGTCTGGTTGGTGGTGACGTCGCCGCGCACCTCGACCCCGTCGAGCTCCGCGGGCACCGGGACGTCGGATCCGAGGAACTCCTCCAGCGCGACCCAGCTCCGGTCGTCGGCCACCCGGCCGTCCTCGGGGGTCCACGGCTGCCACCACGCGACGCCGACCGCCACGCCCGCGGTCACCGCGAGGGCGCCGCGCCGGCTCGGCAGGGCGCGCAGCAGCTCGCGGCGCCGGCGCGGACCCACCAGCACCCACACCAGGACGGGTACGGCGCCGGCCGCGGCACCCCGGAGGGCGGCCTGGGTGGCCATGTCGGTCACGGCCTCGCGCACCCGCGCCTGCGCGCCCTCGGGGCTCGACGCGATCACGGCGTAGCGGTCCACGAGCTCGGGGGTGCTGCGGGCGTCGGTCTTGCCCAGCGTGATGTCGACGCCCAGCGGGGCGCCGGAGTCGATGCGCAGGTCGGGCAGCACCGGCCCGGTGCGCACCACGACGTGCCGGTCCAGCGTGGGCCGGACGACCGCGTCGTGGCTGGCCAGCGTCAGCTCGCGCGACGAGCCGAGGAAGAGCGTCAGCCCGGCCAGGACCGCCAGCCCCGTCCAGGCACCGAGCAGCGCCAGGCCGTGCAGCCCGCGACCGGTGTGGTGCCAGAGCGTGCGCCGTGGTCGGGCGGCCCCAGGCTCGATCGGGGGGTCGGCCGGGCCCTCGGTCCCCGGTCCGCCCGGGGGGTCGGCGGGGGTCATCCGGTCAGTCCCGGGCCCTCGCCACGGCGTACAGAGCGACGCCGCAGGCGACACCGGCGTTGAGCGACTCCACGGAGTTGACCATCGGGATCGAGACGAGCATGTCGCAGGTCTCCGCGACCAGGCGGGACAGGCCGTCGCCCTCGGAGCCGACGACGAGCACGAGCGGCCCGTCGGCGAGGTCCAGCGCGGGCAGCTCGACGTCGCCGTCGGCGGCCAGGCCGACCACCATGCAGCCGGCGTCCTGGTAGGCCTTGAGCTGGCGGGTCAGGTTGACGGTCTGGGCGACCGGGATGCGCGCCGCGGCGCCGGCGCTGGTCTTCCACGCGGCGGCGGTCATGCCGGCGGCGCGACGCTCGGGGATGACCACGCCGTGGGCGCCGAACGCGGCGGCGCTGCGGACCGCGGCGCCGAGGTTGCGGGGGTCGGTGACGGAGTCGAGGACGACGATCAGCGGCTTCTCGCGCTGCTCGGCGGCGAGGGCCAGCAGGTCGTCGGGGTGGGCGTACTCGTAGGCCGGGATGCGCGCCGCGATGCCCTGGTGGACCGCGCCGTTGGTGAGCCGGTCGAGCTCGTAGCGGCTCACCTCGAGGAGGCTGACCCCGCCGTCCGCGGCGAGCTGGAAGGCCTCGCGCAACCGGTTGTCGCGCTCGGTGCCCTCCGCGACGTAGAGCGCGTTGACCGGCACGCCCTCGCGCAGCGCGTCGACGACCGGGTTGCGACCGGCGATCCACTCGTTGTCGTTGGTCTTCTTGCGGGGGCGCTGGCCCTGGGCCTTCTCGGCGCGCTTCGCGGCCTTGTGGGCGGCGTGGTAGGGGCGGTCCTTGGCCTTCGGGGTCGGACCCTTGCCCTCGAGGCCGCGGCGCACGCGCCCACCGGACCCGGCGGTCGGGTTGCCCTTCCCCGTCTTCTTGATCGCGCCCTTGCGCTGTGAATTTCCAGCCACGTCAGTGTCCTATCCGGTGGTCGAGCAGCGAGGAGCGCCAGCGACGAGCGGGCGTCGAGACCGCCATCAGGCGAGGCTCCACTTCTGTCCGTCGGGGGTGTCGGTGATCTCCACGCCGGCCTCCTTGAGGCGGTCGCGGATGGCGTCGGAGGTGGCGAAGTCCTTCTCCGCGCGGGCGGTCGCGCGCTGCTCGAGCAGCCCGGAGACCAGGGCGTCCACGACGGCGCTCATCCGGTCGTCGCCACCACCGGTGGGACCCCAGGCGGGATCGGCCGGGTCGAGGCCGAGCACGCCGAGCATGGCGCGGACGGCCGCCGCGTGCCCGGTCGGGTCGGCGGCCTTGTTGCCCTCGCGGACGGTGTCGAACAGCACGGCCATCGCGGCCGGGGTCCCGAGGTCGTCGTCCATCGCGGCGGCGAAGGCGTCGGGCACCTCGCCCGGCTCGACGGCACCCGCCCGCTCCAGGAACGCCTCGATCCGCTGGAAGCCGGTCGCGGCCTCCTCGAGGGAGTCGAAGCTGAACTCGACGTGGCTGCGGTAGTGCGCCGCGACGAGGTAGTAGCGCAGCTCGATGCCACGGAACCGCTCCAGCACCGCGGGGATCAGCAGGCTGTTGCCGAGGCTCTTGGACATCTTCTCGCCGGCGGTGGTGATCCAGGCGTTGTGCATCCAGTACGACGCGAAGCCGTGCCCCGCGGCCCGCGACTGGGCCAGCTCGTTCTCGTGGTGGGGGAAACGCAGGTCGACCCCACCACCGTGGATGTCGAAGGCCTGGCCGAGGTACTTGCCAGCCATCGCGGAGCACTCGATGTGCCAGCCGGGGCGACCCGGCCCCCACGGGCTCGGCCACGCGGCGGTCTCCGGCTCGGTCGTCTTCTTCCAGCCCTTCCACAGCGCGAAGTCGCGCGGGTCCCGCTTGCCCCGGGGATCGGCGTCCTCGGCGGCCTCCATGTCGTCGATGCGCTGGTGGGTCAGCTCGCCGTAGGAGGGCCAGCTGCGCACGTCGAAGTAGACGTCGCCGGAGCCGTCCTCGGCGGCGTACGCGTGGCCCTTCGCGATGAGGTGCTCGATCAGCTCGAGCATCTCCGGGACGTGCCCGGTGGCGGCCGGCTCGTAGGTCGGCGGCAGGACGTTGAGCGCGGCGTAGGCCGCATCCAGCTCGCGCTTCATGTCGTAGGCGAGGTTGTACCAGGGGCGCCCCTGCGCGGCGGCCTTGGTGAGGATCTTGTCGTCGATGTCGGTGACGTTGCGGATGAACGACACCTCGAGGCCGCGGTGGGTCAACCAGCGCCGCAGCACGTCGAAGTTGACCGCGCTGCGCACGTGACCGACGTGCGGCTCGGACTGCACGGTGAGACCGCAGACGTAGACACCGGCCTTCCCCTCCTCGAGGGGTGCGAAGTCACGGACCTCGCGGGTCGCGGTGTCGTACAGCCGGATGCTCACCCCTCCATCGTAGGGACGCGCGGCGCACGGGGCCGAACCCGCGCCTGCGTGACGTGCGTGGCGCCCTCCCGCTCGACCTGTGACTGGTGTGACGGGAGTGACGTACCCTCGTGCAGTGCGCCACCTGCTCCCCGCCCTCGTGCTCGCCCTGGTCGTCCCCTGGGCCCCGGTCGTGGTGACCTCGGGCGCCCCGGCCGAGGCCCGCTCGGCCTCGAAGATCCAGAGCGACCTGACCGGCTGGACCGGCGAGGAGCTCGCCGACGGGCGCACGGCCGGCACCGTCGTACGCCGGGGCCGGGTGTTCCTCAAGAGCCCGACCACCACGACGCGCATCGACGGCACGACCTACGACGTGGGCCGCTGGGTCTCGCGCTGGAAGCGACCCGGCTTCGCGTTCACCGAGCTGGTCGCCTCGTGGGAGGCCAAGACGCCCGGCGACTCGCTCGTCGAGGTCGAGGTCCGCGGGCGGGACGCCTCGGGACGCAAGAGCTCGTGGGACAGCCTGGGTCGCTGGTCCTACGGCGACAAGTACTTCTCGCGCACCAGCCTCGGCAGCCAGGACGACGACCTCGCGCGCGTCGCGACCGACACCTGGCGCACCGCCTCCGCGGCCGGCCTGGAGCGGTGGCGGCTGCGGGTCTCGCTGCTGCGGCGTACCGGTGCGAGCACCAAGCCGCCGAGCCTGGGCCACGTCGCCGCGACCACCTCGCGCCGCCCCTCCAGCAGCCCGTCGACCTCCAAGCCCGGCAAGGTCGCGCGCGCCGGTGGCGCCGTGCTCGACGTCCCGCGCTACAGCCAGATGGTCCACGAGGGGCACTACCCGCAGTGGGGCAACGGCGGCGAGGCGTGGTGCTCGCCGACGTCGGTGTCGATGGTGCTCGGCTACTACGACGCGCTGCCGAAGGAGAAGGACCACTCCTGGGTCCCCGAGGGCCACACCGCGCCGTGGGTCGACCACGGCGCGCGGATGACCTACGACCACGGGTACGACGGCACCGGCAACTGGTCCTTCAACGTCGCGTACGCCGCCCGGCTGGTCGGCCGCGCCGACGTGTCCCGGCTCCCGGACCTGCGCGCGGTCGAGCGGCTCGTGGCCGACGGCGTGCCGGTGATCATCTCGATCGCCTTCGGGTCCGGCGAGCTGTCCGGCGCCCCGATCTCCTCCTCCAACGGCCACCTGCTCGTGGTCGTCGGGTTCACCGCGAGCGGCGACGTCGTCGTCAACGACCCCGCCGCCGACTCCCCCGCCGGCGTCCGCCGCACCTACGACCGGGCCCAGCTCGAGCGCGCCTGGCTGGACGCCTCCACCGGCACCGCCTACGTCCTCCGCGACTGACGAGCCTGCCGAGAGGTCACTCGCGCACGGCCCAGAGGTCACTCGCGCACGGCTCGGCCGTGCATGAGCGACGGCTCGGCCGTGCGTGAGTGACGGCTCGGCGACCGGTCAGGCCCCGTAGCCGCCGTCGACGTCGAGCTTCTGGCCGGAGATGAAGCCGGCGCGGTCGGAGGCGAGGAAGCAGACGGCCTCGGCGATGTCGTCGGCGGTGCCGAACGTGCCGAGGGGGATGTTGCGGCGGGTGATCTCCAGCGCCTCCTCGGACAGGTCCCCGGAGCCGATGAGCCGGGCGGCCATGCCGTCGGTGAGCATGCCGGGGCCGACCGCGTTGACGCGGACGCCGTAGCGCCCCTCCTCGACCGCGAGCGCGCGCACCATCGCCTCGACCGCGGCCTTCGGGGCCGAGGACAGCCCGTCGCGCTTGGGGAAGCGGGTGGTGGCCGCGGTGGTGACGGCGACGACGGCCCCGTGGCTCTCGCGCAGCGCCGGCAGGGCCGCCCGGACCGCGGTGAAGAACCCGCCGGCGTCGTCGTGCAGCTGGGTGGCCATCTCCTCGGCAGAGACCCGGCCGAGGTGGACCATCGGCACGTGCGGGCCGGCCGCGTGGACCAGCGTGTGCAGCCCCCCGTGCTCGGCCACGACGGCCGCGACGACCCGCTCGGCCTGCGCGGCAGCGTCGGGCGAGCCGAGGTCGAGCCGGTGCGAGGACACGCCCTCGGCCGGCGTACGACGATGGGTGACCGCGACCGTGGCGCCGCGCTCCGCGAGCATCGACGCGACCCGCGCGCCGATGCCGCCGTTGCCGCCGACGACCAGCGCCGCCCCCCGGCGGCCGGCGAAGTCCTGCTCCACGCTCAGGCCTCCTCGGCGGAGAAGTCGACCACGTCGTGGCCGGTGGCGCCGTCGGGGAGCACGTCGCGCTCGACCGGTGTCTGCACGACCCCGTCGGCGTTGGTGGCCCGCACCCGCATCAGGTGGTCGCCGGGGCCGACGTCCACGGTGCCGCCCCACTGCACCCAGGTGTCGGCACTGGGCACCCGGCCGAGCTCCATCGGCTGCCAGGGCCCGCCGTCGAGGGAGACCTCGACCGCGGAGATCCCGGTGTGCTGGTGCCAGGCGACGCCACCGACCCGGACCGGACCGGCGACGACCGTCGAGCCGGACCGCGGGACGTCGATGCGGGAGGCGGTCTTCACCGGCCCGCGCTCGCCCCAGCCGCGCTGGGTCCAGTAGGCGTCGACGTCGGCGAACCGGGTGACCTCCATGTCCACGACCCACTTGGTCGCCGACACGTAGCCGTAGAGACCGGGCACCACGGTGCGCACGGGGAACCCGTGCTCGATGGGCAGCGGGCTGCCGTTCATCGCCAGCGCGAGCATCGCGTCGCGGTCGTCGGTGAGGGCCTCGAGCGGCGTGGCGCAGTTCCAGCCGTCCTGCGAGGTCTGCAGCACGGCGTCGGCCCCGTCGAGCACCCCGGCCTCGGCGAGCAGGTCGGCGGTCCGCACGCCGCTCCACCAGGCGTTGCCGACCAGCGGGCCGCCGATCGGGTTGCTGACGCAGCACAGCGTCACCCAGGCGTCGGTCAGGCCGCGGTCGAGGAGGTCCTGGTAGCCCAGCACCACCTCCCGCTCGACCATCCCGTGGATGCGCAGCGACCAGTCGGCGGGCTCGATCGCGGGCACCACGATCGCGGTGTGGATCTTGTAGAACTCCTCGGTCGGCGTCTGCCAGGGGCCCAGCCCCGGCACGTCCGGGTGCGCGCCCGCGGGCACCCGCGGCGCGCGCACGTCGAGCCGCAGCAGTCGCCGGACCTCCTCGACCTGGCGGCGCCCGCTGCCGACGACGCGCCCGGCCACGCCGGCGGCCACCGCGGCCGCGCCGAGCAGACCGGCGCGCACGAGGAACTGCCGCCTCCCCCGGGAGTACGCCGCCGCGCCGGTCGATCCGGGCTCGGGTGCCTCGCCGGCGACCGCGTCGGCCCGCCGCAGCGGCTCGGTGAGCAGCGAGAGCACGACCAGCCAGGTGACGTAGCCGACCGCCACGGGCAGCAGGTCGACCCCGGACCAGTCGGCCGAGAGCAGCACCGCGACGGCCGCGAGCGTGGCCATCAGCGAGTAGACGAGGACGGGCACCCACCACCGACGACGGGCCCAGGCACCGACGTACCAGAACAGGACGACGGTGAGCACCGCCATCACCGAGAGCAGCAGCGTCTTGTTCCACGCGCCGAGGAACTTCAGCGCGAAGGAGACGATCGGTCCCGGCGTCGTGCGCACCACGAGCTCGGCGATGGCCACGACCGGCGCCTCGCGGACGGTGAGCACCATCGCGGCGGCGTAGCTGGTGAGCATGCCGGCGGCGCCCGCCACGAGCCCGGCGAGCGGCCACACGAGGGCGCGCTGCTCGAGCGTGGGTCGGGGAGCCATGTGGCCATCATGACGCAGCGGTCTCCAGCGATCGGGACGGCAGGTGTGACGGTCCGGTGACGACTACCCTCCCCCGGGTGAGCGACCCCATCACCGGACTCCCCCGCGTCGGGGTCGGCACCGACGTGCACCGCCTCGTCGCCGGCGTCCCCCTCCACCTGGCCGGGCTGGCCTGGCCCGAGGAGACCCACGGCCTGGAGGGCCACTCCGACGCCGACGTGGCCGCCCACGCCGCGTGCGACGCGCTGCTGTCCGCCGCCGGCCTGGGCGACCTGGGCTCGAACTTCGGCACCAGCGAGCCCGAGTGGGCCGGTGCCGCCGGAGCCGCGCTGCTCGCCGAGACCGCTCGCCGCGTCCGCGCGGCCGGGTTCGCGATCGGCAACGTCGCGGTGCAGGTGATCGGCAACCGCCCCAAGGTCGGGCCGCGTCGCGCGGAGGCCGAGGCGGCACTCTCGGCCGCGGTCGACGCCCCGGTCACCGTCTCGGCGACCACCACCGACGGCCTCGGGCTGACCGGCCGCGGCGAGGGCGTCGCCGCGATCGCCACGGCCCTCGTCGTCCCGACCACCCCCGCACCCCCCGGACAGCCCGTAGGAGGAGCCCGATGACCGCGACCACCCACAGCCTCCTGGCCGACGACGGGGCCCGCCTGCACGTCACGACCTACGGCCGCGAGGACGCGCCCGTCACGCTGCTGCTCGCGCACTGCTGGACCGCCGACGAGCAGGACTGGCACTACCAGGTGCGGCACCTGCTCGCGACCTACGGGCCCGACCTGCGCCTGGTCACCTGGGACGCCCGCGGGCACGGCCGCTCGGAGGTCGCGCCGGAGCGCGACTGCACGGTCTCGCGGCTGGGCCGCGACCTCGGCCACGTCATCGACGCGTACGCCGGCGAGGCACCGATCGTCCTGGCCGGCCACTCGATCGGCGGCATGACGATCATGTCGCTGCCCGAGGAGCGGCCCGACCTGGTCGACCGGGTGGCGGGGCTGGTGTTCGTGGCGACCTCGTCGGGGGGCCTGGACACCGTGACGCTGGGGCTGCCGGAGATGGGGCCGTTCCTGCGGGCGCGACTGCCGCGGGTCCTCGCGACCCGGGCCCGGCTGCTCAGCCGCGCCGAGCGGCGGCGCACCCCCTCCATCGAGCGGTGGGTCGTCAACCGGTTCCTCATGGGCTCGCCGCTGCGGCTGCGCGACGCGGGTCTGGTCGTCGACCAGATGGTCAGCTGCTCGCCGGCGACGATGTCGGGCTACTACACCGACCTGATGCGCCACGAGCGCACCGCCGGCCTCAAGGCGTTCGACGGGGTCCCGACCACGGTCATGGTGGGCAGCGCCGACGTGCTGACCCCGCCCTCGCACGCGCGGCGGCTGGCGTCGGCCATCGAGGGGGCGCGGATGTTCGTGCTACCCGGCGCCGGGCACTACCTGCCGCTGGAGCGCGACGAGGCCGTCTCGGCCGAGCTGGTGGCCGCCGTGGAGCGGGCCCGCCCCTGAGACGGACCGGGGCTCCGGCTGGGCTGCGGCTCAGGCGGCGTCTCAGGCGGCGTCGCCCCGACGCCGACCGATGTGGACGACCCCGCCCTCGACCTTCACCTCGTAGGCCGGGACGGAGACGGCGAGGTCCTCCAGGCAGCGTCCGGTGCGCAGGTCGAACCCGTGCCGGTGCAGCGGGGACGCCACGAACGGCACGTCACCACGACGGCCCACGATGCCCTTGGCGAGCACCGACGCCTTGGCGAACGGGTCGTGGTTGCCCAGCGCGTAGACGGTCTCGTCGGACATCTTGAAGATCGCCACCGCCTGACCGTGCACGAGGGCCGTGGCGCCACGCTCGACCTCGAGCTGCTCGAGCCGGCACACGGCGTGCCACTCCCCGCTCTCCCGCTGCCGGTCGCGCTGCCTGGGGGTCATGCCCGGCCGCCCGGACTCCTCAGGCCGACCACGCTGCTCTCGCGCATCGGACCTCCTTCGGCCTCCGAACGTAGGAGGCGCCGGGTACCACCGAGGTTTCTCCATGTAACAGCCGTGAAAACTCATCCCGGCCCGGCCCGCTAGCCTGCGCCGGTGACCTCCGCCCCCTCCCCCGCGCCTGCTCCGCCGCGTCCCGGCGTGACGGTCGTGGTGCTCGGTGCCGGCGCGGGCAACCGGGTCGGCGCCGGGGTCAACAAGGTCCTCATCGAGCTGGCCGGGAGGCCGCTGCTGGCCTGGTCGCTCACCCACGCACTGGCCACCACCGGGGTCGACCGGGTGGTCGTGGTCGCCGCGCCCACCGAGCACGCCGAGGTCGCCGACGCGCTGTCGGCGTACCTGCCCCAGGACGGCCCGGACGGCAGCCCGGACGGCAGCCCGGAGGTGGCGCTGGTGCCCGGCGGCACCTCCCGCCACGGGTCGGAGTGGGCGGCGCTCCAGGCGGTCGCCGGGCACGTCGAGGCCGGCCGCACCGACGTCGTCGCGATCCACGACGGGGCGCGCCCCCTGGCCTCCCCCGCGCTCTTCGACGCCGTGGTCGCCGCGGCCCGCCGCCACGGCGGCGCGCTGCCGGCCGCGGCCACCCACGGGCTGGTGGCCGCCGACCTGACGCCGGCGCCGAGGGGGCTCGTCGGGGTGCAGACCCCGCAGGCCTTCCGCGCCCGCCCCCTGCTGGAGGCCTACCGCGCCGCCGCGCGCGACGGCTTCGAGGGCACCGACACCGCCGCCACCTTCGAGCGGTACGCCGGTCTGCCGGTCGTCGCGGTGCCGTCCACGCCCGCCAACCTCAAGGTCACCTGGCCCGAGGACCTCGCCCTGGCCGAGGAGCTGCTCAGCGCGCGGTGAGCGCCTCCAGGACGCGTACGTCGTCCTCGTCGCCGACCCGTCGGCCCTCGGCGGGCGCCTCGAGCGTCACGACCGGGAACCTCGCGGCGAGGTCGGCCGCGAGCTCGGCGAAGTCGGTGCTCGCCAGGCCCTCCAGGCCTGCCACCACCGACGCGGGCAGCACGATCGGCGAGGTGACCTGGCGCATCGCCTCGCGGTCCACGGTGTCCTGGACGACCCCGTCGGCGTCGACGGCCTTGAGCGTGTCGGTCACGGGGCGTACGCCGACGACGACCGCCTGGGTCGCCGCGCACCGCTCCACGCACGCGGCGATGAAGTCCGCGGGCGTCATCGGGCACAGCGGGTCGTGCAGCACCAGCGGCTCCTCGGCCTCGACCAGCGCCTCCCACGGAGTGCCCATGTCGACCTGGGTGACCCCCGCCTCCCCGAGCGCCCACGCCGCGCAGGCGACCAGCGCCTCGCCGTGGCAGAGCGCGAAGGGCAGCGACCCGCGCCCGGACTCGACCACGACCCCGAGCGACCCGTCCTCGTCGTACAGCACGGGCCTCACGCTAGTCGCCC
>Ga0208834_100175_pt1 | contig 25692 bp, 23 predicted proteins | sample DeeseametaMP1787_FD_184182 | JGI IMG/M metagenome (GOLD analysis project Ga0208834, IMG submission 184182) | Marine microbial communities from the Deep Pacific Ocean - MP1787 (SPAdes) | ecosystem: Environmental > Aquatic > Marine > Oceanic | place: North Pacific Ocean | collected 2011-05-03 | reverse complement strand
CCCGCGAAGAGGTAGCGGTTGCGGTAGCGGGTGTCGATGACCATCCAGCTCGGCACGTGGCCGACACCGGTGGCCTCGCCCTCGTAGATCTTGTGCGTCGCCTCGACGTAGGGCAGCGCCTCGTTCATGTAGCGCTTCCCGGCCTGGTTGACGATGATCGAGCCGGGCAGGTTGCGCTCGGCCAGGCAGAACCACGGGCCGCTGGGCAGCGGGATGGTCGGGCCCCACCAGGAGTCGTCCATCAGGGCGACCTCGGCGCCGGCGGTGATGCCCGCGCTGATGCCGCCGCCGGTGTTGAACTGCGAGCCGGTCGTCCAGTCCACGGACGTCGGCTTGGGCTGGTACTTCTCGCGCATCTCCAGGTTGCGCTCGAAGCCGCCGGAGCCGATGACGACACCGCGGCGCGCCCGCACGACGTGCTCGGCGCCGTCGCGCAGCACCTTCACGCCGACGACCCGGCCCTCGGAGAGGACCAGCTCGCTCAGCTCGGCCTCGTGCACCACCGGCACGCCCGCGTCCATCAGCGCCTTGCGCAGGCCGATGGCGATCGCGTTGCCCATGCCGAACAGGCGCTGGCGGCGCAGGCCGGCGAGGGTGCGCCGCAGCAGCACCCGGAGCATCGTGATCGGGCCGCCGAGGGTGCGCAGGCCCAGGCTGATCTTCCGGAAGTCGCGCTGCAGCACCACCATGTTGGCCGGGGCCTTGGTGTACTGCGGGTGCAGCCGGTCCAGCTCCTCCCCGATGATGCGCCCGTCGATGGGGTCGGGCTCGACCGAGCGGCCGCGGGCCCGGCCGCCGGGCTGCTCGGGCTGGTAGTCGGCGTACTCCGGCACCCAGCGGAAGCGCACGGGGGAGTGGTCGCGGATGAAGTCCATGACCTCGGGGCCACGCTCGAGGTAGGTGTCGCGCCGCACCTTGGGCACCACGTCGCCGACGATCGCGTCGAGATAGGTCTTCGCCGCCTCGATGCCGTCGGACTCACCCGCCGCGCGCAGCGCGTAGTTGTCGGGGATCCAGACCCCGCCGCCGCTGCGGGCCGTCGAGCCGCCGAAGTACTCACTCTTCTCCAGCAGCACCGTCTCCAGGCCGTGGGACGCGGCACGCAGCGCCGCACTCATGCCGGCCGCACCGGCTCCCACGACGACGACATCCACCTCTGCCGGCAACGCGCCGGTCGGACCACCCGTCATGGCGCGAAACTGTAACAGGTTCTAGTATCGACGGGTGACGTCCGACGACGCGATCCGCGCAGCCAGCGAGCGCCTGATCCGAGCCCAGGAGACCGGGGAGCCGTGCGCCCCCGTCCGCGACCTCATCGGCACCGACGACCTCGACGCGGCGTACGCCGTCCAGATGGGTGTCGTGGAGCGGCGGCTCGCCGCCGGCGCGACCGTGGTCGGCCGCAAGATCGGCGCCACGTCCAAGGCGGTCCAGGACCAGCTCGGGGTCGACCAGCCCGACTTCGGCTACCTCCTCGACGACATGGACGTCAGCCACGGGGGACCGATCTCGATGGCCGGCCTCCTGCAGCCGCGGGTCGAGGCCGAGGTCGCCTTCGTCCTGTCCCAGGACGTCGACCCGGGTGACCCCGACGACCTCACCGTCGCCGACGTGCGCGCGGCGGTCGAGGTCGCGCTGCCGGCCCTGGAGATCGTCGACAGCCGCATCGCCGGCTGGGACATCGGCTTCACCGACACCGTGGCCGACTGCGCCTCCAGTGGCCTGTACGTCGTGGGCATGGACGACGCACGGCCCCTCGAGCAGCTCGAGCCGCGTGACGTCGACATGACGCTCGCCATCAACGGCGAGGTCCGCTCCAGCGGCAACGGTGCAGCCTGCCTCGGCGACCCGCTGGAGGCGCTGCGCTGGCTGGCGGTCCAGGCCGCCCGCTTCGGCGACCCGCTCCGCAAGGGCCACCTGGTCCTCTCCGGCGCGCTCGGCCCCTTCGTGCCGTTCGCCCCCGGCGACGACGTCCTCGCCACGATCAGCGGGTTCGCCCCGCTGCGGGCCACCTTCACCGACTGACCACTGCTCCACCAGCACCACACGCACGCACCCGTCCCGAGGAACCACAGGGAGACCCATGAGCAAGCTGACCGCAGCGATCGTCGGGCCCGGCAACATCGGCACCGACCTGATGTACAAGCTGCTGCGCTCCGACGTCATCGAGCCGCGCTGGATGATCGGCGTCGACCCCAGCAGCGAGGGCCTCAAGCTCGCCGCGGAGAAGGGCCTGGAGTCCACTCACGAGGGCGTGGACTGGCTGCTGAAGCAGGACGAGCTGCCCGACCTGATCTTCGAGGCCACCTCGGCCTACGTGCACCGCGAGTACGCACCGCGCTACGAGGAGGCGGGCATCCGGGCGATCGACCTGACCCCGGCCGCCATCGGTCCCGCGGTCATCCCGCCGGTCAACGGCGAGACCCACGTGGATGCGATGAACGTCAACATGATCACCTGCGGCGGTCAGGCCACCATCCCGATGGTCGCCGCGGTCTCCCGCGTCGCGCCGGTGTCGTACGCCGAGATCGTGGCCTCGGTCTCGTCCATGTCCGCAGGCCCGGGCACCCGCGCGAACATCGACGAGTTCACCCGCACCACCAGCAGCGGGGTGCGGGAGATCGGTGGGGCGACCGAGGGCAAGGCGATCATCATCCTCAACCCTGCCGAGCCGCCGATGATCATGCGCGACACGATCTTCTGCGCCGCCGACCCCGACGCCGACCGCGACGCGATCATCGCCTCGGTCTTCGCGATGGAGAAGGCCGTCCAGGAGTACGTCCCCGGCTACCGGCTCCTCCAGGAGCCGCAGCTCGACGACCCGAGCCCCGCCACCCGCGGCGCGCTCAAGGTCTCGATCTTCGTCGAGGTCGAGGGCGCGGGCGACTTCCTGCCGCCGTACGCCGGCAACCTCGACATCATGACCGCCGCCGCCACGCAGGTCGGCCAGAACATCGCCCGCAGCCTGTTGGTCGAGCAGTGAGGCCGGCCACGGCCGAACGTCGTCGAGACCCCCGCACCCGAGAGGCAACCTCATGACCGACCTGAACACCCTCACCCGCACCTGGTCCGGCACCCACGGCACCGACCCCTTCGGCGAGCTCGACCTGCGCCTGACCGACACCTGCCTGCGTGACGGGTCGCACCACAAGCGCCACCAGTTCACCGCGACCGAGGTCCACGACATCGTCGAGGCCCTCGACACCTCCGGCATCCCCGTCATCGAGGTCACCCACGGAGACGGCCTGGGCGGCTCCTCCTTCAACTACGGCTTCTCGCGCACGCCCGAGCAGGAGCTGATCCGCATCGCCTCGGAGACCGCGAAGCGAGCCAAGATCGCCTTCCTGATGCTCCCGGGCGTCGGCACCAAGGACGACATCCGGGCCGCGCAGGACAACGGTGGCCAGATCTGCCGCATCGCCACCCACTGCACCGAGGCCGACACCTCCATCCAGCACTTCGGCCTGGCGCGTGAGCTCGGTCTTGAGACGGTCGGCTTCTTGATGATGAGCCACACCCAGCCGCCGGAGGTGCTGGCCAAGCAGGCGCGGATCATGGTCGACGCCGGCTGCCAGTGCGTCTACGTCGTCGACTCCGCCGGTGCGCTGATCATGGAGCAGACCTCCGACCGGGTCGCCGCGGTCGTCGCCGAGATCGGTGACGTGGCCGACGTCGGCTTCCACGGCCACGAGAACCTCGCGCTCGGTGTCGCCAACACCGTCGCGGCCGCCCGGGCGGGAGCCACCCAGATCGACGGCTCGGTCCGACGCTTCGGGGCCGGTGCCGGCAACACGCCGCTGGAGGCGTTCATCGGTGTGTGCGACAAGCTCGGCTGGCGCACCGGCGTCGACTTCCTCCAGATCGTCGACGCCTCCGAGGACGTCATCAAGCCCGCGATGCCCGAGGAGTGCGAGCTGAACCGGATGACCCTGATGATGGGGTACGCCGGGGTCTACTCCTCCTTCCTCAAGCACGCCGGCAACGCCGCCGATCGCTACGGCGTCTCCGGCGCGAAGATCCTGCTCGAGGCCGGCCGCCGCAAGCTGATCGGCGGCCAGGAGGACCAGCTCATCGACATCGCGCTGATGTTGAAGGCCGAGCAGGACAAGCAGGCGGCCAACGCCTGACCCACCGCTGCACCCGGCACCGTCGCGGTTCTGAGACGACTCTCACCCCGGAGTGCTGGTCCAAAACTGAAACGTGTTCTAGTCTTGCCAGTAACACGTTCTACCGACAGGAGTTTGTGCGATGTCCCAGGCTGTTCTCGACGGCGTCCGCGACCTGCTCCCCACCTTCAGGGAGCGCGCCGAGGAGACCGAGGCGCTGCGCGTCGTCCCGGAGGCGAGCATCAAGGAGCTGGAGGAGACCGGCTTCTTCAAGCTGCTGCAGCCCAAGCGCTTCGACGGCCACGAGGCCGACCCGGTGACCTTCTACACCGCCGTGCGTGACATCGCCTCGGCCTGCGGCTCCACGGGCTGGGTCTCCAGCGTCGTGGGCGTGCACCCGTGGCAGGTCGCCCTGTTCGCCGACGAGGCGCAGCAGGCGGTGTGGGGCGAGGACACCAACGTCCGGCTCTCCTCCTCCTACGCCCCGACCGGCAAGGCGACCGTCACCGACGGTGGCTACATCCTCTCGGGCAAGTGGAGCTTCTCCTCCGGCTGCGACCACTGCTCGTGGGTGCTGCTCGGCGGGCTGGTCTTCACCGAGGAGGGCCAGATCGTCGACTTCAAGACCTTCATGGTCCCGCGGGAGAAGTACACGATCGTCGACGTCTGGAACATGGTCGGCCTGGCCGGCACCGGTTCCAACGACATCGTGGTCGAGGACGTGTTCATCCCCGAGGCGTTCACCCTGTCGATGGGCGAGACCGGCCAGTGCCGCGGCCCGGGCCAGGAGCAGAACACCTCCGACCTCTACAAGCTGCCCTTCCACTCGATCTTCACCGGCACCATCACCACGCCGATCATCGGCATGGCGATGGGTGCCTACGACGAGCACGTCGAGATGCAGCAGAAGCGCACCCGTGCGGCGTACCTCGGTGAGAAGGCGAGCCTGGACCCGTTCTCGGCCGTGCGCATCGCGAAGGCCTCCAGCGAGATCGACGCCGCGTGGGCGCTGCTGGTCAACAACATCCGCGAGGAGCAGGACTACGTCGCCAAGGGCGAGAAGATCCCGCTCAAGACGCGTCTGAAGGTCCGCCGTGACCAGGTGCTGGGCTCCCAGCGCGCCATCGACGCCATCGACGCGCTCTTCGAGGCCTCCGGCGGTCGGGCGCTGGCCAACGGCACCTACCTCCAGCGCGCCTGGCGCGACGCCCACGCGGGCCGCGTCCACGCCGCCAACGACCCCGAGCGCGCCCTGCAGATGTACGGCGCGCACGAGTTCGGCCACAAGATCGACCCGGGGATGTACTGAGTGTCGACGCAGCTGACCAAGGACGAGGTCCAGCAGTTCGTCTCGGTCAAGACCGAGGCGGCCGGTGACCTGCGGATCGCCTACTACGACGCCGACAGCCGCACCGACGACAAGGCCGAGCGCCTGCCGCTGGTGATGCTGCACGGCGGCGGGCCCGGTGCCTCGTCGTGGTCGAACTTCGGCCCGGCGCTGCCCGGCTTCGCCGAGGAGTTCCGCACCATCCTGGTCGACCAGCCCGGATTCGGTGCCTCGGACAAGCCGCCGGTGGTGGGCAACTACTACCGCTTCTCCGCCGACGCGATCGTGGCGGTCCTCGACGCCCTGGGCATCGAGAAGGTGCACGTGCTCGGCAACAGCCTGGGTGGCGGTACGGCGATGCGCCTGGCGCTGTCCTACCCCGACCGGGTCGGCCGACTGATCATGATGGGGCCGGGCGGACTGTCGCTGAACCTCTTCCACGCCGATCCGACCGAGGGCGTCCAGCGCCTGATGGACTTCGGGGCCAACCCGAGCCGCGAGGCGCTGCGGGCGTTCATCTCCACCATGGTGGTCGACCAGTCGCTGGTGACCGACGAGCTGGTCGAGGCGCGCTTCGCGGACGCGACCGCGCCGGGTGCGCAGGACGCGATGCGCTCGATGGGGATGTCGTTCTGGAACCCCGAGACCGCCGAGGACGGCATGCTGTGGCGCGAGGCGCACCGCCTGCGCAAGCACACCCTGCTCACCTGGGGCCGCGAGGACCGGGTCAACCCGCTGGACGGCGCGATGGTGGCTCTCAAGCTGATCCCCAGGGCGCAGCTCCACGTCTTCCCCAACTGCGGGCACTGGGCCCAGATCGAGGCGGCCGAGGAGTTCCGCGAGGTGGCCACCGCCTTCCTCGCCCGCCACGTCGAACGGAAGCGCTGACATGACGATCGACATCAAGTCCATGGGCTACGTCCGGGTCACCAGCACCGACCCGGAGCAGTGGCGCACCTTCGCCGGCAAGGTCCTCGGTCTCGCCGAGGGCCGCGGCCCGCACCCCGACCATCAGTACTGGCGCATCGACGAGGTATCGGCCCGGCTGGTCGTCGTCCCCGGCGACGTCGACGAGCTGACCTGCGTGGGCTGGGAGGTCGCCGACCACCGCGCCCTGCAGGAGGTGCGCGAGCACCTGCAGAAGGCCGGCGTGGACTTCGAGGACGGCACCCGGGAGGAGCTCGACGAGCGCCGCGTGCAGGAGCTGGTCCGGTTCAGCGACCCCTTCGACAACGTCTTCGAGATCTTCCACGGGATCACCTACGAGTCCCGCCCGATCGTCACGCCGTACGCCGCCAGGTTCGTCACCGGCGACCAGGGCATGGGCCACGTGGTGCTCCCGGTCACCGACGACGTGGAGGCGCTGCGCTTCTACGACGAGGTGCTCGGCTTCCGCCTGCGTGACTCGATGAGCATGCCCGGTGAGTTCGTCGGGAAGGAGCCGGGCTCGAAGGTCTGGCTGCGCTTCCTCGGCGTCAACCCGCGGCACCACTCGCTGGCCTTCCTGCCGATGCCCAACGCCAGCAAGTGCGTGCACATCATGCTCGAGGTCGACGAGCTCGACGACGTGGGCCGGGCGCTGGAGCGGGTGCGCAAGCACAAGGCCCCGCTGTCGGCGACGCTCGGTCGCCACATGAACGACGAGATGGTCTCCTTCTACGTCAAGAGCCCCGCGGGCTTCGACGTGGAGTTCGGCACCGACGGCCTGCGCGTCGAGGACCGCACGTGGGTCGCCCGTGAGTCGACCGCCGTGTCCTACTGGGGCCACGACTTCGGTGGCGGGCAGTAGGCGGGCCGGACGTGCTGGAAGGCATCGAGGTCCCTAGGGTGGCTCGCATGACGCACGACGATGTTCCCGAGGGGATGCGGACCGACGCGCGCGCGACCTGGCCGAGCCCGGAGCTGATCGAGTCGTGGCTCGGCGACTCGATCTTCGACCTGCGTCCCGGCGAGGAGGTCGAGGTCCCGGCCGACGACGAGGAGGCCGTGTCAGCGGCGCGTCGCTTCCGCGACGTGCTCTCGCAGTTCGCCTCCGGCGTGACCGTCGTGACCACGATGAGCGGGGGACTGCCGGTCGGCATGACCTGCCAGTCGTTCTCCAGCGTCTCGCTGGACCCGCCGCTGGTGATGTTCATCCCCGCGAAGACCTCGCGGGCGTGGCCGCTCATCCAGCGGTCCGGGAAGTTCTGCGTCAACATCCTCGCCGAGGACCAGGCGTGGCTGTCCAACCAGATGGCCAGCCGCGGCGCGGACAAGTTCGCGGGCGTCGACTGGACCCCGGCCCCGGTGACGGGCACGCCGCTGCTGCGGGGCACGATCGCGCACCTCGAGTGCAGCATCCACGCCGTGCACGAGGCCGGCGACCACTACGTCGTCATCGGCCGGGTGCTCGGGCTGGAGGTCGGTGACGTGGACGACCCGCTGCTGTTCTTCCGTGGTCGCTACGCGACCACGGAGATCCCCACCGACTGACCGCACAGGGCGGCGGCCCGGGCGGCGGAGACCGTGTCCAGGGCCTGCTCAGACGCGGGTGCGTCGCGGGTTGGCGACCATGCCGACCCCAGCGACCGGCCGCACCTCGGTGCCGGCGTGGGACGAAGCGGAGCTGCTGCCGTGGGCGGTGGTGGAGTTCGAGTTCATGCAACGACGCTAGGCCTGCGCAGCCCACACCCGGTCCTCACCCGGGACACCGTTGGTCAACGCCTCGGTGACTGCGGTGTGGGCCGTCCGTGGACGTGCGCGAGCGCTCCCGCTCAGGGCAGTGCAAGTGCGGCGCGGTGCACGTGGGGCGCCCCGAACAGCTGGCCCAGGGCGTGGGCGCGCTTGAACACCAGGTGGGCGTCGTGCTCCCAGGTGATGGCGATGCCACCGTGCATCTGGACCGTCTCGGCCGCGACCTGGGCGACCGCCTCGGCGACGTAGGACTTCGCCGCGTGCACCAGCTGGGCCGCGTCGGGCGCGTCGCTGGCGACGGCGTACGCCGCGGCCCACGAGGCCGAGCGCGACATCTCCAGCAGCACCAGCATGTCGGCCATCCGGTGCTTGAGCGCCTGGAAGGAACCGATCGGCCGGCCGAACTGCACCCGGTCCTTGCTGTAGGCGACCGTCATGTCCAGCCCGCGCTGGGCGCAGCCGACCGACAGGGCGACGGCGCCGAGCGCGCCGACCAGGTGCGCTCGCTCCACCGCCGGTGCAGCCGACCCGATGCGGGTGGCGGTGGCGACGTCGACCTGCAGGGCGCCCAGACGCAGGGTCTGGTCCATCGACGGGGTCCAGGAGACCTGGGCCGAGGACGGGTCGACTTCGTAGAGGTGCTCGCCGTCGGCGACCACGAGGACGTCGGCGAGGTCCGCGTCGAGCACGGCACTCGCCTGCCCGTCCTCGAGCACGGCGAACGCACCGACCTCACCGGCAGCCAGCCGTGGCAGCAGGCGTGCGGCCGCGTCGTCGTCGGCTCCGGCGAGGACCGCCTCGGCCGTGACGAGGGACGACAGGGCGGGCACCGGGGCGAGCGCACGACCTAGCTCCTCGAGCACGAGCGCCGACTCCACCAGGGTGGCGCCGACGCCGTCGTGCTGCTCGGGAACCGCCAGCGCGGCGACCCCGATCTGCTCGCACAGCACCTGCCAGAGGTCGGCGTCGAACCCGGCCTCGGAGGCGATCGCGGTGCGCACCGCGGCGCTGTCGCTGCGCTTGGCCAGCAGCGACCGCACGGTTGCGACCAGCTCGGTCTGCTCCTCGGAGAGGGAGAGGTCCATGGTCGTCCTCAGTCCAGGCCCAGCTGCTGAGCCAGCCGGCCGCGGTGGAAGTCGGGCGTGCCCCAGGCCGTGACCAGGGCGCGGATCTTGGTCAGCCACAGCGACAGGTCGAACTCGGCGGTGTATCCGATGGCGCCGTGCACCTGCAGGCCGACGCGGGAGGCGAGGTACGCCGCGTCCCCGGCCGCGAGCTTGGCCGCGGAGACGTCGATCTCACCGAGTGCCGCACCGTGGACGAGCGGCCGCGCGAAGTCGAGCGCGATGCGCACGTCGGCCAGCGCGTGCTTGATCGCCTGGTACGAGCCGATCGGGCGACCGAACTGGGTGCGCTGCTTGACGTAGTCGACGGAGTCGGCGAGCACCCGCTCGCCGGCGCCGAGCAGCTGGGCCGCCGTGGCCAGGACGGCCAGGTCGATCGCCTCCCGGTCCGACTCGCCGGAGTCGGATGCTGCGCCCTCGACACGGAAGAGCCGTCGCGTCCGGTCCACGGACGTGACCCGCTCACCGACCCCGGTGGCGAGGCTCGCTCCGACGTACACCTCGTCGGCGACGTCGGCGTCCAGGGCGTACGGCACGTGCGGGGGCAGTGCCACCGTCGCCACGCCCTCGACCTCGCGGCCGAGCGCGATCGGCAGGTAGGCCGCCGACTCCACCCACGGGCCGGGGACGGCGTGCCGACCCAGCGCCTCGAAGGCGATGGCGACCTCGACAGGCGAGGCGTCGGTGGCCAGCGACAGCACCCCGAGGTCGGCCAGGCGCTTCCACAGGCCGAGGCCCGGGGCGTGGTCGCCCTCGGCCCACGCGCGGGCGGCGGCGACCGTGCCGGCGCCGGAGAGCAGGGACTCCAGGGCGGCGGCGAAGTCGCGCTGGTCCTCGTCGAGCTCGAACCTCACTTGGCTGCCTCCTTCGGCTGGCCCTTGGGCTCGCTCCGCTGTTGGTTCCCCTTCGGTTCACGGGGAAGGCCCAGGATCCGCTCCGCCACGATGTTGCGCTGGATCTCGTTGGTGCCGGCGTAGATCGGGCCGGACAGCGAGAAGGTGTAGCCGTCGAGCCACGGCGACTCGACCTCGGCCTGGGCGCCCAGGATGTCGAGCGCGGTCTCGTGCAGTGCCACGTCGAGCTCGGACCACCACACCTTGTTGACCGAACCCGCGGCCCCCATGTCGCCGCCGGCGGCGAGCCGGGTCACGGTGCCCCAGGTGTAGAGACGGTAGGCCTGCGCGCGCACCCAGGCGTCGACCACGCGATCGGTGACCTGTCCTCGATGGGCGCTGCCGTGCAGGTCGATGAGCCGGTCGACGGCGGCGGTGAAGCGGCCGGGGGAGCGCAGCGAGAGGCCGCGCTCGTTGCCGGCGGTGCTCATCGCGACCCGCCAGCCGTCACCCACGCCACCGAGCACGTCGGCGTCGGGGACGAAGACGTCCTCGAAGAAGATCTCGGCGAAGCCGGCCTCGCCGTCCAGCTGGGCGATCGGGCGCACCGTGATGCCCTCGGCGTCGAGCGGGAAGAGGAAGTACGTCAGGCCCGCGTGCTTCTGGGCCTGCGGGTCGGAGCGGAAGAGCCCGAAGCCCCAGTGGGCCAGCGCCGCCCGCGACGACCAGGTCTTCTGCCCGTTGAGGACCCAGCCGCCGCGCTCGTCGTCGCGTCGGGCGGTCGAGCGGAGCGAGGCGAGGTCGGAGCCGGCCTCGGGCTCGGACCAGCACTGCGCCCAGATCCGCTCGCCGGTGGCCATCGACGGCAGGAAGCGCTGCTGCTGCTCGGGGGTGCCGTGCTCGAAGATGATCGGCGCGAGCAGGAAGATGCCGTTCTGGGAGACGCGGCCGGGCGCACCGGCGCGGTAGTACTCCTCCTCGAAGATCACCCACTCCACGAGCGAGGCCTCGCGGCCGCCGAACTCCCGGGGCCAGGAGACGACCGAGAAGCGGGCGTCGGCGAGCCTCCTCTCCCACTCCTGGTGCAGCACCCACCCCTCGGGGGTGTCCATCGACGGCAGCGGCTCGGTCGGCACGTTGGCCGCCAGCCACTCCCGGGCCTCTGCCTGGAAGGCGAGCTCGGACTCGGACAGGGTCAGATCCATCAGCGGAGATCCTTCTTCAGCACCTTGCCGGACAGGTTCCGCGGGAGCGCGCCCGTGAACTCGACCTGTCGCGGCACCTTGAAGTTCGCCAGGTGCTCCCGGGCGAACGCGGTCACGTCGTCGGCGGTCAGCGCCTCGCCGGCGGGGGAGTCGGCGCGGACGACGAAGGCCTTGCCGACCTCGCCCATCCGCTCGTCGGGCACGCCGACGACCGCGACGTCCGCGAGCCCCTCGAGCCGCATCAGCGACTGCTCGACCTCGGCGGGGTAGACGTTGAACCCGCCGGAGATGTACATGTCCTTGAGCCGGTCGGTGATCCGCAGGTTGCCCGCGTCGTCGAGCACGCCCACGTCGCCGGTGTGCAGCCAGCCGTCGGAGTCGATCGCCTCGGCCGTGGCCTCGGGGTCGTCGAGGTAGCCGAGCATCACGAAGTCGCCGCGGACCAGCAGCTCACCGCTGCCGTCCTCACCGGGATCCAGGATGCGGGTCTCCATCCCGGGGATCGCACGGCCGCAGGTGCTGGCCACCAGCTCGGCCGGGTCGCCGTCGCGGGCCATCGTCACCACGACCGCCTCGGTCATGCCGAACGCGGTCACGACCTGGTCGATCCCGAGGCCCGCGGGGGCGGCGGCCCGCATCCGCTCGATGAGCACCACCGGCACGACCGCGGCTCCGGTGACGGCGAGCCTGAGCGAGGACAGGTCCCGGTCCTCGCGGCCGTGAGCGCCCAGCAGGGACTGGTAGATCGTCGGCGCGCCGGGCAGGACGGTGATCCGCTCGGTCTCGATGAGCTGCATCGTCTCGTCGAGGTCGAAGGTCGCCATCGGGTAGAGCGTGGCGCCGGTGAGCAGCCCGACGAGGATGCCGATCTTGTAGCCGAAGGAGTGGAAGAACGGGTTGACCACGAGGTAGCGGTCGTCCTGGCGGACCCCGCCGAGCTCGGCCCACGCCCGCGCCACGCCGATCGACTGGCGGTGGGCGGACATCGCGCCCTTGGGCTGCCCGGTGGTGCCGGAGGTGAAGAGGATGTCGGCCACGTCGTCCGCCCCGATGCCCGTCGCCACGTGGTCGAGGGCGTCGTCCGGGTCGGCGTCCACGGTGCGGACGTGCGCCAGCTCGATCACCTCGCGCACCGTCGGCAGCGGGCTGGCCGCACGCAGGTCGGCGACCTGGGTGCGCCCGAGGAACCCGTCAGCGACGACGACCAGCACCGCGTGGGTGCGGTCGACCAGCGCCGCGACCTCGGTGCCGGTGTAGCGCGAGTTGGCCGGGACGAGCACGCCACCGGCGTACGACGTGGCGAGGGCGGCGACCACCCAGTCGATGCTGTTGGGCCCCCACACCACGACCCGGCCGCCCGGCTCGAGCCCGCGCTCGCGGAAGCCGGCTGCGGTCCGTCGGACCCGTTCGAGGAGATCGGCGTAGGAGAGCGTCTCGCCGCCCTCGACGTACGCCGGGTGGTCGCCGAAGCGCGTCGCGGCGGCCCGGAGGACCGCCGGGATGGTCTGCTCTGCCACGACGCTGATCGCGATCACCTCTCACTCAACCAAGCAAGTGCTTGGTAGGGTAGCACCCGTGGACATGGGCTACTCAGCGACCGACGAGGCGTTCCGCGCCGAGGTGCGCGCCTTCCTCGAGGACCACCTGGCCGGCGAGTGGAAGGCGTTGCGCGGGCTCGGCGGCCCCGGGCGCGACCACGAGGCGCTCGACGAGCGCCTCGAGTGGAACCGCTTTCTCGCCCGCGAGGGCTGGACCTGCGTCGGCTGGCCGACCGAGCACGGCGGCCGCGGGCTGAGCCTGTGGCAGCAGGTGGTCTTCCACGAGGAGTACGCCCGCGCCAACGCCCCCGCGACGGTCAACCACCTCGGGGAGCAGCTGCTCGGCCCGACCCTCATCGCCTTCGGCACCGATGCGCAGCGTGCCCGCTTCCTCGAGCCGATCCGCAACGTCGAGGAGCTGTGGGCGCAGGGCTACTCCGAGCCGAACGCCGGCTCTGACCTCGCCAACGTGCAGACGCGCGCCCGGCTCTCCGACGACGGGTCGCAATGGGTGATCGACGGGCAGAAGGTGTGGACGTCCAACGCGCACTTCTCCCAGTGGGTGTTCGTCGTGGCCCGCACCGAGCCGGGGTCCCAGCGCCACCAGGGGCTCAGCTTCCTGCTCGTCCCGATCGACCAGCCCGGGGTCGAGGTCCGCCCCATCGAGCAGCTGACCGGCGGCTCGGAGTTCAACGAGGTCTTCTTCACCGGTGCGGTCACCGACGCCGACCTGGTGGTCGGCGAGGTCGGCAAGGGCTGGGGCGTGGCGATGGGCCTGCTCGGCTTCGAGCGCGGCGTGTCGACCCTCGGCCAGGTCGTCGGCTTCCAGCGCGAGCTCGCCCTGGTCTGCGACCGGGCCCGAGCGAACGGTGCGATCGACGACCCGGTGCTGCGCGATCGGCTCGCGTCCCTGCAGGCCGAGCTGACCGTGATGCGTGCCAACGGCATCCGGGGGCTCTCCGCGGTGACCGGAGGCGAGGACTCCGCGGCCGGCGGCGGCGCCGGATCGATCTTCAAGATCGTCTGGGGCAACTGGCACCAGCGCCTCGGCGAGGTCGCCATGGACGTGATGGCCGCCGACGGCCTGCTGCAGGTCCCGCACGGCCGGGGTGCCGCCGGCTACGAGCTCGACGAGCTGCAACGACTCTTCCTCTTCGCCCGCGCCGACACCATCTACGGCGGCAGCGACGAGGTCCAGAAGAACATCCTGGCCGAGCGCGTGCTCGGCCTGCCCCGTGAGCCCAAGGGAGCCTGACCCATGACCGTGACCCGACCTGAGCAGCCGACCCCGGCGTACGTGCCGCCCCACGACCTGCTCCGCGACAAGGTCGTCGCCGTCACCGCCGGTGCGGGCGCCGGCATCGGCGCCGCCGTGGTGCGCCGGGTGCTGGAGGAGGGCGCCAAGGCGGTCGTCTTCTCCGACACCCACGAGCGCCGCCTCGCCGAGGCCGAGGCCCAGCTGGCCGAGGAGTTCGGCGCCGACCGCGTGCGCCAGCTCGTGTGCGACGTGACCCAGGAGTCCGACGTCCAGGCGATGCTCGACGTCGCCGACGAGCTCGGCGGCGTGGACGTGATGATCAACAACGCCGGTCTGGGCGGCACCACGTCGGTGCTCGAGATGACCGACGACCAGTGGCTCAAGGTCCTCGACATCACCCTCAACGGCGCGTTCCGGTGCGTGCGCGGCGCCGGTCAGCGGATGGTCGCCAACGGCACCCGCGGCGTCATCGTCAACAACGCCTCGGTGATCGGCTGGCGGGCCCAGGAGGGCCAGGCCCACTACGCCGCAGCCAAGGCAGGCGTGATGGCGCTGACCCGCTGCTCCGCGCTCGACCTCGCCCCGCACGGCATCCGCGTCAACGCGGTGAGCCCGTCGCTGGCGATGCACCCGTTCCTGGAGAAGGTCACCTCGCCCGAGCTCCTGCACGAGCTCAAGCAGCGCGAGGCCTTCGGGCGCGCGGCCGAGCCGTGGGAGGTCGCCAACGTGATGGTGTTCCTGGCCAGCGACTACTCCTCCTACCTCACCGGCGAGGTCGTCTCGGTGAGCAGCCAGCATGCCTGAGCAGGCCGGCGGCCCAGCGGCGTCGACCGCGGGAGCGAGCCGTCGCGAGGAGCTGCTGCGCATCGCAGCGGACCTGTTCGCCACCAAGGGCTTCCGCAACACCACCGTCCGCGACATCGCGGACGCCGCCGGCATCCTCTCGGGCAGCCTCTACCACCACTTCGACTCCAAGGAGTCGATGGTCGACGAGCTCATGCGCACCTTCCAGGCCGAGCTGTTCGCGGCGTACGACGAAATCCTGGCCAGCCCCGACGACGCCCGTTCCAAGCTCGAGCGGGCGGTGCGGCTGTCGTTCGAGACGATCGAGCGCCGCGGCGCCGAGGTCGCGATCTTCCAGAACGAGGCCGCGACCCTGGGCCAGCTCGAGCGCTTCGGCTACCTCGCCGAGCGCAACCGGCAGTCCCGCGACGTGTGGGTCAGCCTGCTCACCGAGGGCGTCGAGACCGGGGCGCTGCGCGCCGACCTCGACATCACCCTGACCTACCGCTTCATCCGCGACACCGTGTGGGTGGCCGTGCGGTGGTACCGCCCCGGCGGGCCGCACACCACCACCGAGGTCGCCGACCAGTACCTCACCATCCTGCTCGACGGAATCGCTGTCGGCGGTTGAGGAGGCGCGCCAGCGCCGTCTCGAAACCCCGACACTGAAAGGACACGCCATGCCTGAGGCCTACATCATCGACGCCGTCCGCACCCCGGTCGGCAAGCGCGGGGGAGCGCTGGCGGGGGTCCACTCCGCCGACCTCGGCGGCATCGTCCTGTCGGCGCTGATGCGCCGGACGGGCGTGGACCCGGGTGCCGTCGACGACGTCATCATGGGCTGCTGCGACACCATCGGCTCGCAGGCCGGCGACGTCGCGCGCTCGGCCTGGCTGGTCGCCGGGCTGCCCGCGCACGTGCCGGGCGTGACGATCGACCGGCAGTGCGGCTCCTCGCAGCAGTCGGTGCACTTCGCGGCGCAGGGCGTCATGTCCGGTACCCAGGACCTCGTGGTCGCCGGCGGCCTGCAGAACATGTCGGCCATCCCGATCTCGGCGGCGATGCTGGTGGGCCAGCAGTACGGCTTCTCCACGCCGTTCGCGGAGTCGCCGGGCTGGCAGGAGCGCTTCGGCGACCAGGAGGTCTCGCAGTTCCGCTCCGCGGAGATGATCGCGGAGAAGTGGGACGTCAGCCGCGAGGACATGGAGGAGTTCGCCCTCGCCTCGCACCAGCGCGCGCTCGCCGCGATCTCCGAGGGCCGCTTCACCGGAGAGATCGAGCCGGTCACGCTGCCCGACGGCACCGTCTTCGACACCGACCAGTGCCCGCGCGACACGTCGCTGGAGAAGATGGCCGGCCTGCAGCCGCTGGCCCCCGGCGGGCGGATCACCGCCGCGGTCGCCTCCCAGATCTGCGACGCCTCCTCGGCGATGCTCATCGCCTCCGAGGCGGCCGTGAAGGAGCACGGGCTCACCCCGCGCGCCCGCATCCACCACCTCTCGGTCCGCGGAGACGACCCGGTGTGGATGCTCACCGGCCCCATCCCCGCCACGAAGCACGCCCTGGAGAAGACGGGGCTCTCGATCGAGGACATCGACCTCTTCGAGTGCAACGAGGCCTTCGCCTCGGTCGTGCTGGCCTGGATGAAGGAGACCGGCGCGCCCCACGACAAGGTCAACGTCAACGGTGGCGGCATCTCCCTGGGCCACCCCATCGGCGCCACCGGCACCCGCCTGATGACCACGATGCTCAACGAGCTCGAGCGCACCGGCGGCCGCTACGGCCTGCAGACCATGTGCGAGGGCGGCGGCCAGGCCAACGTCACCATCATCGAGCGCCTCTGACCCACCGCCGAGAGGTCACCCGCGCACGGCCGAGAGGTCGCTGGCGCACGGCCGAGGGGTCGCTGGCGCACGGCCGAGGGGTCGCCCGCGCACGGCCGAGACGTCGCTGGCGCACGCGCGGGGCTCAGCCGGCCTGCGGCTCCAGCCACCACGGGCTCGTGTAGGCGACGCCCAGGTCGTTGCACGGGTGCCCGTCGGGGCCGGGGGAGGCGTTGGGCTCGTCGGGGTCGGAGATGCGCACCAGCATCCAGTCGCCGTCCTCGACATCGACCTTCACCCGCAGGTCGAGGACGGGGCCCACGGTGAACTCCTCGACGGCCACCACCTCGGGCGCCTCGGGACCCGGGCGCAGCACCTGGGCGTTGAGGCGACGTCCGCGCCAGGAGCGGTCCCGGGCGAGGTCGAGCCGGATCTTCACCAGGCCCTTGCTCATCGGGAGCGTGCCGCCCATCCGGACCGGCTTGCCGCGGCGCGGGGTGGCGATGGCATCGAGTCGCAGACCCGACGTACGCGTGGCGAAGAACCGGCGCCGCTTCATGGCCCGCTTCACGCCACCGCGGGTGTGGTGGGTGACCCACAGACCCGTGCGGCCCTTGCCCTCGGGGAAGCCCCAGTCGGTGCCGTGCTCGTCGGTGACGCCGGCGATCCCGGTGCGCCAGCCGGCGTTGAGGCAGGCGCACAGCGGGCTGGACTTGCCGTCCGCCCACCCTTCGAAGAGATAGTCGTCGCCGCGGTTGAACATCTCCAGGCTGACGATCCGGTCACGCATCCGCTCGTCGTAGTGGAACTCCTGGAAGCGACCTGGCTCGCGGCCCGGGTGGTTGAAGCCGGCCAGCCCGTCCGCACCCCCGTCCAGGACAGCGCCGTCGAGCACGAGACCGGGCTCGCGGGCCAGCCAGTCCAGCAGCGGCTGCATGACGCCCGCTTGGAGCACGTCGACGTAGTGCTCGGTGAACCAGACGTTGACGTGGCCCAGCAGCGGCTCGGACCACTCGAAGCCGCGGATCGCGGTGAAGGCCCCGTCGGTGTCGGCCGCGTCGGCGTACGCCTTGGTCTGTGCCCAGTCGCCCTGGTGGATGCCGGCGAGCTGCTTGTACTCCGGTGGGAGCAAACCGGCCAGCACCTCGCCGAGGACGTTGTCGCTGATCGTGGCGTGGTCGGTCAGGGCCGCGACGTCGAGACCGGCCGCCCGCATCGAGTCGAAGGCGAGTGCCGGGTCCCCGTCGCCGTCGGACATCAGGGTGTGGTTGTGCAGGTCGGCGTGCACCAGGTGCGTGCCGCGGGTGATCCGGCTCGTGCGCGACGCGCCGCGTCCCGGGGCGGCGTCACTGGAGAGCGCCGTCCCGGTGACGGCGCCCACCCCGCCGGCGGCCAGCAGCAGGCCGCCCCCGGCCTGAGCGAAGGTACGTCGGCTCATCGGGCCGGTCGGGACCCGCAGCGGCCGGGACTCGCCGCCGTCGGCGTGGGAGTGGTGGTGTCCGTCGGTGCACATGGCCTGATCAACGCACCACTGCGACGTCCGTCGGCGACGGCTTGGTGAACGTCCGGCGACCGGTGGGCGGCGACTCGTGGGAGAGTCCGGGTGGGATAGGTTCGCGGACGTGATCGCCCTGCCTGCCCACGGCTTCGTGATGCTCTCGATGCCCAAGTGCGCGTCGACGACGCTGGTCACCAGTCTCAAGGGGCACGCCGAGATCCTGATGCGCGTCAACCCGAAGCTCAAGCACATGAACTGCCGCACCTTCACCAAGCGGATGGTGCCGGTGCTGGCGGGCGCGGGCTACCAGCGCACCGACTACGAGCTGGTCACGCTCTACCGCGAGCCGGTGTCGTGGCTGGAGTCGTGGTGGCGCTACCGCCAGCGCCCCGCCCTGGCCGAGAAGAACGACGGCAAGTGGACCGGTGAGATCTCCTTCGAGGAGTTCGTCGTCGCCCACATCGAGGGCCGCCCCGGCGCCATCAACGGCCGCCAGGCACGCTTCGTCTCCCTCGACGACACCCTGGCGATCGGGGTCGACCGGATCTTCGCGCTCGAGCGCCCGGACGCCTGGCAGGGCTACATCGACCGGCGGCTCGGCCGCGAGGTCGAGGTCGTCACCAAGAACTGGTCGACCTCACAGGCCCTGCCCGAGCTCTCGCCCGACACCCGGTCACGCCTGACCGAGCACTACCGTGCCGAGTACGACATCTGGCAGCACCTGCTCGACAACGACGGCGAGTGGGCACCGCCGCAGGGGTACGTGCCGGGCGGCTGAGCCGCCCGGCCGAGCACCCCTCAGACGACGTACGACGCCGCGCGACCCAGCTCCTGCGCGGCACCCGTGACCACGCGGTCGATGAGCTCCTCGCAGGTGGGCAGGTCGTCGATCATGCCGACGACCTGGCCGGAGGCGAGGACGCCCGCCGAGGTGTCGCCCTCGACGAGTCCGGCCTTGAGCATGGTCGGCGTGTTGGCGGCGAGCGCCATCTGCCCCAGCGTGCGACCCGAGGCCTTCTTCATGGCGCGGCCGTCCTTGGCCAGGCCGAGCCACGACATGCCGGAGTCCTTCTTGAACTCCAGGGTCCGCCTGGCGGTGGGTGCGAGCCGGCGCAGGCGCGAGGTCTCCTCGACCTCCTCGACCAGCCCGGTGCGCAGCATCCGGTGCGGCATGCCGTCGACCTTGGCGGTCACGACCGTGTCGGTGAGCCCGCGCTCGAGGTAGAGCTGCTTGACGGCGTCCGGCACCGCGGAGTCCTGGGTGAGCAGGAAGCGGGTGCCCATGCCGACGGCGGCGGCGCCGTACGACAGGGCGGCGGCGAGGCCGCGGCCGTCGAAGAAGCCGCCCGCGGCGACGACCGGGATGTCGCTGCCGACGCTGGCGAGCGCGTCGAGGACCGACGGGAGCAGCAGGGTGGTCGGGACGGGGCCGGTGTGGCCGCCGCCCTCGCCGCCCTGGACCATCACCGCGTCGGCGCCCCACCCGGCGACCTTGATCGCGTGCTTGGCCGCGCCGATCGAGGGCATCACGACGATGCCGTGGTCCTTGAGACGCTTCACCAGCTCGGGCTTGGGCTGCAGGGCGAAGGACGCGACCTTGACCCCGTGCTCGATGAGCAGCTCGACCCGCTGCGGGGCGTCGCTGGCATCCGCGCGCAGGTTGACGCCGAAGGGGGCGTCGGTGCGGCCCTTGACCTCGACGATCGCCTTCTCGAGCTCCTCGTAGGACATCGTAGCGCTGGCCAGGATGCCCAGCCCACCGGCGTTGGCGGTGCCGGAGACCAGACGGGCGCCGGAGACCCAGCCCATGCCGGTCTGCACGACCGGGTGCCGGACCCCGACGAGGTCGGTGAACGGCGTACGGATCCTCTGCTCGATCACTGCGCGACCTCCGGTCGGGGGACCTCCTTGAAGCGCAGGCCCTTGGGGTCCAGCACCTCGCGGATGACCAGCAGCTCCTCGGTCGTGGGCACCCGGGTCACGGGCACGTCGGAGTCAGCGCCGTCGACGTGGATCTCGCAGCCGCTGGCCTCGCGCACCTGGTCGACGGTGACGCCGGGGTGCACCGAGAGCAGCCGCAGCGTGCGGTCGGGCCCGTTGACGTCGAGGACGCCGAGGTTGGAGACGACCCGGTGGATGTCGTTGAAGCGGGCCGCGCCCGCCGCCGCGGCCCGCGAGGGCCCGACGCCGGAGACGATGTCGACGGCCTCGACGAAGACGCGGGGGGAGTGCCGCGGCACCCAGTACGACGTGCGGTTGTTGACCGTGTTGCCCGGCGCGCCCCGCGAGCCGAGCAGCTGGCGCTTGGGCTGGGCGAAGTCGCCGATGGCCGAGATGTTCTGGTTGCCGTGGCGGTCGATCTGGGTGGCGCCCATCATCACGTGCCGCTTGCCGTAGGCGACGACGTCGAACACCTTGCGGAAGGGGATCCAGCCCTCGACCTTGTCGGCCTTCGCGAACAGCGGCGGCACCCCGGCGAGGAACAGCGCCTCGCCGTCGGAGATCACGAGGTCGGGGTTGGAGGTCAGCTTGGCCAGCCGCACGCCGAGCATGGGCAGCATGCCCATCGGGCTGGCGAAGATCTCACCGTCGTCCTTGAACGCGTCGGCGATCGCGGCCGCGCAGACGTCGGCGGTGGTGATGTCGGTCGTCTCGCTCATGCCTGCTCCTCCTGGAACGCCGCGACGGCCGCCTGGTAGGCCGCCTCGTCACCGGTCAGGAACCGGTCGTGGAACGCCTGCCAGTCCTCCTCGGACCCGCCGGCGGCAGCGGCGTACGCCCGCTGGAACCTCTCGTCGCGCTCGTAGTCGGGCGTGCAGGTCGTGAAGTGCGCGCCGTTCGGCGTCTCGACGACGCCGCTGACCATCATCCGGTTGAGCAGAAGTCGCTGGACCGGGGTGTCGTGGCTCAGGCCGGCGGTGTCGACGACCTGCTCGCAGGTGACGTAGGCGCGGTCGGCGGCCATGCAGAACAGGTCGTCGAAGTACGGGTCCGGGCCGAGGTACGTCGCGTTGCCGTGCTGGTCGGCGCGGTTCATGTGGACCAGGGCGACGTCGAGGCGCAGCGCAGGCACGGCGACGAGCGTCTCGTGGCCGAACCCCTCGTCGTAAGGACTCTCGACGGTCCTGATCCACGGGTTGTTGACCAGGACGTCGGAGCCCAGGCCGGCGCGCATCGGCAGGAACGGCAGGCGCTGGGCGGCGGCCTGGAGGCCGGTGTTGAACATGCCCTCGTCGAGCTCGACGACCTCGGGGATGGTGCCCTCCTGGCGGGCCTTCTGGAAGTTCGGCTCCAGCGGGACGGAGTCGAGGGAGACGAAGGCGTAGACCAGCTTGCGCACCTTGCCGACGCGGGTGAGCAGCCCGACGTCGGCGCCGCCCCAGCTGACCAGGGTGAGGTCCTTGAGGTCCGAGCGGTAGATCGCGCGGACCAGGGCCATCGGCTTGCGCCGCGGACCCCACCCGCCGATGCCGATGGTCATGCCGTCCTCGAGGGTGTCGACGACCTCGTCGATCGACATCCGCTTGTCGCGTGGGCCCTTCACTTCTTGCTCTTCTCCGTTCCTGCGAACTCGTCTCGCAGCTCGTCGGCCACGCCGGCGAGGTTCAGCTCGAAGGTGAACCCCTGCTCGAAGCGGTAGCTCTTGTTGACGTCGACGGGGTCGATCCCGTTGAGCGCCTCCTTGGCGGCGCGGATGACCCGGGTGTCCTTGCTCGCGATGTCGGTCGCGACCCGCAGCGCGGCGTCCATCAGCTCCTCGCGCGGCACGGTCTCCAGGACCGAGCCGAACTGCACGAGGTCGACGGCCTTGATGGTGCGGGCGGTGAAGTAGAGGGTGCGCAGCATGTGCGGCGGGACGAGCCGCGCCATGTGGGTCGCGGCGCCCAGGGCGCCCTGGTTGACCTCAGGCACGCCGAAGTAGGCGTCGTCGCTGGCCACGATGCAGTCGGCGTTGCCGACGAGGCCGACACCGCCGCCGACGCAGAACCCGTTGACCGCCGCGATGACCGGCACCGAGCACTCGTAGACCGCCTTGAACGCGGCGTAGCAGCCCTTGTTGGCGCCGATGAGCGCGTCGAAGCCGCTGGTGTGCTGCATCTCCTTGATGTCGACGCCCGCGTTGAAGCCGCGGCCCTCGGCGCGCAGGATCACGACCTTGGTGTCCATGTCGGCGCTGGCCTCGTCGAGCGCCGCAGCGACGTCGAACCAGCCCTGCACGGTCAGGGCGTTGACGGGTGGGTGCTCCATCGTCACGACGCGGATGCCGTCGTCGCGGAGCTCGGAGGTGATGGTCATGGGGCTCCTGCAGGTCGGTGGTCGAGCCTCTGGCGGCCGGTGGTCGGGCCGCTGGCTCTCGGTGGTCGAGCCCCGCGGGCTCTCGGTGGTCGAGCCTGTCGAGACCCAACCAAGCAAGTGCTTGGTAGGGTAGCAGCATGGCGCTCTCGCTGGATCTGACCGGGAAGGTCGTCCTCGTCACCGGAGGCACCCGTGGCATCGGCCGGGGGATCACCTCGGCGTTCCTGTCGGCTGGTGCGAGCGTGGTGACCTGCTCGCGCTCGGGGGTCGAGCCGGTCCCCGGCAGCACGCACCGGGTCTGCGACGTGCGCGACGCCGAGGCGGTGACCGCCCTCGTCGACGCGGTCGTGGCCGAGCACGGGCGGCTCGACGTGCTGGTCAACAACGCCGGGGGAGCGCCGTCGACCGACGCCGCGACCGCGTCGCCGCGCTTCCACGACAAGATCCTCGCGCTCAACCTCAGCGCCCCGCTGGTGCTCGCCCAGGCGGCGAACCGCGTCATGCAGGAGCAGGGAAGCGGCGCGATCATCAACATCTCCTCGATCTCCGCGCACCGCCCGGCGCCCACCATCGCTGCGTACGGCGCGGCGAAGGCCGGGCTGGACTCACTGACGCGCTCGCTGGCGATGGAGTGGGGGCCGCGGGTGCGCGTCAACGCCATCGACGTCGGGCTCTGCCGCACCGAGCAGACCGACGACCACTACGGCGACGACGCCCGGGTCGCCGCGATCGAGGCCACCATCCCGCTCGGTCGGATGGCGACGCCGACCGAGGTGGGCAACGTGGCCGTCTTCCTGGCCAGCGACCTGGCGTCGTACGTCTCCGGCGCGCGCGTGACCTGCGACGGCGGCGGCGAGCCGCCCGTCTTCCTGCACATCTGAACCACCGACATCCCAAGGAGTCCCTGTGTCCTCTCTCCTCGCCGGTCGCGTAGCGATCGTCACCGGTGCCGGCCGCGGCATCGGCCGTGCCCACGCCCTCGAGCTCGCTCGGCACGGCGCCGCGGTGGTCGTGAACGACTACGGCGTGTCGCTCGCCGGTGAGGACACCGGCGAGACGCCGGCCGAGTCGGTGGTCGCCGAGATCGAGGCGGCGGGCGGCCGGGCCGTGGTCAACACCGCCGACGTGGCCGACTGGGAGCAGTCGGCGGCGATGGTGCAGCAGGCCGTCGAGACCTTCGGCGGGTTGGACATCCTGGTCAACAATGCCGGCTTCGTGCGCGACCGGATGCTGGTCAACACCTCGGAGGAGGAGTGGGACGCGGTGATCCGGGTGCTGCTGAAGGGGCACTTCGCCCCGCTGCGGCACGCCGGCTCCTACTGGCGCGACGAGTCCAAGGCCGGCCGTCCGCGCGCGGCGCGGGTCATCAACACCTCGTCCGGTGCCGGGCTGCAGGGCTCGGTCGGCCAGTCGGCGTACTCCGCGGCGAAGGCGGGCGTGGCCGGCCTGACCCTGGTGGCGGCGCAGGAGATGGGGCGGTACGGCGTGACGGTCAACGGCATCGCGCCGGTCGCGAAGACCCGGATGACCGAGGGTGCGTTCGACACCTCCGCGATGGCGCTGCCCGAGGACAACTCGCCGATCGTCGCGTGGCTGGCCTCCGAGGACGCGGGTGACGTGACGGGCCGGATGATCGAGATCGACGGCTCCGTCATCACGCTGGAGAACGGCTGGTCGCACGGGGAGTCCCGCGACGCCGGTGGTCGCTGGTCCGCTGCCGACGTCGGCCCCGCGCTGCGTTCCATGATCGCCGCTGCTCCTGCTCCGGAGCCTGTGTACGGGGCGTGAGCGGGATGGCGGGTCGTGAGGTTCATCGGCTCCCCGCTGAACCTCACGGTGCGCCGATGGAGGTGCATCGGGGGTCCGTGAGGTGGCGCGGCAGCGCACCGTGAGATTTATCGGCGCCCTGATGAGCCTCACGGTGCGCCGACGCAGGTGCAGCGGCGGTCAGTGAGTTGAGGCGCCGACGCCGCGTCAGGCAGCCGGGCGAGCCAAGCGCGACTGCAGGCGGCCGACGAACGGACCCGGGTGTTCGAGGTCCCACCAGGTCATCCGGAGCACGGTCCAGCCCTCGTCGCGCATGCGGTCCTCACGGAGCTTCTCGCGCACCACGGCCTGCTCGACGGTCTCCCCGGGCCTGCGGAGGCGGTGGTACTTCGTCATCCCGTCGAACTCGACGATGAGTCGCTGGCTGGGCCAGGCGAAGTCAGCTCGGCCGATGAGTGCGCCCGCGTCGTCGTGGATCTCGAGCTGGAGTACAGGAGTCGCCAGGCCATGGTCTTGGAACAGTAGACGCGCCCGTGACTCGCCGACGCTCTCACTGCCGACCTGGGACTCGTCGACCTTGAGGAGGACATCGAGGTGGGAGGACCACTGCTGCCGCCTGCTGAGGGAGAGGGCGAGGTCTGCCTTCGTCAGCAGCCCCGCGTGCAGGAAGTGATCGAGGAGCACCACAGCGGGGGAGCGGGGCAGCACCGAGGCCGCGTCGAGTGCGGTGCGGACCGGCGTGGTGATCCAGTGCCCGCCGAGTCGCCTGACGTCGTGGACGTCGCAGACCCCCTGGTGGTGGTGCACGGATGCCTGACGCCGCTCGCCCGCTGAGTACAGGTCTGTGAGGTGCACGTCCTTCAGGGGGATGGCCCAGTCGGGTGCGCCGTACGCCATCGCCGCGCTGGTGTGCGAGAGCGCGACATCGTCTCCGTACATCCGCAGCACGCCTCGCGACAGCATCAGGTGTCGCAGCTGAGGTGAGGCTGTCTCCCAGCGCATCGGGTCCACGTACACGCCGTGGCGAACCCTGAGCAGCGACCCGCTTCGCCGCAGCCTGAGGATGGCCTGGTCATGGACCCCGGTAGCCACCGGGTCGCGGCGCAGCGTGACTCCGTGCTCGTCGAAGAGGTGCTCGATCATGCGCCCCAGCATGGAAGTTGGCGCGCATCGCCGCAGCCCGTCATCCACAGGCGCCGGGGAGTGAGGCCGGTGAGGTACGGCGGCGCCCCGCTGAACCTCACGCTCCGCCGATGCAGCTGCAGGCGACCTCCGTGAGGTTCATCGGGGCGCCGATGAACCGTCCAGCGCGGCGACCCTCAGAGCCGCTCGATCACGGTCCCGGTCGCCATGGCACCACCCGCGCACATCGAGATCAGGGCGGTGGAGGCGTCGCGGCGCTCGAGCTCGTGCAGGGCGGTGGTGATGAGGCGGGTCCCGGTGGAGCCGACGGGGTGGCCG
>Ga0208834_100162_pt1 | contig 26977 bp, 25 predicted proteins | sample DeeseametaMP1787_FD_184182 | JGI IMG/M metagenome (GOLD analysis project Ga0208834, IMG submission 184182) | Marine microbial communities from the Deep Pacific Ocean - MP1787 (SPAdes) | ecosystem: Environmental > Aquatic > Marine > Oceanic | place: North Pacific Ocean | collected 2011-05-03 | reverse complement strand
TCATGATGGACGCACGCTCTTCTGGGCTCAGGTGATGGTAGCTGGCTGACATGGCAACACTCTTTTTAGATAGTGTTGCACTTGGTTCTTGAGCCTAAGGACCGCCTAATTTACAGTGACACCTTACCAATTATACTAATTTAACCTGAATTAATAAGGTGTCACCGCAATTTCTATGCAATTGGTAAGTTGGCACGGTAATTCCGACAATCTTACTCCCGAAGTTCCACGATGCTCTGATACCAGTAGAGTTCGTATTCAGACTCACAGACTTGTTCTCGGCCATTTCCTACCGGAGCAGCAACCGTCGGGTTTAGCAGCAGAATAGCGGAGGCAAAGCAGGACTGTGAATTGCGCGCCGCTTCCCAGAATTCCATTGGCACTTCTGCAGAAGAAGATACAACACGCCCGATTTGGTATGCCGCCACGCCCGTCAGTTGATTCAGACCGTCGGACTGCTCGATATATTCATCAAGCGTCTTATCACCCCAAAACCGAATCGCCGAAGACGACCAATTCATCGGTGATTTTCCATCATCCTTGAGCGAGTAGCGCACAGCGAAACTCGGAGACAGCCATGGCAAAACCGTTGCCGGAAGAGCCACGATAGCCAACAGCAACACCACGCCGATGAAGACCGCAGCACCTATCATGCGGAACCTCATCGATTGCCACACCCATTCGTATCGGCGGGTTTTATAAAATACTCGAATCGCTACCCACCCCAAACAGACCACTTTATCAGAAAGACCACAGCGATTATTAACAATACAATTGCGGCAGCAAGAATATAAGAACCTATTTTTTCTTGATTGATTTTCATAGCGCTAGCTTCCGCAGCTCATAAGACACGAAGCGCCACTACCAATTGATTGCGCAGTAGATTCTGCTCCAACATATGGGATTGCCTTCTTCGCCATTGGCACGCCGGCCTTGAGCGTTTTTCTTCGAATTTACGCGAATTTACGGTGACACCTTACCAATTATACTAATTTAATCTGAATTAGTAAGGCGTCACCGTAATTTTCGTAAGTCATTGCGCATATATGAGATTCTACTTTGAAAGAATTTCATGAAGAGATTCAGAGATCACCCCACCTTAGAAACTTCACGCCAATCAGAAACGCCACTACGACGACAAATACTACCACCCATACGACTAAATATTTTGCGCGCTCAGCCATTATTAGTTACAACCTGCTCCGCATTTGTCGAAATTAATTTACGGTGACGCCTCACCAATTGCACTAATTTAATCTGCTCCGAGCCAGGGTTTTCCTTGCGTCGCCGCCCGCGTTTCCCCGGCCTCAACTGAACGCCCATCACCTTCTCCCGTACAACCAGCGTGTCGTCATCCACCAAGGGCCGCCCAATGCTCTGCCCTGACGCTAGATTTCTTTCCAGAACCTCATTCGCCGCAGAGCTGAAAAACTCCTGTGGGTTCTCGATGCGCTCAAGAAATGGTTTGACCTTGACCAAGCTGTCGCCCTGACCCGCCAGGTGTGCCGGCGCGCTTGACCACTGCCGGGCATCAGGCCGTTCGAGCAGATTCGACTGATTCATGGCCACGTAGCGAAAGGCTCTGCGGGGAGGTGCGCTTCGTCCATCGCGACGAGACAATTCATCAGACGACGATGGTGTCAGGATGAGGTGAACGTGGTTCGGCATGAAACAATAGCTCCACACCTCTATCCCTTGCATTCCGCAGTTCTCGGCGAGAATGTCCCGATAAACCGCATAGTCATCGTCAACCAAGAAAATGCGTTGGCGACGATTACCCCGCTGCGTGATGTGGCGCGGATAGTGGGGGAGACGATCCATTCTGCCAGCATAGCGATCAATCAGTGCTATTAGTAAGGTGTCACCGTAAATTAGCAACCGCCGTTGCATGTGATCGGCTGAGACCGAAGCCTTAACCAAAAAGCCCCGCACGCCATCTCTCCATCCTTGGCACGCGGGGCTTTGTGTATCGGGCCGAATTACGCCGCCGCCCGGAAGTCCAGCTTCTCCCGCACCGCGCATTGCGGGCAGGCCCAATCGGCCGGGATGGCCTGCCACGACGTTCCTGGCTTGAAGCCTTCGTCCGGGCAGCCCTGCGATTCGTCATACACGTAGTCGCAGTTCGGGCAGGCGTGGCGGGTGGCGGCGGATGACGCCACCGTCGCGGCCGGCGCCTCCTCGACCGTCGGGACGCCGACGCGTGACGACGCCGACGAGGACCAGCGGGCCAGCAGCGCTTCCCGGCGTGGTGCATGCAGGTGCGCACGCGTCAGGTCGCCGCCGTGGTGCGCGGCCACCTTCGGGTTCATCAGCCGGAACCACAGTGGCGGTATATAGGCCGCCAGAATCATGGTCGCGTAGCCGGCCGGCAGCTGGGGCGCATCCACAAAATGGCGCAGGCTTTGGTAGCGACGCGTCGGGTTGGCGTGATGATCCGAATGCCGCTGCAACTGGTACAGGAACAGGTTGGTCACGACGTGATTGCTGTTCCAGGAATGGCATGGCTGGCAGCGCTCGTACCGACCGCTTTCGAGCTTCTGGCGCAGCAGGCCATAGTGTTCCAGGTAGTTGACGACTTCCAGCAGCGAGAACCCGTAAATCGCCTGCACGGCGAGAAACGCCAACGCCCATGGACCCAGGGCGATCGTCAGCGCGCCGAACAGCACGATGGTCATCGCCCAGGCCTGAAGGTTCTCGTTGTTGCGAGACCACACGGACTCGCCCTTGCGTGTCAGACGATCGCGTTCGATCCGCCACGCAGACCGCGCGCTGCCCACCACCGACCGCGGCAGAAACGCCCAGAAGGCTTCGCCCATCCGCGAGCTGGCCGGGTCTTCCGGCGTCGCCACATGACGGTGATGGCCCTTGTTGTGCTCGATGAAAAAGTGTCCATAGGCCACCGGCGCCAGTGTGATCTTCGCCAGCCAGCGTTCCAGCCGGCCCGTCTTGTGCCCGAGCTCATGCGCGGTGTTGATGCCCACGCCATTGACCATGCCCGTCGTCACGATCAAACCCAACAGTCCCCACCACGGCAGTCCCGCTGTTACCGCAAGCCAGGTGGCGATCCCGGTCACGATGTATTGGCTGGGGATATAGGCGTAGACGATGTTGCGGTAGTAGCGATCCGCTTCCAGCGCAGCAACGGCGGTTTCGGGCGCATTGACGCGATCGTCGCCGATCAACACATCGAGTAACGGCACGGCCCCGTAAAAGAAGACCGGCAACGCGAACAGCAGCAGCGGAGAGGCGCCCAACGCAACGGCCGCCACCGACATCAGACCGAGCAACGGCAACGCCGGGCTGAGCAACCAGAACCAGCGTTTGCCATCTACCCAGGAGGCCGCGGTAGAGGCGATGGACGACTGAACTGAAGATTCGATGGACGTGGCACGCATGCGCTTGGCCTCGTATGAAGTGAGGCTGCATCGTGCTGGACCTGGCCGCGATATTCCGGTCATTATGCGACAACGATCGGTCATAATACGCCATGCAGCCATCTGATTACCTTGTCCCCGCCCGCTACTACGCACGCATCGCCGAGCTGTTTGCCAGCGACGGCCTGGACCTCACAGCCCTGCTGGAGTCGGTGGGATTGTCCATGCCGGCGCTGGCGAGACCGGAGGCGCAGATTCGCGTATCCGACGTGGACAGGCTCCTCGTCCGGGCGGCGGAGATTTCTTCACGCAGCGACCTGGGTTTCGAGCTCGGTAAACGCCTGTCGGCCAGCTCGCACAGCTTTGTCGGTTTCGGCATGCTCAACAGCCGCAACCTCGATCAGGCGCTGCGCTTCGAGGCGCAGTATTTCGGCCTGATCATGCCCAGCTTTCGGATGCGCTACGCCAATGACGGCGAAACCGGCGAGGTCCGGCTGACACCACGTATCGCCATGAGCCACGTCAGTCTGGCGTTCCACCTGGAGGCGATCGGCATGGCTGCGATCCGCGAGATTGATGACCTCACCGGTCACCGTCGCCCGCCCTGCCGACTTCGGCTGTCGATCATGCCGCCGCCGCACGTGCGGCTTTATGACCGCATTCCCAACCTGCGTTATGAATTCGGCGCCGACCTCGGCGCCACACCGGGCGTGTCACTGACCTTATTGGGCAATCCGAGCGAATTCCCGTTGGCGATGGCCGATCCGCATGCTCGCGCCGTCGCCGAGAGCCGCTGCCAGGCCATGCTTGATCAGGTCACGCGCGCCCGTGCCTTCGCGGACTGGGTTGCCATGACCCTGCGCGAAGTCAGCGGCGCATTGCCCACGCTGGATGAACTCGCGGCCACGCTGAATATTTCGCCGCGCACGCTGAACCGCTACCTCGCCCGCGAGGGCACGACGTTCCGAACCCTCGCCGGAAAGATTCAGCACGACCTCGCCTGCGAGCGGCTCGCCGGCCAAACCCAGAGCGTGACCGAGGTGGCCTACTCGCTTGGCTTCTCCGACAGTTCGAACTTCGCCCGCGCGTTCCGGGCGCGCGAGGGCTGCAGCCCGCTCACCTACCAGCGCCGAGCAAACTCACCCACGGAGGTTGCGACCCGCCTCTAAACCCGATGGCTCAACCGGTAGGCATGCGGCGTGACACCGTGCCACCGCCGGAAGGCGTTGATGAAACTGGTCGACTCGGCGTAACCCAGGCGGTTCGCAATCTGATCAATAGACAGGCGCGGGCCGGCCAGATATTCGTCCGCGAGCGCCTGGCGCACCTCGTCGCGCAGCTCGGCGTAGGTCGTGCCTTCTTCCTGCAGGCGACGGCGCAGGGTGCGCGGAATCATGTGCAAACCACCGGCGATCTCGGCCATCGTCGCGCGCTCCGCCAGACGTGCGGCGATACGCTCGCGCACGCGCCCGGCCAGGCCGCTGCGCGGCGCGCGGGCATCGAGAATCGAGCGGCATTGCGTCTCCGCGGCCTGGCGGGCCAGATCGTTGGCCTGAGGCAGACGACGCTCCAGAGCCGCACGGTCGAGCAGCGCTTCGTTCGCCACCGCATCGAATTGCGGGGCTAATCCGTAGAACGCCTGATAAGCGGCAGCGGCCTGCCTCGGCGCCGGATAGCGGAACGACAGCGCGTCGATCACCGGCTGGGGGCCAAAAATGTCCCGCTGCAAGGTGATGAAGGCGGCCGAATCACGCTCCACGATGAACCGCCGCAGCGCCGGCGGCAGCTCCCCGTCGTCCAGGCGCAGCCGGGTTTGGGCGCCCTGATCGCTCACCGCGAACTGGGTGAAGGCAAAGGTCAGATGGAAGTAGCGCAGCCCGATGGTCATGGCTTCGCGCATGGTCTGGCTGCTCACCATCGCAAACCCGAGCGCCCCAAACGCGGTGAAGTGATAGCGCCGCCCAGCGTCGATACCCAGCGCCTGTTCGTCGCCCAGGGCATCGACCAGGTTGGCGATCAGCCGAAGCTCTTGCTGCGCGCCGACGACCACGTCGGGGTTGTTGAGCTGATCCGCCGAAACCTGGGTGCCGGCAAGCACGGTCGCTGACGGCACGCCGCGTTCGAGCGCCAGTTCGGTCATCAACCGCATGCTGGTCACGGCGCGATCGAAATTCCATGCCGGCATGGATGCCCCCTCGCGAGCACTGTCCTATTTTATTGATATTTTGTCCTCTAACAGGCTCGCCGCACAAGTCGCGGCGCTCTACAGTGGCTATCAACAAGAACAGCTGGCGCAGGAGGAGAGCGACATGGCTGCTACCAGACCCGGCCCTGATGGGCCGACGACCCCGCATATCGTCATTATCGGCACCGGTTTCGGCGGCCTGGGCATGGCCATGCAGCTCAAACGCGCCGGCATCGAGTCGTTCACGATGCTGGAGAAAGCCGGAAGCATCGGCGGCACTTGGCGGGACAACACCTACCCCGGCGCTGCCTGCGATGTGCAGTCGCACCTTTATTCCTACTCCTTCGAGCCCAAGAGCGACTGGACCCGCAAGTTCGGCCTGCAGCCGGAAATTCGTTCGTACATGGAAAGCTGCGCGACCAAATACGGGCTGCACGCGCACATCCGGTTCAATCAGGAGGTCGCCTCGGCCGAGTTCGACAAGACCAGCGGGCTCTGGGTTATCCAGACCGCGGCCGGCGAGACCATCCACGCCCGTGTACTGATCAGCGCGGTGGGGCAGCTCAACCAACCGACGTACCCGAAGATCAAGGGCCTCGATCGCTTTCGGGGCGAGGCCTTTCACTCGGCCCGCTGGAATCACGATGCCGACCTCACCGGCAAATCCGTCGCGGTGATCGGCACCGGCGCCAGCGCCATCCAGTTCGTGCCGCAGATCGTGCCCAAGGTGAAGGAACTCAAGCTGTTTCAGCGCTCGGGCGCGTGGGTCATCCCCAAGGCCGACCGGCCCTTTACGGGCTTCGAGCAGTGGCTGTTCGAGACGGTGCCGATGACCGATCGGCTCTATCGAGGGCTGATCTACTGGAAAAACGAGGTCCGCGCACTCGGCTTCACCCGCTTCAGCGGTCTGCTGGAGGCCTGGGCGTGGCTCAGTCGCCGCAGCCTGCGGCGGCAGGTCAGAGACCCCGCCAAGCGCGAGAAGCTCACCCCCAAGTACAAGATTGGTTGCAAGCGCTTACTGATCTCCAACGACTGGTTTCCGGCCATGGATCAGGACCATGTGGACATCGTCACCGAGGGCATTGACCACGTGGACGAATCCGCCATCGTCACCAGCGACGGCCAGCGCCATGAGGTGGATGCCATCATCTACGGCACTGGCTTCCAGGCCACGGAATTCCTGACCCCCATGAAGATCACCGGCCTCGACGGCGTTGATCTCAACACGGCATGGAAAGACGGCGCCGAAGCCTACAAGGGCATGTCGGTCTCCGGCTTTCCCAACCTGTTCATCCTGTACGGCCCGAACACCAACCTCGCTCACAGCTCCATCATCTTCATGCTGGAGGCGCAGATCCGCTACGTGATGCAATGCATCCGCATGCTGCTGGACCCCGGCCTAGCCTTCATGAACGTGAAGATGAGCGAGCAGCGCAAGTATGGCGAGCAGATGCAGGCACAGCTCAAGCGCAGTGTCTGGGTAGCGGGCTGCAATTCCTGGTACGTCAACGAGACGGGCAAGGTCACGAACAACTGGCCGGGTTTCACGTTCAGCTTCCGGCTCATGACCGGCAAGCTGGATTTGCAGGACTACGAGCTGCAGCCCACCACTGGATCGAGTCGCTAAGCCATGGTCCGCGCCTTCAAGGCTCTGGTCCGCGGCTTGCTCAAACCGGTGCTGTCACCGCGCGTGCCGGTGCGCTGGCAACGACGCCTGGGCAGTTTGATCGGCTTGTCCCTGCGCGGGCCTGCTGGCGCGGTCTACCGCGAACGGCGCTGGGCCGGGGTGCCGGTGCTGGACATCGCCCCGGCTGTCGGCACCCCGACATTGGGCGTGCTGTTCCTGCACGGCGGTGGTTATGTGATGGGCGGCTTTGGCAGCCACCGCAAGCTGGCGGCAACCATTGGCGAGGCCGCCGGCGCGCGGGTCTGGTTGCCGGAGTACCGTCTTGCGCCCGAGCATCCGCACCCGGCGGCGCTCACCGATGCGCTCGCGGTCTACGCCGAACTGCTGGAACAGGGGCAGCCCGCCGATCGTCTGGTGATTGCTGGCGATTCCGCCGGTGGCGGCCTGAGCCTGACCCTGGCCGGGGCCATCCGCGATGCCGGATTGCCGATGCCGGCAGCGCTGGTGCTGATCTCGCCGTGGACGGATCTGAGCCTTAGCGGTCCCAGCATCGCGAGCCATGCCCGGCGCGACCCCATGGTCAGCCCCGCTTGGCTGCGTGCCTGCAGCGAGGCCTACCGCGCCGGCACGGCGAAAACGGACACCGCTTGCTCCCCTTTGTTCGCGAATCTTGCCGGCTTGCCGCCGGTGCTGATCCAGGTCGGCTCGGAGGAGATTCTGCTCTCCGACGCCCTGCGCCTGCGCGACCGCCTGCGGCTGACTGGCGGTGATTGCGAACTGCGGCAATTCGCCGGACTGTGGCATGTCTTCCAGCTGCACTACGGGTGGCTGGATGCGGCGGATGAGGCCGTGGAGCAGATCGGGCAATTCATCAAGAACAAGACAGCGCGACTGGCCCAGGCGGCCTGATGGAGGAGGACACATGGACGAGCACGATTACGACTACATCATTGTCGGCTCCGGTTTCGGCGGCAGCGTGTCGGCCTACCGGCTGAGCGAAAAGGGCTACAAGGTGCTGGTGGTGGAACAAGGACGTCGCTGGACGCCCGAAAACCTGCCCAGAACCAACTGGCGCATCTGGAATTACTTATGGATGCCGCTGCTGGCACTGAAGGGGTTTCTGCGCCTGCGACTGTTCAAGCACGTGATGATCCTGCACGGCAACGCCGTGGGCGGGGGCTCCATCACCTATGCCCAAACCCTGCTCGTGCCGCCGGATTCGGTGTGGGATGAAGGCAACTGGGCGGGCCTGGATCAGTGGCAACGCACGATGCCGGCCCACTACGCCACCGCCAAGCGCATGCTGGGCGTGACCGAGAACAAGCGCCCCGGCCCGGCCGACGCCAGGCTCAAGGACATGGCGCAGGCAGCCGGCGTCGAGGACAGCTTCTACTACACGCAGGTTGGCGTGTTCTTCGGCAACGAGGGCGACGAACCGGGCCAAACCGTGCCGGACCCGTACTTTGGCGGCGACGGCCCGGAGCGCACATCCTGCCTCGGCTGCGGTGCCTGCATGGTCGGCTGCCGTCACGGCGCCAAGAACACGCTGGACAAGAACTACCTGTACCTGGCCGAACGCCAGGGCGCCGAAGTACGGGCAGAAACCCAGGTGGTCGATGTGCGGCCGGCGGGCGCTGCGGACGGTGCCGATGGCTATGTCGTGACCACCGTTCCGAGCTTTGCTCGCCTGTTCAGAACGCGCAGCACGGTCACGGCCAGGCATGTCGTATTCGCCGCCTCGTCGCTGGGCACGCAGGAACTGCTGTTCGCGCTCAAGGACACCGGTTCGCTACCCCATGTCTCGGACGATCTCGGCAAGCGGGTTCGCACCAATGCCGAATCGATTCTGGGCGTGCGCTACCCCGGCACGCAGCAAGATCTGTCCAGAGGCGTCGCAATCGGTTCGGGCATCTACATCGACAAGCACACGCATATCGAGGCGGTGCGGTACCCCGATGGCTCCAACCTCATGAGCGGGCTGTTCACCGTGTTAACGGGCGGTCGCTCCGGGCCGGTGCGCGTGCTGTACTGGCTGGCGGCGATGCTGAAGCTGCTGGTGACCCGACCGATTGCCGGGCTGCGCGCCATCCTGCCGTATCGCTGGTCGCGGGAAACCGTGATCTTTCTGGTCATGCAGACGCTGGACGGCCACATCAACATGCGCTGGCAACGGCCGTGGTACTGGCCGTTCCGGAAAACGCTCACCAGCCACGGCGACCGGATTCCGACCTTCATCCCCGAGGCCAACGCCTTCACCGAGAAGGCGGCCAAGGCCACCGGCGGTGTCGGCCTGTCGTCGCTGAGCGAAATTGCCTTCAACGTGCCGATGACCGCGCATTGCATGGGCGGCTGCGCCATGGCGGATTCGCCCGAACACGGCGTCATCGACGCGCAGAACCGGGTGTTCAACTACCAGGGGCTTTACGTGGTCGACGGCTCGATGCTCAGCGCCAACCTGGGCGTGAACCCAAGCCTGACCATCACCGCGCTGGCGGAACGGGCGATGAGCTTCATCCCCGCCAAAAACGCCGGCACGGTGAAGCAGGCGGCATGAACCGCTACGCCCGCTACCTGTTCACGGTCGCCGCCCTGTTCAACGTAATCGTGGCGGCATCACTGCTACTTGCCTGGCCGCAGATGCAGCAACTTTTGCAGCTAGCCCCCGCCGAGGGCAGCAACCGCTTGCTGGTCAATCTTTGCGGCGTGCTCGTCCTGACCTTTGGCTACGCCTACTACATGGCCGGGCGTGATCCGGTGCGCTATCGGCCGTACATCGTGCTGGGAGTCATCGGCAAAATGCTGGTCGTTGCCACGGCCTTGCCGGTCCTGGTCACGGGCCGCCAGGGCTATCTGTTGGGCTGGCTCACCATGGGCGACCTGATCTTTGCCGCCTTGTTTGTCGATTTTCTGCTCAAGCGCAGCTCGCCACCCGGCCCGATTCTGGGCCGGCGATAAGCACCGGGAGGACTGCATGGCGCACTTCAATCTGGACAACGCCGTTGTCGCCATCACCGGCGCCAGTGGCGATTTGGGCCGCCATCTCTGCGCGGCGCTGGCAGCCAGGGGCGCACGTCTGGCCCTGATGGATCTGGATCAACAGAGTCTGACGGCGCAGGCCGAAACATTAGGGGACGCCAGCCGCGCGCACGGCTGGGTAGCCGATGTGCGTGACCTGGAGCAGGTGCGGCATGCCATGGACGCCGCGGCAGCGCACTTCGGCCGGCTGGATCTGGTGATCGCCAATGCCGGCGTCGCCACGCTGGAGCCATTGGCGCAGCAGTCAGAAGCCTCGTTCGAACGCACCATCGACATCAACCTCAACGGCGTCTTCCGAACTTTCAAGGCCGGGCTGCCGCATCTGCGCGAAACAAAAGGCCATCTGCTAGCAATCGCCTCGATGGCGTCTTTTTTCAATTCGCCGCTACAAGGCGCCTACACCGCCAGCAAGGCCGGCGTGCTGGCGCTCTGCAACAGCGTGCGGCTGGAAGTGAAACAGCAGGGCGTGACGGTGGGCAGCATCCATCCCACCTTCTTCAAGACCCCGCTGGCCGATCAGCTCACCGAACACCCGGCCGGCCGCAGGCTGTACAACGACAATCGGGGCCTGTTCAAACTGACCACCGTCGAAGACGTGGTCGCCGCGACCATCAAGGCGATTGGCCGACGCAGTCAGAAGGCTGTCGTCCCCAAGCGCAATCTGCCGATCGCCGCAGCGCCGGAACTGATGCGCAAGCTCACCGATCGCCTGATGTTCGGTGATCAGAAAATCAAGGCAGCGCTGGACCATTTCGAGACCAGCGCCCCCGAGCAAGGAGACTCCTCATCATGACCTACTCCCTTAACGACAAGGTGGTGCTGATCACCGGCGCGGCCGGCGGCATCGGGGCCGCGACCGCTCGAGCGCTGTTCGAACAAGGCGCCCGGCTTGTGCTCACCGACCTGCGCCAGGCCGATGTCGATGCGCTCGCGGCCGAGTTCGACGCAGCACGCGTGCTTGCGCTGGCGCTGGACGTGACCGACATGCGTGCCAGCCGTCAGGCCGTTGCCGACGCCGTGCGGCGCTTCGGCCGCCTGGACGTGGTCTTCGCCAACGCCGGCATCGCCTGGGACCCACCCAAGACCGTGCTCACCGTGGACGATGCGGAGTTCGAGAAGATCGTCGAGGTTGATCTGCTGGGCGTGTGGCGCACCGTCAAGGCGGCATTGCCGGAGATCGTCAAGAACCGCGGCCAGGTGCTGACGACCAGCTCGATCTACGCCTTCATGAACGGCACCATCAACGCGCCGTACGCCATGTCCAAGGCCGGGGTTGAATCCTTCACCCGGGCACTGCGCACCGAACTCGCCGGCTCCGGCGCCAGCGCCTCCGTGCTCTACCCCGGCTGGGTCAAAACCCCGATGACCGAACTCGCCTTCGGTGGCAACGCGACGGTCACCCGCTTTCTCGAAGCGTTGCTGCCGAAACCGCTGCGCACGCTGGTCGCACCCGAGACCATCGCGTCCGATGTCGTCAAAGGCTTGAAGGAACGCGCACCGCGCATCATCTCGCCGTCGCGCTGGGCCGCCGCGTCGCTGCTGCGCGGTGTGGTCATCTCGGCCTTCGATCGCAAGCTGGACACCGACGAAACCGTGCGCGAAGTAGTCCGCCAGATTGAGCAGGATTCCCAGCAAAGCCGCGGGAACACGCGAAAGGCGGCCTGATCAGCCGCACCGGTCGGTACAGGCGAGCTAACCGGCCTTCTTCGCCCAATAGATCGATCAACCAGAATGCAGCTCGCCGCGCAGCTGACTGCCCGCAGCACCGCCGACGCCCAGATCAATAAGGGGTGACGTTGCTCGCAGCCTAGGTACCGGGCCACTGGGACCCGAGGGTATCGATCATCGGTACGCGATGACCCAGGGCCTCGCGTCGATGGGGACGGCGGCCGCGATGCGGATTTCATACAAGCCAGCCACGAACCCGCGCGGTTATTTTCTCCGTCGCCGCTGGAGTCACTCCAGCATCAACAGATAACAATAACGACTGACGGAAGGAGACCCCATGCACCATGGCCTGATTGCGGCTGGCACATTGCTGGCCAGCATGCTGAGTGTCGGCTGCGCGGATGCGACATCAACGGCGCAGATCGATGGACCAACGACCCAGTCGAGCCTGCCAGCCACCCCGCAGGCGGCACTGCCACCACCGCCCAACAACGGCTGGCAAAACAAGCCTGCCGGGACAATTGTCCAAGTCTCCGAGGCACCGCCGACCAGCCAGCTAGTCGGCGCAAGTCAGTCGCTGTTCGTCCGGTACACGACGGTCGATGTCTTCGGCCAGCCAGCACTGGCTTCCGGTCTGGTGCTGCTCCCAGCCATCCCGGTGTATCCGGACGGACAGTGGCCACTCGTGGTCTACGGGCACATGACAACCGGCGCGGCGGACGCCTGCGCACCCACGCGCGGTGTGCCCGAGTCCAGCGAGCTGCGGCGCATGCAACAGGGTGACACTCTCGCAAATGCGCTACTGGCCGAGGGTGTACTCGTGGCTCGACCGGACTACGAGGGCCTCGGCGAATCCGGACCGCACCCCTACTTGCGAGGCGATTCCCTGGCGCGGGCCATGCGCGACATGGCGTCTGCGGTTCGTGATCGCTGGGAGCAAACCGGTCACCGGTGGATTGCAGCTGGCCACTCGGAAGGCGGCGTCGCCGCGCTCAACACCGGAAACCGTCGCCACCCACCGGCCCGAGGACTCGAACTCATCGGGGTAGCCGCCATCACACCCGTGACGCAGTTGGAGGTCTTGTTGACGGCCGCCGGCGAATTACCTGTTGCCGCGCCTGGTGTGGATGCTGCCGTCGCGCTCGCCGCACTCGCGCTGAAGGGCATTGCCATCACCGATCCGGAATTCGAATCGCTGTTGCTCAAGGAAGGCGGATTGTCCGACGAAGCGGTCGCTCTATGGCCGGATTTAGAACGACTGTGTCTCGAAGACCTGAGCCACGAAGACTCATGGGGCGGCCTCTCTCCCCAGGCAGTCAAGGGTCCGCGTGGCGACGAAGCAGTCGCGGAGCTGATCCGTGAATGGCGCGAGGACGATATTCGTCTCCTGCCGATGCGTCGAGACATGCCGCTTCGCATTGATGCGGGCCTTCTGGATGCCGTCGCCCTCCTGCCGCTCACCGAAGCACTCGTCAATGACTACCGCAGTCGCGGCTATCCGGTGACCTATGCCCGCTGGCCCGCAGACCACTCGCCAACCGCTGACGTGGCCGCGCCAGCGATTGCCGCCTGGATCATGGAGCAATTCGCACAATGAGTTTTTCACGTCATGAATCATCTCCCGCGCTCGTCCCGGCCCACCAAACAGATGAGTCGATCAACCGCAACATCAGTCGGCGGTATTTACTGAAACAGGCAGCCTTGTTCTCGTCTGCCATCGGTCTGCCGAGCGTCTTCACGGCATGTGAGTCGGGAAGCGAACCGGCCCCATCAGGTGAAGTGCCACCAGCGCCCGGCCCGATCGTCCAGATCGATCCAATGGATCCAAACCGGTTGCACGGGTGGGTGACGGACCTGTGCGAATTTCAGCCGCGCTGGCGGGGCTATCCGGCCGAAGCCGAGGCCGGTCGCTGGCTGGGCCACCGGCTTCAGGGTGCCGGACTGCCGGCCCGCGTCGAACCCTACGCCATTACCAAGTGGCAGCTGGATGACTGGCGCGTGGAACTGACGGTCAATGACCGCAGTGAAGTCATCAACAGTTTTCCCATCTGGTCGACACCCGGCGGACAAGGCACAGCCGAACTGGTTGACGTGGGCCTGGGCTCGGAGCCGGAACTACTCGCACAAGATCTGCGCGGCAAGGCAGTCGTCGTCACAGGGCGCGCACTTCTCAATGTGTTCGCGACCTACCCTGACAGCTACCACCGCGCCGCCGAACTGGGGGCTGTGGCCATGTTCGTGTCATCAGACGCACCCGACAACCTGATTCGCCCTACCAGTTCCAGCCGGAACGAGCAGGAGAACAATCCGATTCCTGCATTCCAACTGGGCGCGCACGATCTGGCACGACTCAGGCAAGCGGCTGCCAACGGCGGCACCGCAAGCTGGAATATCGAGGCCTATCACCCGCAGGGAGAATCACGGGACGTCATCGCGGAACTGCCCGGCTCAGGGGAGCTCCCCGGCACCATCCTTGTCTGTGCACACTACGACGCCTGGTTCTCGGGGGCGCTCGATAACGCGACTGGCGTCTCCGGCCTGATCGGGCTCGCCGAGCATTTTGCTTCGCTACCTCTGCAGGACAGGCCTCGCGACATGATCTTCCTGGGCGTCACGGGCCACGACGCCGGTTATCCTCACGGCGGGGTTACAAATTGGATCTCGGAATATTCCCACCTGATTCCCGACCTGGACCTGTTCGTCAACCTGGACCATCTGGCCGCCAAGGGTGAGGAGCACTTCAGCACGACGGGGATCATCGACATGCTCGGCCTGGTCGTCGAGCGTCCGGGTGATGAGGAGCGGGCCCTGTTCACGACGCCTCACCCGGCACTGACGCGACAGTTCACGCCCTACCTGGTGCAGTACGGACTCTTGGCCGCCCCTGTTCCGACCATTCCGACCGTCAATGCGAACGGTGATCTGGAAGGCCTCATGGGTGAAGCCGGCGTGCCCTGCGTCAACCTCACCATGGCGACCCCCCACTACCACACGGTCGAGGACACCCCGGATCGTGTGCCGCCCGAACAACTGGCACGTGCGGTGAAAGCCCACCGCGACTTCATCACGGATGTGATGGGCATGTCCCGGGAAGCGATTCGTTCGCCGATCTAGCGCGCCAACCCGAAGAATGCACTGCGCCACCGGTGGTTTGACGCCCCGCACCCGGTGGCGCAGCGCCGTCCGGTGACCGGCTCCCCGAAATTGCGCCCAACCAGCGCCACTAGACTTAGTAGGTGCGACCCGCTTCCTCTCGATTTCTTCGTCATTATTCTGCCTCCTTGCCCCATTGGGCAATTCAGCCAAATAATTAAATTCTTCTTGTGAGCGTCGCTCCATCTCGTGCCGACCTGACCGCATCATTTCGAGCCGGCGTCGCCTGGTCGGATATCGCTAGATATCACAGTGTTCAGGGTCCTGTGAGCCAATCGTTGCATCAACGGCGCACCCAGTCACTGGGGCTTGCGTCGATACCGATGCGGAACGCAGTATGGGCGCCAAAGTCAGGACACACTGGCTTGCGAGGAGATATCAAAGACCATGAACTCGGAGCCACTGCCACACCCGAGCCCAGCAGGTATGACCATCTACCACTGGCGGCACGGGCTATTGCTGCTGGCCCCTACGCTAGTGCTCGAGCGGACGACAACGCCGCTATGCGCAACGCTCAGATTGGCGTGCAACAAACCCTACAGAATTGATGTCGCCGGTGAAGAAATCACGACATGGGCCTCCCTCGTCGCTCCTCGGGTGGAACGGCGAAAAGTCATCGCCATCGACAGTCATGTCGCACTGTTTTACTTCCCGATCGAATGGCCCGAGTACGCCGGAGTGCAGGCCGCCATCGCTGGAAAAGACTGGCTTAATTTTGAAGCGTCTCATTTTGAATCGATTATCGAGACGCTGCGTCTAGGGTTCCGGCAATCGCTCGATGCGGCCACCGTAATTGACGTCGCGCGAAAAGCGGTGGAGGCCATATCTGGATCGCAAATACCGGCTCCCGTCCGCGTGGACGCAAGAATTGATGCGCTTAGGCGCCATCTCGATGACACGCCGCTTGATGAGGTCGATGTCGGGAAGATGTCGTTGCAAGTGGGACTATCCGCTTCACGCGCTCGGACATTGTTCAAACAACAGGTCGGCACGACCATTCAGCACTACGCCCGCTGGGCTGCCATATGGAAAGCAATCAAGGGGTGGAGCACGGACAAGACGCTCACGGAAGTTGCGGTGGAAGCTGGATTTTATGATCTGGCGCACGCAGACCATACATTTATAGAAATGTTTGGCATCGCGCCGTCGCTAGTGGTTGATCAGCGATTTGTCAAAATTATGCCCTGCGAAATCTAGGGAAAGCTGACGCATGATGACGGCCCACACATCGGGCTTTATCAGGCCAACGTGCGAATGCGCTCAGGCTTCGGCTCTACGCTAGGCAAAGCGGGAGTTCCCAGGTTTTCATGGACACTTTGACGAAGACGAGGATGAAAAAGCGCCATCAGCCGACACATCGCGCCCATGCCGCCGACCCGGAACCCGCGGGATGACGGGGCGCAAAGTCCCGGCGGGCTGGTTGCGAACTCCAAGGCGGTCATGAAGCAGCACATCGGCGTGACCGCAAACGGCAGTGCGCCCGCTAGCGCTGGCGGACAGGTTTTGATCCATCGCATCGCCAAGTCCTCTGTAATACGTGCTTGGCTACGCCGATCGGTATCTGGCCCCCCAGGGCATACGCTCAACCTGATAGCTCAGTCGCGCGGGTTGGGAGTGACAAACTTGGCGCGATTCGCATGGATGCCCTGACCGCTGCCGCCGCGCAGGCCTTGGCGGCCGGTGATCCGATTGGTGCACTCAAGCGCGTGGCACTGCGCCGCGACCCAGCTGCGCTGGCCTTGCGTGGTATTGCCATGGCGCAACTGGGTGATTGGCAGCGCGCCCGCGAGTTGCTGCGAGACGCCGCCCGAGGCTTCGGCAAGCCTGCCGCAACCGCGCGGGCACGCTGTCTGATCGCGGAGGCCGAGATCGCCCTGGTTTCGCGTGACCTGACCTGGCCCGGCAACCGCTTGAACGAGGCCCGTGCATTGCTGTTATCGCGTGGCGACCTGGCCAACGCCGGCCACGCTGGTTACCTCGAGGCCCGGCGTCATCTATTGATCGGCCAGCTCGCCACCGCCGAGCAGGTCATGAACTCCATCGATCCTGTCCAACTCACGCCGGCATCACTGGCTGGGTTCTGGTTAGTTGCGGCGGGCATTGCCATGCGTCAGCTGGCGATTCCTCGGGCAAGCGAAGCGCTGGACGCAGCGGCAAGCGCGGCGACGGATGCGCGGATCCCCATGCTGCTGGCCGAGGTGCAGCGCACCCGCGACTTTCTCCAAGCTCCAGCCGCCCGACTGTTCTCCAGCGGCCGGGAATCCGTTCTGCACCTGGCCGAGGTAGCAGACGTGCTACGTGGCCCGGTGTTGGTGGTCGATGCCTGCCGCAATGCGGTTTGTGCCGATGGAAAGACGGTCCCGCTGGGCCGCCGCCCCGTGCTGTTCGCCCTCGCGCGCGCCCTGGCCGAGGCCTGGCCCAATGACCGGGATCGTGGGACGTTGATCAGCCACGCATTTCGCTCGCAGCATGCTGACGACTCCATGCGTGCCCGGTTACGCGTGGAGATCGGCCGGCTCCGTGCAGCATTGGGCGCGCTGGGTGGAATCAAGGCCACGGCACGCGGTTATCGCCTGGTACCCCACGGCAGTGCCGGTGTAGCGGTGCTCACACCGCCCATCATCGATGACCATGCGGCAGTCCTCGCGCTATTGGCCGAAGGTGAGGCCTGGTCCAGTTCCGCCCTGGCGCTTGCGCTGGGGCGCAGCCCCCGCACGGTGCAACGAGCGCTGCGGCAGCTGGCGGCGGCGGGCAAGGCCGAATCCTTTGGCCGCGGTCGCGCCTGCCGGTGGATCGCGCCGCGCATGCCCGGCTTCCCGACAACTTTGTTACTCCCACCCCCGCTCCCGGATGGATGAGCATGGCGGCCGTCGACACGACGTGAACCCACTCATCAAGGACAGTGACATGACAGCAAGCACCGCCAACATCACCCAGGAATACGGACCATTCTTCGGTAACGACGCCGTGCATGGGGTCAGCTTCAGCGGCAAAGATGTCTGGTTTGCCGGCAGCAATGGCCTGAACCGCATGGACCCCGATACCGGGACAGTCACCCAGCACGTCGCCGTGCCCGCACACGCCGGCACCGCCTTTGACGGCACGCACCTCTACCAGCTATCCGACACCTTGATTCAGAAGATCGACCCTGCCACCGGCGCGGTGCTCTCAACGATTCCGGCGCCGGGCAAGGGCAATGACTCCGGCATGGCCTGGGCCGAAGGCTCGCTGTGGATCGGCCAGTACCGTGACTGCACCATCTATCAGGTTGATCCGGCCACCGGAGAGGTGCTTCGTACCATCCAGTCCGACCGTTTCGTGACCGGCGTGACCTGGGTGGGCGAGGAGTTGTGGCATGGCACCTGGCAGGACGAGCAAAGCGATCTGCGACAGATCGATCCGGCCACCGGCGCCGTCTTGCAACGGCTGGACATGCCGCCAGGCACGGGCATCTCCGGCCTGGAGTCTGACGGTGCGGACCGGTTTTTCTGCGGGGGCGGTGGTAGCGGCAAGGTCCGCGTAGTCAAGCGTCCTTGAGTCAGCCCCGGTCCCGCCGAGTCGCCCAGAAACAGACGCTGCCCACCAGTTCCGTGGCCACAAAAGCGAGCAGCACGGGCGTGACACCACCGCCGACAATATAGGCCGCAATCAGCCCGCCGACCCACAGCCGGGCCCAGGCATCCACACGATGCAGGCGCCGGCTGGCGTCGAACAAACGGGCGGCGTTCCAGAGCACGCCCAGTGCACCGGCCAGATTGATCATCAGCCAGTGCACCGGCGCAAAGTCGGGTTGGACCGTGGCGAAGCCGAGTTGCGCGTCCAGCCAGTAGACCAGCGCGAACAGCCCCTGACTGAGGCCAGGCAGCGCCAACCAGCCGGTGACGGCGATATCAAGGACGCAGATGAATTGAACGACTCTGGAAACGGGCATCGGAACTCCTGCTGGGCTCTTCGGCGCCGGAGTGACAGCTCCGGCGGCCATCAGGCGGTGCGCCTCAATATAAGCCACGGCTTCACTGGGCCTGGCTCCGCACCGTCATCGATGCAGCCGGTGAAAACTGGCCACCAATGAGAGCCGTGTAGATCCGTAGCGCGGCGGCGGCGCCGGCTACTTCCTCCACGGTGAAATAGCGCTCGGCGTCCGCCGCGAAGGCCAGCCAAGCTGTGGCGTAACGCGTTTCGAACGCCTCGCGGCCCCAGTCCTTGGACAGCCGGACCACATGATCCGGCGCGAAGAAGAACTCGGGCTTGGGCGGCGGCAGGTCATGCGGCGGTGCGCTTTGCGTCCAATGCGCGCCCCCCACACGAATGTTCGCCCGCAGGACACCAGCCAGTTGCGTGTGCAGGCGACGGTTCAAATCGGCGTCGCCAGCAAAATCCACGATCACCGCGCTCGTGTGCGCGTTCAGCGATGCCAGGTCTTCGTAGCTCACCACCCGGTCGTACAGACCCAGCCGCTCGACAAAGGCGACATTGCCGCCCGAGGTGAGTCCGACATGCGCGACGTTATCGCGCCGCGCAAGACAATGCGCCATCGCGATCGCTGTCTTGCTGGATGCGCTGGTTGAGATCACCTGCGCGCCAGCCCAGGCACGATCGGGCTCGGCAAGCACCTGATCCAGCAGAAAGGCGGTGATGAACAGCGGCTGCAAGACCATTTGCATTTGTTCGGAGTGCTCATCGCGGTCCGCAACGGCAGCGTAGCGGTTGTAGACCTGCGGCAGGCTTGAGCGGTGCTCGCTGGCGTCGACAAAACCCTGCGATCGAACCTGGGCCGGCGTGAGCACGAGCTCGGCTGCGGCCGGCAGATATCCATACCAACGTGAGCCTTCCGGCACCGCGGGGCAGCGAGATTCACTGACGATCGCGGTCCCCCAAACGGGCAGCCGCCCACGCCCGTCGTCACCGGGGAAGAAATCCCAGTAGCGCATGGCACGTCCGAAGGTCGCATAGGTCACGTTGTTGGCCGTCAGCGCAAAGCGCTCGATCGTGACGCGAATCTGGCCGTCCGCCAGCGTAAGGGGAGTGGTCTCGACCACCTTGGCATCGGCCGGATTATCCAGCGCGATGGACAGTGCCCAGTTCTGCATCTGCGTTGTCTCCTTGAGCGCCCGGCTTTGCGCGTGGATACGGATGTCGCACAGGCGACACACCGTGGCCGATCCGCTGTTGTTGTAGTGGCGAGGACTCTATCAGGCGCTCGGCAACAGCCGGCGGAGTTCGTCACCCTGCCGGCGCAGCCAGTGGCGATGAATGGCATGCCCCGGCATCAGGCGCTCGACCTCGGCCCAAAACGCCGGGCTGTGGTTGGGGTGCCGCAGGTGCGCCAGTTCGTGGTTCACCACATAAGCCAGCACGCTCGGCGGTGCCATGACCAGGCGCCAACTGAGCGACAGCGTGCCGCGGCCGGACAGGCTGCCCCAGCGCGTGGACTGGTCGCGAATGGTCAGGGATGTCGGCGGTCGGGCAAGCAATGGACGCTGCCGGTCGATCACTTGTTGCGCATCGGCACGGGCCAGCTCGCGCAGACGCTGTTCCAGATGGCTGGCACCACCCCGCTCCGGCAAACGCCAAGCACCGTGACGTCCCCAGACAAGGTCGGTCCACTCACCGCGCAGCATGATTCTTGTCGGCCGCCCCTGGGCGTCCGGCTGAACCTGTTCCTGCATCGCCTCGCCAGCGGCAACACCCCGGCTTGCATGGCGCTCCAGCCAAGCGGACTGCTCCAGGACAAAGGCCCTGGCCTGCGCCATCGACGCCCGGCGCGGCAAGACCACCATGGCGTTGCCATGGGCATCCACCGTCAGGCGCATGCGCCGCGCACGCGGGCTGCGGCGGATGGCCACCGGTAGGCCACCGCTGGTTCTGAGTACCTGCTCGGCATCAAGAGATTGGCTACGCCGGATCATCAGGGAGTCGACACTGCCTCCGTGGTAGCGCGGCGCCAGCCGCGGGTGAGATCACCAAACGGGATGAAGCGGAACGCCAGGTCAACCGCCGGAGGCAATCTGATCGCCAGACACACGCGCGACGCCGGAGCGGACGGACCACGGTTCGGAGGCTGGCATCATCGCCTGGAGCGGATTCGGATTGCCACTGGGGGCGTTCCATTTCAGACCGGCGCCGCTTACGCCAAACGATCCAGTTCGCTGAGCTCTTCCGGGTTCAGCAGGATGATCTGCTGCTGTTCCGGCGGCCGCTTTCGATCGTCCTTGCCCACGTTCATTAACCGCAGGTAGTACGGCACCAGTGCGATGCGCAGCCTGCGTTCCAGCACGCCCGCCTGCATGTTGTAGTCGGTTTCGATGACCGCGCGTTGATGCGCGGACAGACCGGGGTGCGCGCCGATGCGGACCGGGACGATGGATTTCCATTCCCAGTCCTCGTCCGCACTCATCGCTGGCTCGTCCAGCAGCTCCGGCACCCCGCGCATGCGCGACAACAGCACATCAATGAACCGTTCGTGAGACAGGCTGAACGCCCGCAGATGCCAGCGCAAACCCGTGTGGACCAGCGCGATTGGCGACAGCTGCAGTGGTCGAGGCTCCGGCACGCGCATGCTCTGATAGTCCACCCGCAACTGGAGCCGCTCGCGAATCGCCGTGTTCACGCGCTGCAGGGTGACCACATCGAACTCGCGTTCGGGCATTTCCAGCAACTCGACGGCCGCGGTTTCCGAGGCCAGGGTGATCAGCGGATGCTCGGATTCCGGATCAAACAGGCGAAGGGCTCGCAGGAACTCGCGCGACGTCCCGTGCAGAAAGCGCGGCTGAAAACTGCGCGCGGCGCGGTAGCAACGCCCCCGCAGGTCGTACTGCAGGTTGTCCGGCGCCAGCGATTCATAAAGCGCAATGTCCTTGCTGGCCTGCGATCGGCTGATGCCAAAGGCACCACGCAAGTCCTGCGTGGTCAGGCAGCCCGCCCAGATCAATCGCGCTTCGATCAGAATCAGGCGCTGGCGGACTTCCCAACGCAGCGGTTTGTCATCGCTCAACGGACGGCCTCGCTGCCAAACATGCGTTGATTCTACGCATGTCGCTTTTCTGGACACAAGTGAATTATTACGCAATCATGCCGATATGAACGCACTGCTCACTTCATTGCCGCCTGCGACGGCGCTATTCGCCGGCCTGCTCGCCGGCGCGTTGCTGGTCGGATTGCCGGCCGGCCTGGTCGTGTGGATTCGAACCAGCCGCACCCTGCAAGCCCGTCAGCTGCAAATCGCCGAACTGGCCGCCCAGCTCCAGGCAGGCGGGCAGCAAGCCGAACGCGCGGCCGAACGCCACCTCGAACTCTCGCAACGGCTGGACCAGCGCGATGAGGCGCTGAACGAGGCGCGCACGACCATCGCGCGGCTGCAGGCCGAGCAGGCCAAGACCGTCGAGGCCATGAACACGCGAATTGAAGAGCTCAAGGCCGCCCGCGAGGAATTCCGCAAGGATTTCGAGGCGTTGGCCAATCGCATCTTCCAGGAAAAATCCGACCGCTTCTCCAAGCAAAGCAGTGACGCGCTCACCGCCCTGCTCAACCCCATGCGCGAGCAGCTGGGCGAGTTCCGCAAGCAGGTCACCGAGGTCTACGGGAACGAGGCCCGCGAGCGAGCGGTGTTGAAGAACGAGATCGACCGCCTGGCAAAACTCAACGAACGCATCGGAGAGGATGCGCTGAACCTGACCCGTGCACTCAAGGGCGAGACCAAGACCCAGGGCAACTGGGGCGAGATGATTCTCGAACGCGTGCTTGAAGCCTCCGGACTGCAGGCGGGGCGCGAATACGAAACCCAGATCAAAGTGTCGGAAGACGCCAGCGCCCGCCTCATCGCCGACGCCATCGTTCGCCTGCCCGGCGAGCGCGACATCGTCGTCGATTCCAAGGTGTCGCTCACGGCCTACGAGCGTTTCATCGCCGCCGAGGATGATGCCGAGCGCGAGCGTCAGCTCAAGGCCCACGTGCAGTCGCTGCGCGCCCATGTGAAGAGCCTTGGTGGCAAGGCCTACCACGACGCGCCCGGCGTGCGGTCGCTGGATTTCACCGTGCTGTTCGTGCCGAACGAGCCGGCCTTCACCGAGGCGCTGCGCGCCGATCCCGGCCTGTACCGCGACGCGCTGGACGCCGGCATTGGCCTGGCCAGCCCATCGACGCTGCTCGCGATCCTCCGCGTGGTCGAGAACCTGTGGCGCACCGACCGACAGAATCGCAACGCCCAGAAAATCGCCGAGCGAGCGGGCGCGCTCTACGACAAATTCGTCGGCTTCGCCGAGGATGTCGACAAGATTGGCACACATCTGGACCGTGCCCAGGCCAGCTATCGTGATGCTCGCGGCAAACTGATCGAAGGCCGTGGCAACCTCGCCCGCCAGGCTGAGATGCTCAAGGACCTGGGCGCGAAGACCGCAAAATCGCTCCCGGCCGGGCTGGAACCCGATGCACTGGACGACCACGACGACACACCCGCAAACGACGACTGACGCCACGGCGCAGCGACGATTCATCATCGCCCTGCAACACAGCGCCACTAGCCTGTCCCCGCATTGGGTTCAATCACCGGGGATTCATCGTGTCCGCAAACCTTCCGATTACGCTGTCGCGGCGTTCTGTCCTTAAATCGATTTTCTTTGGTGCTGCGGCCGTCAGTTCACCGCAGGTTCTGATCTCGCGCGCCCGGGCTCAGATGAGTTCGGAGCTGCCGATCCCCAGCGGCCCGCTGGCCAATATCCCCGATGTGGAGCACAAAACGCTTACCGCGGGTGCGATTGATGGTGTGGATGACGAGGTCTTCGCGCCGCCTGGCTTCGACGTGCGCTGCGTGGCCCGCGAAGGCCTGAACCCGCTCACCGGGGAAGCCGCGCCCTTTGGTTACCAGTGGCACCTGGACCCGGACGGCGGCGCGGTCTACCCCTCGGCTGCCGACGGCGGCTGGGTGTACGTGTCCAATTCGGAGGACACGCCTGGCGGCGTCGGTGCATTGCGTTTCGATGCCGATGGCACTCTAGTGGATGCCTATTCGATTCTCGAAGGCACGCGAAACAACTGCGCCGGCGGGCCAACGCCCTGGGGCACCTGGCTGTCCTGTGAGGAAACGACCGGCGGGCAGATCCATGAATGTGATCCCTTTGGCTCGGCGACGACCTCCGTGCGCAAGCCCGCGCTGGGATCTTTTCCGCATGAAGCGGCGGCCATCGATCCGATTTATCACGCCTGTTACATGACCGAAGACGGTGGCAATCAGCGCTTCTGGCGCTTCGTCTCCGATGAAAGCGATCTCAGCGAGACCGACGGCACCACTCGCATGGGTCTGGAGTCAGGCACGCTGCAGGTACTGACCATCGAGGGTTTCGAGGATGGCGGATACCCGGACGATGCCGCCGCCGTGCGCTCGGCGCAGCCTGCGACCTGGGAAACCGTTGATATCGACACCTCCGGACGCGTCCTCTTTCCAACCTTTCAGAACGACGAAACAACCGTCGGCACTCGCTTCGCCAGCGGCGAGGGCATTTGGTACTACGAGATTCCCGAAGACCTGCGGCAAACCCCAGCGGGTGGCTCCGTCCCGACGCGGGGTGTCATGTTCTTCGCGACCAAGGGCGATAACCGCGTCTGGGCCTACGACATCGAAAACGAGCTGATCGAGGTCATCTACGACAACGAAAACATGCAGATGGAGACCGGGTTCAATCAGGTCGACAATGTCGTTGTGAGCCCGGCCGGCGACGTGCTCGTGGCCGAGGACGGGGCGCTGATGCGTCTGGTGGTGGTCGTGCCCAACGGCCAGGCCAGACTGTTGATGCAGATCACCAAGGGCGGCTCGGAAATCGCCGGTCCGGCGTTTACCCCGGATGGTTCGCGGCTGTACTTCAGCAGCCAGCGCGGCCCCAGCGGGGCGGACGGCTCCGGCACGGGCGGCGCGACATTCGAGATCACCATCCCCGAGGAATACCGAACCCGTCAGTCCATTGATGAGCCGGTCGGCGAGACGCCGGATAACCCGGATTCCGACACCAGCCCGACAGGCAGCTCCGGTGCCCTGGGTGCCGCCACCGTCGCTGGCGCCGGCCTCGCGGCGTTGGGCAAACGCATGCTGCAACAGCCGTCGCCGTCAGGTTCCGATGACGACGGCGAGGTCAGTCGCTGAAAAAGGTGGGCCGTTCACGCCGGAAGCCGTAGCCGATGAGCCAGGCCGGCAGGTTGCGAACGCGACGATGCTGCAGCAGCCACCGCAACCCACTCGGAAGCCGGGGCGGCTCGCCACCTTTGGCATCGAGGATGCTCGCGACCACGCGTTTTTGCGCTTGCAGCTGGAAGGCCTGGACCAGCGCCGTCGGCAGCAGTCGCCGACGCCTGACCCGGTCCAACTCAGCCTCGGTCGGTGTCCGGCCCGCCTGGATAATGGGCACAACCCGGTTGGCGGTCGCGACGGCATCCTGTATCGCCAGATTGATCCCGACTCCGCCGATAGGTGACATGGCGTGCGCGGCGTCACCGATCATCAGCAAACCCGGTCGCGACCAGCGGCGAAGGCGATTGACCTGTACGGCAAGCGTCTTCACCGCATCCCAGCTTTCGATGGCATGCACGTTCGCGCCCATCTCCGGCGCGGTGCGCGCGACCAGTTCATGGAGTACCTCGATAGGCTGCTGCCGCAGGTCGCGGTCCGCACCCTTGGGCACGACCAGCGCGGCCTGCCAGTAGTCACTGCGGTCAATCAGCACCAGCATGTGGCCGGCGCCGACCACAGCCTGGGTGGCATCGAGTGATTCGTCACCCTTGGACAGCCGAAACCACAGCGCATCCATCGGCGCGCCAAACGCCCTGACCGGCAACCCGGAGGCGGCGCGTAACCGTGAATCACGACCGTCGGCGCCGATGACCAGCGCCGCCCGGATCTCGGTGACACCGTCCCCGGTGGTCGCATGCACGCCGCGAATCTGATCGCCTTCCCGGATCAATCCGGTCACCTCGTGCCCCATGCGCAGATCAAAATCTGGCAACCCGGCACCGGCATCCGCGAACAGATCAAGAAAATGCCACTGCGGGACGAAGGCGAGGTAGTCGAACGGTTCCAGCCCCCGAAAATCGATAACTGGCTGTAAACGTGAACCGATCTTCGCCGAAAGCATCTGCTCGCGCTGCTGCGGCAAGGCCTCGAATGCCGACCACAGGCCGCAGTCCTGAATGATTTGCAGGGTCGAGGGATGCACCGTGTCGCCGCGGAAATCCCGCAGGAAGTCCGCATGCTTTTCCAACACCGTCACCTCGATACCGGCGCGGGCGAGCAGATAACCCAGCACCATGCCAGCCGGGCCGCCGCCCGCGATGCAGACCGTTGTCTCGATGGCTTGCTGCTGCTCCATATCCAACCCGGCGAGCGTTCCATATCCATGAGATATGTTGGCTGTTGCAAGCTGCGTTTGGTTCCCGACGCTCCGATCCGCTGAGGGCCGGATGCGAAAACTCAGCGCGCGATCAGCAGCAGGGCATCGGACACGGGACGCTCGGCGCCGTCGGAGGGACTGTTCACAACCTGCCCGTTGACCACGAGCGTGGACGAGCCGCCGCCGTCGAGGGCCATTGCATCGACCGCACCCAGGTGACGCATGACCCGCACGGCGTCCCGTAGCGGCAAACCCACGCTCCAGTCCGGCTGGCGGCCATCGCAAACAACCAGCAGCAACCGACCCGACGCCGTACGCCCGATCATCGTGCGCGGGTTCGGGCCGTCCACCCAGGTGAGTCCGAAAATCGGATCCCCCGGATGCCGGAATCCGCCTTCGTTATCGGTGAGCAATGCCTCGCCGTCACGAACCAGGCCGGGACCGCCGTTGAGGATGGACAGTTCGGGCACGAGCGTGACCGGCTCGCCGTCCATATACACCTCGGCGCGCATGAGGACAGGCCCCACGGCCGACGCGGCCCGCTGCAGTTCGACCACGCGAT
>Ga0208834_100157_pt1 | contig 27428 bp, 22 predicted proteins | sample DeeseametaMP1787_FD_184182 | JGI IMG/M metagenome (GOLD analysis project Ga0208834, IMG submission 184182) | Marine microbial communities from the Deep Pacific Ocean - MP1787 (SPAdes) | ecosystem: Environmental > Aquatic > Marine > Oceanic | place: North Pacific Ocean | collected 2011-05-03 | reverse complement strand
GGTCGCGACCGGCTCCTCGTCCTGCCCGGCGCGGGGAGCGAGCAGGTGCTGGTCACCGACCTCACGGGTGCGTCGACCGGCACCATCGCGCTGCCCGACGCCGTCTCCGCGATCGCCGACGAGGAGCGCGGGTGGTACTGGGTCGCCCTCGGGGAGTCCCACGCGATCGCCTCGGTGGACGCCGAGACGCTGGAGGTCCTCGACGTCTTCGACGTCGTCGTGGATCCGGAGAAGTGGGGCACCTCCTGCCCCGACGACCTGGGGCTGGTCGAGGGCAGGATCGCCTTCACCAGCTACTGCGAGATCCACGGCAGCGCCGAGTACGTCCGCGTGCTCGACCCCGGGACCGGGGAGGTCACCGGCGGCGGCCGGGTGCGTGGCCGCGGGCTGGTCGGCCCGCCCGCCTCGGCGCCCGCAGGGTCCGAGCTCGCGCGGTCGGTGTGGACCTACGGCTGGAGCAACTGGGTCCGGGTGGAGATCGACTCCGAGACCGGTGAGCCGACGACCCTGGTCGGATCCGACGCCAACATGTCCCAGATGGCGATCTCCCCCGACGGGACCGTGCTGGCCGGCAACCGCGGGGTACGCCTGGACCCGCTGACCATGGAGAGGCTCGAGCCCTACCAGCTGCCGCTCTCCCACCCCGACGACGACTTCGAGGGCCTCGACGTCGCCTTCGGCCCGGACGGCCGCACCGTCTTCACGGCCTGGTCGATCTTCCCGGTCGAGACCGTCCAGACGGTGCCCGCCGGCTCGCTGGTCGCCGGACGGTCCTACGACCTGTTCGACGAGCCGATCAACCGGTGGCGCAACGCGGACGCCCTCGCCGTCGGGGAGACCGACGGCTACGTGGTCAGCCGCGGCCGCGGTGGCCCCCGCCTCGACGTGCTCAGCCCGGGCGAGGACGCCACCCTCACGCTGGGTCGGCCGGAGAAGTCCTACCCCTACGGCGCCACCGCCACCATCCCGGTGACGCTGGACGCCCGCTCGGAGCACCGGACCCTCGACACCTGGGTCGCCAGCTACGGCGGCGGCTACCGAACCGGCGCCGAGGTGGAGGTGGCCGAGGACGGCACCGGCACGGTCTCGGTGCGCCTGAAGAGCCGGTCGTCGCTGCTGGTCGGCTACGACGCGGTCGACACCTCCGAGTCCGACCGCGACACGGTGAACCTGTGGGTGCGCCCGCGGCTGACCCTGGAGTTCCCGAAGGCCAAGGGCACCAGGCGACCGACGTACGCCGCCGGGTCCAACGCCCGGATCGCCGTCGAGGTCAAGGGGCGGCCGGCGTGCGTGCGCCTCCACGTCGACCAGCGGATCGCCGGGCGGTGGAAGCGGATCCACCGGTCCGACTGCGAGCCGCCGCGTCGCAAGCACGTGTCGACCACGCTGCGGTGGAAGCCGTCGCTGGCGGGCGCGAAGCTGCGGGTGCGCGCCACGTCGGCGAAGGACCGCTTCTGGGCGGCCGAGCGCACGAAGAAGCAGCAGGTCCGCTTCCGCTGACCTGCTGCCGGGCCCCCCTGGCTCGTCGGTGCTGCTGCCCTGCGCCTCAGGCGCTGGGGGCGGGCACCTCCACCCGGAGGTTCATCAGGTCCAGGGCGGTGTGCAGGTCGTCCGGGGAGTCGAACGCGTCGGTGACCTCGTCCAGCAGGACGCTGCACCACGTGGGCTCCTCGGAGAAGACACTGCTCCCGAAGTAGGCGCTGATGGCCCGGGTGGCGGTGTCGTTGTCGAGACTCATGCCCCGCAATATGCCAGGTCAGAACCCCTGACGGGGTCACCCGCCCGTTTTCGGGATCGAACGGGTGAGGGGCGCCGGGCGGGCTCCCGACGGGCCCCCTCCCCGGGCGGGTGGTGTCCGCACGGACGACGCCGGGCAGCCTCGAGGTCGTGAGCGACTCCACCGGCTCGACCCTGCCCCCGCACGTCCTGGTCCTCTTCGGCGCGACCGGCGACCTGGCCTCCCGCAAGCTGTTCCCCGGGCTCTACCACCTCGCGGCCGCCGGTCGGCTGCCCGAGGAGTACGCCGTCATCGGCACCGGGCGGCACTCGCCCGGCACCGACGAGGAGTTCCGCGAGCGGATCCGCTCGGCCCTCGACGACAGCATCGACGACCTCGACGGCGACCTCGCCGACGACCTGCTCTCGCGGCTGCGCTTCCAGACCTCCGACGCCGAGGACGGCTCCGACCTGGCCGAGGCCGTCCGCGAGGCCGAGGAGTCGATGTCGGCCGACACCTCCGAGGTCCGGCGGCTGCTCTACCTCTCCATCCCCCCGGGCGCGATGGAGCCGATGATCGCGATGCTCGGCAAGGAGCGGCTCACGGACCGGGCCCGTCTGGTCGTGGAGAAGCCGTTCGGCCTGGACCTTGAGTCCTCGCGCGACCTGGACGCCGCCCTCAAGGACGTCGTCGAGGAGGACCAGGTGTTCCGCATCGACCACTTCCTGGGCAAGGAGGCGGTGCAGAACATCCTCGCGCTGCGCTTCGCCAACGGCCTCTTCGAGCCGGCGTGGGACGCGCGCTCGGTGGAGTCGGTCCAGATCGACGTACCCGAGGAGCTCGGGCTGGAGGGACGCGGCTCGTTCTACGAGTCCACCGGCGCGCTGCGCGACATGATCTCCACCCACCTCACCCAGATCCTCGGCTTCGTGGCGCTGGAGGACCCCGGCTCCTTCGAGGCCGGTGCGCTGCGCGACGCCAAGGCCGCGGTCTTCGAGGCGATGCGTCCGCTGGACCCCGAGCGCAGCGTCTTCGGCCAGTTCGAGGGCTACCGCGAGGAGGACGACGTCGACCCGGACTCCGACGTCGAGACGTTCGTGGCGCTCGAGGCCTGGGTCGACAACGACCGCTGGCGGGGCGTCCCGTTCCTGCTGCGCACCGGCAAGGCGATGGCCGCCACCCGCCGCACGGTGACGATCCGTTTCCGCACACCGCAGTCGGGGATCTTCGAGCGCTCGGTCGCCTGCAACGAGCTGGTGCTGGAGTTGACCGACTCCCCCGTGGTGACGCTGCACCTGCAGGGCAAGCTGCCCGGCCCGGACATGGAGCTGACCGGGGCCACCATGTGCCTCGACCTCGGCGACGTGCCCGACGCCGACCCGCTGGAGGCCTACGAGCGGCTGATCCTCGACGTGCTGCGCGGGGACCGGTCGCTGTTCACCCGCGCCGACGAGGTGGACAGGATCTGGCAGGTGTGCCAGCCGCTGCTGGACTCCCCGCCCGCGGTGCAGTCCTACCCCCGGGGCTCCTGGGGCCCTGACGCCGCGTTGGACCTGCCGCCGGGTGGGTGGAGGCTGTGCCGGGAGTGAAGGGTGTGACGCAGGGTGGTGGGGTCGGCAAGGTTCATCACCAGCCACCTACCGCGCCGACTCCCGCAGCGTCGACCCCCGAGCACCCCGGACGGTGAGGGTCGCGGAGACCAGGGCGACGGCGCCGAAGAGCAGCGCGGTGACCAGCGCCAGGAGCGCCAGCCGCCACGGGTCGATGGCGGCGACGAGGGCCGGGGTGGACAGGGTCTCGGCGTAGCCGAGCGTGACGGTGCGCAGCACGACGTACTGCGCCAGCGACCCGGCCGCGAGCCCGGCCACGGCCGTGCCACCGAGCACCAGCACCAGCTCGCGCAGCACCGCCCCCATCACCTGGCGCCGCGGCACGCCCACCACGCGCAGCGCCGCGGCGTCGCGCCGGCGGGCGGGCAGCTGGACGGCGGTGGAGACCGCCAGGGAGGCGACGGCCATCAGCAGGACGAGGGCGGCGACGACGGCGTAGAGCCGCAGCGCCAGGGCGTACGCCGTGTTGTCCAGGCCCGCCTTCACCTCGGCGTACGTCGTCTCCTCGGTGAGTCCGGCGTCGCGCAGCGCCCCCACGACCGGGGCGGGCGTGTCGGCGCGGGCCATGACGTAGACCTCGGTGTTCTGGTCGTAGACCTTCCGGCCGGTGGCGAAGGTGTCGTAGTCGATGAGCAGCCCGCGCGGGCCGAGCAGCGGCACGCTGCCCGCCTCGAGGACCGGGTCGACGTCGAAGCTGAGCGGCGTGCCGGCGTTGTAGCTGTCGGCCGAGGACTCCGTGCGGGCGTCGACCCCCGCGACGACCGGTAGCCGCGCGGGCGGGTCCCCCGCACCGATCTGGACGATGACCGGGCTCCGGCTCGAGACCGACACGGCCAGCCCGGCCCCGTCGAGCCGGAGCGAGTCGACGGCGTCGTTGCCGGTCGCGCCCGGGACCAGTGCCCAGGCGCCGCCGGTGAGCGCGTCGGCGACGGGCTGCCGGTCGACGGTGACCGACTCGATCGTGAGCGAGCCGTCCATGGCGGTCGGCAGCGCGGCGGCCGACCCGAGCGTGATCTGCTCGAGGCGGCACCCGTCGCGACAGAACGGCGTGCGCTCCGAGACGACCGACCGACCCTCACCGACCGGGCCGAGGAAGACGGTGCGCGGCCGGTCCGTCGGCGGCACCAGCCGCAGCCGGACGACCAACGGCTCCTCGGTGGTGAGCCGGTTGTCGAGGTCGAGGCCCACCCGCGTGCCCGTCACCACGGGGACGGGCCCGGTGGCCAGCAGGCCGGCGACCTCGGACGCCGAGGTGCCGGGCGTCCACTGCTCGTTCCAGAGGCCCACACGGGCCAGGCGGGTGGTGTCGAGGACGGAGAAGACGGGGCCCGGCTGCGGGGTGGCGATGGTGCTGCCCGCCATCAGCCACTCACCGTCGGGGTCGATCCCGCGGGTCAGGCCCACGGTGTCGTCGAGACTCTGCTCGGACGTCCACAGCACCGCGGCCGGGGCACGGGTGGCCGCCACGGAGGCGCGCCAGGCCGAGGAGGAGTCGTAGACCCCCGCCCCGAACACGCAGATCGCGATCGCCGCGGTCACCGGCAGGATCACCAGCGTCCCCTCCTGGCGCCGCGACAGCGCGCGCACCGCCACGAACGAGCCGAGCGAGCGGGTGTGCGGCACCGCGCGGGTCCACCACGTCGCCAGCGACGAGGTCAGCCGGGTCGCGCCGAGACCGGCGACGACGGCCAGCAGGACCGGGAGGACCAGGTCGGTGACGTCGGGACGGCCGCGCTCGGTGGAGCTGAGCTTGCTCAGCAGCACCGCGAGGGCCGCGGCGACCAGGGCCAGCTGGGCGACGACCGCGGCGCGGCGCGCCCGCCTGGGACGTCGTACGCCGCTGAGCTGGTCCTCCAGGGGGATCCGCACCACGAGCCCGACCGCGGCCACGGCGACCGTGGCGGCGCCGAGCCCGACCAGCCCGCCGGCCGCCAGCGACGTCCACGGCACCCGCAGCGGCAGGCCCGGCACCAACCATGCCTCGATCAGCAGCAGCACCGTGCCGACGCCGACCAGGCCCCCGACCGGGACCGCGAGCGCGAGCAGAGTCAGCGGCTCGGACATCCCCAGCGACCACATCCGGCGGCGCGGCAGGCCGCGCAGCGAGGCGAGCGCGAGCTCGGGCATCCGCAGGTCCGCGGCGGCGGTGAGCAGGCGCAGCAGCAACGCCAGCGCCACCAGCACGAGGCTGATGACGGCCGGCGAGACCGAGGCCCGGGCGGTGGCCTGCTGGTCGCGGACCTCGTCCACGACCCCGTCGATGTCGTTGATGGAGCGCTCGACGAGCTGTCCGCCGGGCAGGGCGGTGCTGAGGTCCTCCTGGGCCCGGGCGACCTCGGCGACCCGCTCGAGGTCGGCGACCTCGAGGTCCGCGGGCACCGCGAGCCGTCGGTCGACCAGCACCTCGTAGCCCACCGTGGCCGCGGCCCGCTCGACCGCCTCGGCGGTCGCCAGCATCGGGGCCGGCTGGTAGGGCATGTTGGCCGGCGGCGGCGTGGGCGGACGGGTGCTCAGCCGGCCGGACTCGAACCAGTAGTCGGCCTCCTCCGGCCCGGGGGCGGAGTAGGTGCCGACCACCTCGACGGTGCCGATCCCGGCCACCGGCGAGGTGTCCCCGATCGACAGGCCGGTGATCGTGGAGTCCAGGGCGAGCAGCAGGACCTCGTCGGCCGCCTCCGGGCAGCGGCCCTCCACCACGAGGTGGTCGCAGTAGCCGGGTGCCCAGCCGAGTCGCGCCAGGCCGCCGAGTCCCTCGGTCTGCTGGGTCCGCACGAAGACCTGGGGCTCGACGTAGAGCGCCGCGCCGTCGCCGCCCTCCTCGGTCGCCTCGCGGGCGGCCGCGCGCGCGTCGTCCAGCACGCCATCGAGGTCGGAGGCGGCCCCGCCGTCGGGCGTCCAGACCCAGGACAGCCCGGTGAGGTTGTTCGGGGCCTCGGCGAGGCGCGAGACCAGGAACGACCCGGTCACCGCGCTCTGGAAGGCGGGTCCGAGCACCGCCGAGCCGACCGCGAGCGCGGTGAGGACGACCGACCCGATCGAGAGCAGCAGCCGCGAGCGCAGGCCGCGCAGCACCGTGGACAGCAGCGCCGGCCCCCTCATCGGGCCTCCTCGCGCAGCACCGCCGGGGCGGACTCCCGGCCACCGACCTCGCGGCCGCGCCACAGCACGACGACCACCACCAGCGAGGCGAGCAGCGCGGGGAGCACCAGCGGCAGCGGCGCGACGGCGGTGCGCAGGGCGACCGCGTGCTCGGGGACCAGCACCAGGCTGAGTCGGCCGAGCAGCAGCGCCACCGCCAGGTAGACACCGGTCACGACGGCCGCCCCGGTCGCCACCAGCAGCAGCACGGCCTCGACGACGGTGCTGCGCCGCAGCGTCGCCCGGTCCACGCCGACGGCCCGCAGGGCCGCCACGTCGCGCACCCAGGCCTCGCGCTGCCGGGCGACCGCGGTGACGAGCACCAGCAGCGCGACCAGGAGGCAGCAGATCGCGGTCATCAGGTAGGCCTGCGCCTGCGCGGCCCCGGTCGCGTCGCGCACCTGCTCCGTCACGCGCGCCAACGGCCGGGCCTCCGCGCCGGTCTCCTCCGCCAGCTCCGCCAGCAGCGCCGCGGGAGCGTCGTCGCGGGCCAGCACCATCACCTCCGCCGCCGGGATCGTGGGTGGGGCCCCGGCCGCGGCCCGCGGCAGGTCGGCGTAGACGCCGTCGGCCTCGACCAGCGGCAGTGCCGGGAAGCGCGCCAGCACGCGGGCCGCCAGGTCCTCGCCGCCGGGGGACTCCAGCACCGGGTCGCCGTCCCAGCTGGCGGTGCGGGTGACCAGGACCGGGATGGCGCCCTCGCCCCGGGAGGGTACGGCGGTGAGCGGCTCGTCCGACGCGGGCGCGAGCAGTCCCTCGGCGACCTCGACCGGTCCGCCCGGCCCGGCGGCGCTGGGTGCATCGGCGGGCGACCAGGGCCGGTCGAGCACCGAGGTCGACCCGAGCCGCAGGTCGGTCACCAGGAACGGCAGCGCGCGGTCGTCGTCGGCGCGCGCGAGGGTGATCGAGACGACCGTGCAGCCCTCGACGCAGTCCACCGGGGTCGAGACCGTCCGGGACGCGCCGTCGAGCCCGAGCTCGCTGTCAACCCGCACGCGCAGCTCCTGCCCCGAGGTGCGGCGCAGCGCCACCTCGACCCGCGGCCGCAGCCGGCCCTCCTCCCGGGGGCTCACCCCCGCGACCTCGACCAGCACCCGGGACGCCGGCGTCGGCACACCGGCCGCGGAGGCCGGGTCCACCAGCCGGTCGGCGAACCCCGCGATCCGTGCCGCGCTCGTGTCCGCGTAGAAGTCGCCCACCACCCGGTCGAAGCGGTCCACGTCGACGAAGGCGCGCCGAGCGGGCACCGAGCCCTCACCCGGCACCAGCACCGCGCCCATCAGCCACGCGCCCTCGGGATCGAGCCGCTCGGTCAGCGCCAGCACCGAGGCCGCGTCGCCGCCGGTGCCCCGCTCGAGGTCGAAGCGCAGCGGGGCACCGGCCTGCAGCCGAGCCGTCTCGTCGGCCCAGGCCGCCACCTGCACCGCGCCCGTGACCGCCAGCCCGGCCACCACGCCCGCCGCGACCAGCACCCGCAGGGGCGCTGCGGCATCGGCCGAGCGGGCCAGTCGCCGCGTGGCGAGGTAGGCCGGCAGACCACGCCGGCCGGTCCGGCGTACCCCGACGCGGGCGAGGGTGCCCATCAGCCACAGCGCGACGTGCCCGGCGGCGAGCCCGATGAGGGCCGGGCCGGCGAGGACGAGGAGGTCGGACTGGGTGCCGTCGACGACCCGGGCGCGGTAGACCGCGACCACCGCACCGACCACCACCAGCACCTGGGCGAAGACCGCGGCCGTGCCCGAGCGCCGGGGTCGGGCGGCCCCGCGGACCTGGGCGACCAGCGGCTCGCGCAGCGCGGCGGCCATGCCGAGGAGCACCGCGACCAGCGCGACGACCAGCACCACCGCGACGGCGGCGGCGACGTCGGCACCCGGGGTCCCCATCGGGTCGCCGACCCAGGCCCGGGCGGCCAGGTCGGCGACGACGAGGCCGGCGCCGGTGCCGGCTGCGGCGCCGAGCAGGAGCACGAGCAGCGGCTCGACGAGCAGCAGCGTGAACAGCTCGCCGCCCTCCAGGCCGCGGAGGCGGGCCAGGGCGATCTCGGTACGCCGGGCGGCGGCCAGCTCGCGTCCCGTGGCCGGCACCGCGACGGCTCCGACGAGCAGCAGCGGCACGGCCAGCAGGCGCGAGGTCCCCGCGGCGGCCGCGAACCCGACCACGGCCACGACGCCCCCGACGACCACGACGGTCAGCAGGAACAGGGGCAGCAGCGTGCCCCGGCGCGCCCACGCCCCCTGCAGGGTGCGGGACCGCAGCCGCGGCCGCGTGCCGCTCACGGGCTCCCCGGGGGTCGGCGGAACAGCTCGTACGGGTCGTCGTGCTCGGGCTGGTCGAGGCCATCGGTCAGGTGGTCTCGACCCCCGCTCGTCGCTGGCGCTCCTCCCTGCTCGACCACCGGGCCCGGATCGGAGGGTGTGTCGTGAGAGGGGGTCACGGGAGACCCTCCGGTCGAGCCGTTCCGCGGGTCGGCGCCCTCTTGCTGGTCGAGGTGCGAGCGCAGCGAGCCACGAGACCCCTCCACGGGCAGGTGCACCGGCTCGGTGTGGTCGACCACACGGCCCTCGTCGAGGGCGTGGTGGTCGTCGCAGGCGTCGACGACGGCGGGGTCGTGGGTGGCGACCACGACGACGGCGCCACGGTCGGCCTCGCGGCGCAGCTCGGCCAGCACCAGCCCGCGGTTGCCCTCGTCGAGCTCGGAGGTCGGCTCGTCGGCGAGCAGCACGCCGGCCTCGACGCAGAGGCCACGGGCCAATGCCACACGTTGCATCTGACCTCCGGAGAGCTCCTCGACCTGACGATCGGCGAGGTCGGCGATGTGGAAGCGGGCCAGTGCCTGCGCGGCCCGCTCGTCGGCCTCGTCGGGGTCGACGCCACGGGCGCGCAGCGCGACCGAGACGTTCTCCCGGGCGGACAGGATCGGCACCAGGCCGTAGACCTGCAGGACGAACGAGACCTCCGGGCGCGGGTCGCCGGTGCCGCGCCACATCGGCGCTCCGGCGTACGTCGCCTCGCCGGCCGTCGGGCGCAGCAGTCCGCCGGCGATGGAGAGCAGCGTGGTCTTGCCGGAGCCGGACGGGCCGGACAGCGCGGTCATCCGGCCGGCCGCGAAGGTCAGGTCGAGGTCGTGCAGCAGCGTGCGGGTCAGCTCGTAGCGCACCCCGCTGAGTCTCAGGTCGCTCACGCGGTGGGGGCCTCTCCGTCGACGGCCCCTGCGACCGCTTCTGCCGAGCGGGAGACCAGGAGCCGGTCGGCGTCCTCGGGCTCGATGCGCACCAGCGTGCCCTGCGGCCACTGCTCGGCCAGGTGGGTGGGCAGGTGGACGACGCCCTCGGCGCCGATGACGACGTACTCCGCGCCGTCGCGTCCCTCGAGGCCGACCCGGCCGCCCTTCATCGTGATGGTGCGGGGGAAGGTCGCGGCGACCTCCGGCTGGTGGGTCACGACGACGATGGTGGTGCCGAGCTCGTCGCCGAGCTCGTGGATCAGGCCGATGACGGCGTCGCGGTCCTCGTGGGAGAGCTGGCTGGTCGGCTCGTCGGCGAGCAGCAGCTGCGGGCCGGTCGAGACGGCGCACGCGAGCGCGAGCCGCTGGCGCTGGCCGCCGGACATCGTGGAGACGACCTGGTCGGCGACCCCGGAGAGGCCGACCCGGGCGAGCAGGTCGCGGTCCGGCACGGCCTGCTTGCGCTCGGCGCCGGAGAGGGCGAGCCGGGCGAAGGCGATGTTCTGCCGGGCGGTGGCGTAGGGCAGCAGGTTGCGCGTGGCGCCCTGCAGCATGGTGCTGACGCGGCGCGAGCGCAGCCGGGCGAGCTCGGGCTCCGGGAGCCGTGAGATCTCGGCGTCGCCGAGGAGGATCCGGCCCGCGCTGGGGCGCTGGATGCCGCCGAGCAGCGTCAGCAGCGTGGACTTGCCGGAGCCCGACGGCCCGAGGAACGCCACCCGCTCGCCGGGCCGGATCGACAGGTCGACCCCCTGCAGCGCGACGACGTCGTGGCCCTCGAAGGTGCGGTAGAGGTGCACGACCCCCAGGCAGCGCACGCCCAGGCCGCCCTGCCTGTCCAGCTCCCCGAAGTCGACGTCGGCATCGACGACCGTCACCTGATGACCTCCTGTCCGTGGGCCAGCAGACAGTAAAGGGTGCGGCCGGGGCAACGGTCGGCGCCGGTTCGTTGTGGGCTCGTGACCCTCGGCGCAGGGGGTGGTGACCGGCAGGCGTAGGTTCTGGCGCGTGGCGAGGGCGGGCAGGTCGACGGCCGGGATGCCGGCCGGGCGGTGGCGGGGGCTGACCGCGGACACCCGGCCCCTGAAGGAGCCGCACTTCCGGCGCCTGTGGACCGCCAACATCGTGACGGTCATCGGCGCGCAGCTCACGGTCGTCGCGGTGCCGGCGCAGATCTACGCGATGACCGGCTCCTCGGCGTACGTCGGGCTCACCGGCGTCTTCGGACTGGTGCCCCTCGTCGTCTTCGGCCTGTACGGCGGTGCGCTGGCCGACGTCTTCGACCGCCGCACGATCCTGCTGGTCACCACGATCGGGCTCATCGTCACCAGCGGCCTCTTCGCCGTGCAGGCCTTCGCGGGCGTGGGCGACGTGTGGCTGCTCCTGGGGCTGTTCGCGCTCCAGCAGGCGTTCTTCGCGGTCAACCAGCCGACCCGCAGCGCGCTGCTCCCCCGGCTGGTGCCACCCGAGCAGCTGCCCGCCGCGAACTCCCTCAACATGACCGTGATGCAGGCCGGTGCGATCGCCGGTCCGCTGGTCGCCGGCATCCTCATCCCGTTCACCGGGTTCGGCTGGCTCTACGCGCTCGACACCGTCTCGCTGCTCACGACGCTGTGGGCGGTGGTGCGGCTGCCGTCGCTGCGCATCGAGGGCGTGGCGGCCGCGGTGCCGGGCGTCCGGGCGGTCGTGGACGGCTTCGCCTACCTGCGGCACCAGCCGGTGCTGCTGATGTCGTTCGTCGTCGACATCATCGCGATGGTCTTCGGGATGCCGCGCGCGCTGTTCCCCGAGATCGCGCACCTGGACTTCGGCGGCCCCGAGGAGGGCGGCCTGACCTTCGCGCTGCTCTTCGCCGGCATCCCGGCCGGTGCGGTGGTCGGCGGCGTGCTGAGCGGTTGGGTGTCGCGCATCGTGCGCCAGGGCCTGGCGGTCGTCGTGTGCATCGTGGTGTGGGGCGTGGCGATGACCGGCTTCGGCGTGGCCGTGCTGCTGGCCGACGCCTTCGGTGCCGGGTGGCAGCGGGCGATGCTCGTCACCGCGCTGCTGATGCTCGTGGTGGGCGGCGCGGCCGACATGGCCTCGGCGGCGTTCCGCTCCTCGATGCTGCAGAGCGCCGCGGCCGACCAGGTGCGCGGTCGCCTCCAGGGCGTGTTCATCGTGGTCGTCGCGGGCGGCCCACGGGTCGCCGACGTGGCGCACGGTGCCACCGCCGCGGCCGTCGGCGCCGGCGCGGCGGCTGCCGGTGGCGGCGTGCTGGTGGTGGTCGGCGTCGTGGTCGCGGCCCTCGTGGTGCCGTCGTTCGTCCGCTACCGGGTCACGGCCGCGACCCGCTGACGCGGGGTGGGCGGTGAGTCCCCAACGCTCTCCCCAGCCGGCACGGTTGACCACCCACCGCCCTCGGGGCAGGCCGTGACCGGCGGTGGACGATCAACCGGCGGCCCACCCGGATCGGTTCACTACTCACCGCCCCGGCCGGTGCCGCGTCGAGCGGTGAGTCATCAACGCCTTCCCCAGCCAGGACGGTTGACCCCGCACCGCCCCGCAGGGCCGGCCGCGAGCGGCGGTGAGCCGTCAACCGATCGACCGACCGGACAGGTTGACCACTCACCGCCCCCCGGCCAGTGCGACGGCCACGGCGGCGCCGTACGCCGCATTCGCCCGCACCAGCGCGATGTTGGTGGCCAGCGACGACCCGCCGGTCAGCTCGACGATGCGTCCGAGCAGGTAGGGCGTGGTCGCCTTGCCGGTGATGCCGAGGGCTTCCATGTCGGTCAGGGCGCGGTCGATCACGACTCCGATCTCCGCGGCGGGGATCTCGTCCTCGACGGGCACGGGGTGGGCGAGCGCGACACCGCACTCCAGCCCCAGGTCCCACGTCGCGCGCGCCACCGCGGCGGCCTCGGCCGCACCGTCCACGCGCATCGGCGCGGCGAACCCGCTGGCCCGCGAGTAGAACGACGGGAACTCGTCGCTCCCCTCCACCAGCACCGGCACCCCCAGCGTCTCGAGCACCTCGAGGGTCAGGCCGATGTCGAGGATCGACTTCACCCCCGCGCTGATCACCGCGACCGGGGTGCGGGAGAGCTCGGTGAGGTCGGCCGAGAGGTCCATCGAGGTCTCGGCGCCCCGGTGCACGCCGCCGAGGCCGCCGGTCACGAACACCTCGATGCCGGCCATCGACGCGAGCCGCATCGTGGCGGCGACGGTGGTGGCGCCGTGCAGGCCGCGCGCCGCGACGTACGGCAGGTCCCGCACGCTGGCCTTCACCACGTCGGGGTGGCTGGCCAGCAGCTCGAGGTCCTCGGCCGACAGCCCGACCCGCGGCCGCCCGTCGAGGACCGCGACGGTCGCGGGCACGGCGCCGCCGGCCCGCACGATCGCCTCGACCTCCAGCGCCATCGCGACGTTGTCGGGGTAGGGCATGCCGTGGCTGATGATCGTCGACTCCAGCGCGACGACCGGGCGGCCCTCGCGCAGGGCGGTGGCGACCTCGTCGGTCACGGTCAGCATGGGGTGCACGCTCATCGGGCCAGCATCTCCCCCAGGTCGGGACGGACGGTCAGCGGGGAGGCGACGGTGAGCGCCGCCGCTTCGTGGGCGTACGCCGCCGCCTCGGTCTGGCCGCGGCCCGAGAGCACCGCGTGGCACCACGCCGCGAGCATCGCGTCACCGGCGCCGGTGACGTCGACGACCTCGGTCACCGGGGCCGCCAGCTCGACCGCGCCGGCGCCGGACGCCGCGTGCAGCACCGAGCCGGACGCCCCGCGCCGCTCCCACACCAGCGCGACCCCGCGCCCGAGCAGCGCCGCGGCCCCGCCGAGGGCCTCGAGCTCGCCGTGGCTGGGTGTGACCGCCAGCAGGTCCCGCACCTCCTCGGCCAGTCGGGCCGCCTTGGGGACGCTCACCGGGTCGACGACGACCGGCACGCCGTGCTCGGCCGCGAGGGCGCGGGCAGCGGCGAAGGTCGCGACCGGCAGGTTGCCGTCGAGCACGACCATCCCGGCACCGGCCACGACGTCGGCGGCGCCGAGGACGTCCTCGGGCGACGACGCGTCGGCGGCCGTCATGTCGGCGACGCCCGCGACCAGCTCGCCGCGGTGGTCGAGCAGGGCGGTGTAGGAGCCGGTCGGTCCGGGGTGGGTGCGGACGTGGGACACGTCGACCCCGGCCGCGGCGGTCGCGTCCAGCACCAGCCGGCCCAGGTCGTCGTCGCCGACCACGCCGACGAGGGCGACGGGGCGGCCCAGGTGCGCGAGGTTCTCGGCGACGTTGCGCCCCACCCCGCCCGGGGTGAGCGTGGCGGTGCCGGGGTTGGAGGTGCCGGGGACCAGCGGCGCGGTCGTGCGGGCCTTGAGGTCGGCGTTGATGCCGCCCACGACCACCACGTGGCTCCCCCTCACGGGCGGCCCACGAACGGCACCGCCGCGGGCCGCCGGACGTAGGGACCGGGCGCCCAGCGGACCCCGGCGGGGTCGACCTCGAAGTCCGGGTACGCCGCCAGCAGCTCCTCCAGCGCGACCCGCCCCTGGAGCCGGGCCGCGGCCGCGCCGAGGCAGTGGTGGCTGCCCTGGGAGAAGGTGAGGATCTGCGAGGGGCGCCGCCCGACGTCCAGCGAGTCGGCGTCGGGGCCGTAGCGCTCGGGGTCGCGGTTGCCGGCGGCGTACAGCAGGAGGACTTTGCGGCCGGCCGGGACCTCCACCCCGTGCAGCTCGACGTCGCGGGTGCTGGTGCGGGCGAGGCCCTGGACCGGGGAGGTCAGGCGGAGCAGCTCCTCGAGCGCCACCTCCACCGGCACCTCCCCGGAGGTCAGCCGCGTCCGCTGGGCCGGGTCGGCGGCCAGCAGCTGCACCGCGCCGCCGAGCAGCCCGGTGGTGGTGTCGTTGCCGCCGGTGACCATGGTGAAGACGTAGCCGAGCACCGCGACCAGGCCGTCCTGGTCGTCGGCCCGGCCGGCGGCGACGAGGTGGGCGACCGTGTCGGGGCCGGGGTCGTCGAGCGGCGCGCGGCGCCGCCGCTCCACCAGCGCCGCGAAGTAGGCCAGCATCTCCCCGGCGGCGTCGGCCGCGGTGAGGGCGTCGCCGGAGCCGCCGGCCGCGACGATCGCCTCGGTCCAGCCGTCGAAGGCGACCCGGTCCTCCTCGGGCACCCCGAGGTAGTGCGCCACCACCATGCTCGGCAGCGGCTTGAACAACGTCTCCACCACGTCCCCGCCGTCGGCCAGCGCGGGCAGCCGCTCCCGCACGAACGCGCGGACGTCCGGCTCGAGGTCGGCGACCTGGCGCGGGGTGAACCCGCGCGCGACCAGCTTGCGGAACGCCGTGTGCGCCGGCGGGTCCTGCATCACCAGCGGCGGCTCGGCCAGGCCGATGGCCTCGATCTCGCCGTACGCCGTCGTCAGGCCCTGCGCGGAGGAGAACGTCTGCGTGTCCACGGCGGCGGCCAGGATGTCGGCGTGCCGGGACAGTACGTAGTAGTCCCGCTCCGGGTGCTCGGGCGGGACCACGTGGTGCACCGGGTCGTGGGTGCGCAGCGCGGCGTACTCGCCCCAGGGGTCGGCCCAGCTGTCGGCTCCGCGTGGTGTGAACGTCACCGTCCCGATGCTCATGCGGGTCACGCTGGCGCACCGCGCGTGCGCTGTCCAGGGTCCCGTCCGGGGACACGGCGACCGACGAGGACTCCGGGACGGGATCCGATGAGTTCGGATGTCGGTGGCGGTCAGTAGCGTCGCGACGGCATCCTCGGGCGATGCCCTGCCACCTCGATCCACCTCTCCGACGACGACCACCCCACGACGACTGAGGACGCGATGACCGACATGATCACGGCCACCGGCCTGGTGAAGCGCTACAAGGAGGTGGAGGCCCTCGCCGGCCTCGACCTCACCGTGCCCGAGGGCACGGTCCTGGCCCTGCTGGGCCCCAACGGCGCCGGCAAGACCACGGCCGTGCGCGTGCTGACGACGCTGCTCAAGCCCGACGCGGGCTCCGCGGTCGTCGCCGGCGTGGACATCCTGGCCGACCCCGACGGGGTGCGCTCGCGCATCGGCCTCTCGGGCCAGTACGCCGCGGTCGACGAGCACCTCACCGGGTTCGAGAACCTCGAGATGGTCGGTCGGCTCTACGGCATGGGCCGCACCCAGGCCCGCGCCCGGGCGCGCGAGCTGCTGGAGCGCTTCGCCCTCGCCGACGCCGGCGACCGACCCTCGAAGACCTACTCCGGCGGCATGCGCCGGCGTCTCGACCTGGCCGGTGCGCTGGTCGCGGCCCCGCCGGTGCTGGTGCTCGACGAGCCGACGACCGGCCTCGACCCGCGCAGCCGGGTGCAGATGTGGGACGTCATCCGCGAGCTGGTCGCCTCGGGTGCGACCCTGCTGCTCACCACGCAGTACCTCGAGGAGGCCGACCGCCTCGCCGACGACATCCTGGTCATCGACCACGGTCGTGCCATCGCCCGAGGCACCGCCGACGAGCTGAAGTCGCAGACCGGCGGCGAGCGGGTCGAGGTCGTCCTGGCCGACCCCGCCGACCGCGACCTGGTCCGGTCCCTGCTGGGCGAGGTCGCCAGCGGCGAGGTCGGCGTCGGGGAGAACGGCCGCGAGCTCACCGCCGCTGTCGACGGTGGCGTCGGGGCGCTGCGCCGCGTGCTCGAGGGCCTCGAGCGCAAGTCCGTCGCGGTGCTCGACATCGGCCTGCGCCGTCCGACCCTCGACGACGTCTTCCTCAGCCTGACCGGGCACGCGACCGAGACCGACGACCCCACGACCGACTCCACCGAGACCGCCGAGGTGACCCGATGAGCACGCCCGCCCCGACCCTCGAGCAGTCCCGCCCCACCGGCGTGGTCCGCGCCCTGACCGACGGCTGGGTCGTCGCCAAGCGCAACCTGATCAAGATCAAGCGGGTGCCCGAGGTGCTCGTCTTCGTGCTGATCAGCCCGATCATGTTCGTGCTGCTCTTCGCCTTCGTCTTCGGCGGCGCGATCGACACCGGCGGCGTGGGCTACCGCGAGTTCCTCATCGCCGGCATCTTCGCCCAGACCGTCGTCTTCGGGGCGACGTTCACCGGCGCCGGGCTGGCCGAGGACATGCAGAAGGGCATCATCGACCGGTTCCGGTCACTGCCGATGTCGCAGGCAGCCGTCCTGGTCGGCCGCACCACCTCCGACGTCGTCTACAACGTGCTGAGCCTGGCGATCATGGCGCTGACCGGGCTGCTGGTCGGGTGGCGCATCCGCGAGGGCTTCCTCGACGCGGTGCTCGGCTTCGCACTGCTGCTGCTCTTCGCCTACGCCGTGAGCTGGGTGATGGCCTGGGTCGGGCTGATGGTCCCGAGCGTCGAGGTCATCAACAACGCCTCGTTCATCGTCATCATGCCGCTGACCTTCGTCTCCAACGCCTTCGTGCCGCTGGAGTCCTTCGACGGCTTCCTGCGCACGTTGGTCGAGTGGAACCCGGTCTCCGCGCTCACCCAGGCCAGCCGCGAGCTGTTCGGCAACGTCGACCCGCGCGGCGCCGTGCCCGACGCCTGGTCGATGCAGCACCCGGTGCTCTACACGCTGCTGTGGGTGGCGATCATCCTGGTGGTCTTCGTGCCGCTCTCGGTGCGTCGCTACCGGCTCTCGGCCGGTACCACGTAGGTCCGAGCGGTCCCTGTCCGCCGGTGGGTCAGGTGGCCCAGAGGTCGGGGTGCTCCTCGACCCACCGGCGGGCGTCGCGGCGCCCGAGGTCCGCGGCGGCCCCGAAGAAGTCGCGGTCGAAGAGCAGGTAGGACAGCAGCTCGCCCTGCAGCGGGCTGTCCCCGCCCAGGAGCCGGTGCACGACCTGCAGGTCCGGGTCGGCCGCCGTCCCCAGCAGGGTGCGGTGGTTGCGGTCGAAGACCTCCATCGCCGCGGCCGCCAGCTCGTCCCCGCGGTCGGGGGCGACCGCGACGTGCGGCACCACCCGCAGGTCCCGTTCACCGTCCTCGCGGCGCATCCGCTGCACGGCCTCGGCGGTGCCGGGGTCCTGCAGCAGGCGGTTGGTCTGTCGCAGCCGCCGCAGGTCGTGGCGCATCGGGTCGTCCATGACGGCGCCGAGCAGCGTCGCCACGCCGTCGCCGAGGTCGACCGGCTCCCGGTCCGCGGAGCGGTCGACGGCCGGCGCGCGCAGGCTGCCGGTGCCGACGGCCACGACGTGGGTGGCGCCGAGCTCCAGGGCGGGGACCAGGGGGTGCCGGCGACGCGTGGCGCCGTCGACGTACCACCCGGCGGCCTCCTCGGGGCTGTGCACCTCGACCGAGGGGAAGAGCGCGGGGATGGCGGCCGAGGCCATCAGGTGCTCCACGTCCAGGGATGCCTCGACGTAGCGACGGTGCTGCCCCGGCGCCGGGCGCGGCAGGCCGGTGCCCCGGCCCTCGGTGAACATCGTGACCTCGCCGGTGCGCACCGTCGTGGCGGTCACCGCCACCGCGTCGAGGGTGCCGTCGGCGAGGTGCCGGTGCACGGCCTCCCAGTCCAGCGCCGATCCGAGGGTCTGGCGCAGCGGGTCGGTGCCGAAGAGCCCGCGCAGGCGGAACCGGCTCAGCCCGAGGGTCTCCGAGGCGTACCTCGCGACGACCTCAGGGACCTGGCGCCACAGCGGCGTGATGACCGCCGGCTTGGTGACCTGGTCGAGCAGGTCGCGCAGCGCCGCAGCCTGGGCCGGGGCGGGACGGTCGGCGACCCCGGCCAGCCCCCCGCAGATCAGCGCGCCCGCGCTCGTGCCGACCAGGACCGTGGGGCGGTGGCCGCGCTCGGCCAGCGCCGGCAGCAGCACCTCCAGCGCCCCGACCTGGTACGCCGAGCGCGCCCCACCCGCGTCGAGGACCAGCGCGACGGACTCCTCCTCCGAGCTCATGCCCCGAGCCTTCCCCGGCGCGCGACCGCGGTGCTCACCCGGCCGTGCCCGGGCGACCCGGGCGAGGGTCCCGGGGTGCTGGGACCTCGGTCCCTACCCCCCGGGCGGACACCGGGGCAGCGTGGTCGCATGAACCCCACCGACCACGAGACCGCACCCCGCACGAGCCCGGACCGCTCCTCGACCGACACGCCGGACGCCCTCGTGCGCCACCTGTCCGCCGAGGAGTGCTGGGAGCTGCTCGAGGACCACGAGCTGGGCCGGATCGGCTACCGCCTGGTCGACGAGGTCCACGTCGTGCCCGTCAACTACGCGGTGGTCGACCGCACCCTGCTGATCCGCACCGACGCCGGCAACAAGCTGCTGGCGGCCGCGCTGGAGTCCGACGTCGCGCTGGAGATCGACTCCGTCGAGTCGCTCGCCGACGGCCGCAGGGTCGCCTGGTCGGTGCTGGTGCGCGGGCACGCGCGGATGCTCGGCGAGGACGAGGCGCACCGGTACGACGACCTGCCACTGGTGCCGTGGGTGGCCACGCCCAAGTGGGAGGTCGTGGCGATCGTGCCGGAGGCCGTCACCGGACGGCGCTTCCAGCTCGTGCCCGCCTGAGCCGTCCCATCGCGGCCCCACCGCGGCCGGTCCGGGCCGAACGGGGCCGAACGGGGCCGAACGGGCGCAGGGGTCAGGCGTCGTGGATCGGCTCGGCGGGCAGCTTCTTCGGCTTGCGCATCCGCTTGCGACGGCTCGGGATCATTGAGCGCATCTCCTCGAGCTTGCCGAAGCACAGCAGCCGGTCACCGGCCTCGAGCACGTGGCGGGCGTTGGGGTTGGGGATGACCTGGGTGCCGCGGTGCAGGGTGAGGGCGGTGATGTCGCGCTCGCGGAGCCCGGAGTCGCCCAGGGTCTTGCCCACCATGTCCGAGGCCTCGAAGACCAGGATCTCCGCGACGCCGTAGCCGGTCGAGACGGTGAGCCGCTGGCGCACGTCGATCTCGGGGAAGGCGACCTGGTTGTCGATGTAGTCGATGATCGCGCCGGCGACGTCGAGGTCGGTGGCCCGCTCGATGCCCTCCAGGCCCGGCGAGGAGTTGACCTCCATCACCAGCGGCCCGTCGTTGCCCTCGAGCATGTCGACGCCGGCGACCCGCAGGCCCATGATCTGCGCCGAGCGCACCGCCGCGCGCTCGAAGGCCGGGTCCAGCTGGACCGGCTCGACCGACCCACCGCGGTGCACGTTGGAGCGGAACTCGTCGCCCTTGGCCACGCGGCGCATCGCGGCGACCACCCGGTCGCCGACGACGAGGGCGCGGATGTCGCGGCCCTTGGACTCCTCGACGAAGCGCTGGATCAGGACGTTCTGCTTGGTCGACTGCAGCGTCTCGATGATCGCCTCGGCGACCTTGATGGTCGGGGCGAGGATCACCCCGATGCCCTGGGTGCCCTCGAGCAGCTTGATGACCACGGGCGCACCGCCGACCCGCTCGATCGCGGGGATCACGTCGTTGCGGCCCTGGACGAAGGTCGTGGCCGGCATCCCGATCTGGTGGCGGGAGAGGATCTGGGTCGCACGCAGCTTGTCGCGGCTGTTGGAGATCCCCCACGAGGTGTTCGGCGTGTAGACGTCCATCTGCTCGAACTGCCGCACCACGGCGGTGCCGAAGTAGGTGATCGAGTTGCCGATGCGCGGCAGGATCGCGTCGTAGTGCGAGAGCTGCTTGCCACGGAACTGCAGGTCCGGCTCGTCACCGGACAGATCGATACCGAAGCGCAGCGTGTTGAGGACCTTGACGGTGTGGCCCCGGTCCAGGGCCGCCGTGCGCAGCCGCTGCGTACTGTACGAGCGGGGCGCGCGGGACAGGATCGCTAGTTTCATGACCACCCGAGTGTGAGTGCCGGACGTGTGGACCACCATGTGCCCGACGGGTGCCGAGCGATGGAGAGGACGAGCCAGCGTGCCAGCAGAGCCGACGGGCGACCAGACCCCTGTTCCTTCCTACACCCTCGCGGGTTGGCGTGAATGGGTGAGTCTCCCCGGCCTCGGGGTGCCCTGGGTCAAGGCCAAGCTCGACACCGGCGCACGCACCAGCGCCATCCACGCCTTCGACCTCGTCGAGGAGGAGGTCGACGGACAGCGCTGGGTGAGCTTCTCGATCCACCCCTGGCAGGGCACCGACGAGGACGCCGTCTCGGCCCGCTGCCCGGTGCTCGACGTCCGTGAGATCCGCTCGTCGTCCGGTCACGCGGAGGAGCGCTACGTCGTCCCGATGGAGATCACCTTGATGGAGCGCACGGTGACCGCGGAGATGACCCTGTCGCGGCGCGACGAGATGGGCTTCCGGATGCTGGTCGGGCGCGAGGCGCTGCGCCAGGGGTACGCCGTGGACCCGGGACGGTCCTACCTCGGTCCCCGCCCGCCCGTCGCCGTACGCCGGCGCAACCGGGGGCGCTGAGCGTGCCCCGCGACTCCTTCGAGATCGGCCCGGTCCGGGTCCGCGCCGGGCGCAAGCAGGCGCTGGCGCTGCCGATCACGCGCCTGGTCACCGGCGCCGACGTCGACCTGCCGATCCGGGTGGTGCACGGACGCCACGACGGGCCGACCGTCTGGATCGACGCCGCCATCCACGGCGACGAGGCCGTCGGCGTCGAGGTGGTGCGTCAGGTGCTGGCCGACCTCGATGCCAAGAAGCTGCACGGCACGCTGATCGCGGTGCCGATCGTCAACGTCCTCGGCTTCATGAACGGCGACCGCTACCTGCCCGACCGGCGCGACCTCAACCGGTCCTTCCCCGGCTCGCGCCGCGGCTCGCTGGCGGCCCGGATCGCGCACCTGATGATGACCGAGGTGGTCGCCAAGTGCGAGGTGGGCATCGACCTGCACACCGGCTCGGACCGCCGCACGAACCTGCCGCAGATCCGCGCCGACCTCGAGGACGAGCGCACCCGCGAGCTGTCGCTGGCCTTCGGCGCACCGGTGATGATGCACGCCCGGCTGCGCGACGGGTCGCTGCGCGCCGCGGCCCGTGAGGCCGGCGCCAAGGTGCTGCTCTACGAGGCGGGCGAGGCGTGGCGGATGGACGGTTGGGCCGTCGACGCGGGCGTGCGCGGCGTACGCCGCGTGCTCGCCCACCTCGGCATGATCGAGCCCCCCGAGGAGGACCCACCCGCCCCGACGCTGGAGTCGTGGCGCTCGGGCTGGGTCCGCGCCCGCGGCACCGGCATGCTCCACCTCGAGGCCGAACTCGGCCAGCGGGTCACCAAGGGCGAGCGCCTCGGCGGGCTCTTCGACTCCTTCGGCAAGCGGGTGCGGCTGGTCCACGCCGACCGCGACGGCATCGTCATCGGCCGCACCGAGGCGCCCCTGGTGTCCTCCGGCGACGCGGTGGTCCACCTCGCCGAGGTGCTCGAGTCGGCCGCCCAGGCCGTCGAGTCCGAGCCGCACCCGGACTCGGTCGAGGAGACCGACGAGTCCTGAGCGGCGGCGGGACGGCATACGGACAGGGCGTCCGCTGCCGCGGGATGCATGACGTCCCGCGGCAGCGGGCAGCCGATCGACCCGGCCTCAGCGCCAGCCGAGCGCCGGCGCCAGGTGGGTCATCACCGACTCCAGCACGTGGGCGTTGTAGTCCACGCCGAGCTGGTTGGGCACCGTGAGCAGCAGCGTGTCCGCGGCCCGGACGGCCTCGTCGGCGGCGAGCTCCTCGACCAGGCGGTCCGGCTCACCGGCGTACGTCTTGCCGAAGCGCGCGATGCCGCCGTCGATGTGCCCGACCTGGTCGCGGCTCTCGGACTGGGTGCCGAAGTAGGCGCGGTCGCGGTCGTCGACGAGCGGGAAGACGCTGCGGCTCACGCTCACCCGCGGGGTGCGCTCGTGGCCGGCGGCCTCCCAGGCCTTGCGGAACATCTGGATCTGCTCGGCCTGCAGCTCGTGGAACGGTACGCCGGTGTCCTCGGTCAGCAGCGTGGAGCTCATCAGGTTCATGCCCTGCTCGGCGGCCCACTCCGCGGTCGACCGCGAGCCGGCGCCCCACCAGATCCGGTCCCGCAGACCCTCCGAGTGCGGCTCGATGCGCAGCAGGCCCGGCGGGTTCGGGAACATCGGGCGTGGGCTCGGCTCGGCGAACCCCTTCCCGGTCAGCACGTCGAGCAGCACCGAGGTGTGCTGGCGCGCCATCGCGGCGTGGTCGCCGTCGACCGGCTCGTAGCCGAAGTAGCGGTAGCCGTCGACGACCTGCTCCGGTGAGCCGCGGCTGATGCCGAGCTGGAGCCGCCCGCCGCTGATGAGGTCGGCGGCGCCGGCGTCCTCGGCCATGTAGAGCGGGTTCTCGTAGCGCATGTCGATGACGCCGGTGCCGATCTCGATCCGGCTGGTGCGCGCGCCGACGGCCGCCAGGAGCGGGAACGGGGACGCCAGCTGCCGGGCGAAGTGGTGCACCCGGAAGTAGGCACCGTCCACGCCGAGCTCCTCCGCCGCGACCGCGAGGTCGATCGACTGGAGCAGCACGTCGGAGGCCGAGCGGGCCGCCGAGTGCGGGGAGGGGGTCCAGTGCCCGAAGGACAGGAAGCCGATCTTCTTGGTCATGTCCCAATAACACTGGTTGAAGACTTGATCTTCCCGGGGTCGCTGACTCCGCAGGTGTAACCAGTTCCAGTCCTGCGCGTTGATGTCGGTGTGACGACGGACACAGGCCCAATCGACCTGCCCTGGCCCGCCCGGCTGAATCGCTCCGCTCAGCCGACCCGGCGCGGCGTCCTGGCCGGCGCCGCGGGCACGGTCGCGCTGCTCGCCGTACCCGGTCTCCCGGCGGTGGCGGTGCCGGTCGGCCGTGACCGCGCGCGCTACCTCGACGAGGACGAGCTGGCCACGCTGGCGGCGGTCGTCGACCGGGTGGTTCCGGCGGACGACGGGACACCAGGGGCGCTGGCGGCCCGGGCGCACGAGAGCATCGACGCCCTGCTGGGCGCCTTCCGCACCGACCCGCCGCGGATCTACGCCGGTGGGCCGTTCTCCGACCGCGGCGGCGCCCGGCGCAACGACTTCGAGCGGTTCCTGCCGCTGGACGCCTACGAGCGCAAGGCGTGGAAGCGCCGGGTGCGGCGGCTGCAGAAGGTCTACACCCGTGGCCTCGACGCACTCGCCGCGAGCGTCCCCGGCTTCGCCGACCTGCCCGGGCCGCTGCGCGACCTGGCGCTGCAGACCACGCAGGACCCCGACGTCACCGCCATGATGGGTGTCGCGGTGACCCACGCCTTCGAGGGCACGTGGGGCGCGCCGGAGTACGGCGGCAACCGCGACGGCCTGGGCTGGGAGGGCATCGGCTTCGACGGCGACCGACAGCCGCGCGGCTACACCGACGAGGAGGTCACCGACCCCGAGATCGAGATGCTGCCGCTGCTCGACGTGACCAGCGCGCTCGCGGCGTACGGACCGGCGATGGCGCTGGCGACCTCGGAGGCCGCGATGGGACTGCTCGCCGAGGCCGAGGGCGACCTCCGGGTGCTCTCCGAACGGCTCCGTGCGCTGCTGGTGGACGTGGAGGACCTGCTGTGAGCCGGGAGGCGGTGGTCGTCGGGTCCGGCGCGGCCGGGTCCGCGGCGGCGTGGGAGCTGGCCCGCCGGGGGTGGGACGTGACGGTCCTGGAGCGTGGACGCAACCTCCGCCCGGGACTGGGCAAGCGGTCGAGCGGTCGGCTCGGCACGGAGTACGGCTCCGACGAGGTCAAGGGCTACCGCGGTTTCGGGTTCCCCGACGGCGATCTCGAGCCCTACACGACGCGCACCCAGGCCGAGGCCTCGTCGGGGGTGGCGCGCTCGGCGCAGGGTGCGCTCGGCCAGCTGGGTGCGGCCGTGGGCGGCACGAGCCTGCACTACAACGCCAAGACGCCTCGCTTCTGGAAGCAGGACTTCTCGCTGCTCTCCGACAGGGGGCCGATCGACGGCGCCCAGGTGGCGGACTGGCCGATCGGCTACGACGACCTCGCGCCGTACTACGACCTCGTCGAGCGCCAGGTCGGCGTCCAGGGCGACCGCGCAGCGATGCCGGCGCGCACCCTCGAGCAGTCCCCGCGTCGGCGCGACTTCCCGATGCCGCCCAACCCGACGGGGTACGCCGCCGACCTGCTCGCCCAGGGGGCGCGCCTGGTCGGGATGGAGCCCTACCCCTACCCGGCGGCGGTGAACTCCGAGCCCCGTAAGGGCCGCCCGGCGTGCAACTCCTGCGGGATGTGCTCGGGCTTCGGCTGCCCGATCAACGCCCGGGGCGACGCGCTGGTGTCGTTCCTCAACCCCGCGATGCGGACCGGTCGGGTGCGGGTGATCGAGCGGGCGTTCGTGGACCGGGTGGAGACCACGCGCAACGGCCGTCGGGCGCGGGCCGTGCGCTACCGCGACGTCCGGGGGAAGGTGCACCGCATCCCCGCCTCGACCGTGGTGCTGGCCGGCAGCCCGATCAACACCGCGCGGCTGCTGCTGATGTCGGCGAACCGTGCCCACCCGACCGGGCTGGGCAACCGCTCGGACCAGGTCGGCCGGAACATGATGTTCCACAACTTCACGATCGCCGCCGCCTTCTTCCCGTTCACGGTGCACCCGCTGCGGGCGCAGTCCACGACGCTGCAGATCGACGACCTCGTGGGCCCGTTCACCGGGCCGGAGGTGAGCGCGCTCGGGGTGCCGTACCTGACCGGCGGCATCATCCAGCTCGGCTCGGGCGGCCCGCCGATCAACGGGGCGCAGCTGATGGCGGGCTTCGCCGGCTACGGGGCGGCCCACAAGGCGGCGATGCGGGTGGGTCCGCACGCGGGCGTGGCCGGCTCGCAGCTGGTCCACCAGGACCTGCCGCAGGCCGAGAACCGGGTCGACCTCGACCCCGACGTCACCGACTTCCTCGGCAATCCGGCGGCGCGGATCACCTACTCCCCGCACCGGCACGAGCAGGCGGCCGCGGCCTACCTCGGGGCGCAGATGCTGGCCGCCCACCAGGCGACGCCGGAGTCGATCGGCGCGATCGTGCTGCCGTTCCCGTTGATCAACGCCGGCATCACCTACACCGCGCACCTGGCCGGCACCGCCCGCATGGGCGACGACCCGCGCACCTCGGTGTGTGCCTCCTCGGGACGGCTGCACGACGTCGACAACGTCTTCGTCGCCGACGCCTCGACGTTCCCGACCTTCCCCGGCTTCAACCCGACGCTCACGATCATGGCCAACTCGATCCGCATCGCCCGCGGCATCGCCGACGGCTCGGCCGTCTGAGCCGCTCCAGGAGACCCCCATGTGCACCGACTCCACCTGCTCCGGCTCCTCCGGCACCGGCCCCACCCCGAGCCGGCGCGCCCTGCTGGGTGCCGCCCTGGCGGCGCCGGTCGCGCCCCTGGTGCTCTCGGCACCCCCGACCTGGGCGGGGATCGAGCGGCCGCGGCTGCTGGTCTTCAGCAGGACGACCGGCTTCCGGCACATGTCCATCGAGACCGCGGTCGCGACCATCACCGACCTCGGCGCCGTCCACGGCTTCGACGTCGACGCGACCGAGGACCCGACCGCCTTCACCCACCGCGGCCTGGACGCCTACGACGCGATCGCCTTCGTCAACACCACCGGCGACGTGCTCGAGGGCGCTCAGCGCACCGCCCTGAAGAGGTTCGTACGCCGCGGCGGCGGCTGGGCCGGGGTCCACTCGGCGGCGGACACGGAGTACTCCAACCCGTTCTACACCCGGCTGCTGGCCGGCGGCCGGTTCCTGGCGCACCCGCTGGAGCAGCCGGGCCTGATGGTGACCGAGAGCGCCACGCACCGCTCGACCCGGCACCTGCCCGAGCAGTGGCTCATCCCGATCGAGGAGTTCTACTCCTTCACCTCCAGCGTCCGCGGCCGGTCGCGGGTGCTGCTGTCGATCGACGAGTCCAGCTACCTGCAGGACCCCAACACCTCGAACCTCCCGACCGGCCCGGAGAACCCGTTCCCCACCTACCCCGGCGTCAGCGGGGTCATGGGCGACCACCCGATGGCCTGGACGCACCGCGTGGGGCGCGGGCGGTCCTGGTACACCGCGCTGGGCCACGAGATCACGATGTACTACGACGACCGGTTCACCCAGCACCTGCTCGGCGGGCTGGTGACCGTGCTCAAGCACGGGCGCAAGCACAGGTCGCGGTCCTACCTGACGCTGTCGGTCGAGGGGCGCCCCCGCCGATGAGCGCCGCAGGCCACCCTCCGGTGGTCGAGCAGCGACGAGCGCCGCCGAGGAGCGGGCGTCGAGACCACGTCCCCCAGCACCGCAGCTCAACCCTGGGGCACGTCGAGGAAGAACAGCACCGTCTGCAGCGCCTCCTCGTGGGTGGTCATGTCCACCGAGACGCTGTGCCCGGGCCAGCGGAAGGTGATCGACACCCCGGTCACCCGGATCTCCTCGACCTGCGCCCACGGCACGAACGCCACCGACCAGGCCGCGGAGGCCTCGACGTCGCCCTGGTCGGCGAAGCTGACGTGGACCAGTGCCTCCGGACGTGCCGCCACCAGCACCCGGGGGTGGTCCCCGGCCATCCGCAGCACGTGCGGGTGCGCCCGGCCACCGGCCGGGCGGACGATGCGCCGTAGCGAGTCGGGTACGGCGGGGTCGGAGATGTCGGCCAGGCGACCCGCGCCCAGCGGCGTACCGGGCTCGTCGCGGCGTCCGAAGCGGCTCACACCTCGCAGTGTGCCCCGTGGTCGAGCGGCCCGGAGCCGGACGGACCGAAACGTGCTGCCGTCCGCCGCCTCCGACTCATCGGACCGCTCGACACACCGGTTCGGTCCGTCCGGCTACGACAGCGGCGGCGCCGACGTCAGTGGGCCATGTCGACGAAGCGGCTGTAGTGACCCTGGAAGGCGACGGTGAGG
>Ga0208834_100142_pt1 | contig 29513 bp, 22 predicted proteins | sample DeeseametaMP1787_FD_184182 | JGI IMG/M metagenome (GOLD analysis project Ga0208834, IMG submission 184182) | Marine microbial communities from the Deep Pacific Ocean - MP1787 (SPAdes) | ecosystem: Environmental > Aquatic > Marine > Oceanic | place: North Pacific Ocean | collected 2011-05-03 | reverse complement strand
GGGGGGGGGGGAGCCACTCTCGGACGGCGTCGTCGGTGAGGGTCTGGTGGTGGTTCTCGACCCGGGCGAGGTGGAGGCCGAGCTTGCCGGTGTCGGGGTCGACCTCGGGGGTGCCGGGTCCTTCGTTGCCGCGGAGCGCTGCCTCGGAGAGGTGGATGTGGAGGACGACCTGGCGGGGGCGGTTCGTGCGGGTGGGTGGTCTCGACGCCCGCTCCTCGCTGGCGCTCGTCGCTGCTCGACCACCTTCTTCGGCCGGTGAGGTGTCGAGGTCGAGGGTGAGGTCGCCGCGGGAGAGGTAGCCCAGGGCCTTCGCGCGGCGGACGTCGAGGGTGTCGGTGGATCCGGCGGCCAGCAGCTGCTCGGCGATGGTACGGATCGCTGCCTCGAGCTCTTCGGCATCGGCCCGGTCGAGCAGACCCGAGAGGTGGACGCCGTTGGCGGTGCCGATGGACCAGGCGGTGTTCAGGTCGAGGGTGACGTGGAGCGTGGCGGCGGTGTCGACCTCTTCCATCTCGGTCGTCTCGGGGTCGAACCGTGCGGTGGCTTCGGCGACGAGTCGCTTGACGGTGGTGAAGGAGGCGGTGTGGATGACGTGGGCGAGGTGGGCGTCGACGAACGCCGCAGCCTCCTGAGTGAGCGCGCGGGTGAGGTCGGTGACGCGGCGGACCCGCCAGACCTGGACCTGGCCGTCGACCAGGCGCTGCCAGATCTTCGGCAGCCGGTGCTTGGCTTCCACGGCGTCTGAGAGCAGCATCCGGCCCGAGTCGGTCGACCTGCCCAGCGCTGCGGCGAGCTCGATGACGGCGAATTCGCTGATCTCGGGGGCACCGGGGCCGGCGAGCTCGAGCATGGTGTCGGCCCCGGGCATCCCGAACCGGGACACCCAGGCGTTCTCCGCTTCGGTGTGGGCGTCGTCGTCGGGCAGACCGAACGTGCCGTACAGGTCGGGCAGCAGCTGGCCGGTGGTGTGGCGCTCAGCCCACTCGGCGATGGCGATGAAGCGGTCCCGGTCGGCCTGGTCAGCGGCCTTGTCGAGGTCGCGGATCTCGGTCAGAAGGTCACCGGTCGGGACAGGAGCGGAGTCCTGTGCCGAGTGATCCTGGTGCCCGAGTGCCATGGAGCAAGTGTAGTCGAACGCGTGTTCGAAAAGAACCCCTGGATGCGGGCTCCGGGGTGGATCTGTGGAGGATGAATCAAGCGCAACCCGAGCGAGCACCCCAGCGGGCCGACAGGGTCGAGCGGACCGCAACCAGGTACCGAAATCGAAGTCGACCGCAAGCACGGCTTCGATAAATGAAGGACCTGCTGCAGCGCGAACGTCCAGGCGCCCACCGACGCCGACCACGGAGCACCACGTGGATTGGAGGGCGTGCCGTGAAAGGGGTTCACGAGGAACCCTCCAGTCACCCCGTGGAGCAGGTTGCTTGTCGGCGTACGGGGTCTCGAGACGGCGCTGGCGCGCCTCCTCGACCGGCGGGTGGCGCGGCTCGCTGGCGCTCGCCTGCTCGACCAGCGGTGGTGGGGCCGTACGATCCAGGCGTGGAGACCCTGCGCCTGATCCTGCTGTTCGTGCACATCCTCGGCTTCGCCGCGCTGATCGGCGGCCTGGTCGCCCAGGCGGGCCCGGGGGAGAAGAAGGTCAACGCGGCGATGCGTGACGGCGCGGGCACCGCGTTCCTCGCCGGGCTGGCGCTGGTCGGGGTGCTCTCGGCCGGGGACCAGGAGCCCGACAACACCAAGGTCGGCGTCAAGCTGCTCATCGGCCTGGTCGTGCTGGTGCTGGTGATGGTCAACGTCCGCAAGACGAGCATCCCGCAGGGCCTGTGGGCCGGGCTGCTGGCGCTGTCGGTGCTGAACGTGGCGATCGCCGTCTTCTGGTCGCCCGCGCACGCCTGGGCCTGACCCGCTGGGCCCGACCCCCTGGCCCGCTCAGGGGTAAAGATTCCCTCGGTGTGAGCCAGGGGACGTTTCAGCCTGCTCTCAGGTAGGCACGCTGCTGTCACTGGGGTGAGGCGGCCACGCGCTCGACGCCCCCGTCGGGCCATCTCGGTCGTGCCGCCATCACCGCCACGTGGACGCCGGGTGCGGCCGTGGTCGCAGCACCCACTCGCACGCCCCGGCGTCGGACGCAGACACCCGACCCGAGGAGCCGTGCACCCCCATGTCCGACCCGAGCCTCTTCATCGACGGAAAGTGGCGTGACGCCGCCGGCGGCGGCACCCGCGAGATCCGCTGCCCCGCGGACGGTACGCCGGTGCGCACCGTGTCCGAGGGCGGTGCCGACGACGCGGTGGCCGCCGTCCTGTCCGCCCGCCGCGCCTTCGACAACGGGCCCTGGCCCCGCACCCCGGCGCCGGAGCGGGCGGCGCTGCTGCATCGCCTGGCCGACCGGCTCGAGTCCGACAAGGACGAGGTCGCCCGCCGGGAGTCCCTCGACACCGGCAAGCGCTTCGTGGAGAGCCAGATCGACGTCGACGACATCGTCGGGGTGTTCCGGCACTTCGCCTCGCTCGCTCAGGCCGAGTCCGGTCGCGTGGTCGACCCCGGGATGCCCGACGTGCGCAGCCGGGTCGTGCACGAGCCGGTGGGCGTGTGCAGCCTGATCACGCCGTGGAACTACCCGTTGCTGCAGACCGCGTGGAAGGTCGCGCCCGCGCTGGCCGCGGGCAACACCTTCGTGCTCAAGCCGAGCGAGCTGACGCCGTCCACGGCCATGTGGTTGATGGACGCGCTGAGCGACGTGGGCCTGCCGGCGGGCGTGGCGAACCTCGTCACGGGTGCCGGCGACGCGGTGGGCCCGGTGCTCACCGAGGCCCCGGAGGTCGACCTGGTGTCCTTCACCGGCGGCGTCGTGACCGGTCGCCGGATCATGGCCGCGGCCGCTCCGACGGTGAAGCGCGTGGCCCTGGAGCTCGGCGGCAAGAACCCCAACATCGTCTTCGCCGACGCCGACCTGGATGCCGCCATCGACAACGCCCTCACCGCGGTCTTCCTCGACTCCGGGCAGGTCTGCTCCGCCGGGGCGCGCCTCATCGTCGAGGACACCGTCCACGACGAGGTCGTCGACGAGCTGGTGCGCCGGGCGAAGGAGATCCGCCTCGGCGGCCCCTTCGACGACTCGGCCGAGACCGGGCCGCTGATCTCCGCCGCGCACCGCGAGAAGGTCGAGGCCTACGTCGCGGCCGGGCTCGAGGAGGGCGCGACCCTGCGCTGCGGCGGCGCGCGACCCGAGGGGGCGGCGTACGACGAGGGGTTCTTCTACCTGCCGACGATCCTCGACGACTGCGCCGCCGACATGTCGTGCGTGCAGGAGGAGAGCTTCGGCCCGGTGCTGACCGTCGAGCGCTTCACCGGCGCGGACCGCGAGGCGCGCGAGGAGGCGGCCGTCTCGATCGCCAACGACACGATCTACGGCCTCGCCGGGGCGGTGTGGACCGAGAACGCCGGTCGCGCCGAGCGCGTCGCGGCCCGGCTGCGCCACGGCACGATCTGGATCAACGACTACCACCCGTACGTCCCGCAGGCCGAGTGGGGCGGGATGAAGCAGAGCGGCATCGGCCGCGAGCTCGGGCTGGCCGGTCTCGAGGAGTACCGCGAGACCAAGCACATCTGGCACAACACCCGACCCGCGCGCGCGGGCTGGTTCAGCGACAGCACCGAGGGCAGCACCGAGGAGAAGGGGTCCGAGAAGTGAGCACCGAGCGTTACGACTACGTCATCGTCGGCGGGGGCTCCGCCGGATCCGCCCTCGCCAACCGGCTCTCCGCCGACCCCTCGGTCAGCGTGCTGGTGCTCGAGGCGGGCCGCAGCGACACCAAGCTCGACCCCTTCATCCACATGCCGGCGGCGCTGCCCTACCCGATCGGCAACAGGCTCTACGACTGGAAGTACGAGTCCGAGCCCGAGCCGCACATGAACGGACGCCGGATCTACCACGCGCGCGGCAAGGTGCTCGGCGGGTCCTCCTCGATCAACGGGATGATCTTCCAGCGCGGCAACCCGATGGACTACGAGCGCTGGGCGTCCGACCCGGGCATGGAGACCTGGGACTACGCGCACGTGCTGCCGTACTTCAAGCGCATGGAGACGCGCATGCTGGCCGACGGCACCGTCGCCGCCGACGCGTGGCGCGGTGGCTCCGGCCCGCTGGTCCTCGAGCAGGGCCCGGCCACCTCGCCGCTGTTCAACGCCTTCTTCGAGGCCGCGCAGCAGGCCGGCCACCCGCTGACCGACGACGTCAACGGCTACCGCCAGGAGGGCTTCGCGCGCTTCGACCGCAACGTCCACCGCGGCCGCCGGCTCTCCGCGTCGCAGGCCTACCTCCACCCGGTGCGCAAGCGGAAGAACCTCACCGTCCACACGCTCTCGATGGTCACCGGCCTGCGCACCAGCGGGAAGCGGGTCACCGGGGTCGACTACCTCCGCGGCTACAAGCTCAAGCGCAGCGTCGAGGCCGGCGAGGTCATCCTGTGCGGCGGCGCCATCAACTCCCCGCAGCTGCTGCAGCTCTCGGGCATCGGCCCGGCCGACCACCTGCGCAGCCTCGGCATCGACGTGATCGCCGACCTGCCCGGCGTCGGCGCCAACCTCCAGGACCACCTCGAGGTCTACATCCAGCACGCGGCCACCCAGCCGGTCTCGATCGCACCGTGGCTCAAGCACCGCCACAAGCCGCGCATCGGCGCCGAGTGGCTCTTCGGCCGCAAGGGCGTCGGTGCCTCCAACCACTTCGAGGCGGGCGGGTTCATCCGCTCCAACGACGACGTGTCCTACCCCAACCTGATGTTCCACTTCCTGCCGATCGCCATCAGGTACGACGGCTCCCAGCCCGCGGCCGAGCACGGCTACCAGGTCCACATCGGCCCGATGTACTCCGACGTCCGCGGCTGGCTGAAGATCCGGAGCCGCGACCCGCTGGAGCACCCGGCGATGCAGTTCAACTACCTCTCCACCGAGAACGACCGCCGCGAGTGGATCGAGATGGTCCGCAAGGCCCGCGAGATCCTCGAGGCGCCGGCGTTCAAGCCGTTCTCCGGCGGCGAGATCTCGCCGGGACCCTCGGTGCAGACCGACCAGGAGATCCTCGACTGGGTCGCCGAGGACGCCGAGACCGCGCTGCACCCCTCGTGCACGGCCAAGATGGGCACCGGCGAGGACGCCGTGGTCGACCCGACGTCGATGAAGGTCCACGGCGTCGAGGGCCTGCGCGTGGTCGACGCCTCGGTGATGCCCTACGTCACCAACGGCAACATCTACGCCCCCGTGATGATGCTGGCCGAGAAGGCCGCCGACCTGATCGCCGGCAACGAGCCGCTCCAGGCGCTCGACGTCCCGTTCTACAAGCACGGCACCGGCATGCCGCTCTACCCCGAGGGCGACCCGCGCAACGACGCCACCGTGCCCGGCACCGTCCGGGTCCGCTGAGGAGGAGCTGACGATGACCACGACGCAGCAACGCCCGGTCGACGCGGGCACGCCCGACGACCAGCCGGACTGGACGCTCAACCGGCCGGTCTTCCTCACCGCCGCCGCCGTCACCCTGGCGGTGACGATCTGGTGCGTGGCCGTGCCCGACCAGGCGTACTCGACGCTCGAGACGATCGTCGGGTGGGTCAGCACCAGCCTGGGCTGGTACTACATCGCCCTGACCACCTCGGTCCTGGTGTTCGTGCTCTTCCTGGGCTTCTCGCGCTACGGCAAGGTGCGCCTGGGCCCCGAGCACTCCCGGCCGGAGTTCTCCACCGGCGCCTGGGCCGCGATGCTCTTCGCCGCCGGCATCGGGACCGACCTGGTCTTCTACGCCGTCTACGAGCCGGCGTACCAGTACCTCAACCCGCCGGTCATCGAGGGCGGCACGGTGCAGGCGGCCCGCGAGGGCACCGTGTGGACGCTGTTCCACTACGGCATCTCCGGGTGGGGGATGTACTCCCTGATGGGCATGGCGCTGGCCTACTTCGCCTACCGGATGGGTCTGCCGCTGGCGGTGCGCTCGGCGCTCTACCCGATCTTCGGCAAGCGCATCAACGGCCCCATCGGCACCGCTGCGGACACCGCGGCGATCCTCGGCACCATCTTCGGTGTCGCCACCTCGCTCGGCATCGGCGTGGTGAGCCTCAACGTCGGGCTCGACGTCGTCTTCGGGCTCTCGGTCGGGCTGCCGGTGCAGATCGGACTGGTCGTGCTGGCGATCGGCATCGCCACCCTCTCGGCGGTCACGGGCGTCGAGAAGGGGATCAAGCTGATCTCGCAGTTCAACGTGCTGCTCGCGATCGGCCTGGCGGCGTACGTGTTGCTCACCGGTCGCACCGCGTTCCTGCTCAACTCGCTGGTGGTCAACGTCGGCGACTACGTCCGGATGCTGCCGGGGCTGACCAACGAGACGTTCGCCTACGAGGACACGGGCGACTGGATGAGCTTCTGGACGCTCTTCTTCTGGGCCTGGTGGATCGCGTGGGCGGCCTTCGTCGGCCTGTTCCTGGCCCGCATCTCGCGCGGCCGCACGATCCGGCAGTTCGTGGCCGGCACGATGATCATCCCGTTCAGCTACATCGTCATGTGGGTGACGATCTTCGGCAACGCCGCCATCAGCGAGATCCGCAGCGGCAACACCGACCTGCGCGAGGTCGTGAACGCCGCCAGCGGCCCCGACACCGCGCTGTGGTCGCTGCTGCAGGAGTACCCCGGCTTCACCTTCGTCGCCGGCGCGTTCATCCTCATCGGGCTGCTGTTCTACGTGACCTCCGCCGACTCCGGCGCGCTGGTGATGGCCAACCTCTCCAGCACGCTGAAGTCGCCCCACCACGACGCCGGCGCCCCGCTGCGCATCTTCTGGGCCGTCGCCACCGGTGCGCTGACGTTGGCCATCGTCGCGGCCGGCAACATCTACGCGCTGCAGTACGCCACCGTCATCATCGGGCTGCCGTTCGCGGTCGTGATGATCGGCGTGATGTGGGGCCTGTGGAAGGCGTTGTCGGCCGAGGGGCACCTCGCCGACAGCCGGCGCGCGGTGACCGGCGCCCTGTCGGGCCGCACCACGGTGGCCGAGCGCGACCGTCGGGGCCGGGCCCCGTGGCAGGCGCGGCTGCACCGGGCGATGGACTTCCCCGACCGGCAGCGCGCGGACGACTACCTCGCCGAGGACGCCACCCCGGCGCTGGAGGAGGTCGCCCGCGAGCTCGAGGCGCAGGGCGTCGACGTGGTGGTCGAGTCGGTGATCGACGAGGACGCCGAGCCCGCTGCCGAGCTGCGCGCCGGCGTGGGGGAGCAGCCCTTCGTCTACCGCGTGCAGCGCTGCGCGGCCGCGCTCCCGTCGTACGGCGGTCGGGTGCCGCGCGGCGGCGACCGCTACTACCGCCTCGAGGTGCACCTGCGCGACGGCGGTCAGGGCTACGACGTCATGGGCTACACCCGGGCCCAGCTCATCGACGACGTGCTCGACCAGTACGAGCGGCACCTGGAGTTCCTCCGGCTGGCGGACGCCTGACCGGCACTCGTGCTGTCCCCGGCCGGACGTAGGCTGGGGGCAGCATGAGTGAGCTGACCGAGACGCTGTTCGAGACCCCGCGCACCCCCCGGACCGGTCCCTCCGCCGACGCGCTGCTCGAGGGGCTCAACGAGCCCCAGCGGGCCGCCGTCGTCCACGAGGGGGCGCCGCTGCTGGTCGTGGCCGGCGCGGGCTCGGGCAAGACCCGGGTGCTCACCCGTCGCATCGCCTGGACGATCTCCGAGCGCAAGGCGCACCCGGGCTCGATCCTGGCCATCACCTTCACCAACAAGGCCGCGGCCGAGATGAAGGAGCGCGTCGAGGAGCTCGTCGGCAGGCGTGCCCGCATCATGTGGGTCTCGACGTTCCACTCCGCCTGCGTGCGCATCCTGCGCAAGGAGATCGGCGCGCTCGAGCGCGAGGGCGGCACCTGGAAGTCCAACTTCTCCATCTACGACGCCCAGGACCAGAAGCGGCTGATGACGCTGGTCGTCTCGGACCTCGACCTGGACCCCAAGCGCTACCAGCCCGGTGCGCTGCTGCACTGGGTCAGCAACCACAAGAACGAGCTGCGCGACGCCGAGCAGGTCACGGCCGAGGCGAGGAACAAGCTGGAGGAGACCTACGCGGCGGCGTACACGCTCTACCAGCGGCGCCTGCGCGAGGCCAACGCGCTGGACTTCGACGACCTGATCATGACCACGGTCCACCTCTTCGAGGCCTTCCCGGAGATCAAGGAGACCTACCGCCGGCGCTTCCGGCACGTGCTGGTCGACGAGTACCAGGACACCAACCACGCGCAGTACGCCCTGATCCACCAGCTCTGCGCCGACCCCTTGGACCAGTCCTCGACGGAGGCGGAGGGGGAGCGGGTGCCGCCCGCCGAGCTGATGGTCGTCGGCGACGCCGACCAGTCGATCTACGCCTTCCGCGGCGCCAACATCCGCAACATCCTCGACTTCGAGGAGGACTTCCCCGACGCCGCGACCATCCTGCTGGAGCAGAACTACCGCTCCACCCAGACCATCCTCACCGCCGCCAACGGGATCATCGGCCACAACAAGGGGCGCAAGCCCAAGCGGCTGTGGTCCGACGCGGGCGATGGCGAGCGGATCGTCGGCTACGTCGCCGACGACGAGCACGACGAGGCCCGCTTCGTCTCCGGGGAGATCGACACCCTGGTCGACGGCGGCGCCAAGCCCGGCGACGTCGCGGTGTTCTACCGCACCAACGCCCAGTCCCGGGTCTTCGAGGAGATCTTCATCCGCACCGGGCAGCCCTACAAGGTCGTCGGGGGCGTGCGGTTCTACGAGCGCCGCGAGGTGCGTGACGCCCTGGCCTACTTGCGGATGCTGGCCAACCCCGAGGACCAGGTCTCCCTGCGGCGCATCCTCAACACCCCCAAGCGAGGCATCGGCGACCGCGCGGTGGCCTGTGTGGCGGCGTACGCCGAGCGCGAGCGGATCTCCTTCTGGTCCGCCCTGCAGCGCGCCGACGAGGCCCCGGGCCTGGCGACCCGCTCGTTGGCCTGCATCCGCGGCTTCGTCGACCTCGTGCAGGAGCTGCAGTCGATGGTCGACGGCGGCGAGCGGGCCGACGTGGTCCTCGAGACGACCCTCGAGCGCTCGGGCTACCTCGCGTCGCTGGAGGACTCCGACGACCCGCAGGACGCGACCCGCCTGGAGAACCTCGCCGAGCTCGTCGCCGTGGCCCGCGAGTTCGCCGAGGACCCGCAGGCCGGGCCGTCGGCCGACCCCGCCGACGTCGACGCCGGGCTGGTCGAGCCCGGTCTCACCGACTTCCTCGAGCGGGTCGCGCTGGTGGCCGACACCGACCAGATCCCCGACGACCCGGACGGCGAGGACGTCGGGGTCGTCACCTTGATGACGTTGCACACGGCCAAGGGGCTGGAGTTCCCGATCGTGTTCCTCACCGGCCTCGAGGACGGCGTCTTCCCGCACTCGCGGGCGCTGGGCGACCAGACCGAGCTCGAGGAGGAGCGGCGCCTGGCCTACGTCGGCGTCACCCGGGCCCGCGAGCGTCTCTACCTCTCCCGTGCGGTGGTCCGCTCGGCGTGGGGCGCGCCCTCGCACAACCCTGCGTCGCGCTTCCTCGACGAGATGCCGGTCGACCTGGTCGACTGGCGCCGCACCGAGGGGGCCCAGACCCGCTGGTCGCGGCCCGACCTCTCCGGCTCTCTCGGTGCCTCCGGCGGCGGGATGGGCAGCCCCACCGCCTCGGGGCGGCGCAACTTCTCCGCCGCCGCGGCCCGCGCCGACGCCGCGTCGAAGTCGCGCAAGCGCGACCGCCCGGTGCCCTCGCTCACCGCCGGCGACCGGGTCACCCACGACTCCTTCGGCCTGGGCACGGTCGTGTCCGTCGAGGACGAGGCCGACCGCGCGGTCGCCTCGATCGACTTCGGCAGCGACGGCGTCAAGCGGCTGCTGCTGCGCTACGCGCCGGTGGAGAAGCTCTGAGCGCTGGTGCCCACGAGGCACGAGTGGGCGCCAGCGACCGAAGAGGGTCGAGCGAGCGCGCGCCTGAGGAACGAAGGCGCGACTGCGTGTCGAGACATCAGTCGGGATGTGGAGGCGGTCAGCCTCAGGGAGTCACGCCATTCGCGATCAGCGCAGCCCGCGGGTCGACCGGGTCGCCACCACCGGGGCGCACCTCCAAGTGCAGGTGCGGGCCGGTGACGTTGCCGGTCGAGCCGACGGTGCCGATCACGTCACCGGGGGCGACGACGTCGCCGGCGGAGACGTAGATCGAGGTCTGGTGGGCGTACCAGACCTCGGTGCCGTCCTCGAGCGTGAGGACGGTCTTGTTGCCGTAGGCGCCGTCGTAGCCGGTGGAGGTGACCACACCCCGCGCCACGGCGACGAGGGAGGTGCCGGAGTCGGCGGCGAAGTCCAGGCCGGTGTGGTAGCTCGACCACAGGCCGTACTCGCCGAAGGTCGCGGTGAGGCGGTAGCCGGCCAGCGGCAGGACCCAGCGGTTCTCGGCGAGGATGCTGGCGCGCTGCTCGGCCTTCTGCGCGAGCTGGCCCAGGGCCTCGTTGCGCTGCTCGGCCTGCGCCTCGACCTGCGCCTCGAGGTCGGCGGACTCGGCGGCAGCCCGGTCTCCGTCGCGGCTCACGACGCCGGGACGGACCGCGCCGATGGCGTCGGTGCCGCTGAGGGCGCCCACGGAGCCGAGGCGGACCTGGCCGGCTGCGACGAGGTCGGGGGAATCGGTGGTCATGACGCCGCCGACGGAGATGGCCATCGCGGCCAGCCCGACCAGGACGGGAGCCGAGGGCACCTTGGCCAGCACGCCCGTGCGGGTGGCGCGGCGCGCGGCGCGGCGGCGACCGGCGGCGGCCTGGCGGGTGAGCTCGAGCGGGAGGATCACGGTGTCCTCGCCGGCGAAGGACGTGGAGGCGTCGACCGGCTCGAGGTCGGCGAGCACCCGCTCGATCGTGGTGGTGTCCACGTCGGCGCGACGCCGTCCGGGGGTGACCGGGACCGGCGTGGGCTGCTCGACGCGTGCGGCCGGCACGCGGATCGGCTCGGCGGGCAGCGTCAGGGTCGGACGCTCGAGGGTGGGAGTGGCGGCGCGACGCTTGCCGACGTACGGCGTGGTCGGCGTGCCGGACTCGGGAGCAGCGACGCTCGCGCGACGACGACCGACGTAGGCGGCCTGCTCGTCTCGGGTCTGACCCATGAAGTGCGATCTCCGGGGGTTGGGGGCGTGCTGCTGTGCTGCGTCCCGAGACGATAACCGAAAGGGTGGGTCCCGGACGAAGTGGGGGCTTCGACGGGCCAACGCCCGACGATGCTGAACCGTTACGTTCGCGGCCCCCTGGGCGCCATCTGGGCTAGACCGCCGCGGACGCCTTGCGGTGTCCTCCGGTTGTCCTCACAGTTACCGGCAGGTCACATGACGTGCATCACGTCGACGCCCCTGCCCCTCGTCCCCGGGACGGGCGCGGGTCTAAGGTGCCCGGGGCGCCGCGTGCGATCACTGCCGCGCGCCGCCAGCGCCGAGAGCCGCGAAAGTCGGCCCGAACGACAACAGAGAAGAACTGGTGGACCAGTGGACCTGATGGAGTACCAGGCGAAGGAGCTCTTCGCCAAGCACGGTGTGGCCACGACGCTCGGCGTCGTCGTCGAGACCCCCGAGGCCGCGAAGGCCGCCGCCGAGGAGATCGGTGGCGTGACCGTGGTCAAGGCGCAGGTCAAGGCGGGTGGCCGCGGCAAGGCCGGCGGCGTGAAGCTGGCCAAGACCGCGGACGAGGCGTTCGAGTACGCCTCCAACATCCTCGGCATGGAGATCAAGGGCCTCACGGTCAACCGCGTGCTCGTCACGCCGGCGACCCCGCCCCAGGAGGAGTACTACTTCTCCTTCCTGCTCGACCGCGCGAACCGGCAGTACCTCTGCATCGCCTCTGTCGAGGGTGGCGTGGAGATCGAGGAGGTCGCCAAGACCAACCCCGACGCCGTCAAGCAGATCGCCGTCGACCCCGGCACCGGTGTGGACGAGGCCAAGGCCCGTGAGATCGCCACCGAGGCGAAGTTCCCCGAGCCCGTCTTCGAGCAGGCCGTGGCGATGATCCAGTCGCTGTACAAGGTCTTCGTCGAGGAGGACGCCACCCTCGTCGAGGTCAACCCGCTCGCGCGCCTGGAGGGCGACAAGCTCGAGGCCCTCGACGGCAAGGTCTCGCTGGACGAGAACGCCTCGGAGGTGCGCCACCCGCACCACGAGGAGTTCGAGATCCGCGAGGAGGCCGACCCGCTCGAGGCGAAGGCCAAGGACAAGGGCCTGAACTACGTCAAGCTCGACGGCGAGGTCGGCATCATCGGCAACGGCGCGGGTCTCGTGATGAGCACCCTCGACGTCGTCGCGTACGCCGGTGAGGCCCACGGCGGCGTCAAGCCCGCCAACTTCCTCGACATCGGCGGCGGCGCCAACGCGCAGGTCATGGCCGACGGCCTCGACGTCATCCTCAACGACCCCCAGGTCAAGAGCGTGTTCGTCAACGTCTTCGGCGGCATCACCGCCTGCGACGAGGTCGCCAACGGCATCAAGGGCGCCCTGGAGATCCTCGGCGACGCCGCCACCAAGCCCCTCGTGGTGCGCCTGGACGGCAACAACGTCGACAAGGGCCGCGCGATCCTGGCCGAGCTGGACCACCCGCTCGTGACCACGGTCGACACCATGGACGGCGCGGCCGACAAGGCCGCCGAGCTGGCCAACGCCTGAGCCCGGACGAGAGACGAGAAGAACGAGCAGATGAGCATCTACCTCAACAAGGACAGCAAGATCATCGTCCAGGGCATCACCGGTGGGATGGGCTCCAAGCACACCACCTTGATGATCGAGGCGGGGTCGAACATCGTCGGCGGCGTCAACGCGCGCAAGGCCGGCACCACCGTGGAGCTGGCCGGGACCACCCAGCCGGTCTTCGGCACGGTGGAGGAGGCCATGAAGGAGACCGGCGCTGACGTCTCGGTCGTCTTCGTGCCGCCGGCCTTCACCAAGGACGCCTGCATCGAGGCGATCGACGCCGGCATCAAGCTGCTGGTCGTCATCACCGAGGGCGTGCCGGTCCAGGACACCGCCGAGGTGTGGTCCTACCTGCAGTCGGACAAGAACCACAACGGCACCCGGATGATCGGCCCCAACTGCCCGGGCATCATCACGCCCGAGGAGTCGCTGGCCGGCATCACCCCGCACACCATCGCGGGCAAGGGCCCCATCGGCCTGGTGTCGAAGTCGGGCACGCTGACCTACCAGATGATGTTCGAGCTGAAGGACTTCGGCTTCAGCACCGCGATCGGCATCGGTGGTGACCCGATCATCGGCACCACCCACATCGACGCCCTCGAGGCGTTCGAGGCCGACCCGGACACCAAGGCGATCGTGATGATCGGCGAGATCGGCGGCGACGCCGAGGAGCGGGCCGCGGCGTACATCAAGGACAACGTGACCAAGCCGGTCGTCGGCTACGTCGCCGGCTTCACCGCCCCCGAGGGCAAGACGATGGGCCACGCCGGCGCCATCGTCTCGGGCTCGGCGGGCACCGCGCAGGCCAAGAAGGAGGCCCTCGAGGCCGTCGGCGTGAAGGTCGGCAAGACGCCGTCCGAGACCGCCGAGCTGATGCGGGAGATCATGAACAACCTCTGATCCGCACCCCGGATCGCCACGAGCGCCCTCGACCTCCGGGTCGGGGGCGCTCGTGCGTGCGGAGCGTGATGCCTGGCGGGAGCCTCTCAGCAGGGGTCGGCGGCGAAGACGCACATCTGCGCGACGACCTCGGCGCTGCGGTCCTGCTCGCGCTCCTGCTCGGCCTCGACGACGGCGGGGTCCCCGGCGCCCTGGAAGTACGACGTGGAGTACAGCACCGCGTTGCCGACCCGGACCGCCTGGTGGAGGAAGCCCTCGCCGGTGTCGTCGTAGCCGTTGACGAACACCACGGACTGCTCGCCCAGGTCGCTGCTCAGCACCTCGGCCGAGACCCGGGGCTGCCCCTGAGGCCGGCAGGTCTCGGCCTGCGTGCGCAGCTCCTCCAGCGCGGTCGCGGCCGTGGTGTCGTCCTCGTAGACCGAGACGACGCGGTCCATGCCGCCCTGGCTGGGGTCGGTGTAGACCGCCTGCAGGCTCTCGAGGGCGCCGGAGACGTCCCAGGCGGGACTGGTGGCGCACGGGCCGACCGCCTGCGGCTGGTGCTCCGGGAGCACCTGGGTGCGGTCGGGGTCCTCCAGCGGGAAGCCGTCGGTGAGCGGGAAGTCCTCGGGGACGTCGACGCGCCACGCGACGGCGTCGGTGCTCGGGCCGTCGGTGGCGTAGAGCCCCGGGTCGGGACGGGCGTCCGTGCCGTCCTGGCTCAGCGCCACGGGCACGCCGATCGCGGTCATCGCCGCGACGGTGCCGCCGGCGACCGCGAGCGCGGTGTTGCGCCTGCGGAGACGGTCGCCGCGTCGGCGTACCTCGGAGGCGGGCAGCGGGTGCAGGTGGGTCTGGTCCATCGTCGTGAAGCTCTCGAAGAGGTCGTTCTCAGGCACTGGTCGCTCCTCCCGGCAGCGTGGTCTGGTGGTCGGCGAGCAGGGCGGCGAGGGCGGCCCGCCCGCGGGAGAGCCGCGCCTTGACGGTGCCCTCGGGGACACCGGTCTCGCGGGCGACCTCGTGGACCGGGAGGTCCGCGAGGTGGTGCAGCACCAGAGCCCGTCGCTGGGCCTCCGGCAGCTGCTTGAGCGCGGCCACGAGGGCCACGTGGGCCTCGCTCGGGGCCGCCGCCGTGGTGGGGGAGGCCAGGGCCCGGTCGGCCGGGCGTCGTCCTCTCGCGACCCGGCGCCAGCGGCTGACCGCCAGCCGGTACGCCGTCGTGCGCACCCATGCCTCGGGGTGGCCCGCACGGTCCAGCGACCGGCGGTGGGCCCACGCCCGCACGAACGCCTCCTGCACGCACTCCTCGGCCTCGTCGCGACTGCCGATCATGGCGTACACCTGACCGACGACGCGGGCGTAGGAGGTCGTGTAGAAGTCGTCGAACTCGACCTCGTCCATCGTCCTGCTCTCGTCTCCGGGGACGGCCACATCGCCGTCCTCGCAGTGTGTACGCCGCGGGGCGGGGGGCGGTTGCACCCCGCCGCAGGTATTTCTGGAGCGGTCCGCCGAGGGAGCGCGCGCGTCAGCTGCCCGAGCGCAGGCGCTCGAGGCCACGCTCGGCGAGCGCGAGGAACGCCCCGCGGTCCATCTCGACGCCGGGGGCCGGGATGAACCCGAGCTGCAGGAGCTGACCACCGGTGCGGGCCACGGCCATGAAGTACTTCACCGAGCGGTTCTCGGTGACCTCGACCGTCACGTGCCACACGGCGAGCTCCTCCTTCGCCGAGCTGCGCGAGGCGGCGGTCACCACCTCGGTGCCGAGCTCGCGGTCGGAGCAGGAGTCCATCTTGCGGCGGATCGTGGAGACGAAGGAGCGGGCCTGCTTCTCCGGCAGCCGGCCGACGGTCTCGGTGAGGCCGAACTCCACCGGCAGCTCGGCCTCGGGGATGAGGAAGGTGCGGGTCGACGACGCCCGCATCCGCTGCCCGCCGGTGGTGCCGGAGAACGAGGTCTTGTCGCAGCGGGTGGCCGCGGCGTTCTGGCCGCGCACCTTCTCCGGGCGGGTGCCCACCCACGGCGCGTCGACGCTGCTCACCGGGGGCAGGTCCCCCTCCACCAGCATCGTCGCGGGATCGCCGACGGGCAGCGCGTCGCGACGCTCCGTCCTCGGCGTACCGCGGGAGCAGGCGGAGCCGCCGGGCAGGTCGCAGACCCCGTCGACGGCAGCGGCCAGCAGCAGGGCCTGGGCCTGGGGCGCCTCCAGCCGGGCGTCGCGGACCGAGGAGGTGGTGGTGACCACGAAGCGGCCGGTGCGGGCGAGCCCGACGACGGTGGTGGTCACCGGGTCCGCCCAGTCGCGGAGCACGATCTGCAGCGCCTCGTCGCCGACGCCGGTGACGGTGCTGGTGGAGAGCAGCTGGCTGCGCTCGGCCTGGCAGCGGGCGAACCACTCGGTGAGCCGCCCCATGGCGCGGCCGGCGGCCCGCTCGTTGCGGGAGGCCTCGGTGCTCGCGACCACGCTGCGCCGCGGGTCGGCTCCCCGCGGCGTCTTGATCTCGCGGACCAGGGCGTCGACGACACGGGGGTCGGCGTACCTCGCCTGCTGGCAGGGCATCACCAGGCCGTCGCCGTGGGTGTTGTCGTGGGTCGAGAGCTCCTCCCAGTCCCGGCCGGGCAGCAGCGAGGCGACCCGGTCCACGGAGACCATGGCGGAGGTGGGCAGGACGTCGGTCTCCGGCGTGGTCGTAGGGGCCGGAGGGCTGGGGCTGGAGAGCGCGGCGACGGGCTCGCGGTCGAGGGTGGGACGGACGCCGGCGGGGTCGGAGACCACGGCGCCGGCGACGGCCACCGCGGCGACGGCGACGACGGCCCCGACCGCGGTGTGGGTACGCCGGCGGGTGGCACCGGCCCGCCGGATGATCGAGGCCCGGGGCCAGCGGGCGTCGAGCGTGGTCTCGAAGAGGCTGCGCAGGACCGTCGGCACGACCGTCGTGGGGACGTCACGGTGCACGGCGAACTGGGAGGTCGCGGTCTGCAGTTCGCGGGTCGTGGTCTCCACGGTCTGGGAGACCTCGCGGGCCATCTGGTCGAGGCTGACCGTGGCCAGGTGCGTGAGCAGCAGCACCCGGCGCTGGGAGTAGGTCAGCCTCCCCAGCGCCTCGAGGGTCGCGGCGACCTCGGGCTCGAGCCCCTTCTCCTTATGCCAGCGGCGGGCGGTGTGGCGGCGGTGGGCGTGCTGCCAGGCGTGCGGTCGCGCCCAGGACTCCGGGTCGCCGTCGCGGGACACCTTGCGCCAGTGGTGCCAGGCGACCACGAAGGTGTCGCGGACCGCGCTGCGCGAGGCGCGGACGTCCCCGGTCAGGGCGAACGTCTGCACGAGCAGCCGGTCCCGGGCGTCCTTGTAGAACGCGTCGAACTCCTCTGGGTCCCTCATGGCGCGTCCAACCTTAATGAGGGGGGCCTGGCGGCGATGATGGGCAGGTCATGACCTCCCTGATCTCGCGGCCGACCGGCCCCGCCCGAGCGCGGGGCACCGACTCCCGACCCGGTCCGCGGCTGCCGCTCGCGGTGGTGGCGTTCCTCGGCGGCGTGCTGGCCGCCCTGGGGCCGCTGCTGGTGTGCCTCGGGGTGGGCGTCGTCGGCTGGTTCCTCGCCGACGCGGGCTCGCACGGCCAGCCCTCCGACGGCCTGCGGGTCGGCGCGACGGCCTGGCTGATGGGCCATGGGTCCGGTGTCTCGGTCGAGGGCGTCCGGCTCACCGTCGTACCCCTCGGCGTGACGCTGCTGGCGGCCTGGAGCACCTGGCGCGCCGGCCTGCGCGTGGGCCAGCTGGTCTCCGGCCACGGCCCCGACGCCGACGGCATCGAGGACGGCGAGCGCGACTGGACCGTGCCGGTCGCGGTCGCCCTGCTCCTGACCGGGTACGCCGTCACCGGCATCGTCACGGCGTCGCTGGCCTCGACCCGGGCCAGCGCACCCGGCACCGGCGGGGTCGTGACCTGGGCGGCGCTGCTGTGCCTGCTGGTCGGCGGCCCCGCGGTCGCGATCGGCTCGGGGCGCGCGGCGATCTGGGTGGCCGGTGCCCCCGTGAGCCTGGTGGAGTCGGTGCGGACCGCGCGCCGGGTGCTCCGCACGTGGCTGCTCGTCGCCCTGGTGGCCTTCCTCGTCTCCTTCGCCCTCGACCTCGGCACCGCGGCCAACGTCATGTCGCAGCTGCACTCCGGTGCCGGCGACGTCGCGATCGTGGTGCTCGTCTCGCTGGTGCTGCTGCCGAACGCGGTGGCGTTCTCCGGCGCCTACCTCGCCGGGCCGGGCTTCACCGCCGGAGCGGGCACGCTGGTCAGCCCGTCGGTGGTGGTCCTCGGGCCGCTGCCGATGTTCCCGATGCTGGCGGCGCTGCCCGACGCGGGGGAGCCGCCCGCCTGGACCGCGGCCCTGGTCGTGCTGCCCGTGGTCGTGGCGGCGGTGGCGGCGGCCCGGGCCCAGCAGGTCGCCCCGACCCTGCGCTGGGAGGAGGGCGCGCTCCGCGGCTGCGTCGGCGGGGCGCTGGCCGCGGTGGCCTTCGCCGTGCTCGCCGCGCTGGCCGGTGGAGCGGCCGGCCCCGGCCGGATGCGCGACGTCTCCCCGCTCGCCGGCGACGTCCTCGTGCAGTGCCTGACCACCTTCGGCCTCGGTGGCCTCCTCGGCGGCCTGGCGATGACCGCCTGGCAGCGCCGCGCCGCCCGCACCTGACCGCCGAGAGGTCACTCGCGCACGGCCGAGAGGTCGCTGGCGCACGCGCTGCCCTAGTCTGCGGCGGGTGACCGCCCGACTCGTCGTCCTCGTCTCCAGCGCCGGCACCAACCTCCAAGCGCTGCTCGATGCCTGCGCCGATCCCGCCTACGGAGCCGCCGTGGTCGCCGTGGGGGCGGACCGCCACGGGATCGAGGGCCTGGCCCGGGCCGAGCGCGCCGGCATCCCGACGTTCGTCGCGCAGGTCTCCGACTTCTCCTCCCGGGAGCACTGGGACCGGGCGATGGCCGACAAGGTCGCGGCGTTCGAGCCGGACCTCGTCATCAGTGCGGGTTTCATGAAGCTGGCCGGCGCGCACTTCCTCGAGCGGTTCGGGGGTCGCTACATCAACACCCACCCGGCGCTGCTGCCGTCGTTCCCGGGCATGCACGGCCCGCGCGACGCCCTGGAGTACGGCGTCAAGGTCACCGGTTGCACGCTCTTCGTCGTCGACGAGGGCGTCGACACCGGCGTGATCCTGGCCCAGAGCGTGGTGCCGGTCGAGGACGACGACGACGTCGACGCGCTGCACGAGCGGATCAAGGTCGCCGAGCGCGCGATGCTCGTCGACACGGTCGGCCGGATGGCCCGCGAGGGCTTCCGGGTGGAGGGGCGCCGGGGGATCCTCGGTGCCTGAGAGCCGGTAGGCTGCGGCCCACACGACTGGCGCAGGTGGGTGACCACCGGGGAGTGACCGAGTCGGGGCATCGTCCGCCTGGGTGCCCCGGGACCGTGACCGCGTCGACGCAGCGATCCTGCAGGAGAGTCCGTGAGCGAGAACCGCATCCCGATCAGGCGAGCCCTGGTCTCCGTCTACGACAAGACCGGGCTGGAGGAGCTGGTCCGCGGCCTCCACGACGCGGGCGTCACGCTCGTGTCCACCGGTGGCTCGGCCAAGCTGATCGAGGGCCTGGGCCTGCCGGTCACCAAGGTCGAGGACCTGACCGGCTTCCCCGAGTGCCTCGACGGCCGCGTGAAGACCCTGCACCCTCGGGTCCACGCAGGCATCCTGGCCGACCGCCGCCTGGACTCCCACGTCCAGCAGCTGGCGGACCTCGAGGTCGAGCCGTTCGACCTGGTGGTCTCCAACCTCTACCCCTTCACCCAGACCGTCGCCTCCGGCGCCTCGCCCGACGAGTGCGTCGAGCAGATCGACATCGGCGGCCCGTCGATGGTGCGCGCGGCCGCGAAGAACCATCCCTCGGTCGCGATCGTCACCAGCCCCGAGCGGTACGCCGACGTGCTGGACGCGACGTCGGCGGGCGGCTTCACCCTCGAGCAGCGCAAGCAGCTGGCCGCCGAGGCCTTCGTGCACACCGCGTCGTACGACGTGGCCGTCGCCTCCTGGATGGGCAACGTCCTCACCGACTCCTCCGACGGCACCGGCTTCCCGGCCTGGGTCGGGGCGACCTGGGAGCGCTCCGCGGTGCTGCGCTACGGCGAGAACCCGCACCAGGCGGCCGCGCTCTACCGCTCGGGCCACGGCCCCGCCGGGCTCGCGGGTGCCGAGCAGCTGCACGGCAAGGAGATGTCCTACAACAACTACGTCGACACCGACGCGGCCCGTCGGGCGGCGTACGACTTCGACGAGCCGGCCGTGGCGATCATCAAGCACGCCAACCCGTGCGGCGTGGCCGTCGGCGGCGACGTCGCCGAGGCGCACGCCCGTGCCCACGCCTGCGACCCGGTCTCGGCGTTCGGTGGCGTGATCGCCGCGAACCGCCCGGTGTCGGTGGAGATGGCCCGCCAGGTGGCCGAGGTGTTCACCGAGGTCATCGTGGCGCCCGGCTACGAGGACGGCGCCGTGGAGGTGCTGCAGGGGAAGAAGAACATCCGCATCCTGGTCTGCGAGGACCTCCAGCGCGGCGGCGTCGAGACCCGCCCGGTCTCGGGCGGCCTGCTGATGCAGCAGCGCGACTCCTTCCAGGCCGAGGGCGACGACCCGTCGGCGTGGACGCTGGCCACCGGCGAGGCGGCCTCGCCCGAGGTGCTCGCCGACCTCGCCTTCGCCTGGCGCGCGTGCCGCTCGGCGAAGTCCAACGCGATCCTGCTGGCCAAGGACGGCGCCTCCGTCGGCATCGGCATGGGCCAGGTCAACCGCGTCGACTCCTGCAAGCTCGCCGTCGAGCGCGCCAACAGCCTCGCCGAGGGCACCGAGCGCGCCCGTGGCGCCGTGGCCGCCTCCGATGCGTTCTTCCCGTTCGAGGACGGCCCGCAGGTGCTCATCGACGCCGGTGTCACTGCGATCGTGCAGCCCGGCGGCTCGGTCCGCGACGAGCTCACGATCGAGGCCTGCAAGGCCGCCGGCGTGACGATGTACTTCACCGGCACCCGGCACTTCTTCCACTGATCGACCCAGGAGCGCACTGAGATGACCGCACAGAAGCTCGACGGCAGCGCCACCCTCAAGGCGATCAAGGAGGAGCTGAAGGTCCGGATCGCCGCGCTGAAGGAGCGCGGCATCGTCCCGGGCCTCGGCACCGTGCTGGTCGGAGACGACCCCGGCAGCCACTGGTACGTCGGTGCCAAGCACAAGGACTGCGCGGAGATCGGCATCGAGTCGATCCGCGTGGACCTGCCGGCCACGGCCAGCCAGGCCGAGGTGGAGGCCGAGATCGACCGGCTCAACGACGACCCGTCGTGCACCGGGTTCCTGATCCAGCAGCCGACCGGCCTCGACGAGTTCGCCCTGCTCTCACGCGTCGACCCCGACAAGGACGTCGACGGCCTGCACCCGGTGTCGCTGGGTCGCCTGGCGCTCAACGTCCCCGGCTCGCTGCCCTGCACCCCGGTCGGCTGCATCGAGCTGCTGCGCCGCCACGGCATCGAGCTCGCCGGCGCCGAGGTCGTCGTGGTCGGTCGCGGCCTGACGGTGGGTCGCCCGATGGGCCTGCTGCTCACGCGTCGCAGCGAGAACGCCACCACCACCCTGTGCCACACCGGGACCCGCGACCTGGCCAAGCACGTGCGCGAGGCCGACGTCGTCGTGGCCGCGGCGGGCGTGCCCGGCATCATCACCGCGGAGATGGTCAAGCCGGGCGCCGCGGTGCTCGACGTGGGTGTCTCGCGGGTCGACGGCAGGATCGCCGGCGACGTGGACCCGGCCGTCTGGGATGTCGCCGGCTGGGTCTCGCCGAACCCCGGCGGGGTCGGCCCGATGACCCGCGCGATGCTGCTGTCGAACATCGTCGACATGGCCGAGCGGGCCGCCGGGATCGGCCGGTAGCGTGACGCGGGTGACCGAGGACCACCAGCCCGACGGCGTACCCCTGGACGCCACCGGCGACGCTGACGTGGTCCCGGACACCTCCGAGATCGCCGACGAGATCGCCGAGGAGGAGGGGCGTCGCTACCCCTCCACCCTCGGCGGCTTCTTCTACCTCTGGGTGCTCGCCGCGGCCGCCGTCGGCGTGGCGATCGCGTGGCTCGGCCACGACTGGCGCCTCGGCGTCACCTGGATCTCCGGTGCCCTCATCGCCGCCTCGGCGCTGCGCCTGCTGATGCCGGCCAAGGACGCCGGGATGCTCGCGGTCCGCCACCGCCTCGTCGACGTGGTGCTGCTCGGCACCCTCGGCGGGCTGCTGCTCTTCCTGGCCCGCACGGTCCCCAACCAGCCAGGCGCCTGACCGCCGAACCGTCACTCACGCACGGCCGAACCGTCACTCACGCACGGCCGACAGGTCGCTGGCGCACGCGTCGGTGGCCGTCCCGTCAGTCCCGCCACGACCCCCGCCACCGAGGTACGCCGGAGCCCTCTGCCCGCGCGTACCTCGGCCGGTCCGAACCGACCCGGTCGGCCAGGACCACCCGGAGCTCCCGGGTCCACCGATCCTCCCCGGCGCCGGAGAGCCCGTCCTTGCGCACCACGATCACGTGCCAGCCGGCACGGGCCAGCGCCGCGCGTCGGGCGAGGTCCCGGGCTCGGTCGGCAGAGCTGGAGTGGTGCTCCTCCCCGTCGTACTCGACGGCGACCTTGAGGTGGGGGTAGGCCAGGTCGAGACGGAACGTCCCCTCGGGGAGCACCACTTCGACCTGCGAGGTCGGCGTGGGGAGCTGGTGGTCGCGGATCATCAGCCGCACCCAGGACTCGGCGGGGGACTCCGCCAGGGCATCGACGTAGTTGATCAGCTCGCGGAACTGGGTGACCCCGCGTCGACCACCGAAGCGGATCAGCAGTCGACGCAGCTGGGCCTCGGTGACGTGGTGGTGTCGTGCGAACTGGTCGAGCACGCCCATCGCACCGAGCCGCCCGAAGCGACAGGCGAGGTCGGCGGCCGTCCGAGCCGGCGTGGTGACCGGGACGCCGTCGAGGACCATGACGTCCTCGGGCAGCAGGGCGCGAGTGCCGCCACGGGTGCCGCTCGCGCGGGTGCGCGTGCCGTCCATGGCGACGACCTCCAGGCGGGGAGGGACGTCGCGCGAGCGGGGGTCGAGGTGGTCGATCCCGTGCAGCCAGGCCGCGCTGCGGTCGCAGACGACGTGCGTGGGCGCCAGCACCAGCGCGGCTGCCCGGGCGCGCAGCATCGGGGTGTCGGGCAGGTCGGTGCCGGCGTACACGCCGAGGAGCACGCGGCGGAGCAGACCCTGCTCGACGGCGCGCTGGAGCTGGCCGCGGCTGGTGCCGTGCTCGAGGGCTTGCGCGGTGGTGAACGGGTGGGAGGGCGGGAGCATCATCCGCCGACCCTGACCCGGCGCGGCGACCCGCGGGGCCGACCGGGGGCCGGCTGTGGAACGACGAACGGCCGGGCCCCAGTGTGGAGAACTGGTGGCCCGACCGTGCGTCAGTGACGTGTCATGCGTGCGCGAGCGACCTCTCGGCCGTGCGCGAGCGACCTCTCGGCGGTCAGATGAGGCCGAGCTCGGTCACCGCGTCGCGCTCGTCGGCGAGCTCGGCGGTGGAGGCGTCGATCTTGCCGCGGGAGAAGTCGTCGATCTCGAGGCCCTCGACGATGCTCCAGTCGCCGTCCTTGGTGGTGACGGGGAAGGAGGAGATGAGGCCCTCGGGGACGCCGTACTCGCCCTTGGAGACGACGGCCATGGAGACCCAGTCGTTCTCGGCGGAGCCGTAGAGCCAGTCGCGGGCGGCGTCGATGGTGGCCGACGCGGCGGAGGCGGCTGAGGAGGAGCCCCGGGCCTCGATGATGGCGGCGCCGCGCTTGGCGACGGTCGGGATGAAGGTGTTCTCCAGCCAGTCCTGGTCGTTCACCGTCTCGGCGGCGTTCTTGCCGGCGACCTCGGCGTGGAACAGGTCGGGGTACTGCGTGGCGGAGTGGTTGCCCCAGATCGTCATCTTGGAAATGTCGGTGACCGCGGCGCCGGTCTTCGCGGCCAGCTGCGAGATGGCGCGGTTGTGGTCGAGGCGGGTCAGCGCGGAGAACCGCTCGGCCGGGATGTCCGGGGCGTTCTTCATCGCGATGAGCGCGTTGGTGTTGGCGGGGTTGCCGGTGACGCCGATGCGGACGTCGTCGGCGGCGACGGCGTTGAGGGCCTTGCCCTGAGCGGTGAAGATCGCGCCGTTGGCCGAGAGCAGGTCCCCGCGCTCCATGCCCGGGCCGCGCGGACGCGCGCCGACGAGCAGGGCGAGGTTGACGCCGTCGAAGATCTTCTCGGCATCGTCGCCGATCTCGACACCGGCCAGGCCGGGGAACGCGCAGTCGTCGAGCTCCATGACGACACCCTCGAGCGCCTTGAGCGCGGGGGTGATCTCGAGCAGGCGCAGCTCGATCGGCTGGCCGCCGGTCAGGGCGCCGCTGGCGAGGCGGAAGAGCAGGCTGTAGCCGATCTGGCCGGCGGCGCCGGTCACGGCCACCTTCAGCGGGGTGGTGGTCACGCAGGTCTCCTAGGAAGAGGGTCCGAGACGATCACGAACGGATCACGAACATTGGCTCCCGGTGACGCTAGCAGCGGGTGGGACGGTCCTGTCAGGCTGGCCCTGCAGGCGTCAGGTATCTTGACGTCAAGAAACACTGCCAGCATCGAGCCGACGATCGTCCAGGAGCCGCCGGAAACCATGGCCACCATCATCTACACCCACACCGACGAGGCGCCGCTGCTCGCGACGTACTCCTTCCTGCCGATCATCCAGGCGTACGCCGCCAAGGCCGGTGTCGAGGTCGAGACCCGCGACATCTCCCTCTCCGGCCGCATCCTGGCCGCCTTCGACCTCGCCGACGACGCGCTGGCCGAGCTCGGTGAGCTCGCGACCAAGCCCGAGGCGAACATCATCAAGCTGCCCAACATCTCCGCCTCCGTGCCGCAGCTGAAGGCCGCGATCAAGGAGCTGCAGGAGAAGGGCTTCGAGCTGCCCGACTACCCCGAGTCCCCCTCCACCCCGGAGCAGGAGGAGATCCGCGCCAAGTACGACAAGGTCAAGGGCTCCGCGGTCAACCCGGTCCTGCGTGAGGGCAACTCCGACCGTCGCGCCCCGGCCGCGGTCAAGGGCTACGCCAAGAAGTACCCCCACCGCATGGGCGCCTGGAGCAAGGACTCCAAGACCGCGGTCGCGACCATGGGCAAGGACGACTTCCGCTCCAACGAGCAGTCGGTCGTCATGCCGGCCGCCGACACCCTCTCGATCGTGCTCAAGGGTGCCGACGGCACCGAGACCGTCCTCAAGGACGGCCTGGCCGTCGAGGCCGGCGAGGTCGTGGACTCGACGTTCATGAACGTCGCCGCGCTGCGCCGGTTCCTCACCGAGCAGATCGCCCGCGCCAAGGCCGACGACGTGCTCTTCTCGCTGCACATGAAGGCCACGATGATGAAGGTCTCCGACCCGATCATCTTCGGTCACGCCGTGCAGGCGTTCTTCCCGACCCTCTTCGAGCAGTACGGCGAGCAGCTCGCCGCCGCGGGCGTCTCGCCCAACGACGGCCTCGGCGGCCTGCTCTCCGCGGTCAAGGACCTCCCCGAGGGCGAGGCCATCGAGGCCGCCGTCAAGCAGGGCCTGGCCGACGGCCCGCGGATGGCGATGGTCGACGACCGCAAGGGCATCACCAACCTGCACGTCCCCTCCGACGTCATCATCGACGCCTCGATGCCGGCGATGATCCGCATCGGCGGCCACATGTGGGGCCCCGACGGCAACGAGGACGACTGCCTGGCGGTCATCCCCGACTCCTCCTACGCCGGCGTCTACGCCGCGGTGATCGAGGACTGCAAGGCCAACGGCGCCTACGACCCGGCCACGATGGGCTCGGTGCCCAACGTCGGCCTGATGGCCCGCAAGGCCGAGGAGTACGGCTCGCACGACAAGACCTTCGAGATCCCGGCCGCCGGGACCGTGGAGATCCGCAACAGCGCCGGTGAGGTCCTCACCTCCCACGACGTGGAGCCCGGTGACATCTGGCGCGCCTGCCAGACCAAGGACGAGCCGATCCGCGACTGGGTGAAGCTGGCCGTCACCCGCGCCCGCGCCTCGCAGACGCCGGCCGTGTTCTGGCTCGACGAGACCCGCGCGCACGACGCCAACCTCATCGAGAAGGTCAAGGCCTACCTGCCCGAGCACGACACCGACGGCCTGACGATCGAGATCATGGCGCCGGCCGAGGCCACGACGTACTCCGTCGAGCGCATCCGCCGGGGCGAGGACACCATCTCGGTGACCGGCAACGTGCTGCGCGACTACAACACCGACCTGTTCCCGATCCTCGAGGTCGGCACGTCGGCGAAGATGCTCTCGATCGTCCCGCTGATGAACGGCGGCGGCCTCTTCGAGACCGGCGCGGGCGGCTCGGCCCCCAAGCACGTCCAGCAGCTGCTGGAGGAGAACTACCTGCGCTGGGACTCCCTGGGTGAGTTCTTCGCGCTGGCGGCCTCCTTCGAGCACCTCGCCGGGTACGCCGACAACGCCGGCGCCCAGGTGCTGGCCGACACCCTCGACGCGGCGACCGCGACGTTCCTGGAGAACGACAAGTCCCCGACGCGCAAGATCGGCGGCATCGACAACCGCGGCTCGCACTTCTACCTCGCGATGTACTGGGCCCAGGAGCTCGCGAAGCAGACGGCGAACCCCGAGCTGGCCGAGGTCTTCAAGCCGCTCGCGGAGAAGCTGACCGCCGCCGAGGAGACCATCGTCTCCGAGCTCAACGGCGTCCAGGGCAGCCCGGCCGACGTGGGCGGTTACTACCGCCCGGTCGACGAGAAGGCCGACGTGGTGATGCGTCCCTCGGCCACGCTGAACGAGGCGCTCGCCGCCTTCTGATCCAGCAAGCACACGGCACCACCACGGCAGGGCCCCGGGAACAACTCCCGGGGCTTTGTCGTTGCCGCTGAGGAGCGCCATGCTTGACCGGTAAACCCACGCTCTCCTCCGCCCCCGTCCCCAGGAGCACGATGACCAGCCTCGCCGAGCCCGATGCGCCGATCGCCGTCGGCACCGCCGTGCACCCGGTCTCGCGACTGCGGTTCGCCGTCGCCGTGACCGCGCTGGCCACCGGTGGCTTCGCGATCGGCACCACCGAGTTCGTCACGATGGGGCTGCTGCCGCAGATCGCCGACGGCGTGGGCGTGACCATCCCGCAGGCCGGGCACCTGATCTCGGCGTACGCGCTCGGGGTCGTCGTCGGCGCCCCGCTGCTGGCCGCGCTCGGTGCCAAGCTGCCGCGACGCGGTCTGCTCGTCGGGCTGATCGCCGCCTTCGGCCTGCTCAACCTCCTCAGCGCGGCGATGTCGCACTACGGGCTGCTGGCCTTCGTCCGCTTCCTCGACGGGCTGCCGCACGGCGCCTACTTCGGTGTCGCGGCGCTCACTGCGGCCGGCATGGTCGCCCCGGAGCGCCGGGGGAGGGCGCTGGCGCTGGTGATGATGGGCATCCCCGTCGCCAACGTGCTGGGTGTCCCGGCCGCGACCCTGCTGGGCCAGCAGCTCGGCTGGCGCGCGGCCTTCGTGGCCGTGGGGGTCATCAGCGCGGTGACCGTGGTGCTGATCCTGGCGTTCGTGCCGAGCATGCCCGGCGACCGCACGGCCTCCACCCGGCGCGAGCTCACCGCTCTGCGCCACCCCCAGCTCTGGTACGCCGTCGGCGCCTCGGGCATCGGCTTCGGCGGCCTCTTCGCGCTGGTCTCCTACATCGCCCCGATCACGACCGACGTCGGCGGGCTCCCGGAGTCCACCGTGGCGGTCTTCCTGCTCGTCATCGGGCTGGGCATGGTCGTGGGCAACATCGTCGCGGGCCGGATGGTCGACTGGTCGGTGCAGCACAGCCTGCAGATCGGCTCGGTCGGCCTGGCCGCTGCGCTGCTCGCGTACTGGGTGCTGGCGCCGTACGGCTGGTGGGCCCTGGTCGCGGGGTTCGCGACCACCGTCGTCGGCTCGGTGCTGGCGCTGGGCTTCCAGGTGCGGCTCATCGACGCGGCCGAGCACGCGCAGACCCTGGGCGCCGCGCTGAGCCACGCCAGCCTCAACATCGGCAACAGCCTGGGCGCCTTCCTGGGGGGCACCGTGATCGCCGCCGGGTGGGGCCTGCGGGCGCCGCTCCTGGTCGGTGTCGGTCTCGCGCTGGCGGGCCTGGTGGTCCTGGCGCTGGCCCGGCGAGCGGAGCGGAGCGCGCGTCAGGGAGAATGACGCGCATGTCAGCGACGACCGAGCCCGAGGTGGCCGTGCCGAGCGCACCCACCGGCGGAGCCCGTCCCCGTGTCCTGTCCGGCATCCAGCCGACCGCCGACTCGTTCCACTTCGGGAACTACCTCGGCGCTCTGCGCCAGTGGGTGGACCTGCAGCGGGACCACCAGCCCTTCTTCTTCATCGCCGACCAGCACGCGATCACCGTCGAGCACGACCCGAAGGTGCTGCGCGAGCGGACGCTGCGGGCCGCGGCGCAGCTGCTGGCGATGGGCATCGACCCGACGCGCAGCGCGATCTTCGTGCAGAGCCAGGTGCCCGAGCACGCCCAGCTGTCGTGGGTGCTGCAGTGCCTGACCGGCTTCGGCGAGGCCCGGCGGATGACGCAGTTCAAGGACAAGTCGGCCAAGCAGGGGGAGGGGGCCGCGAGCGTCGGCCTGTTCACCTACCCGATCCTGCAGGCCGCCGACATCCTGCTCTACCGCCCGCACTACGTGCCGGTCGGGGAGGACCAGCGTCAGCACCTCGAGCTGACCCGTGACCTGGCGCAGCGGTTCAACCACCGCTACAAGAAGACCTTCCGGCTGCCCGAGCCCTACATCCTCAAGGCCACCGCGAAGATCGCCGACCTGCAGGACCCGACCTCGAAGATGTCGAAGTCGGCCTCCTCCCCGGCGGGCATCGTCGAGATGCTCGACGAGCCGTCGCGCAGCGCGAAGAAGATCCGCTCGGCGGTGACCGACTCCGACGGCGAGATCCGCTTCGACCCCGAGGGCAAGCCGGGCATCTCCAACCTGCTGACGATCTACAGCGCGCTCACCGCGCGCTCGGTGAGCGACCTGGTCGAGGAGTACTCCGGGCAGGGCTACGGCGACCTGAAGAAGGACCTCGCCGAGGTCGTGGTCAACTTCGTGACGCCGTTCCGCGAGCGCACCCTGGAGCTGCTCGACGACCAGACCCATCTCTCCCAGGTGCTGCACCAGGGGGCCGAGCAGGCGCGCGCGGTCGCGGAGGCGACCCTTCGCGACGTGTACCAGAGGGTGGGATTCGTCGCCCGGAGCTCCGGCTAGGGTCGGGGGCGTGCCCACGATCGGAGTCGCCGTCGCGATCCCGGACCCCTGGGGCGAGCAGCTCCAGGCCTACCGGGAGTCGCTCGGGGACCCCTCGGCCTCGCTCATCCCCACGCACATCACGTTGGTCCCGCCGACGGTGCTGGCCGAGGACGGGCTGGCCGAGGTCGAGTCGCACCTGGCCGACGTGGCGGGGGAGCGGCCGGCCTTCCGGGTCCACCTGCGGGGCACCGACACCTTCCGACCGGTCTCCCCGGTGGTCTTCGTGACCCTCGCGGAGGGGGCCGAGCACTGCGCACGGCTGGCCGACGCCGTACGCCGGGGGCCGCTGGACGTGGACCTCGACTTCCCCTACCACCCGCACGTGACGGTCGCCCACGACGTGCAGGACGATTCGCTGGACCGGGCGCAGCACGAGCTCGAGGGGTTCGAGTGCGCCTTCGACGTGGAGGAGTTCCACCTCTACGTGCACGACGAGGTCGCCGGCTGGCGGCCCTACCGCGACTACGCCCTGGAGGGGGCGCCGGAGGGGGAGCGCTGACATG
>Ga0208834_100140_pt1 | contig 29909 bp, 29 predicted proteins | sample DeeseametaMP1787_FD_184182 | JGI IMG/M metagenome (GOLD analysis project Ga0208834, IMG submission 184182) | Marine microbial communities from the Deep Pacific Ocean - MP1787 (SPAdes) | ecosystem: Environmental > Aquatic > Marine > Oceanic | place: North Pacific Ocean | collected 2011-05-03 | reverse complement strand
CGGCGCCCGACGGCAGCATGGAGAACACGATGTCGGCGCCGCCGGCCGCTTCCGCAGCCGAGGTAGCCACTGTGCAGCCCGCCTGTTTCGCGACGGCGCAGGCAGCCTCGGACAAGTCGAAGGCCCGAACGCTGTGGCCGGCACTGACGAGGTTGGCCGCCATGGGACCACCCATGTTGCCGAGGCCGATGAATGCGATGCTGCTCATGCTGTCTCCTGCTTGTTTTGTTGTCGTGCCGGTCGGAGGTGGCGCTATCAGCCGAGTTGGGATAACGGAGATTCGCCGGACCAGGGCGCGGTGAAATGCCGTTCGATGTCAGCCTCGCTCACCGCGGCCACGCTGCCGTGCGACCAAGATGGCGAACCGTCCTTGTCGATCAGCAGGGCGCGCACGCCTTCGCGAAAGTCTGGCTGCATGGAGCAGCGGGACGACATCACCAATTCCATCCGGAACACGTCCGCCAGGCTCAGGTGACGGCTGCGGCGGATCTGCTCGGCGACCAGATGTGCGGTCATCGGGCAGCCCTTGGCGAGTGAGCCGACCGCACGGGACAGCCATTTGTCGTCGGTGTCGACCGCGAGAATTGCGTCGACCACGTCGGCCACCCGGGCGTGGTCGGTGAGGGTCCGAATCTGCTCCAGATGCGGTGCGATCTGGCTGCCCGGCCGCTGGCCGGCCGCCCGGTCTTCGAAGTCGCGCAGCACGTTGCGAATGCATTCTTCGGCGTCGGTGGCGAGGGGCGCCGAGGCGAGCGCGTTGATGAGCGCGTCGCGTTCCGACGCGCCGACCATGCGGTCGGCCAGGCCGGTGGTGATCGCATCGGTGGCGTTGATCTGTGCGCCGGTCAGGCCGAGGAACAGGCCCAGTCCATTTGGCATGCGATTGAGAAACCAGGACCCGCCGACATCGGGGTAAAGCCCGATTGTGATCTCGGGCATCGCCAGCCGAGAGGTCTCGGTAACCAGGCGATGCGCGGCACCACACATGAGACCCATGCCACCGCCCATGACGATGCCGCTGCCCCAGACAATGACCGGCTTGGGATAGCTGTGGAGGGTGAAATCCAGCCGGTACTCTTCGGTGAAGAAAGTCTCGCAGCCAGGAACGCGTTCGCCGACCGGATGGGCGGTCATCGCCTCGTACATCGCGCGGATGTCGCCACCGGCGCAGAACGCCTTGTCACCGGATCCGTCCAGCCAGACCGCGGCAACGCTGTCGTCGGTGGTCCAGGCATCCAGCTGCTGCTGCATCGCTCGGGCCATGGGCAGGCTCAGCGAATTCAGCGCCTTGGGCGCGTTCAGCGTTATGCGGCCCAGGCCGCCGTGTTGTTCGACGAGGATGGGTTGGTCGGACATCAGTGCAAAGCCTGTTCGGTTAGCTGTTGGTCCACTCGGGCGGACGTTTTTCCAGAAACGCGGTCACGCCTTCCATCTGGTCGTCGGTATTGAACAATTCGACGAATTCTTCGCGCTCCATCGCCAGTGCGGTTTGTAGCGGCTGGCGTTCGGCGGCGTGGATCAGGCGCTTGCAGGAGACGACGCTGGCCGGCGATTGCGCCTGGACCTTGGCCGCCAGTTCCATCGCCACGGTAAGGGATTCACCGGAATCGACGACTTCCTCCACCAGGCCGATGTCCAGCGCGGTGTCGGCATCGATACGTTCGCCGCAGAGAATCATCCGTTTGGCCCAGCCTTCGCCGACCAGCCAGGGCAGGCGCTGGGTGCCGCCCGCGCAGGGCAGCAGGCCGACCGCGGCTTCCGGCAAGGCCATCTGCGCGTGAGACTCCGCGATGCGCATGTCACAGGCCAGCGCGGCTTCCAGGCCGCCGCCCATGGCGTAACCGTTGATGGCAGCGATGGTGACCAGATCACATTCCGCCAGTGCTTCAAAGGCGAAGCCGAAGGCGCGCGCCATTTCGCTGGCAACGGCGACATCGCCCTCGGCGAAGGTCGTGAGTTCGGCGCCCGCCGAGAAGAATTTTTCGCCCGCACCGGTGATGACCAAGGCACGAATCGATGCGTCCGTTTCCAGGTCGGCGATGATGTCGGGCAGAGCGTTCAACGACTCCAGCGTCCAGGTATTGGCCTTGGGGTTGTTGATCGTCAGCGTGGCGACAGGACCATCGATCGAAACCAGCAGTTGGTCGGTCATCTCAGCATCTCCAGCGCATGTTCCAGCATGAGCCTGCGCCCCAGGATGACGCGCATGATCTCGTTCGTGCCTTCGAGTATCTGATGGACACGGGTGTCACGCACCATACGCTCCAGCGGGTACTCGCGGATATAGCCGTAGCCCCCGTGCAGCTGCAGGGCATCGTTGCAAATGTCGAAGCAGGCATCGGTCGCAAAGCGCTTGGCCATCGCGCAATACGCCGTGGCCTCGGGGTGTTCGGAGTCGAGCTTGCTCGCGGCCAGGCGGATCATCTGGCGGGCGGCGACGAGGTTGGTTTGCATGTCCGCCAGCTTGAATTGGGTGGCCTGGAAATCAGCAATCGCCTGGCCGAACTGCTTGCGGCCCTTCACGTAGTCCACGCTGGCATTGAGCGCGGCCTGGGCGGTACCGATGGAGCAGGTCGCCACGTTCAGGCGGCCGCCGTCCAGACCTTTCATCGCGAACTTGAAGCCCGCGCCCTCGTCGCCGACCAGACAAATGGCCGGGACCCGGCAGTTGTCGAACGAGATGGTCCGCGTGGGCTGCGAGTTCCAGCCCATCTTGCTTTCTTTCTTGCCGTAACTGATGCCGTCGAGGTCCGCCGGGACCGCAAAGCAGGAAATGCCTTTCGGGCCATCGGCCCCGGTTCGGGCCATCAGGACCAGGACCTGAGTAGAGCCGGCACCGGAGATAAAGCATTTGGATCCGTTGACAACGTAGTGGTCGCCGGCACGGCGCGCCGTGGCTTTCAGGTTCGCCGCATCGGAGCCGTTGCCCGGCTCGGTCAGACAATATGACGCGAGGTATTCGCCGCTGACCATCTTGTGCACGAAGCGCTCGTGGATCGAGGCATCGCCGAACTGGCCAAGCATCCACGTACACATGTTGTGGATGGTCATGTACGCGGTCGTGGATGTGCATCCCTGCGCCAGTTCTTCGACGATGAGCACCGAGTCCAACCGGGACAGTCCCAGGCCTCCGGCGGCCTCCGGTGTGTACAAGCCCAGAAAGCCCAGCGCCGCGGCCTGTTGGATCACATCGACGGGAAAATGGCAGCGCTCATCCCACTCGGCCGCATGGGGCGCCAGCGCCTTGCCGGAAAAGTCGCGGGCGGCATCGACCAGCGCTTGCTGGTCTTCGTTGAGATCAAAGTTCATTCGATATCCGGCGAGCCGGTGTTGATCAGGCGAGTGTAACGCTGGACTTGCTCGCCGATCACGAAGTCCACCGGGCCGGCCCATTGCTCCAGGCCGTCGGGTGTCCAACCGGATACCGCGTACTCGACGGTCACGGTCGACCTTCCGTCCGATGCTGCCTCAAACATCCAGCTTTGGGAGCCAGCGACGCCCAGCTGCTGCAAGGGCCCAAGCCCGCCGCTGGCGCGCAGCAGGCTGCCGGGTCTGGCCGCTGTGACCTGCATATGCTGCACGCTATGCGTCTGACCGCCCACCGACCAGATCTCGCACCAGCAGCCGCCGGCTTGGGCGTCGATGCGCAGATTCCCTGCATCGCCCGACCAGCTGTGCTCCGGATTCCACCAACGATGGATTTCGGTCATGGTGCGGTAGGCGGCATCGGACGGCAGGTCAACGGTGGTGGTGTGGCGGACCAGGAAGCCACGGGCATCGGAGGCCAGCACCTCTGCCTGCGACTGCAGGGATAGACACGAGGCCACAACACCGGTCGCCAGCAGGATGAGTCGGGTCATGCTTGCTCTGGTGTCCGATTGCGGGCAGGTAGCAACCGACGTAGCAGCAGCGTCAGTGCCGCCGGTGTGCCGGCCAGGTAGACCGCGCCGAGACCGTGGACAAGCCGCTGCTCGGCGGGCAGTGGGTTGGTCAGGGCTTCGTCCTGCCGGACGAATACGTCCACGATCAGGCGGATCGCCGCGGGTAGGGACAGGATAATCGCGAATGCCACGGTTCGATGCGCAATGAGTAGCACCAGTGCGATCGCAATCGGCAGCGCGGCGATCGTGATTGCCAGCAGGTGTAAGACGCTCATGTGAGCGTAGACCTGCCACGCCTCCGACCACCCCTGATAATTTGGGGTGGTAGAGGCGGCTACCCAACCGATCGATTGAACGACCAGGCAGTAGTAAGCGAGTGCCAATACCGCGAGGATGAGGCTGCGTATGGCCCAGTGATCCCCCGCCCAGCGCATCACTGCAAGTTGATTGACATGTTCGGGCCACTCGACGGCATGCCGGATTCAGGCCAGCGCGATGTGACCGTCTTGGTCTCGGTGAAGAACCGAATCGCCTGCTTGCCATAGGCGTGCTGGTCGCCGAAGAAGCTGCGACGCCAGCCGGTGAAGCTGAAGAAGGGCAACGGGACCGGAATCGGGATATTGATCCCCACCTGGCCAACCTTGACCTCGGCGACGAATTTGCGGGCCGCCGCACCTGAGCTGGTGAACAGGGAGGTGCCGTTGCCGTAGGGGTTGTCGGCGATCAGGTCCAGCGCTTCGTCCAGGTCGGCGGCTTCCATGATGCAGAGCACCGGACCGAAGATCTCTTCCTGGTAGATGCTCATCTCGGCTTTGACGCCGGAGAACACGGTCGGGCCGACCCAGTTGCCGTCGGGGTAGCCTTCGACGACACAGCCGCGGCCATCCAGCTCCAGCGTGGCGCCTTCGTCCACGCCTTGCTGTATCAGGCTTTCCACACGCGCCTTGGCGGCAGGGGAGATCAGCGGCCCGTAGGCTGAGTCCGGCTGGTCCCAATGGCCGGGATGCACCTTGGACAGCGCGTCGCGAATCTCGCCAATCCACTCGCGGGTGTCACCCACCAGCACCGCGACGGAAATCGCCATGCAGCGCTGACCGGCCGCGCCCACCGAGGCGCCCACGAGGTTGTTGATCACTTGCTGTTTGTCGGCATCGGGCATGACCACCATGTGGTTCTTGGCGCCGGCGAAGCATTGCGCACGCTTCAGGTTCTGCGTGGCGGTGCGGTATACGTGCTCGGCCACGGGCACGGACCCCACGAAAGACACGGTGGCAATGCCTTCGTGTTCCATCAGGTACTGCACCTGTTCCTTGCCGCCATGGATGACTTGCAGCAAGGCAGGGGGGAAACCCGCCTCGACGAAAAGTTCGGCGAGCCGGTTCGGTGTCATCGGGTCCTGCTCGCTGGGCTTGAGAATGCAGGCGTTGCCGCTGGCGATCGCAGTGGGGAAGAACCACAGCGGGATCATCGCCGGAAAGTTGAACGGCGTGATCGCGAGCGAGACGCCCAGTGGCTGGATGTGCGAATGCGTGTCGACGCCGGTGGCGACGTTGTCCACGGTCTCACCCATCAACAGCGATGGGATGTTGCACATCTGCTCGACGACTTCGATGCCGCGCCAGACATCGCCTTTGGCGTCTTCGAAATTCTTGCCGGTTTCCAGGGCTAGCAGCTCACCGAGTTCATCGTGATGATCCTTGAGCAGCTGCTGATAGCGCATGAACAGGCGGGCGCGCTTGGACGGCGGCGTGAGCTTCCACTGCTCGAAGGCGTCTTGCGCACTGGCGATGGCCCGCTCCATTTCGTCGACCGTCGCCGCCGGCGCCTCCACCAGCACGGCCTGCGTGGCTGGATTGGTCACGGGAATGCTCTGGTCGCTCGCGCTCTGCACGAACCGACCCTCAAGGAAGAGGGGGAGCCGATCGCTCATGGTGTCTCCTGATTTTATTGCGCCCAGTCGGGCCGGATCTCATCTGCACCATAATAAGTGGAAAGCCCTGCCGGACACACGCCGGGTCAGATTCACTGCGCGTGGGTGCAACTGGCATTGCGCCTTGGCTTATGTGCATCCCGCTGGCTGCTGGGCAAGCTCTTGACGCGGTAGGGTGTGCACTGCCAACGCCGCGCCGCGGTTGGGGCGATCAGAACAAGCGCGACCAACGCGCCCAGATTTCGGGAGACACCATGATCGGCATCGCCGGCATTCTGCTTTCACTCGTCCTGCTGATGTGGCTGGCTTACCGCGGCGTATCGGTCATCATTCTCGCGCCCGTGCTGGCGATGTTCGCCTGCCTGCTCAATGGCGGAGTTCCGTTGCTCGGCACCTATACGCAGGTCTTCATGACCGCGATGGGTGGATTTGCGGTCAAGTACTTTCCGATTTTTCTGCTCGGCGCACTGTTCGGAAAATTGATGGAGGATTCGGGCTGCGCGCGGTCCATCGCGCGGACCTTCGTCCACCGATTGGGTGCCAGGCATGGGATCGCCGCGATCGTGCTGGCCTGCGGGGTGCTCGAATACGGCGGGGTGTCCGCATTTGTCGTGGCATTTTCGGTGTACCCGCTGGCCGCGGCATTGTTTCGCGAGCTGGATATCCCCAAACGCCTGATCGGCGGCACCATCGCCTTGGGGGCATTCACCTTTGCGATGACCTGTCTGCCCGGCACGGCGCAAATCCACAATCTGATTCCGATGCCGTACTTCGAGACCACGGCGTTCGCCGCGCCGGTGCTCGGGATCGTCGGCGGCCTGGGCATGTTCGGCGGTGGCGTGTGGTGGTTGAACCGGCGGATGCGGGCCGCCCGGGCGGTCGGTGAGGGCTATGGCGCGGGGCATCACAACGAGCCGACCGAGTTCGACGGGGCCACGCCCAGCTTCTGGGTTGCGCTGCTGCCGATCGTGCTGGTGATCGGCGTGAACTACGCCCTCGTGGAGTGGGTGATCCCAAGCTGGGATACCGCGTTTCTGGCCGAAGATCGTTTCGGCAACACCGGCATCGGCAGGCTGCGTGGCCTGTGGGCGATGATCGTGGCCTTGCTGGTGGCGAATCTGACGGTGATCCTGATTCACTACCGCAGCTGGGACCAGCTCAACCGGTCGATGACCGCGGCGGCCAATGGATCGTTATTGCCGACCTTCAACACGGCCTCTGAGGTCGGTTATGGCACCACAATCGCCAGTCTGTCCGCCTTCGTGCTGGTCAAGAACGCGGTCATCAATGTGTCGCCGGGCAACCCGCTGATCTCCGAGATGGTCGCTATCAACGTGCTGGCTGGAATCACCGGCTCGGCCTCAGGCGGATTGTCGATCGCGCTGGCGGCGCTGGGCGATACCTACAACCAGCTCGCCGTTGATCTGGGCGTCTCCAAGGAGCTCATGCATCGCGTCGCATCAATGGCCTGCGGCGGTTTCGACACCTTGCCGCACAACGGGGCCGTGATCACGCTGCTGACGATTTGTGGACTCAGCCACAAGCAGGCCTACAAGGACATTGCGATGGTGTCGATGGTGATCCCGTTCGTGGTCACCCTGGGCTGCGTCTTGGTGCTGAGCGTCGTCACCTGAATACGAAGAAGCCCGGAACCAGCCGGGCTTCTTCATGCCGAGAATCTAGTCCTCGAAATCGTCGAAGTCGAAATCCTCACGCGGCGGACTGCCGTCGTACACCTGCGATCGGCGCCGTTGCAGATAGGCGTCGCGGATGAAGACATAGGGGTCGTACTGGTTCCGCACCAGCCGGTCGGCATTGAGCAGCATGGCTCGCGTGTTGACGATGTCCAGCGCTGACAGACCCAGCACGACATCGCCGTCACTGACGTAATACGTCGGATTGAAGGGGATCGCCACGATCCGACCCGTGAGGTCGCGGTTCGTGCTCGGACCGAGAAACGGGAGCATCAAATACCAGCCGTTTCCGACGCCCCATTTGCCGAAAGTCTGTCCAAAATCCTCGTCATGCCGGTTCAGACCCAGCGGCGTTGCGGGATCGAACAGCCCTCCGATGCCCAGCGTGCTGTTGACCAGAAACCGGCCCATGTCGCTGAATCCGTCCGCCGGTTTGCCCTGCAGAAACTGATTGACGATGGTCAGCGGGTAGGTCAGGTTGCCGAAAAAGTTCGTGACACCGGTGCGCACGAAGCCCGGTGTGACCGCCACATATCCTTTGGCGACCGGTTTCAGCACGTACGTGTCTGCCGTGTCGTTGAACTTGTAGATACCCCGGTTGACCGGCTCCAGCGGGTCGAGCGGGTCGTAGGTCGGTGAATGTGCACAACCGGCCGCGAACAGGACAGTCAGACACAAAGCCATCAAGCGCATGGCAACTCCCTTGCGTGTTTGTTCCCCGGTCTGAACGTCAGCTCAGGGCGGTACTTTCGGATTCAAGTCGCTGGATCAGCGCATCCAGGCCGCTGCGGCGGATTTCGGCAGCGAATTGCCCCCGGTAGTTTGTCACCAGACTAATGCCGTCCACCGTCACGTCGTAGACCTTCCAGGTCCCGTCGGTCATGTGCATGGCGTAGCTGATCGGGATCGGATCACTACCCGACGGCACGATCTCCGATTTGATGGTCACGTCGGTGGCCTCGGCCGGCACGTCGGCATCTTCCCAACGGACCTTTTCGTTGCTGTAGTCGAGCAACGCGTCGCCGTAGAAGCCGACCAGTTGTGAGCGGAAGGCTTGCTGGAAGCGCGTGCGTTGCTCCGGCGTTGCCTTGCGCCAATAGCGGGCGAGCACCAGCTTGGACACGTAGTCGAAATCGAAATGCGGCAGCACGATGCGATCGACCACTTCGTAGAGCTGATCAGGGTTCTGCTTGAACTGTTCCTGATTCGCCTTGAGTTCTTCCAGCAGCGTGTTGGCGGTGTTCTTGGCCAACACGTCGGGTGGCGTGACATCGGCGGCCGTTGCGATAGAGACCGTCAGCAGCGTCGCTGCCACGGCGGTCCAGAGTGATTTCATGGGTCGTGCTCCTGGGTGATGCCCGCGTTCGCGTTTCGAATGAATGCGTGACGACGGATGTGATGCTCTAACAGACCATTCGCCAGCCTGGGTGTTCCCACCCTGGCGAATGTCGGTGAAGGCAGGGATGTGCTGGATTATGTCCAAAATTCGGGAGCACTCCAATTCGTGGCCCATTGCACGTCCAGCCGTGCGCTCAGCGCGGGCAGCAGCTGCCGGGCCATGTCCGGCAGCGTGGCGGCTCCACCCAGTGTCGATGACTGGGTCATCACCAGGCCCTGGTAACCACAGGGATTGATGCGCGTGAATGGTTCCAGGTCCATTGCGACGTTGATCGCGAGGCCGTGATAGCTGCGGAACCGCTCCACCCTCAGGCCCAGCGAGGCGAGCTTGGCATCGCCCACGTACACGCCGGGGGCGCCATCGTGTCGCTGGGCGGTAATGCCGTCGGTGGCCAGCGCATCAATCACCGCGCCCTCCAGGCCGTCCACCAGCGTGCGAACCCCGAGGTTGTGACGACGCAGATCCACGAGGGTGTACACCATCAACTGCCCGGGGCCGTGGTAGGTCGCCTGGCCGCCTCGATTGGATTGCACGACCGGGATGTCTCCCGGATTCAGCAAATGCGCGGCGTCGCCGACACGCCCCTGGGTAAACACGGGTTCGTGCTCCAGCAGCCAGATCTCGTCATCGGTTCCGGCATGCCGCTCCGCCGTGAACGCGCGCATCTGCTGGTAGATCGGCTCGTAGGGCTGGCGTCCCAGCCAGCGAACCCGGATACCGCGGCTCACAGCGACATGACGACGCGTGGATCGGCGGTGAGCGCCTCGTAGACGGCGTCCAACTGGTCCTTGCTGGTCGCCTCGAATGTGATGGTGACCGCCAGATAGCGATTCCCACGGCTCATGCGGGTATCGACCTGATCGTTGTCGATGGTTCCGATGATCGGCGTAAGTAGCTCGCGCAAGTGAGTCGCGAATCCTGCCGTGTTGTTGCCAAAGGCTTTCAGAGGGTATTCGCAGGGAAACTCGAGCAACGTGTCGGACGAAGTCTTTTGTGCCATGGCGGAAGTCTCGAAGTAAAAGTTGGTCAGAGCCAGCCGGTGTGTTCGCGAATCCAACGCGAAAAACCGTCTTGCACATCGCACCAGACCGGACCGGGGCGGGCGGAACCGATGCGTTGACCGTCAATCGATGTCACAGGCAGCAGCTCGCGCGTGGAGGAGCTCAGCCAGACCTCGTCGGCGCAGACCAGCTGTTCGAGCGGAACCGGCTGTTCAATGCAGCGTCGGCCGATGCTGTCGAGGTACTCGATCAGTGCCGCCCGTGTCACGCCGGGTAGCAGCCGGGCGTCCAGCGGCGGCGTGGTCAGCTCCTCGCCGTGCAGCGCGAATACGTTGGTTGCGGCACCTTCGGTGACCTGGTTGTCGCGGTGGAAAATTGCCTCAAACGCCCCGGCAGCCGCCGCGTCACGCCGGGCCAGCACGTTCGGCAGCAACCCGGTTGCCTTGATGTCGCAGCGGTGCCAGCGCGGATCGTCGCGCAGGACCGCATGCACGCCATCGTCGGCTGCACCGGGTGATGTGGCGTACAGCGGGCCGGTGAAGGCGACGACGGTGGCCACGGTGGGCTCATCGCGCCAGTGTTCACGCCAGGCGGGGGCGCCACGCGTGACTTGCAGATAAACCGACAGATCGCCGCCATTGTTGGCATCGGTCAGGTCCCGGATCAGCGTTGACCACTGCCGGTCACTGTATGGATTGTCGATCGCGATTTCGGCCAAGCTGCGATCCAGCCGCGCCAGGTGTTCGCGAAGGCGAAACGCCGCGCCCTGATACACCGGGATGACCTCGTAAACCGCATCGGCGAACAGGAAACCGCGGTCGAATACGGACACCGTCGCCTCGCTTCGCGGCACCAGATGGCCGTTGACGTGGACGGTGGGCTCTGCCGCGGAGGCGGCGACGGCGGTCACCGCGCGATCAGCAGCCGGATTTCGTCCACTAGCTGTCGCCACAGCCCACCCTTGGGCACGTCGCGCAGGGCAACCAGCGGCTCACTGGTGACGCGCTCGCCGTCCAGCGCGACATGCAGCTCACCCAACACGGTGCCGCCCTGGATGGGCGCCACGAGCTGGTTCGCGACATCGGGTTCCACGGTGATGTCACCGATGCGTCCACGTGGCACGGTGACGTACAGGTCACGTTCGGCGCCCAGGTCCAGCGCATCGAAGGCCCCTTTCCACGGACGCACCGTCGTGATCGGCTCGCCGGCCTCGTAGAGTCGCCGTGTATCGAAGAAGCGGAAACCATAGTTGAGCAGCGACTGACTGGCGCTGGCGCGGGCATTCTCGCTACCCGTGCCGAGAACTACGGACATCAGCCGCATGCCATCGCGCTCGGCCGAGGAGACCAGGCAATAGCCAGCGGATTCGGTGTGGCCCGTCTTGAGGCCGTCCACGGATTCGTCTCGCCACAGCAGCTTGTTGCGGTTGTACTGCTTGATGCTGTTGTATTCGAAGACCTTTTCCGAATAAAGCGAGTAATGATCGGGAAATTCGCGGATCAATGCCGTCGCCAGGGTCGCGATGTCGCGGGCGGTGACGTAGTGCTCGGGATCGGGCCAACCGGTGGCGTTGACGAAATGCGAGCCGGTCATGCCCAGGTCGCGGGCGTAGCTGTTCATCCACTCGGCGAATGCGCTCTCGCTACCGGCGATGTGTTCTGCCAGCGCCACGCTGGCGTCGTTACCCGATTGGATGATGACACCCCGCAGCAGGTCTTCCACGGTGACCGCGGAGCCGACTTCCACAAACATGCGGGAGCCGCCGGTACGCCAGGCGTTTTCACTGATCGTGACTTCCTCCTCCTTGGAGAGGTTGCCCTTCTGGATTTCCGAAAAGGCGATGTAGGAGGTCATCAGCTTGGTGATGCTGGCGGGTTCGACACGCATGTCCGGGTCGCGAGCGGCCAGCTCCTGGCCGCTGTGGAAGTCGACCAGCAGGAAGCTCGTGGCGTCGAAGTTGGGCGGCTCCGGCGTCGGCATGGCCGCCAAGACCACAGGGCTGTGAACCAGGGCGATGAAGCCGGCGACGACGGTGGCGAGCAAGAATCGGGTCATGGGGCGTTTGGTGTTCTCTAGCGTTGTGAGGCAGGTCAGGGGGTCTGAGTGTCCCGGATGACAAAGGTTTCGTAACCACGGCTGGCGAGCACATTGCGCGCGGCGCTGCGGTCGCTTTCATTCACGAAAGGCCCCGCGAGCACGCGATGCACCATCTGCCCGCGAACGTTTGCGGTGCGGACGTGCACCTGCGGGAAACCTTCGTTGCGGAGCCGCTTGGCCATCCGTTCGGCGTTGCCGAGATCGCCAAAGGCGCCGACCTGCAGGTAGCTCAGTTCGCCGGGCTGGATCGGATTGATCGGTTCCGGGCGCGGTGTCGGTGGCGGTGCCGCCGCGGTCGGTGTGGCTGGCAACGGACGTGCTGGCTCCATAGGCTCGAGATCCACGGCCTGCGTGCCGGCGTTGGGGGTGATCGCCTCGACCTCGACCTGTCCGGAGCCCTGCTGGTCCAGTCCCAGCCGCACGGCAGCAACCCAGGACAAGTCGATTATACGCGCCGAGTGGAACGGGCCGCGGTCGTTGACGCGAACAATGATCTCGCGGTTGTTCTCGAGGTTGCGCACGCGCACGTAGCTGGGGATCGGCAGGGTGCGATGCGCTGCCGTCATCTTGTACATGTCGAAGGGCTCGCCGCTGGATGTGCGGCGACCATGAAACTTGGAGCCGTACCACGACGCGCCTCCTGTTTCGCGGTAGCCCTGCGCGGTGTCGCTGACGTAATACCGTTTGCCCGCGACGACATAGCTCTCCGGATTCCCGTATTTGCTACGCGGTTCGTACTTCGGCACCGCCTCCGGCACGTTCCAGGGGTTGACCTCGGGGCTGGTCGGCGGTCCATCGGACGGCGTGATCGTCTTGCCGCCAAAGCAGCCGCCGAGCAACAGGGCAGCCAATACGGCCAGGGCGGCTGGCGCGTTGCGGACAACCGCCGCCTTACTGTGGTGCTTCATTGTTCGCGATGGCCTCGCTGAGTTCGAACACGGACATGGCGTAGAACGTCCGCGGGTTGTAAGACATCAGAGCGTAGAAATTCTGCAAGCCAATCCAGTAGCCCATTTGCCCTGGGGCGACTTCCAGAGCGATGACCCCGGCCGGGGTGTCGTCCGCCAGCGGAATGCTCGGGCGGATGCCGGCTGCCGCCAGCTCGCCAATGGTTGACGACGGATACTTGGTGTTGGTCTTGACCGAATCGGGGATCGAGCCGGTCATGCGAGCGGCGACCACCACAGCCTCGCCGCGTTTCCAGCCCTTGCCGGCACCACGGTAGTTGACGAGATAGTTCGCCGTGCTGCCGATCGCGTCGTCGACGGTCCACAAATCGACCTCGCCGCTGTCATCGAAGTCCACCGCCAGCTTGCGATAGTTGCTCGGCATGAACTGCGACAAACCCATCGCGCCGGCATAGGAGCCCTTGGGTTCCAGCGGATCGAACCCGAGTTCGCGACAAAGCACGAAATACTCGACGAGTTCGTTGAAGAAGAACCGCGTGCGCGTGGGGTGATCGAAACCCTGGGTGGCCAGCGAATCGAGAATGCGGTGCGGGCCGGTGTAGCTGCCGTACTTGGTCTCCGCGCCAATGATCGCGGCGACCACGGGTCCCGGCACGCCCCAGCGCTTTTCAGCTGCGGCAAACGTGGCCTGATGTTGCTCGACGAAGGCCTGCCCGTTTTCGATGTTCTTCGGATTGACGTGAATCGGCCGGTAGTCGTACCAAGTCCAGGTTCGCTCTGGCGCCGTGCGTTCCCGCTGGATGAGCTTGTCCACCCGTTGGGCTTCGATCAGCGCCGCGCGGGTGGCCTTGAGCGCTTCGCTGTCAAAGGCGTAGTCGCTGCGCAGCGTTTCCAGCAGGTCTCCGGCCTTGGGATGCGCCGAATAATCGGCAAGGGCGGATCCGCAAATGAGGCCCAGGGCCACACAAAGTCCGTATCTGATCATGAGTGTCCGATTTCCGGGGTTCCGTCCGTCCCCTAACTCGACAAGAGGCGACGATGTGTATGGATCGACATCAACACCCCCATCCCAGCGAGCAAGCTTACCATTGAGGTTCCGCCCCAGCTGATCAGGGGTAGCGGCACGCCTACGACGGGCAACAGCCCGATCACCATGCCGATGTTGACGAACACGTAAAAGAAAAACACCAGGCTCAGGCTGCCGGCCAGCAGGCGCTGGAACGAATCCTGGCCCTTCACTGAAATGAACAGGCCGCGACCGACGATGGCGAGATAGAGCACCAGCAGCAGGAGCACGCCGAGTAGGCCGACTTCTTCGGCGTACACCGCGAAGATGAAATCGGTGGCCGATTCCGGAAGAAAATCCAGCTGCGCCTGCGTGCCATTGAGCCAGCCTTTGCCAAACAGGCCGCCTGAGCCGATGGCGACCTTGGACTGGGTGATGTGGTAGCCGGCACCGCCGGGATCACGTGCCGGATTCAGAAAGGTCAGCACGCGTTCGCGTTGGTAGCCGTGCATTTGCGACCACAGCAGCGGAAGCGCGGCCGCTCCGGCAAGCACTAGGCCGCCGATAAAACGCCAGCGCAGGCCCGCCATGTAGAGTACGAAGCCGCCACTGATCGCGATCATCAGCGCCGTCCCGAGATCCGGCTGCTGCATGATCAGTGCCGCAGGCACGACGATCAGCGTTGAGCCCGCGGCGATGGTTCGCAGTTTTGGGGGCAGCGTGCGCGCGTGCATGAAACCGGCCAGCACCATCGGGACGGCGAGCTTCATCAGCTCGGACGGCTGGAAGCGAATCACGCCCAGGTCCAGCCAGCGTTGCGCACCCTTGGCGGTATCACCCAGCAGCAGCACCAGCACCAGCAGAATCAGCCCGAACGCGTAAAGCCACGGCGCGAAGGCGCGAAACGTGTCCGGGTTGACCTGCGCGAGCGCCAGCATGACCACAAGGCCCAGGGTGATGCGTTTGAGCTGGCTGGACACCGCAGCACTGCTCTCGCCGCTGGCGCTGTAGAGCACGAACAGACCGAGGGCCAGCACCATGATGATCAGGCCCAGCAACATCGCGTCGATGTGCCAGTTGAGCAACCAGCGCTGAAACCCGGATTGATCGGGGCGGTTCTGACTCACGGCGTCGGCTCCAGCCGGGCATCCATGACTGCTCGCGCGATTGGACCGGCGATGCGTCCCCCGCTACCCGCATGTTCGGCAATGACCGCGACGGCTATTGTCGGGGCATCGGAGGGTGCGTAGGCGACGAACAAGGCGTGGTCGCGCAGCTCGCGTGGCACGTCGAGCAAATCGGGCGCTTCGTCGTCCTCCTGCGACAAGCCTGTGACCTGCGCGGTGCCGGATTTGCCTGCGATGCGGTAGCTGGCGTCAGCGCCGGATCGGGTGGCCGTGCCCTGCGCAGTGTGCATGACGGCTTCCATGGACTCCGCGATACGGTCCCAGTAATGGGGATCATTCAAGTGCACCGGCGCGACCGGTGTTGGCTCGAACTCGATCACATCCTCGGACCCGGGGAGCTGCTTGGCGGCCAGGATACGGGGCCGGTATCCACGGCCGCGAACGGCGACCATGGCGGTCATATGCGCGAGTTGCAGTGGCGTGGTGGTCATGAAGCCCTGACCGATGCCGACGTTCAGTGTCTCACCCGGGTACCAGGTTTCGTTCCGTGTCGCGCGCTTCCAGTCGCGCGAAGGCAATAGTCCCGGCTTTTCACCAGGCAGGTCGACACCCAACGCCTGGCCCAGGCCGAAGCCACTGAGAAAGTCGTGGATGGTGTCGATGCCGATGTCCAGTGCCAACTGGTAGAAATACACATCGCAGGATTGCGCGATGGCGTCGTGCATGTCGACGAGACCGTGACCGCGGCGCTTCCAGTCGCGGTACCGGCGCTCGTTGTCAGGCAGCATGAAAAAGCCGATACACATTTCGCGATGCCGTGGGGTGACCACACCGGCCTGCAGACCGGCCAGCGCCATCACTGGCTTGACGGTGGAGCCCGGCGGATATTGCCCTTGCAGCGCCCGGTTGAACAATGGCCGACCCGGGTCAGCATTCAGGCCCGCGTAGGTGACGTAGTCGATGCCGTCGACGAACAGATGTGGATCGAAGGACGGCTGGCTCACGAGGGCGAGGATGTCGCCATTGTTAGGGTCGACGGCCACAACCGCGCCGTCGTGCTGGCCCAGGGCCGTGACCGCAGCTTCCTGGATTTTGGCATCCAGCGTGAGGAATAGATTCTCGCCGGCCGTGGGGCCTTGGTATTGCAGGTCGCGCAGGGTTCGGCCCTGGGCGTTGGCCTCGATGATCTTGCTCCCGGGGTCGCCGTGCAGCAGCGATTCGTGCGCTGCCTCCACGCCGACCTTGCCGATGCGCTGCGTACCGCGATACCGCCGTGGGTCGAGCGCCGCCACATCGGTTTCGGACAGTGAGCCCACGTAGCCGACGGCGTGGGCCGCCAGCCGGCCCAGCGGGTAGCGCCGGGTCAGCGCTGCGTGAATCTCCACGCCCTCGAAGTCCTGACGATTCACTTCGAAGGTGGCGACCTCTTGCGGCGTCAGCCGCGTACGCAGTGGAATACTTCGGAACCCTGGTTCCTGGTCTACGCGGCGATAAAAGCGTTCGCGATCCCGATCGGGGATGTCGATCAGTTCCGCCAGCGCGGTCACGGTGCCCTCGACGTCTTCGACCTGCTCCGGAACGATCTCCAGTTGATACGTGGGGAGATTCTCCGCCAGCACGATGCCGTTGCGGTCATAGACCAGGCCTCGTGCCGGGGCGATGATGCGCACGCGCATGCGGTTGTCGTCCGACCGCGTCGCGTAGACATCGTGGTCGACAACCTGCAACTGCAGCAGACGGCCGACCAGCACCAATGTCAGCGCGACCACGCCCAGGCCGGCGATCACGGCGCGGAAAAGCGTGAGCTGGCGTTCTGCCAGCGGATTCTTCAGTGACTTGATTTCAGCCAAGGTTCAGGGGTGCGCAGGCGAGGCATTGGCTCGGGCAGGCGATTGGTTCGCAAGCGAGTAGGGTGAAACGGTCGGCCAGGAGAGGCGACACGGGGCTCGACTCTACCTGGGTTCGGTGTCGGTCGTCAGGTGTCTTCGGCGGGCGGTCTGGCCCAGCTCATGACGGAACACAGTACCGGCCATGCAACGGCTGTGGTCAGCACCGGGGCGAAGCGGAGTAGCGCATCGGCGTTTCGGTGCGTCACGCCGTCGATCCAGAACATCAAAAACGCATACAGGCCCCAGATGGGCAGCAGGGCGAGACTCTGTTGCCAGGCAGGCCAGAAGCGGACGATCAGCGCCATGCGGGCGACGAGATAACCCGACACCGTGAGCGCGAAGGCGTGGGCGCCCAGCAGGGTGCCGGTGAGCACGTCGACGACCAGGCCGAGCAATGCGGCCATGGTTAGCCCGAACTTGTCCGGCACCATCAGCAACCAATAGAAGACGATCATCGGCACCATGGCCGGGCGCAACAGCGCCAGGGGGTCGGGCAACATGACTTTCGATAGCACCAGCGCGAGCAGCACGCTGATCAGAATCGGCAGTGCGCTGGGTCGACGGTCTTCGTTCACTGCAGATCGGAGGTGGCGAAGCTCGGCAATCCGGCTTCGCGCCGTTGATCCAGCTGTTCGGCCACGTTGGTGACCGGCGGTGCTCCGTCCTTCCAGACCAGCAGCAGTTCACGTCCCTGATTCAGGCGTGCCGCCGGGCGGGCCGATACATCCAGGAAGTGTTCGCCGGGTTGATGCTGTACGTCGTAAACCACCCCAACCGGGTAGCCCGCGGGGTAACGACCGCCCAGGCCGGAACTGACCAGCAAATCTCCAACCTGTACATCGGCATTGCTGGGCAGGAATGGCAGTGCCAGACCCCGGCTGTCGCCGGCGCCATGCGCCACGGTCTGCAGGCCGGTGCGGTTCACCTCGACAGGAATGCCGTGGTTGGGATCGGTGACCAGGATCGCGGTGGAGTTCATCGGAGTGACTTCGACTACCTGGCCCATGACGCCGTGTGCGTCGATGAGCGGTTGGCCCTTGTAGACGCCTTCCATGCCGCCCTTGTTGAGCGTCACGTAATGGCGATAGGGGTCCATGCTGGACGACACGATCTCGCCGATCAGCACTTGCTCGTGCAGACGCTTGGAGGACAGCAGCAAAGCGCGGATTCGGGCGTTCTCAGCGGCCAGGCCGTCCAGCTTCTGCAGGCGCGCCTGCAAATGCAGTTGTTGTTCTCGCAAGTCGGAGTTCTGGGCCAGCAAGGATTCGCGTGAGGCGAAATGGCTCGCGACCTCGCTTGCCTGATTCGGCAAGCTGGACATCCATTGCACCGGCACGGCAGCGACGGCGATAAACGAGCGAACGGGATTGAGCGTATCGGTGCGATCGTCGGCAAACATCAGGCCGACAGACAGCAGGGCAAGCAGAACCGCCTTCAGGCCCAGGGAAGGCCCGCGCGGAAACAGCGGCCGGATTGAATCTTGATGTAGGTCGTCCACCCCAAATCGCCCGTCCAAGTCCGAACACTCAGGATGAGTGCGACTTGGCTCACAAGTGTAGACAAGTTTCTGACGTAATGACAACGCCGCTGGCGCGGAAAATTTCCCACGTTCAGCGGCTTACGTCCGAATGCTGTAGGAACGAGGCAAGAACTGCGCCTCATGGCCTGTCAGTCCAGGGTATAAACCTCGCCCTGGCGGTCGATCATTTCCAACAGCATGCCGCCGCCACGGGCGACACAGGTCAGTGGATCGTCGGCGATGATGACCGGCAGTCCGGTCTCCTCGGAGATCAGCTTGTCAAGGTCGCGCAGCAGGGCGCCACCGCCGGTTAGCACGATGCCGCGGTCGGCGACATCCGAACCCAGTTCCGGCGGCGTGGACTCCAGCGCGGTCTTCACCGCGCCAACGATGCCGTAAAGCGGTTCCTGCAGGGCATCGAGGATCTCGTTGGAGTTCAGCGTGAAGCTGCGCGGCACCCCGGCTGACAGGTGACGACCGACGACATCGATTTCCTGAACCTCGTGGCCCGGGAACGCGGTGCCGATCTCGTGCTTGATCCGCTCGGCCGTGGCCTCGCCGATCAGCATGTTGTACTGCCGCCGCACGTAACTGACGATGGCCTCGTCGAAACGGTCGCCGCCGATACGCACGGATTCCGCGTAGACGATGCCGTTGAGCGAGATCACCGCGACCTCCGATGTGCCGCCGCCAATGTCCAGAACCATCGATCCGCGGGCTTCGCCGACCGGAATGCCGGCGCCGATGGCCGCGGCGACCGGTTCTTCCACCAGCATCACCTTGCGCGCGCCGGCGTTGGTGACCGACTCGCGGATCGCGCGCCGCTCGACCTGCGTCGACCCGTAGGGCACGCAGACGATCACGCGGGTGATCGGGCGGAACATGCGCCGCTTGTGCACCTTGCGGATGAAGTGCTGAAGCATCTTCTCCGTCACCATGAAGTCGGCGATCACGCCATCCTTCAGGGGACGAATCGTGTTGATGTTGGAGGGCGTGCGTCCGAGCATGCGCTTGGCATCGATACCCACGGCCTCGATGCGCTTGGCACCGCGCGCATCGGTACGGATCGCAACAACGGAAGGCTCGTTCAGGACAATGCCCTGGTCGCGCACATAAACAAGGGTGTTTGCAGTACCCAGGTCGATCGACAGGTCGTTGACAAACAACCCGCGGATGTTGTCCAGCATTAGTTGAAGAACCGGCAGTGGTGAGGCGGGCGGGTTGGGGAACGAATCGTTGTATCCCGCAATGAAGGCGCGAAATCTACCAACGGGCGGGGTTTTGGGCAAGCAGGCCCTATGCTAAGTTTCTCGCCCGTTTCGCGGTTTCCTGCCGCGTTATCACTGCGTCGACACGCCTTTTTAGGCCAAATTCATGAGTCTTAGCAAAGATCAGCTGCGCACGGTTGCGCATCTGGCGCGTCTGGAATTGGACGAAGCCGATGTGGAACTGTATTCCGGCAACCTGAATGACATCCTCTCGATGGTGGATCAGCTCAATCAGGCGGACACCACCGATGTTGCTCCGATGGCGCATCCGCTGGACATGGTGCAGCGCCTGCGCCGGGATTTCGTCACCGAGACCGATCAGCGCGAGTTGTTCCAAGCGAACGCGCCGGCCACAGAGCGTGGGCTTTACCGCGTGCCCCGCGTCATCGAGTAAGCAAGAGTCGCTTCAATGAGCTTTCATACCCTGACCGTGGCCGGGCTGGCCGATGGCCTGGCCTCGGGCCAGTTCACCAGCCGTGAGCTGACACAGTATTTTCTTGACCGCATTGCGCAGCATGATCCCGCGCTGAACAGTTACATCACCGTCACCGCCGAGCAGGCGCTGGATGCAGCCGATGCGGCGGACCAGCGCCGCGCCGCGGGCGAGGCCGGGGCCCTGACCGGGGTGCCGATGGCCCACAAGGACATCTTCTGCACCCAGGGCGTGCGAACCACCTGTGGCTCGAAGATGCTGGGCAATTTCGTCGCGCCCTACAGCGCCACGGTCGTGCGACAGCTGGCGGAGGCGGGTGTCGTCATGCTGGGCAAGACGAACATGGATGAATTTGCCATGGGCTCGTCGAACGAGACCAGCTATTTCGGCCCGGTAAAGAACCCCTGGGGTGTCGATGCCGGCCTCGTGCCGGGTGGCTCTTCCGGTGGTTCGGTGGCAGCGGTGGCCGGCGGTTTAGCTCCGTTCGCAACCGGCACCGACACCGGCGGCTCGATTCGCCAGCCCGCCGCGCTGACCAATCTCACCGGCCTCAAGCCCACCTATGGCCGCTGCTCGCGCTACGGCATGATCGCCTTTGCCTCCAGTCTCGATCAGGCGGGGCCGATCACGCGTACGGCGGAAGATGCAGCCATCGTCCTGCAAGCAATGGCGGGCTTTGATCCAGCCGATTCCACCTCGGTGAACGTGTCGGTGCCGGATTACCGCGCCGGGCTCGATGCGCCGCTGGCCGGTCGCAAGCTGGGGTTGCCCAAGGAATTTCTCGCCGAGGGCCTGGATGACGGCGCCCGCGCCGCGCTGGAATCCGCGCTGGATGTCTATCGCCAACAGGGCGCCGAGATTGTCGAGGTCTCCCTGCCGAACATGCATTTGTCGGTGCCGACCTACTACGTGGTGGCGCCGGCCGAGGCCAGCTCCAATCTCGCGCGCTACGACGGGGTGCGCTATGGACATCGCGCCGAAGGCGTGGAGTCGCTGGAGTCGCTTTACAAGCGCTCGCGCGGTGAAGGCTTCGGACGGGAGGTGCAGCGCCGCATCATGGTCGGCACCTATGTGCTGTCGGCTGGTTATTACGATGCCTACTACCTCAAGGCGCAGCAGGTTCGCCAATTGATCGCGGACGATTTCGCCCGTGCCTTCGAAGAGGTTGATGCCATCATCGGCCCGACCACGCAGGGTCCGGCCTTCGCGCTGGGCGAGAAGACGGACGATCCGGTTGCCATGTATCTGAACGACATCTACACGATCGCGGCCAACCTCGCCGGCCTGCCGGCGCTGTCCATGCCGGCCGGGCTGGTCGACGGCAAGCCGGTCGGCGTGCAGCTCATCGGCAAGGCGTTCGACGAGACCGGCATTCTGAGCCTGGCGCACCAGTTCCAGAGCCTGACCGATCACCACGTTGCGCGTCCGGAGGGCTTCTGAACATGGAATGGGAAGTCGTCATCGGGCTGGAAGTCCACGTCCAGCTCCAGACCCAGAGCAAGATTTTCTCCGGCGCCGCCACCGCCTACGGGGCCGACCCGAACACCCAGGCCTGCGCCGTGGATCTCGGCCTGCCCGGCGTGTTGCCGGTGCTGAACGAAGAAGCCGTGCGCATGGCGGTGAAGTTCGGTCTGGCCGTCGGGGCCGAGATCGCGCCGCGCTGCGTGTTCGCCCGCAAGCATTACTTCTATCCCGATCTGCCCAAGGGCTATCAGATCAGTCAGTACGAGCTGCCGATCGTCGCTGGCGGCACCATGGATATCGAGGTGGATGGCCAGACCAAGACCATCGGCATCACCCGCGCGCATCTGGAAGAGGATGCCGGCAAGTCCATGCACGAAGGCTTTGGCACGGGCTCGGGCATTGACCTCAACCGCGCCGGTACGCCGCTGATCGAGATTGTCTCGGAGCCGGATATCCGTTCGGCCGCGGAGGCCGTGGCCTATCTCAAGAAGCTGCATTCGCTGGTCCGCTACCTGGAGATCTGCGACGGCAACATGCAGGAAGGCTCGTTCCGCTGCGATGCCAACGTATCGATCCGGCGCAAGGGCACGGAGAAGTTCGGCACCCGCACCGAAACCAAGAACCTGAATTCATTCCGCTTCGTCGAAAAGGCGATCAACTACGAGATCGAGCGCCAGATCGACGTTATCGAATCCGGTGGCGAGATCGTGCAGGAAACCCGCCTGTTCAATACGCAGAGTGGCGAGACCCGGGCGATGCGATCCAAGGAAGAGGCAAACGATTACCGCTACTTCCCCGACCCGGACCTGCTGCCTGTGGTCACGACGGAATCGGACATCCTGGGCATCCGCACGACCATGCCGGAGTTGCCGGACGCCAAGCGCGCCCGTTTTGTCGAGCAGTACGACCTGTCGGACTACGACGCCGGTGTGTTGACATCCAGCCGGGAGCTGGCCGACTACTACGAAAAGGTCGTGGAATACACCGGAACCACGAGTGCCAAGCTCAGCGCCAACTGGGTAATGGGTGACCTCGCCGCATCGCTGAACGCCGAGAATCTGGACATCGCCGATTCCAGGGTCGATGCCAAGACGCTGGCCGGGCTGGTCAATCGCATCGCCGATGACACCATCTCCGGCAAGATCGCCAAGGACGTGTTCATCGCCATGTGGAATGGCGAAGGCGACGCCGATGCGATCATCGACGCCAAGGGTCTCAAGCAGATCACCGATCCGGATGCTCTGGGCAAGATCCTCGACGAGGTGATCGCCGGTAACCCCACGCAGCTGGAGCAGTATCGCTCCGGCAAGGACAAGCTGTTTGGCTACTTTGTCGGTCAGGCGATGAAGGCGACCAAGGGCAAGGCAAACCCGGCCGAGGTGAATCGGCTGCTCAAAGAGAAGCTTCAGGGCTAAGTCGCCGACCCATGGGTGTACTTGTTCGTTTCGATTTCGCCGAGTTGCCGGTTCGCGGTGCCCTGGTCCGTCTGGATCAGGCCTGGCTGGACTGGTGGCAGCGCCTTGGGCTCGATGGTGTGGAACGCGCCATGCTGGGCGAGGCGACCGCCGCCTTGCCGCTGCTCGCGGCCAATCTGAAGTTTCGTGGTCGGATGAACCTGCAAATGCAGGGCGGGGCGCACCTGTCCTTGCTGGTCGCGCAAATCGATCATCAACTACAGCTCCGCTCCATGTTGCAGACCACCGAAGGTCCGGTGCCCGGAGCCTGGGCGCAGGCCGTGGCCGGCGCCCAGTGTGCGGTGCTGGTCGATCCCGAGTCCGGCATGGACCGTTACCAGGCGATCGTCGAGGCCGGGGGGGCGTCATTGGCGGCGGATATCGAAGGCTATTTCGCGCAGTCCGAGCAGCTGGCCACGCGCGTTTGGCTTGCCTCCGATGAGGCGGTGGCCACAGGGCTACTCGTTCAGCGATTACCGGGCGATAGCGACGACACCGATGGCTTCGAAACGGTTGCCATGCTGGCCGATACACTGGCTGACGGCGAGCTGCTTGCCACCGAGCCCGATGCCCTGTTGCACCGCCTGTTTTCCACCGTCGGATTGCGACAACACGACACCCGTGACGTGACGCTCACCTGTCGCTGCTCCCGGGAACGCATCGGCACCTTGCTGCTGTCATTGGGCGAGGAGGACGTCGAAGCCTTGCTCGCCGAACAGGGTCGGGTCGAGGCGGCCTGCGAATTCTGCGGGCGAGCCTATGTGTACGAAGCCGACGACGCCCGCGCGCTGTTTGTCGCCGCGCAGGCCGAGCCACCGTCGCAGACCAAACACTAGGGATCGTCCGGCCCGTTCCATCAGGCGGCAACGTGGTGGCGTGAATAGCTCAGTGTTTCCCGGGCTCTCAAAACTGTGCGAGGCTGATACCTCAATCAATATTGAGGGTCAGTGGTGGGCAAGCCATCCCGAGGTATCGACGTTCAGCAACCGCTGACGGTGGGCGAGGTCGCGCGTCGAAGCGGTGTCGCCGTGTCCACGCTGCATTTCTACGAGGCCCAGGGGCTGATCAGTGCCTGGCGGAATGCAGGCAATCAGCGCCGCTATGCCAGGGAAGTCCTGCGCCGTGTTGCGGTGATCAAGGTGGCGCAGCGTGCGGGCGTCCCACTCAAAGACATTCGCAGCGCGCTGGATACCCTGCCGGACAAGCGTACGCCGACTCGCCGGGACTGGGAGCGATTGTCGGCGCAGTGGCGCGCTGACCTGGATGCCCGGATTCGGAGTCTGGAGCAGCTCAGAGACGAGCTGGGCGATTGCATTGGTTGCGGGTGCTTGTCGATTGATCGGTGTCCGTTGCGGAATCCGGGGGATGCGTTGGGGGAGGAGGGCGCGGGGGCGCAGTTGTTGGCGCCTTAGGCGCATTGGTAACGGTGTGTCGTTACGTGACGAGCAGCGTGTTTCGGCCTGACGGCCGAGCCCCTTTTGCGCGCCCAAAAGGGGCGGAAAAGGGCGGATGCCCCCGCTCAGGTCGGCCCGCCTACGGCGTGACGACTGCCCTGCGATGCTCGCCACCGGCGGGCGGGCCGAAACTCGCCCGCTACGCAGCCTCAAACAGCCGGCCCGCTTATTCCGCCGGCGTCTGCGCGTCTCGGCTGAGCAGAAGGCACGGAAAACCCGCTTTGCTTGAAGTGTGGGGTTTTAGGTCCCGCTTGAACGTGGCCGAGCATCGCAGCAGACGGTGGATCAGTCGGCGCGCAGCGCCGAGCGAGGCAGGGATGCCGAAGCCGTTGCAGTCGGGCCAGGACGGCCCGTCTGCAACGCCCACCGGCTGTGAGAAGCGCAGGGCACCAGCCGCCGCAGGCGGCTGGCCACGTTCTCGGGCGCACTTTCTTTTCGCCTCTTTTCTTTGTGCGAGCAAAGAAAAGGGGCTCGCCCGGCAGGGCGAAACCCGTGGTCCTGCGGTTGCGTCTCATCTTTCAAGACGCGAAGGATGGACGCAGATCGGCCTTAGAACACCACACTCGCATCCACAATCACCGACCGCCCGGCCCCCGGTGCAATATCCTTGATAAACGAGGTGTGATCACGAATCTCCTCGTCCAGCAGGTTGCGCCCGCGCAGTCCGAGCAGCAGTTCGTACTGGCCCCGAATGACCCAGGTCAGGTCTGCGTCCAGCCGGTTGTAGGCGTCGGTCTCGGTTTCCAGGCTGGCGGTGTCGCGTTGACGGGCCACGTGGGTCAGGCGCAGGTCTGCTCCGAAGGGGCCACGTTCCCAGTCCAGTCCGGCGCCGACTCGTGAGGGGGTGATACGGGGCAGGGAGCCTCCATCCGTCAGCTCTCCGCTCACGGTGTCGGCGAACAGGCGTGGTCGCCATTGACCGGTGGTTGCGGAGTCCACGGCTAGCAAGGAGAAGGAGGCTTCCGCGCCGGCGAAATCGGCGTCGGCCTGGGTGTAGGTGACATAGAGCAGTTCGCCATCGGCGGAGGCCACGCCCTCCTCGTCGACGCGGTCGGGCTCGCCGTCCGGCAGCAGGGCATCGGTCTCGGCCTGGAAAATGTAGTCGTTGTAGCGGGTGACGAAGGCCGTCAGCTCAGCGTCGAACCGGTCGGTGTGCCAGTGCAGGCTCACGTCGAGGTTGTTGGCGATTTCCTCGTCCAGCGACAGGTTGCCGACTTCGAAGGTTTCCGACGCCAGATGGGGGCCGTTGGAATAAAGCTCCTGTGACGAGGGTGCCCGCTGCGAACGCGACAGAGACACGGCGAGATTCACGGTATCGCTGAGCGCGTGATTGCCGCCCAATGAAAGCGAGAGCGTCGAATAGTCACGCGCGGGGGCTCCGCCTTCGGGTTCGTGCTCGGTGGATTCCACGCGGGCGCCGGCTTCCAGGCGCAGCGCGTCCAGCTGCCATTCCTCCACCCAGAACAGGCCGACTGACTGCGTGTCCACGGGCGGTACGAAGGCTTCTTCACCGATGGCGGAGAACTCCGAGTTGATCCATTGCAACCCCACGACGCCGGAGAAATCGCCGAACGGTGCATGCGTGGCTTCGATCCGGGCTTCAATGCCATCGTTCTCGAAGCGCGTGCCGGGTTCGCCTGACGGTTCGATCTCGGTGTGCTCGTAGTCGCTGATCACCACAGCGCCGCGCAGCCGATCGAGCGCAGGGAAGGGGTTCATGACTTCGAACTTGGCGTCATACCGAAGCTGATTCAGGTCGATGCGCACGCCGCCTTCCTCGTCCTCATGGCCTTCTTCTTCGTGCTCTTCCTCATGGTGGTGGCCGGGGATGCCGTAGTTCGTGCGGTAGGTCGTTAGCGACGCGCCGACAAAGCCCCAGTCATCGACCCAGGATGTACCGATTGCCGCCGAGTTGGTCGATGTGCTGCTATTCGCCAGCGTGCCGGAGGCTTCCTCCTCTTCGTGTTCATCCGCATGATCGCCATCCTCTTCGTGCTCCTCATGCTCAGCCTCGGCGAAGCCGGGGATGTCGATGTCGTCGGTTCTACGGGCCAGGCCGTCGATATGTAGGTTGAAGCGACCAAAGCCGGATTCCACATGCCCGAACACGCTGCGGCCGTTGCGGGCCGAGTCGTACTGGGTACCGAGTTCGCCGTGATTGCCATCCACGGATTCGGTCGGAATCGTGTCGGAGACGACATTGATAACGCCGCCGATGGCGCCGTTGCCGTATAGCAGCGCGGCCGGTCCGCGCAGGATCTCGATCTGCTTGGCGCGGAACGGTTCGGTGGAAATGTTGTGATCCGGGCTGACGGTGGAGGCGTCGATCACGCCCACGCCGCCATCGAGCACACGCACGCGCGGCCCGGATTGACCGCGGATCACGACGCGACCGGAGCCGGGGCCGAAGCTGGCATTGGCGATGCCCGGCTGTTGATCCAGGGTTTCACCCAGCGTCGCGGCGCGCTCACGGTCCAGATCTTCGCCCACCAGCACATCAACGGGGCGGGTGGATTCCAGCTCGCCACGGCCGGCGAACGGCTCGGCGGTGACCTGTACGGGGTCGAGTTGAAGGGTATCGGTCGGTTCTTCGGCGGCAAACACCGCGGTGGACGCACTAAGCGCCACCGCAATCATGTAACGGTTCATCGAGAATCACTCCTGATGGATCGCGATGCGACCCACGAAACGGAATGCCCGGACGCCGCGCAGGACAATTGCGCAGCGATCAGGCGGATTTCGGGTTTCGAATCAGGCGGTGATGGGAGGTGCGCGCACGGCGCGTGATGCCCAGGCGATCTCGGCAATCGGTTCGGCGTGGCTGCGCTCGGTGAGGCAGGCGGTCGGCGCGGCCTGCGACAACAGCATCGGCGTGGCTGGTCCATCCGCCATGCTCTGGCCGATATGGCACAGTGCGCACAAATCATGCACCGGCTCCAGCACGTGATCGGCCGCATGCGTCGCCGCACTCCACTGCAACGCAAGCAGTGCAATGGCGACGACGTGCAGCAGATGCTGGCGGGCGGAGCGATGCATCCCGCTAATCTTGCACATGGCGTTTGAAGCTTCAATGACCAGTCATCACCTCGCCTTCACCAAGATGCACGCACTCGGCAACGACTTTGTCGTGATCGACGCGACGCGCACGCCGGCGACCTTGTCCCAGGCGCAGTTCCGGCTGCTCGCTGACCGACGGCGCGGTATTGGTTGTGACCAGATCCTGTTGCTGGAACCGCCGCCGCGGCCAGGGGTGGATTTCGGCTATCGCATCCTCAATGCCGATGGCAGCGAGGTCGGGCAATGCGGCAACGGCGTGCGCTGCGTGGCCCGCTACGCCATCGACCGCGGGCTGACGAACAAGGCCGAACTGGTGTTCGCCACGCGCACGACCTCCATGCGGGTGCAGGTCGAGCCGGACAGCATCCGCGTGAACATGGGCGAGCCGCGCTTCGAGCCCGCGCAGATCCCGTTGATTGCGAGCGCTCGGTCAGATGGCTATGGCGTCGACATCGATGGCCAGCGCTGGCGATTCGGCGCGGTGTCGATGGGCAACCCGCATGCCGTGATCCAGGTTGAGAGCGTCGACGCCGCGCCGGTGCGGACGCTGGGGCCGGGCATCGAGACGCATGCGCTGTTCCCCGAGCGGGTCAATGTTGGTTTCGCCGAGATCGTTACGCCGGAGCGCATTCGCCTGCGGGTCTGGGAACGCGGCGCCGGCGAGACCGAGGCCTGCGGCAGCGGTGCCTGCGCAGCGGTTGCGGTATTGCGCCAGACCGGCGCGGTGGGTGACACCGTGCAGGTGCTGCTGCCGGGCGGTGAGCTGAGGATTCGGTGGCAGGGAGCAGGCCACCCGCTGTGGATGGAGGGTCCGGCGACGACCGTGTTTGACGGCACATGGGCGCTGACCTGACGCGCCCTGATCGCCGCATCCAACGAGCGGTCGCAGTTTTCGATAGTATCTAACGTGGATTCAAGGACTTAGTGCGTGGGGAGCATGGGGAGTACAGACGACAAGCTTGGACTGGCGGCCGTCCCGCCCGAAGAGGTCGCAGTTCAGGCTGCGACCGAGGACGACGTCATCGCCTTCATCGAGCAAAGGCCGGATTTTTTCGCCGAGCATCCCCAGCTGTTGGAGGGGATCGAACTGGCGCACGCGGCCGGATCGGCAGCCTCGCTGATCGAGCGGCAGGTGTCGGTGCTGCGGCAGCGCAATGAACAGCTGCGTGAACGCATGCATCAGCTCGCCGAAGTGGCCCGCCAGAATGAACGACGCATGCGCAAGGCCAATGAACTGGCCGTGGCCTTGCTCGGCGCTGCGTCCGCCGAGGACGCCATCGCCATCGCCCAGGCGCAGCTCACCCGCGCCTTCGCCGTCGATGCCGTCTTCGTTGGCCTTTATGACAGCGATGCCGTCTCGAACGCCATGCACATCGACCACGACCATCCGGTGCGCGGACTTTATGCCGACCTGATACGCACCGGCCTCATCGAATGCGGTCCGCTGAGCGATGCCGCGCGGGCGCAACTCTTCGGCGAGCAAGCGTTGGCCTCGGCAGCGGTCGTGCCGATGGACCGCGTCAATCCGCTGGGTTTGCTCGCCGTGGGCAGCGACGACCCCGACCGGTTCCGGCCCGGCATGGGCACCCTGTTCCTGGACCTGATTGCCGATCTGCTGACAGCGGCGATTCGTCGTTACCTCTAACGTGACGACTCCGCTGCACCCCGACCTGGATGAGTTCGATCGGGTGCTGCGCGACGAGCGCCAGCTGTCACCCCATACCCGCGCGGCTTACCGCCGAGACCTGGATCGCCTGCTGATGTTTCTCGGCGAGCGGGGTGTGACCGCCTGGTCCGCGGTCAGCGTGGCCGACATTCGCCAGTGGGTGGGCAGCGAACACCGGCGCGGATTGTCAGCGGCCTCGCTGCAGCGCGCGCTGTCTTCCGTGCGCAGTTTTTACGCGCATTTGTTGCGTCATGGCCGCTGCACTGCCGATCCGGCTGCCGATGTCCGCGCACCCAAGCGTGGACGGCCATTGCCCAAGGGCCTGGATGTCGATGAGGTCAGCAGTCTGCTGGACCGCCCGGCCGAAACGCCGTTACGACTTCGCGACCAGGCATTGATGGAACTGATCTATTCCAGCGGCCTGCGGCTGGCCGAGGCCGTCGGCGTGAATCTGGTCGACTTCAGGCCGGACGACGGCATGCTGCGGGTCACGGGCAAGGGCGCCAAGGAGCGTGAGGTGCCGGTCGGGCGGATGGCCGCTGAGGCGGTGCGCCGCTGGGTGCGCGTGCGTGGCGAACTGGCCGCCCCGGATGAACCGGCTTTGTTTGTCTCCTCGCGCGGCGGGCGCCTGTCACCGCGCGCCGTGCAATCGCGGCTGGCGC
>Ga0208834_100138_pt1 | contig 30446 bp, 31 predicted proteins | sample DeeseametaMP1787_FD_184182 | JGI IMG/M metagenome (GOLD analysis project Ga0208834, IMG submission 184182) | Marine microbial communities from the Deep Pacific Ocean - MP1787 (SPAdes) | ecosystem: Environmental > Aquatic > Marine > Oceanic | place: North Pacific Ocean | collected 2011-05-03 | reverse complement strand
TCCCCGTTCGACCATCCTCAGGAGATCCCCCATGTCTCGACGCGTCCTCGCGCGCCCTCTTGCCGCCGCGACCGTGGCCTCGGCCCTCGTCCTCACCGCTCCCGTGGCCGCCCTCGCCGGCGACCAGGGCAACGGCAAGGGCAACGGCAAGCCGGGCACCTCCACTGCGCAGGCCGACAAGCCCGGCAAGAAGTCCAACGGCAAGTCCCAGGGCAAGGGGAAGGGCCAGTCGAACGGCAACTCCAACACCAAGGGGAAGAGCCAGTCGAAGGGCAAGGCGTCGGGTCAGACGAACGGCAAGGCGTCGGGCCAGTCGAACGGCAAGGCCGAGGGCAACTCCAACGGCTCCTCGAAGGGCAAGGCGACCGGCAAGGCGACGGGCAAGGCGACCGGCAAGGCGACCGGCAAGGGAGCCGGCAAGGCGAAGCAGGACCCGGCCGGCAACAACGGCACCGTCAAGATCGCGCCGTACGGCGAGATCGACCGCATCCCCGACAACACCCCGCACCCGGGCTGCACGTTCCAGGTCGAGTGGTACGGCTTCGACGAGGGCGACGACGTCGTCTCGCAGGTCTCCTTCGCCATGCAGGCGCCCACCTCCGACGTGGCGCTGGGCGTCGACGGCCCCACCGAGGTGTTCGTGGGCGGTGACAGCGCCACCGGTGCCGGCACCGAGACCGGCCTCGACGGGCGCGAGACCTACACGCTCTCCTTCGACGGCGACCCGCACCCGAAGCAGGGCTACCACGTGAAGCTGACCGTGGCGACGCCCCGCAGCCAGGGCAACGACACCAAGACCAAGGTCTTCTGGGTCGAGGACTGCGAGCCCGGGACCGCGACCGAGGGCTCCAGCACTGACGACGAGGGCGTCGATGACGAGGGCACCGGCGAGGACGGCGACGACTCCGCCGTCGCCGGCTCCTCCTACGAGACCGGCGCCGACGAGGGTGAGGGCAACAGCGCCGAGACCGGCGAGGACGGTGCCGTGATGGGCACGACCCTGTCGCTCGACGGCAGCGACACCGCCGGCACCACCGGGGACGACGGCTCCGCCGTGCCGACCGGGGTCGACGCGGGTGCCGAGGGCACGGCCTTCGAGCGCGCCGGTGACCTCGCCCGCTCGCCGTGGGCGCTGCTGGTGCTGGGCCTCGGCCTGGCCGCCGGTGCGGCCGCCGTGGTGACCCGTCGTGCCGGTCGCTGAGGTCGGGCAGCGTGCGGGCCGCCACCGGCAACCGGGGCCGGTCCTGGCTCTCAGCAGCTCTGGCCCTGGTCGCCGCGTCGCTCGTCGCCCTCGGACTTCTCTGGTGGTGGCAGCAGCCGGGCTCGTCCTCGGACCCGTCCGCGAACGCAGCGTCCACCCCGAGCGGCTCCGACGGCTCGACCGGGACGCCGACGCAGGCCTCGACGCCCCCGCCCGCCAAGCGACTGCCCTCCCGGCCGGGTGACCCCACCCGTCTGAGGATCCCCGCGCTCGACGTCGACGCCGACGTCGACGCGGTGGGCACCCGACGAGACGTGCTCGTCCCACCGGCCGACCCCCAGCGGGTCGGCTGGTGGGGCCAGGGTGCCGCTCCTGGCGAGCCGGGCCGGGCCCTGCTCGCCGGCCACACGGTGCACACCGGGGGAGGAGCGCTCGACGACCTCGAGGAGCTCCAGCCCGGCGACCGCGTCGTGGTCGGGGCGAAGGGCAGCCGGACCCGCTGGGTCGTCGACAGCGTGCGCGTCCTGGCCAAGGGAGAGCTGGCCCGTGACGCCGAGCGGGTCTTCGCCCAGGACGGGCCACCCCGCCTGGTGCTGCTGACCTGCGAGGACTGGGACGGAGCGGCGTACCGCAGCAACGTCGTGGTGGTCGCCCGGCCCGCCTGAACGCGCGGCCCGGCTGGTGGCGACGACGTAAAGAATCCGCCGACAGTTCGGCGTCCGCGGCCGGTCCTTCCTACCGTGGAGGGCATGCGTCACCTCTCGGGTCTCCTGACCGTCCTCCTGATCGCCCCGTTGCTGGCAGTCGGGCTCACCGCCGCGCCCGCGAGCGCGCGCACCCCGGCGAACTTCCAGAACGGCATCCACCGGCTCACCAACGACATCCGGGCGGACCACGACAAGGGCAAGCTCGCCAAGCGCAAGTGCGTCAAGAAGTTCGCCAAGAAGCAGGCCAAGAAGATGGCCCGGCAGGAGCGGATGTTCCACCAGGCGTTGAAGCCCATCGCCACCAAGTGCGGGTTGAAGGGCGTCGGGGAGAACGTCGCCGTCGGGTTCACGAGCCCTCAGGGCGTGCTGGACGCGTGGATGGATTCCCAGGGTCACCGCGAGAACATCCTGGACGGGTCGTTCACCATGCTCGGGGTCGGCGCCAAGCAGAGCAACGACGGCACGTGGTACCTCGCGCAGGTCTTCGGCCGGAAGTGAGGCGCCCTCCGGGGCGCGAGTAGGACCGGCGTACGCCGGGGCCGTAGGCTTCCCCCTTGTGGCAGGCCCTGACTACGACGTCGAGATCAAGCAGCTCCAGGCGACGATGCGCACCATCGAGCAGGTGCTCGACCTGGAGGCGATGAAGTCCGAGATCGCCGACCTCGGTGAGCAGGTCGCGGCTCCCGACCTCTGGGACGACCAGGCCAACGCGACCCGCGTGACCGGCCGGCTCTCGGACCTGCAGGGCCAGGTCGAGCGCTTCGAGGCGCTGCAGGGCCGCATCGAGGACCTCGGCGTGCTCGTCGAGCTCGGTGTCGAGGAGGGCGACGAGGACTCGCTCGCCGAGGCCGAGCGCGAGCTGGGCAAGATCAAGGCCGCGGTCGAGAGCCTCGAGGTCCGCACCCTGCTGTCGGGGGAGTACGACTCCCGCGAGGCGATCGTGACGATCCGCTCCGGCGCCGGTGGCGTCGACGCCGCGGACTTCGCCGAGATGCTGATGCGGATGTACACCCGGTGGGCCGAGCGCAACAAGTACCCCGTCGAGGTCTTCGACGTCTCCTACGCCGAGGAGGCCGGCATCAAGTCGGCGGAGTTCGCGATCCACGCGCCCTACGCCTACGGCACCCTCTCGGTCGAGGTCGGCACCCACCGCCTGGTGCGGATCAGCCCCTTCGACAACCAGGGCCGCCGCCAGACCTCCTTCGCCGCCGTCGAGGTCGTGCCGCAGCTGGAGCAGACCGACGAGATCGAGGTCGACGAGAACGAGGTCCGCGTCGACGTCTTCCGGTCCGGCGGACCCGGTGGTCAGTCGGTCAACACGACCGACTCCGCCGTGCGCCTCACGCACATCCCGACCGGGATCGTCGTGTCCTGCCAGAACGAGAAGTCGCAGCTGCAGAACAAGGCCGCCGCGATGATCGTCCTCAAGGCCAAGCTGCTGGCGAAGAAGAAGGCCGAGGAGGCCGCGCTCAAGAAGGACCTCAAGGGCGACGTCGCGGCCAGCTGGGGCGACCAGATGCGCAACTACGTGCTGAACCCCTACCAGATCGTCAAGGACCTGCGCACCGGCTACGAGACCGGCAACCCGCAGCCGGTCTTCGACGGCGAGATCGACGGGTTCCTCGAGGCCGGCATCCGTTGGCGCCGCGGCGCCGAGAAGACCGACGCCTGACCTTCGCCCTCGAGCCGGGCCCGGCTCAGCAGGTACGCCGCTGGGCTGGTCGTGAGCCGATCGACTCGGGCCGGTCGGCTCAGAGCCGCCAGCGCTTGCCGTAGTCCCCGATGTTCCCGTCGAGGTCGTAGGCCACCATCTGCACGAACCGGGCCTTGCGCGACACCTTGCGCATCGCGATCCGGCCCTTGGTCCGCTGGCCCTGGTCGAAGAAGTCCATGACCTTCCCCCGCCGGTTGGTGAAGACCACGATGTAGCCGGCGGCGTCGTCGACCGGCTTCCACTTCAGCGTGAGCTTGGTGCCCTTGCGGTTGTAGAAGCCCTTCTTGATCTTGGGACCGGCCAGCGGGTCGGTGGGCTCCACGACCTCCTCGGCCCGCGTGGTGACCTGGGTGCTCGAGGTCGGGCCGTCGCCCTCGCCGTTCACGGCCGCGACCTGCACGGTGTAGGTCGTGTCGGGGGAGAGGCCGGTGAACGTGTGGCTCGTGGTGCCGGCCGCGACCAGCGTGGAGCCGCCGCCGACGAGGCTCACGCGGTAGCCGGTGATGCTCGAGCCGCCGTCGTCAGCGGGAGCGGACCAGGTCGCGGTCGCGGTGGTCGGAGCCGCCGAGCTCGCGGACAGGCCGCTCACCTGGCCCGGGACGTCGGCCGTGGTGCCGCCCGAGCAGGTGACGTCGAGGGTGTAGTGGCCGATCGAGGCGTAGTCGTCGTACCCGGTGTTGACGCTGCCGGTGCCGACGCCGTCGACCCGGGCGAAGAGCGCGCGGCCCGCACCCTCGTCGATCGAGACCGCGGCACCCATGCCGCCGGCGGTGCTGCCGTCGCCGAAGTCGGAGGCGGGGTCGTCGGTGTCGAGGACGGTGCCGGCGGAGTCCAGCAGGTCCAGGCGGATGTCGAGGTTGGGGCTGACGGGTGCTGCCGAGGCGGTCACCGCGACCGGGCCCGTGCAGGTGCCCAGGGCGAAGACGTCCTTGTCCGTGCGGGAGGTGATCAGCGCCCCGGCGCTCGGCACGCTCGAGGCGGCCGTCGCCACGGTGCTGCCCGCCTCGTCGGCGACCAGCGAGAGCCCGCCCTCGATCGTGTTGGGGTTGGTGTCGGTGATCATCGCCAGGTCGTCCTGGCCGGGCCGTGTCGCGTTGGAGTAGGACCCGTCGCTCCACTGGATGACCGGCTTGAGGCCCGACCCCATGATCGGTGCCCAGTTGGCGTGGCCGGCGTAGTAGTCGTCGCTGCCCTTGCCGTGGTGGTCGAGGCCGAGGTTGTGGCCCACCTCGTGGCTGACGGTCTCGGCGATGGAGGCGGCGTCGTCGAAGTACGCCGTGAAGGCCCAGGCGGGCTGCAGGGCGGCGTGCTCCCGGGGCTCGTCGAAGACGCCGATGTAGGCGATGCCGGTGCAGAACTGGCTGCCGCAGAGGTCGGCGTGCGCCTGCACGTCCCCGGTGATCTGGGCGCGCGCCCCGTAGACCTGGTCGCCCGTCCCGCTGCGGGTGATGGCGGCCTGCCCGGGGTCCTCGGTGGTGACGTCGACGTCGAAGGGGGCGTAGTCCTCCGCGACCCGCTGCCACACCTCCTGGATCACCGCGTGCTCGGCGGCGTTGAAGCCGGGGTCGTCGTCGAGGGAGAAGCCGTCGACGGTGCCCGTGCTGGTGCTCCAGTAGGAGCCGAACGAGGTGGCGCCGTCGAAGTCGAGGAAGATCGTGCGCTGGCTCCCCGGGCGGCTGTGCAGCGAGAAGGTCTGGGACTCCGGGAAGGTGGCCCGGGCCGGGTTGCTGCTGGGGTCCGAGCGGTCGGCCAGCACGTCGCGGTAGGCGAGGCGTCCGGCCGGGGTGAGGACCAGGCTCGACTCCTCGAGCAGCATCGAGCGCAGCTCGGCGGGGGAGCGTCCGTTGAGCTCGGCCACGGCGGGGAGGTCGTCGCCCACGACCCGCAGCGCCTCACGGCCGGCGACGGTGCGCGGCAGCAGGTCGGTCGCGCCGAGCCCGGTCGTGCTCGGGCCGTCCGGCGCGGGCGCCGAGATCGAGGGCGCGCTGCTGACACCGAGCGCGAGGGCGGTGGTGAGCAGCACGGTGGACAGGGCGCTCCGGGCGACCCTCGAGCCTGACGGCGACATCGGTGTTCCCTTCGAGCAGCCTGCGCGCCCGTGGGAGGAGGGGCGCGCGGTCCCCAGGGTATCGACGCAGCCGCCGCACCGGACGCTCTTCACGAGGTCTTCACCTGGGCCTGATCGCTCGCGAGCGCTTCGACGGCTCGCTGCGTCCGAGGTCGTTGAGGGCGACCACCTGGAAGGCCCAGCGCCCCTTGGGCATCCGCAGCACCTTCCGGGTCCGGCCGGGACGCAGCACCTTGGAGCCCTTGGAGCGGGCCAGCTGCTCGGAGCCGCGCATCTTGTGGGCGAGCACGACGTACCCCGTCACCGGGGCCCCGCCGTCCGTCGCCGGGGCCCGCCACACCAGCTTCGCCGTCCGCCGCCCGCCCTTGCGGCCCGGCTTGGCCTTCTTGACCGTGGGGCTGTCGGGGACCGTGGTCGCCGTGCCGGCGCCGCCGTCGCAGCCGCTGACGGAGAGGGTGTAGCGGCCCAGGCTGCCGTAGTCGTCGTACGCCGTGGTGGGGTCGCCCGTGCCCACGCCGTCGACGCGCGCGTAGAGCTCGCCCTCGGCCTGCAGGCTGACCGTGGCGCCCATGCCGTCGGCCGTCACGCCGTCGCCGCGCGTCGACGGCGGGTCGTCGCGCCCGAGGACGGCCCCGGAGGCGTCGCGCACCTGCAGCTCGATGTCGAGGTTGGGGCTGACCCGGGCCGGGGCCGCACGCACCGTGACCTCCCCCGAGCAGGTGCCCAGCGCGTAGACGTCCACGTCGTGGCGATGGGTGATGAGCCCGCCGGAGACCGGGACGAACGACGCGGCCGAGGCGATGGTGGCGCCGGCCTCGTCGGGCACCAGCGTCAGGCCGCCCGCGGAGGTGTCGGGGTCGCGGTCGATCATCAGCGCCAGGTCGTCCTGGGTGTTGCGCGAGCCCTCGAAGGCGCCGTTGCTCCACTGGCTGACCGGGCCGGGTCCCGAGCCCATGAGGGGCGTCCAGTTCGCGTGCCCGGGGTAGTAGCCCTGCACGTCGTCGTCGGCCTTGTCGTCGTGGTCGAGCCCGAGGGTGTGGCCGACCTCGTGGCTGACGGTCGTGGCGATGGTGGTGGCGTCGTTGTAGTAGGCCGTGAACACCCAGGCCGGCTGCAGCGCCTCGTGCTCCTCGGGCTCGTCGAAGACGCCGACGAACGCCACCCCGGTGCAGTAGCGACTGCTGCACAGGTCGCCCTGGACCGGCACGTCGCTGGTGACCTGGGCGCGGGTGCCGAAGACGCGGTCGTCGGTCCCGTTCCGGGCCAGCGCCGCGCGGCCGGGATCCTCGGTGGTGACGTCGACGTCGAAGGGCGCGAAGTCCTCCGCCACCCTCAGCCAGACCTGCTGGATGGTGGCGTGCTCGCGGTTGCTGAACGCGGGTTCGTCGTCGAGCGAGAACGGCGCGGCGGCCGGCGCCTCGGTGTCCCACCGGCTCCCGATCTCGGTCGTGCCGTCGAAGTCGAGGTAGATGGTGCGTTCGGCGCCCGGACGGCTGTGCAGGCGGAAGGTCTCCGAGGTCGGGAAGACGGCCTCCTCGACCGGGGGCTCGACGTCTCCCGGGTCGTCTCCCGAGTCGTCGCCAGGGTCATCGCCCGGGTCGTCCCCGTCGTCTCCGGTGCCGCCGGCCGCGGCGATCCGGTCCTCGTAGGCCAACCGCCCCGACGGCGTGACCACCAGCGTGGCGTCGCTGAGCAGCAGGTGCCGCAGCCGGCCGGTGGTGCGTCCGTTGAGGGCGGCCACGGCGCCGAGCCGGTCACCGAGCGCGAGCAGGGCTGCGCGGCCGCCGACCGCCCGGGGCAGCAGCCGGTCGGGCAGCACCTCGGGCAGCACCTCGGGCAGGTCCGCGGGCCGTTCCGCGGCCGGTCGCTCGAGGGACCAGCCGCTGGCGGCGTACGTCGTCGTGCCGGTGCCCGGCGAGCCGGGCGTCTCCGTGGCAGCCGTCGTCGACGCGGCCGCGAGCGGCCCGAGGACCAGGCTCAGCAGGGCCCCGACGGGGACGACGTTGCGGAGGTGCACCCCTGCAGTGAAGGACGCTGTGGGGAGCCAGTGGAACAGCCCTGACCCAAACGTTCCCCCGGTGTGGACGAACTGTGGACCTGGACCCCTCGGGTCGCCCCGGAGCGGCTGTGCGGGGACGTGATCGACCCGACGCGGCCGGGGAGCGGGGTCCGGCTGGGATCAGCCCGTAGTCTCGCTCGGGTGATTCGCTTCGAGAAGGTCACCAAGACCTATCCCGGCGCCGGGGCCCCGGCGCTGGACCAGGTGTCGGTCGACGTCGAGAAGGGCGAGTTCGTCTTCCTCGTCGGCGCCTCCGGCTCCGGGAAGTCCACGGCGCTGCGCCTGGTGCTGCGCGAGTACCGCGCCACCTCCGGCCGCGTCTACGTCGCCGGCAAGGAGATCAACCGTCTGGCCGGCTGGAAGGTCCCGCGGCTGCGTCGCCAGATCGGCACCGTCTTCCAGGACTTCCGCCTGCTGCAGTCCAAGACCGTCGCCGAGAACGTCGCCTTCGCCCTGCAGGTCACCGGCAAGTCCCCGCGCGAGGTCAAGCGCCTGGTGCCCGAGACCCTCGAGCTCGTGGGCCTGCAGGAGCGCGCCGACCGCCTGCCCGACGAGCTCTCGGGCGGCGAGCAGCAGCGCGTCGCGATCGCCCGCGCGTACGTCGGACGGCCGATGATCCTCATCGCCGACGAGCCCACGGGCAACCTCGACCCCGCCACCTCGGTCGGGATCATGAAGCTGCTCGACCGCATCAACAAGACCGGCACGACGGTCCTGATGGCCACCCACGACCACGGCATCGTCGACCAGATGCGCAAGCGCGTCATCGAGCTCGACCACGGTCGCGTGGTGCGTGACGAGGCCCGCGGCGTCTACGGCTTCTCCCACTGATCCGCTCGCCGACACGACACCCGCACCGGAACCACCCGCCCAGACCCAGGAGCTCCCGCCCTCCATGCGCTACGTCCTCTCCAACCTCGGCCAGGGGCTGCGTCGCAACACCTCGATGCACCTCGCGGTGGTGCTGACGCTGTTCGTGTCGCTGAGCCTCGTCGGCTTCGGTGCGCTGCTGAACAAGCAGACCGACCACATCAACGACCAGCTCGGCAGCGAGCTCGAGATCACGGCGTACCTGTGCCGCAAGAACGACAACAACCCCGACTGCCTGGGGGAGGTCACCGAGGCGCAGAAGAAGGCGATCGTCAAGGTCGTCGAGGACAGCCCGGAGGTCGCGGGCTACCGCTTCGAGTCCCAGGAGACGGCGTTCGAGAAGACCAAGGAGCTCTACGGCCCCGAGGAGGCCGACCGCTTCGAGGGGCCCAACGCGATCCTGCGCCCCGAGGACCTGCCGGAGTCGATCTGGATCACGCTGAAGGACCCCCGCGAGTTCGAGGGCATCACCAGCGCTGTCGTCGGGCTGGACGGTGTCGCGCGCCTGGTCGACCAGCGCGAGACCGTCGGGCAGATCACCGGCATCGTCGACTGGCTGCAGCGGGCGGCGCTCATCGTCGCCGGCGTGCTCGGGCTCGCTGCCCTGCTGCTGGTCGCCAACACGATCCGGCTGGCCGCCTTCGCACGCCGCAAGGAGATCGCGATCATGCGCCTGGTGGGCGCCTCGACGCTCTACATCGCGCTGCCGTTCCTCCTCGAGGCGCTGGTCACCGCGGTGGTCGGCGTGGCGCTGGCCGCCGGCGCGCTGGTGGCCTTCGAGCAGTTCGTCGTCATCGAGCGCTACTCCGGGTTCACCGTCTTCCCGCTGGTCGACTGGGCCGACCTGGCGTACGCCGTCGGCGTGGTCGGCATCGCCGGGCCGGTCATCACCCTGGTGCCGACACTCCTGCTGACCCGCAAATACGTCAAAGTCTGACCCGAGCGCCGTACCGTCGAGGGGCAGTCCCACCTCTTCCCCGAAGCTCGAAGGCAGACCACGGTGCGCTTCTTCCCCAGCGCCTCCCGTCAGCGCCTGGCAGCGGCCGCAGCGGCCGGTGCCCTGGCGCTGGGCGCCATGTCCATCCCCTCCGCCCAGTTCAGCCTCGCCGCTGACGACCTGAAGGACCAGCAGAAGAAGGTCCAGAAGAAGCTCGACGGTGCCGCCGCCGACCTGGAGCACTCCAGCGCGGCCGCCCGCAAGGCGCTGGCGAAGGCCGAGTCGGCACGTGCCGACCTCGACCGCGCGAAGGGCCGGCTCAGCCGCGTCCGGGTGCGGCTCGACCACGCCCGCACCCGTGACGAGCGGATGGCCGAGAAGCTGGCCAGGGCCGAGGACCGGCTCGAGCAGGCGCGCGTCGACCTCGCCGAGGGTCAGGCCGCGCTCGCCGCGCAGCACCAGGTCGTGCGCGACCGGGTCGCCGACTCCTACATGCAGGGCAGCCCCGAGCTCGCCACCATCACCAGCTTCCTCAACAGTCGCTCCACCGAGGACCTCACCCGCCAGCAGGCGGCCACCGGCGCGATCATGAGCCGCGAGACCGGGATGTACGACGACCTCGAGGCCGCCGAGCTGCTGCTGCAGACCCGGGAGACCGAGGTGCAGACGGCCAAGCAGGAGGTCGCGTCCGACCGCCGCAAGGCCGCCCAGCACCTGGAGAAGATCCGCCGGCTGACCGCCCAGGCCGTCGCCGTACGTGACGAGGTGCGTGAGCTGGCCACCACGCGCGCCGAGGTCCGGCGCAAGGCGTTCGCGGTGAAGATGAAGGACCAGAAGGCCCTCAACCGCCTCAAGCGGCAGGAGGCCCGGATCAAGCAGCGCATCCTCGCCGCCGCTCGGGCCTCCCGCGGCAGCTCGGTCAGCGCCCAGCCCTCGGGCTTCCTCCAGCGCCCCGTCGCCGGTCCGGTGACCTCGTCCTTCGGGTACCGCACGCACCCGATCTACAAGTACTGGGGCATGCACGACGGCACCGACTTCGGCGTCGCCTGCCGCGAGCCGCTCAGGGCGTCGGGCACCGGCACCGTCATCGCGAAGTACTACTCCGAGGTCTACGGCAACCGGCTCTACCTCTCCCTGGGCCGGGTCAACGGCAAGTCGCTGACGGTGGTCTACAACCACGCCTACGGCTACCGGTACGACGTCGGCGACCGGGTCGCCCGCGGCGCGGTCGTCGGCACGGTCGGCTCCACCGGCTGGTCGACCGGCTGCCACCTGCACTTCACGGTCCTGGTCGCCGGCAAGGCCGTCGACCCGATGAACTGGCTCTGACCCGCTCGTCGAGACCCCGCCCTCACCAACTCGGTTGAGCCTCCCTGCGAGAATGGCGGGATGGCCAGGGAGCAGGGGCAGAAGATGATCGCGCAGAACAAGAAGGCGCGACACGACTACGCCATCGAGGACACCTACGAGGCCGGCCTGGTCCTGCAGGGCACCGAGGTGAAGTCGCTGCGGATGGGCCGCGCCAGCCTCGTCGACGGCTTCGTCGACCTCGACCGCGGGGAGGCGTGGCTGCACGGGGTGCACATCCCGGAGTACTCCCAGGGCACCTGGACCAACCACTCAGCGCGCCGCAAGCGCAAGCTGCTGCTGCACCGCGAGGAGATCGACAAGATCGAGCGCCGGGTCAACGAGAAGGGCCTGACGGTCGTCCCGCTCGCGCTCTACTTCAAGGACGGCCGCGCCAAGGTCGAGATCGCGCTGGCACGGGGCAAGAAGTCGTGGGACAAGCGGCAGTCGATCGCCGAGCGCACCGCCAAGCGCGAGGTGGAGGTCGAGGTCGGGCGTCGGCTCAAGGGCATGCGTGACTGAGCCGTCCACCTCCCTCGGCCAGGAGCTCTCCTGGGAGCAGGAGGTCGAGCGCACGACCGCGTTCTGGCAGCGGCTGGGCCTGCCCGGCCTGCTCGACGTGCACACCCACTTCCTGCCGCCGCCTGTGCAGGCGAAGGTCTGGGAGCAGTTCGACAACGCCGGCCCGAAGCTCGGGCGCGAGTGGCCGATCCGCTACCGCGGCAGCGTCGAGGAGCGGGTGGCCCAGCTGCGCGCGCTCGGAGTACGCCGGTTCTCGACCCTGCCCTACGCCCACCGGCCGGGCATCGCGCGCTACCTCAACGAGTGGGCGGCGGGCTTCAAGCGTGACGTCCCCGAGTCGCTGTGGTCGGCGACGCTCTACCCGGAGGACGACGTGGCGGCGTACGTCGCCGACGGGATCGCGGCCGGGGTGGAGATCTGGAAGGTGCACGTGCAGGTGGGGGAGTTCCACCTCGACGACCCGGCGCTGGACCCGGCGTGGGCGCTGCTCGCCGAGGCCGGCACCCCCGTGGTCGTGCACGCGGGCCACGCGCCGGTCGGCAACGACTACACCGGGCATGCGTCCTCGGCGCGGGTGCTCGAGCGGCACCCGGGGCTGGCGATGGTGGTGGCGCACATGGGGGCGCCGGACTTCACCGAGTTCCTCGACCTGGCCGACCGCTACGAGCGGGTGCGGCTGGACACCACCATGGTGTTCACCGACTTCGAGCTCGGTGACGCGCACGGCGGCCCACCGGCGTACGCCGACGGGCTGCTCGACCGGCTGGACCGGCAGCGCGACCGGCTGCTGCTGGGCACCGACTTCCCGACCATCCCGTACCCCTACGTGCACCAGCTGGAGTCGCTGGAGCGGCTCGGGCTGGGCGAGGACTGGCTGAGGGCGGTGTGCTGGCACAACGCGGCCGCGCTGGTGGGGGCCGGGCCGGAATACCCGCTGGACCCGGGCCGTTAGGATGGGTGCACAACTCAAGAGGGGCTGATCGGTTTCGACTTGGGACGTTAGTCCGAAGAGAAGCGGGTCGAGGAGCCAGCGTCATCTCGTAAACGATCGCTGGAAACCAATAACTGCCAACGCTAAGCGCAGTTCCTTCGCTCTCGCCGCCTGAGCGGTGATCGAAGCGTCTCCCCGGGTATCCGTCTCCGGCCCGGTGCGAGGCGTCGACTAGGAGACTTGCTTGTCAGCTGCTGTCAGGGTGGCTGACCGGGACTCAAACCTGACTGAGCCCGTCGGGGAGGTGTTCGTGCCAGCCCCGGGGCCGAGAAAAGCGACATCACGAACTGCACCCGGAGAAGACTTCGTTCGACGCTCGAGGACCGGGGTTCGATTCCCCGCAGCTCCACTCAGAGGGCTTTGCCTCCATGGGCCCGAACAGTTCCCCGAATTCGGGAGCAGTTCGGGAGGCCCTCGACAGCCCCAGCAGGACCCATGAACGACGAAGGGCCCCCACCGCGATCTGTGGTCGGGGCCCTTCGTCGTCGGAGACGACGGTGTCTCACGCCGCCGCGCGTTCGAGGTGCTCGAGGATGCGGATGTTGTAGCAAGCGGCTGCAGCAGCGACAGCCAGGGTGACGAGCGGCAGTCCGACGACCTGGACGTAGCCAGGCCGCGCGTCCTCCGTGCCCCGGTTCTTGATGTTGCCGAAGACCGCCTCGACTGCTAAGCGCACCTTGTAGGCGTCCGTCCACTTCTTGCTGCCCCCGTAGTCCTCCTGCAGGTACTTCATGGATGCACGCTTGCCAGGACTCCGGGTCAGGTCCTGCGGGACGGAATACTTGAAGTCTCAAGTTCGTTTAGTCATACTGAACATGAACCTTCAAGTATTCGGACAGGACGCGCCATGACCACCACCATCTCGAGCGCCACCGCTGCTGCCGACTCGTTGATCGACCCCTGTCACCCCTTCTCGGTCCACCTGCGCGAGGTGGCGGCGGTCGAGGCGGCGAGCCCGCACCGGGCGTGGACGCCGGCTGACGGGCCGATGCCGGCCCTCTACCTCAGCCACGGTGCCCCTCCGACCTTCGAGGACCTCGAGTGGATGTCGCAGCTGCACACCTGGTCGCGCGCGCTGCCCAAGCCGCGCGCCATCCTGATCGTCTCGGCGCACTGGGAGTCCGAGAGCATCGGCATCACCAGCACCCGGGCGACCGACCTGGTCTACGACTTCGGCGGCTTCGCCGACATGTACTACCGGATGCGCTACGACACCCCCGAACCCGCCGAGCTCGCCGCGCAGGTGCTGTCGGTGATGCCGGACAGCGAACAGGTCTTCGAGCACCGCCACCGTGGCCTCGACCACGGCGCCTGGCTGCCACTGAAGGTGATGTACCCCGACGCCGACATCCCCGTGCTCCAGCTGTCGCTGCCGACGTCCAACGCCAGCAGGCTGCTGGCCCTGGGCGAGCGACTGCGTCCCCTGCGTGAGCAGGGCGTGCTCGTGGTCGGGTCCGGGTTCATGACCCACGGACTGCAGTACGTCGACTGGAGCCGCCCCGACGTGGTCCCGGGGTGGTCCAAGGAGTTCGACCTGTGGGCCGGCGACGCGCTGCATCGCGGCGACGTCGAGGAGCTCCTGCACTTCCGGGGTCGCGCCCCCGGGCTGCGCTACGCCCATCCCAGCGTCGAGCACTTCACGCCGCTGTTCGTCACCCTCGGTGCCGCCACCGACCCGGAGGTCGGCGTGCAGACCGCGATCGACGGGTTCGTCATGGGCCTGGCCAAGCGGTCCTTCCAGGTCGCCTGAGCCACCCACACCCACCACCCGCCGCTACCACTCCTGAACGGACTCGTCATGGCCATGTACTCATCCCGCGCCGAGGTCGTCACCGACCACCCCACGCGCTACGCACAGCAGCCCGTCGCGCACCTCGGCCGCACGCTGGGGTTCATCGAGGGCGGCGACACCTCGACCGCGACCGCCACCAGTCCCGCTACCGTGCGGACCCGCGTGACCGTCCCGTTGCGCTTCCCCGACGGGTACAGCACCACCGCCGAGGTATTCACCTTCCACGGCCTCCTCGATGGTGAGGAGCACCTGGTCCTGGCGCTGGGGGACTGGCAGGACGCTCTCCTGCGCAGCGCACTCCCCGGCCAGCCCGCGCCACTGGTGCGCCCACACAGCGAGTGCCTGACCGGTGACGTGTTCGGCAGCGAACGGTGCGACTGCGGCCCTCAGCTGCGCGAGGCCGCGGAGCGCATCGCCGCTGAGGGGGGATTCCTGGTCTACCTGCGCCAGGAGGGCCGTGGCATCGGTCTGTACGCGAAGCTCGATGCCTACGCCCTCCAGGACTCCGGCCTCGACACCTACGAGGCGAACCTCGCGCTGGGGCGCGGTGAGGACGAGCGCGACTACACCGCCGTCGCCCAGATGCTCGGGGCACTCGGCGCGGACCGGATCCGCCTGTTGAGCAACAACCCGGACAAGGCCGCCCAGCTCGAGCGGCTCGGCATCACCATCGAGGAGCGCGTCCCGACGGGCGTGCACCTGTCGCACGCCAACGCCCGCTACCTCGTGGCCAAGCGTGACCACACGGCGCACACGCTGGACCTCTCCGCCCCGGGCGCCTGACCTGGGAGGCCGAACCGGCCGTCACGCACGGATCTCCCGACGGTGCTCGGACGACCGAGCCGCTGCCTGCATCGGCCCTGCACGCCGGCTCGCTGGGGCCCTCGCCGCGGACGGCGCGGGCCTCGGCGTGCGGCACGGTCACTGACCCTCCCTCGTGACGGGCTCGCCACAGGTGGGGCAGAGCACGGTCTCGCTGGGCTGGCCGGCCCCCGTCCGGCCGCGGGTTCCGCAGAAGTCGCAGACCCATCGTTCGCGTTCCATGCCTGCATCCTCGACCGGCGCACCGACAACCCGCTCAGGTTGGCGCCATGGCGCGCTGCATCCCCGAGGAGCCGACGTTCGTCACCGAGTCCGAGCGGCAGGTGTGGGAGCGGCTGCGGGGGGCCGAGATCACGCGTTCGTCGTCCCGGCGTCCATCCGCCCTCCATGGCCTGCCTACGCTCGGCGACGTGATCTCGCTTCGGCTCGCCACCGGCCTGACGGCCTCTGTCGTCGTCCCCGCACTGCTGCTCGTCGGCTGCGGCGAGGACTCCGCCGACGCAGGGGCGTCGTCGAGCGCGCCGCTGACCACCCAGCCCCCCGCCGAGGAGGTCGTGACGCCGCCGAGCACCCCCAGCGACGACCTCGCCTCCGCGCAGGCCGACGTCGAGTCGCTGGCGGTGCAGCTGGAGAGCTACTACCGCGGCGGTGACTACCCGCGCTCCCTCGACGAGCTCCTCGGGACCCTCGCCGACGCGGGCGTCGCCCCCACCGAGGACAACGAGGTCGCGGCCTACGCCTACGACGCGGACACCGTGGAGTTCACGCTGTGCGTCGAGGCGCCCAGCGGGGCGTGGGCGACCTACGACACCGAGCCGATGACGCTGCGCCAGGGCGCTGAGAGCGGCGGCTGCCCCGACCTGGGCTGACAGGGTCCCCGCGGTGTGGCGGGCACCGTCCGTTCACCGATGAGCGTCATGCTCTGCGCGTGAGTGACGCCGAGACCCGCGACGTGGTACCGCTGCGGAAGGCGACCCGGGCGTGGTTCCGCATCTCCCTGCAGACCTTCGGCGGCCCCGCGGGCCAGATCGCGATGATGCAGCGCGAGCTCGTCGACGAGCGCCGCTGGATCGGGCAGCGCCGCTTCCTGCACGCCCTGTCGTTCTGCACCCTGCTGCCCGGCCCCGAGGCCCAGCAGCTCTCGATCTACGTCGGCTGGCTGCTCAACGGGGTCAGGGGCGGGCTGATCGCCGGCACGCTCTTCGTGCTCCCCGGCGTCGCCGCGCTCCTCGCCCTCTCGGCGCTGTACGTCGGAGCAGGCGACACCACGGTCGTCGAGGCCCTCTTCGCGGGGCTGGCCCCCGCCGTGCTCGCCGTGGTCGCGCAGGCCGTCTGGCGGCTGTCGGGCCGGGCCCTGGGTCACCCGGCGCTGGTGGGCCTGGCCGTGGCCGCGTTCGTGGCGCTGGTCGCCCTCGACGTCCCGTTCCCCGCGGTCGTGGCCGGCGCGGCGGTGATCGGCTGGCTCCTGGGGCGGTGGGTGCCGGAGGCGCTGCCCCACCGGCGTACCGCTCCCGAGGACGCCGGGCCCACGCCGCTCATCCCCGACGACGCCCTGCACACCGCGCCCGCCACCCGGCGCCACAGCCTCGTGGTGCTGGCCGTCGGCCTGGTGCTGTGGGTGGCGCCGGTGCTCGGGTTCGTGGTGCTGCTCGGGCGCGACACCGTCTTCGTCGACCAGGCGGTCTTCTTCTCCGGCGCCGCGCTGGTGACCTTCGGCGGTGCCTATGCGGTGCTGGCGTTCGTCGCGCAACAGGCCGTCGACGTCTACGGCTGGCTGGCGCCGGGGGAGATGGTGCGCGGGCTGGCGCTGGCCGAGTCCACACCCGGGCCGCTCATCATGGTGGTGCAGTTCGTGGCGTTCCTCGGGGCCTACCGCGACCCCGGCTCGCTCGACCCCTGGGTCGCCGGCGTGCTCGCCTCGCTGCTCACCGTGTGGGTGACGTTCGTGCCGTGCTTCGTCTTCATCTTCCTCGGCGCCCCCTACGTCGAGCGGCTGCGCGGGCACGAGGGCCTCTCGGCGGCGCTGACCGGCATCACCGCCGCCGTGGTCGGCGTCATCGCCAACCTCGCGGTGCTCTTCGCGCTGGCGACGCTCTTCGACCGGACCCGGGAGGTCGGCGCGGGGCCGGTCGCCGTCGACCTGCCGGTCCTCGGCTCGCTCGACCCGGTCGCGGTCGGGCTGCTCGCGCTGGCGGCGTTGCTGCTCGAGCGCGGGTGGTCGGTGCTGCGGGTGCTGGGGGCGTGCGCCGCGGTCGGGGTGGTGCTGGGGCTGCTCGGCGCGCCGGTCTGAGGCGTCCGCTGGTCGAGGTGCGAGGCCGGCCACGGCCGAGCCACGAGACCCGGTGGGGGAGGCGGGTGGGCGGCTCACGGGGTCTCGAGGCTCCTCGCTGGCGCTCGTCGCACCTCGACCGGCGGAGGAGTGGTCTCGACGCCCGCTCCTCGCTGGCGCTCGTCGCTGCTCGACCACCTGGGGTCCTTGGTCTCGAGACGGCGCTGGCGCGCCTCCTCGACCGGCGGACGGCGGCGCTGGCGCGCCTCCTCGACCGGCGGACGACGGCGCTGGCGCGCGTCCTCGACCGGCGGACGGCGGCTCGACCACCCGGGAGGCGAGGGCGGCTACAGGGTGGCGAGGAAGGCCAGGACGCGCTCGTCGACGAGGGCGGCGGCCTCGGCGTCCCACGCGGGGAGCGAGCCGTCGACGAACAGGTGCTTGTCGCCGGGGTAGGTGAAGACGTCCACGTCGTCGCGGCCTGCGGCGAACTCGCGCGCGGGCTCGAGGTCCTCGAGGCCGAAGAACTCATCGCGCTCCATGCCGTGGATCTGCACCGGAGCGCCCGCCGGCCACTCGCCGACGTGCTCGGGCGCCACGAACGACTCCAGGAACACCCCCGCCACCGCGCCGGGGCGCTGCGCCGCGACGTGCTGGGCCGCGACGACACCCATCGAGATGCCGGCGTAGACCACCGCCTCGGGCAGGTCGGTGACCGCGGCCAGCGCCCGCGAGCGGACCTCGTCGAAGCCGCCGATCGACTGCACGAACGCGAACCCCTCCTCCACCGAGCCGAAGGTGCGTCCCTCGAACAGGTCGGGAGTGGTGACCTCGTGGCCGGCGGCGCGCCAGCGGTCGGCGAGCGCGGTCACGCCCGGGGTGAGGCCGGCGACGTGGTGGAAGAGGACGAGGTGTGTCATGCGCGTCACGCTAGGGGTGAGTACCGACAACGCGGAAGGTGACCTAGCGTCGCTCCGTGCGATTACGCCGTCCCCGGCTGTTCCGACACCCCGCTCAGGTGGTCGTCGGCGGCTTCGGCCTCGCCGTGCTCGTCGGGACGCTGCTGCTGATGCTCCCGGTGGCGCAGACCGGCATCGACTGGACCGACCCGGTCACCGCGCTCTTCACCGCCACCAGCGCGGTGTGCGTGACCGGTCTGGTCGTCGTCGACACCGGCACCTACTGGTCGACCTTCGGCGAGGTCGTGATCCTGGCGCTGATCCAGGTCGGCGGGCTCGGCACGATGACGCTGGCGAGCCTGCTCGGCCTCGCCATCTCCCGGAAGCTCGGCCTTCGCGCCCGCGTCACCGCCGCCACCGAGACCAAGGCGGTCGGCCTGGGCGACGTGCGCGAGGTGGTCATCGGCGTCGCGCGCACCAGCCTGGTCGTCGAGCTCGCGGTGGCGGTCGTGCTCGCGCTGCGCTTCTGGGCGGCGTACGACGTCTCGCCCGGGCGTGCGGCCTACCTCGGTGTCTTCCACTCGGTCTCGGCGTTCAACAACGCCGGCTTCGCCCTGTGGCCCGACAGCCTCGTCCGGTTCGCGACCGACCCGTGGATCTGCCTGCCGATCGCGGCGTCGGTGATCGTCGGCGGCATCGGCTTCCCGGTGATCCTCGAGCTCCGCAAGCGGCTGCGCACCCCGCGGGCCTGGTCGATGCACACCAAGATGACCCTGTGGGCCACCGCGGTCCTGCTGGTGCTCGGCACCCTGGTCATCACCGCCAACGAGTGGCGCAACCCCGCGACCCTCGGCCAGCTCGACACCCCGGGCCGACTGCTCGCCGGGTTCTTCCAGGCCGTGATGCCGCGCACCGCCGGCTTCAACTCCGTCGACACCGGCGCCATGCTGGAGGGCTCGCTGCTGGTCACCGTGGTGCTGATGTTCATCGGCGGGGGCTCGGCGGGGACCGCGGGCGGCATCAAGGTCACCACGTTCGTGCTGCTGCTCCTCGTCATCTGGGCCGAGGTCCGAGGCGAGCGCGACGTGCAGGCCTTCGACCGCCGGATCGGGGAGCGGGTGGTGCGCCAGGCGCTCACCATCGCCCTGCTCTCGGTGGGGCTGGTGACGGCCGCGACGGTCGTCCTGGTCGAGATCACCCGGATGTCCACGCACCTGGTGCTCTTCGAGGTCGTCTCGGCCTTCGGCACCGTCGGGCTCTCGACCGGCATCACCGCCGACGTCGGCACCGCCGGGCACCTCGTGCTCGCCGTCCTGATGTTCGTGGGCAGGCTCGGCCCCATCACGCTGGTCTCGGCGCTCGCGCTGCGCGAGCGGCAACGGCTCTACCACCACCCGGAAGGCAGGCCCCTCATTGGCTAGGCAGCAGCACTCCCGCCCCAAGGGCGCCGTGGCCGTGATCGGCCTCGGCCGCTTCGGCAAGTCCCTCGCCCTGGAGCTGATGGCCGGCGGCACCGAGGTGCTCGGCGTCGACGCCGACCCCCGCACCGTCCAGTCGCTGGCCGGCCGGCTCACCCACGTCGTGGAGGCCGACTCCACCAACGAGGAGGCGATGCGCCAGCTCGGCGTGCACGAGCTCGAGCGGGCCGTCATCGGTGTCGGCACCGACCTCGAGGCGAGCATCCTGTCGACCTCGGTGGCGGTGAACCTCGGCGTCCGCGAGGTCTGGGCCAAGGCCATCAGCCAGGCGCACGCACGGATCCTCGCCCAGGTCGGTGCGCACCACGTCGTACGCCCCGAGCACGACATGGGCAAGCGCGTCGCGCACCTGGTGGGCGGGCGGATGCTCGACTACATCGAGCTCGACGACGGCTACGCGTTCGTCAAGACCAAGCCGCCCAAGGTCATCCTCAACAAGTCGCTGCGCGACAGCGACGTGCGCCAGGCCTTCGGCATCACCGTCGTCGGCATCAAGCGCGGCACCCGTGCCTTCACCTACGCCACGCCCGACACCGTGGTCGTCCCCGGCGACGTCATCATCGTCTCCGGCGAGCGCGCGGCCGTGGAGGGCTTCAGCGACCTGCCCTGACGGCCGCTGTGACCACCGTGACGGGTGGGGCGTGGACGACGTGCGAGTGGGCATGGTGGGGCGGTGGTCCTCGGGAAGTCGCTGGTCGTCGTCTGCACCCTCCTCGCGCTCGCGCTCGGCGTGCTGCCCGCGGCGGCCGCCCCGGCCGAGCGGCCGGCGCCGCGCGAGGTGCCACCCGGCCTCACGCTGAGCGCGCCGCCGACGTACGCCGGCCAGGACGCCCCGGTCACCGCGACCCTCGCCGACGAGGCGGGGGAGCCGGTGGCGGGGGCGTCGCTGCGCGTCGAGCGGCGCAGCGGCGACACCTGGGCCGAGGTCGCCGTCCTCACCACCGCCGAGGACGGGACCGCCTCCCTGCCCGTCACGCTCACCCGCCGCCCCGAGGACAACGTCCTGCGCGCGAGCTGGGCCGGCGACGAGACCCACGAGCCGCAGGCGACCGGGCCGGTCACGCTGCCGCTGCGGCGCCGCAACGCCCGGCTGCGGGTGAAGGGACCCGACGAGGTCGTCGACGAGACCAGCGTGCGCGTGGCGGTGAAGTGGACCACCGGCTCCGGCGACCCGGTCGTCGGGGAGGTCGCCCTGCAGCGCAAGCGCAACGGTCGCTGGCGCGAGGTCGAGGTGCTGACCACCGACGAGCGCGGCCGCGCCCACACCCGGATCGCCCCGCGGGACGACTCGCGCTGGCGGTTCCGCACCGCGAGGCAGCCGTGGCTGGAGCGGGGGAGGAGCCCCGTGCACCGGGTCGACAACGTGCCGCCGGGCAGCGTCGTACGACTCGGCGGGCCGGACCCGCGCCGCAGCCTGCCGCGCGCCCCGCGCGCCCAGGGGGAGGGACCCGCAGCGAGCATCACCCGCGTCCCGGGCAAGGTCTGGCGCTCGATGAAGGGCCGCACCTGGCACCGCGGCTGCCCGGTGGGCCGCCCGCAGCTGCGGCTGCTGCGCATCAACTACTGGGGCTACGACGGCTACCGCTACCGAGGCGAGCTGGTGGCCGCCGCGTCGGTCGTCGGCCAGATGGCCGGTGCCCTGCGCGACATGTACGACGCCGGGCTGCCGATCCGCTCGATGGTCCGCGCCGACCGGTTCGGGTGGTCCTCCCGGCTCAAGGGCGCCGACGACTACGCCTCCATGGCCGCGGGCAACACCAGCGCCTTCAACTGCCGCCAGGTCGTGGGGCGCACCGGGGTCCGCTCGCCGCACTCCTGGGGCAGGGCGCTGGACATCAACACCTGGGAGAACCCCTACCGCTCCTCCCACGGCCTGGTCCCCAACTCCTGGTGGGCCTCGCGCAGCCACCCGCGGGTGGCGTGGCGCTCGAGCCAGCACCGGGTCGTGTCGATCATGCGCAGGCACGGCCTGCGCTGGACCTACGGCACCGCCGACAGCCACCACTTCGACGCGGTGTCACGCTCGGCCAAGCGTGGCGGGCACGAGCACGACGAGCACGCGCCCGTCCTGCCGCCCGAGTGCGCCACCGAGGTGTGCGACTGACCCGGTCGCGCTGGCTACGGTGAGCAGGTGACCTCGCCCGACTGCGTCTTCTGCTCGATCGTGGCCGGGGACGTGCCGGCCGACGTCGTGCTCGAGACAGACACGCTCCTCGCGTTCCTCGACCAGCGGCCGGTCTTCAAGGGGCACGTCCTGCTGGTCCCGCGGGAGCACGTCGTGACCCTGCCCGACCTGCCGGCGGACCTGCGCGACCCGTTCCTGGCGGCGGCGCAGCGCATCGCGACCGCGGTGGTCGACGAGCTGGGGGCGCAGGGCTCCTTCGTGGCGATCAACAACACCGTCAGCCAGTCGGTGCCCCACCTGCACCTGCACGTCGTGCCCCGCACCAAGGGCGACGGCCTGCGCGGCTTCTTCTGGCCCCGGCACAAGTACGCCGACGGCGAGCGGGCGGCGTACGCCGAGCGCCTCCGCGCCGCCCTCGCCTGATCTCGAGCCGCGGGGGCGGACTCCCGGCGGCGGTCTCAGGCGGCCCGTCTAAGGTGCTGGAGGCCCTGCCGGGCCTCCACAGTCCCCTCCACGAAGGAGCACCACCACCATGGGTCGTTTCGACGGTCGCGTCGTCATCGTCACCGGAGCCGCGCGCGGCATCGGCTTCGGCACCGCCAACCGCTTCGCCGAGGAGGGTGCCTCGGTCGCGATCATCGACCTCGACGAGGCCGCCGCCGCCGAGGCCGCGGGCAAGCTGTCGCTGGTCGACGGCGCGAAGTCCGTGGGCGTGGGCTGCGACGTCAGCAACCCCGAGAGCGTCGACGCCGCCGTCGAGCGGGTCGTCAGCGAGCTCGGCGGCCTGCACGTGCTGGTCAACAACGCCGGCATCACCCGCGACAACCTGCTGTTCAAGATGACCGAGCAGGACTGGGACATGGTGATGGGCGTCCACCTCAAGGGCGCGTTCCTGATGACCAAGGCCGCCCAGAAGCACTTCGTCGAGCAGCGCTACGGCAAGGTCGTCAACATCTCCTCGACCTCGGCGCTGGGCAACCGCGGCCAGGCCAACTACTCCGCCGCCAAGATGGGCGTGCAGGGCTTCACCCGCACCCTCGGCATCGAGCTCGGCCCCTTCGGCATCAACGCCAACGCGGTCGCCCCCGGCTTCATCGCCACCGAGATGACCGACGCCACTGCGGCGCGCCTCAAGCTCGACGTCGAGGAGTTCCGGAAGATGAACGCGGACGCCAACCCGGTCAAGCGGGTGGGGTACCCCGAGGACATCGCCGCCGCGGTGACGTTCCTGGCCTCCGACGAGTCGTCGTACATCACCGGCCAGACCCTGTACGTCGACGGCGGCATCAGCCTCGGCGTCTGACCGCCCCCGCTCGACCCAGCACCACCTCTGGAGGACCCTTCCGTGCCGATCCGTCACCGTCGCCGGGCCGGCGTGGCCACCGCCGCGCTGCTCACCGCCTCGCTCGCCCTGAGCGCCTGCAGCGGAGACGGTGACGGGCCGGCGCCGGAGGCCGCGCCCTCCTCGGCGCCGACCCAGCAGGTCAGCAAAGGCGCCGAGGTGACACCGGAGACCTGGCCGCTGACCGGGCTGCCCGTCAAGGGCGGCCGGTCGGCGGCCTCACGGTTCCCCGTGATGGTGCTGAAGATGGACAACACCTCCTCCAGCGCCCCGCAGCGCGGCCTCGGCAGCGCCGACCTGGTCGTCGAGGAGCTGGTCGAGGGCGGTCTGACCCGGCTGGCGGCGTTCTTCTACTCCGACATCCCCGGCACCGTCGGGCCGGTGCGCTCGATGCGCGCCAGCGACATCGGGATCGTCAAGCCGGTCGACGCTGCGGTGGTGACCAGCGGCGCCGCCCCGATCACGATCCGGCGCATCCAGCAGGCCGGGATCCGGTTCTTCGGGGAGGGGGCCAAAGGCTTCTTCCGGGACTCCTCGCGCTCCGCGCCGTACAACCTGATGACCGACCTGGCCGAGACCGCGACCCTGGTCAAGCGGGCCGCCACCCGGCCCGACGACTACCTGCCGTGGGGCGACGCTGCCGACCTGCCCAAGGGCAGGCCGGGCCGCAGCCTGCAGGCGCGCTTCTCCTACGGCCACACCACCACGTGGGCCTTCGAGAACGGCAGGTACCGCAACGTCAACACCTTCGCCGCCGCCGACGACCAGTTCCTCGCCGACTCGGTGCTGGTGCTGCGGGTGCGCGTCGGCGACGCCGGCTACAAGGACCCCGCGGGCAACCCGGTCCCCGAGACCTTCCTGGAGGGTCGAGGCCAGGCGCTGCTGCTGCACGGCGGCCGCGCCATCTCCGGCACCTGGTCGAAGTCCGACGTCGGCGCGCCGCTGGAGCTGCGCAACCGCTTCGGCACGCTGCGGGTCCCGGCCGGGCGGACCTGGATCGAGCTGGTCCCCGAGGCGACCGGCTCGGTCACCGTCGGCTGAGTCCTACTCGTCCACCGCGGTGGGCACCTCGAGGATCGCGGCACCCGGGTCGGGGAGGGGCACGCCGGCGTCGGCGAGCGACTGGAAGCCGGCGATGATGAACCCGATCGCGGCCTCGACCCGGGTGGCGGCGACGATCGCGTCGTCGGCGGAGGCCACCGACTCGCCGGCGGCCGACATGGCGCCGAAGAAGATGCGGGCGAAGGTCTGGATCATCGGCTCGTCGAGCTCCCAGGTGCCGGCGCTGAGCACGGCCCGGACGATGTCGACCACGTTGGCGAAGGTGGAGCGCTCCTCCTGCTCGCGGAAGCGCTCGTAGCCCAGCACCGACGGCCCCTCCTGGACCACGATCCGGCGGTAGCGCGGCTCCTGCACCACGGCGAGGAACGCCTCCAGGCCGGCGCGGGCCTTCTCCCAGGGGTCCTTCTTGCCCTTCAGCGCCTTCTGGATGGCGCGGGAGGCATCGGACTCCACGCGCTCGAAGACCGCCTCGAAGAGGGCCTGCTTGCCGCTGAAGTGGTGGTAGAGCGCGCCCTTGGTCACCCGGGCTCCGCTGACGATCGCGTCGAGGGAGGTGGCGGCGTAGCCGTGCTCGGTGAACAGCTCCTCGGCGACGTCGACCAGGCCGCGCTTGGTCGAGGCGGAGTACTGCTGGCGCAGGGTCGCTCCGGGGACGCCAGGGACCCCGGGCACCTTGGGCACCAGCTTGGACACGCTCGACCTGGGCATACCGGCAGTCTAGTGACCTGGGTCTCAGCCTCCCGGAGGTGTCCGTCGCGCCGCGCCGGGGCACCCACCGCGCGGCGGCGCCGATGGTCCTGAGCGCGGTCGCAGAAGGTGTCGCGAGAGCGGCGTCACAGGCGTCGGGAGAGGTGCTGGGCAACCGTGTGCGGGATCACCTGCCGGACCACCCCCAGGTGTTTGCATACCGCGAGTATGGCTCCGTACTCTCGGTACGTACTCGCGGTATGCGAATGCCGCGGGGCGACCCGAACACCGTGCTGGAACCCCGAGCTGTACCTACGAGAAGGGCACACCCCCCATGACCTGGACCTCGTACCGCAACCGTGGAGAGATCCTCCGCACCGTGATCGCCACGGCCGACGCCCGCCGCGACGGCCTGCTCCCGTGGGACGTCGAGGGCGTGGCCGAGTCCTTCGGCGACGAGCTCACCCTGCTCGGCGCCCTGCAGCTGCGCTGGCACACCCGGCTCGCCGGCCGCATCGAGCGCGAGCTGATGGCCCGTCCGATGGCCTTCGAGGCGGCTGTCGTCGACGCCTGGCGCGCCACCGCCGCCGAGCTGCCCGGCATCCGGGCGATCGTCGACCACCACCGCGCCGAGCCGCTCGACGAGCAGATGGCCGCCGCGATGGACAAGGCCACCGCCAAGGAGCGCATCCTGCTGGCCGTCATGGCCGGCCAGGCCAGCGCCCACGACTCCGGCGCCGCCGCCGTCGGTGCGCGCATCGAGGAGAAGGCCCGCGCCGGCTGGGTGCTGGCGCCCGTCCCGGAGCCGACCGCCCACACCGGTCTCCACGCGCACATCCTCGGTCGTCTGAAGGCCGTGAAGGCGGCCTTCGCCGCCTGAGTCGCCCCCGGCTGCTCGCCGGCCACGGCGGCCCCCGACCCGGCCCGACCCCGCCCCGACGCTCCTCCCTCGCGGTCCCCACGACCGCACCCTCCCCGCGTCGGGTCGGGGTCGTGCCGCATCATGGGGCCATGAGCGGTACGACGGCAGCCGGGCTCCCACCGGCCCCGGGCATGCTCCTGGTGGCCGCTCCCACGCTCCTCGACCCGAACTTCGTCGACACCGTCGTGCTGCTGCTCGACGCCGACGACGAGGGCGCCATCGGCGTCGTGCTCAACCGTCCCACCCCGGTCCCGGTCGAGGAGGTCCTCCCGGACTGGGGGCCGGTCGTCGCCGAGCCCGAGGTGCTCTTCCAGGGCGGCCCGGTCTCCACCGAGGGGGCGCTCGCGGTCGCACTGCTCGAGGACGGCGTGGTCGTCCCCGACGCCGGGTTCCGACCGGTCGCCGGGCCCTTCGGGCTGGTCGACCTCGACACGCCGGTCGACGCGCTGGCCGGCCGGCTCGCCGGCGTACGCATCTTCGCCGGGTACGCCGGGTGGGGAGCCGGTCAGCTGGAGGAGGAGATCGAGGAGGGCGCCTGGTACGTCGTGCCCGCCGAGGCCGGGGACCTGACCCGCGAGGACGCGGTCGACCTCGCCCGCGAGGTGCTGCGCCGCCAGCCGGGCGAGCTGGCGTGGCACTCCACACGTCCGGCCGATCCGGACCTGAACTGACGGCTCGACTCACGTAGAGTCCCGCTCCGTGAGTGGATTCGGATTCGGCAGCGGCACGGCCCTCGACGAGCGGGTCGAGCAGGACCGTCGGACCGTCCCGACCGACGAGGGCGACCACGAGCGGTTCAGCCACTACGTCGACAAGGACAAGCTCACCGAGGCGATGGTCATGGGCACGCCGGTCGTGGCCCTGTGCGGCAAGGTCTGGGTGCCCAGCCGCACCCCGGAGAAGTACCCCGTCTGCCCGGAGTGCAAAGAGGTCTGGGAGTCCCTGAACGACGACAGCGGCTCCGACGCGTGAGCGCCGCCCCGCGACCCGACGACGAGTCGGGCCCGTCGCTCACGCCTGCACTCACCCCGGCCTTCCCGCACCGTGCGGCCTGGGGCACCGCGCCGTCGCTGCGTGCCTGGCAGCAGGCGGCGATGGAGAAGTACTTCGCCGACCTGCCGCGTGACTTCCTCGCGGTCGCCACGCCCGGCGCCGGCAAGACCACGTTCGCGCTGTCGGTGGCCTCCGAGCTGCTCGGTCGCCGGCTGATCGACCGCGTCATCGTCGTCGCGCCCACCGAGCACCTCAAGCTGCAGTGGGCCGAGGCCGCCGCGCGTGCCGGCATCCCGATCGACCCGACGTTCTCGGCCGGCAAGGGCCGCACCTCCGGCGACTTCGTCGGCGTCGCGGTGACGTACGCCGGCGTCGCGGTCAACCCGCTGGCGATGCGCATCCGCACCGAGCGTTTCAAGACCCTGGTGATCCTCGACGAGGTCCACCACGCCGGTGACGCGCTGTCGTGGGGCGAGGGCGTGCGCGAGGCCTTCGAGCCCGCGGCTCGGCGGCTGTGCCTGACCGGCACGCCGTTCCGCTCCGACGTCAACCCGATCCCGTTCGTCACCTACGAGCCGGGGCCCGACGGCATCCCGCGCTCGGCGGCCGACTACACCTACGGCTACTCCCACGCGCTGGCCGACCACGTCGTCCGTCCCGTGCTCTTCCTGGCCTACTCCGGTGAGATGAGCTGGCGCACCCGCGCCGGCGACGAGGTCGCGGCCCGGCTGGGCGAGCCGCTGACCAAGGACCTCACCAACCAGGCGCTGCGCACCGCGCTCGACCCGACCGGCTCGTGGATCCCCTCGGTGCTGGCCGCGGCCGACAAGCGCCTCTCGGAGGTGCGCCGCCACGTCCCGGACGCCGGGGGACTGGTGATCGCCACGGACCAGGACTCCGCCCGCGCGTACGCCAAGATCCTTCGCCAGGTCAGCGGCGAGGCCGCGACCGTGGTGCTCTCGGACGAGAAGGCGGCCTCGAAGAAGATCAGCACCTTCGCCGAGGACACCTCGCGCTGGATGGTCGCGGTGCGGATGGTCTCCGAGGGCGTGGACGTCCCGCGCTTGGCCGTCGGCGTCTGGGCCACCACGACCTCGACGCCGCTGTTCTTCGCCCAGGCAGTCGGCCGCTTCGTGCGGGCCCGCAACCGCGGCGAGGTCGCGTCGGTCTTCCTGCCCTCGGTGCCCAACCTGCTCGGCTTCGCCTCGGAGATGGAGGTGCAGCGCGATCACGTGCTGGGCCGCAAGGTGCAGGACGAGGACGACATCTTCGCGGCCGAGAACGACCTGCTCGCTGCGGCCAACGCCGAGGACGGCGCGTCCGACGACCTGCTCGGCACGTTCGAGGCGATCGGCTCCGAGGCCCGCTTCGACCACGTGCTCTACGACGGGGCGACCTTCGGCCACGAGGGGGAGGTGCAGGTCGGCTCGGAGGAGGAGATGGACTTCCTCGGCATCCCCGGCCTGCTCGAGCCCGACCAGATGCGCGACCTGCTGCGCCAGCGCCAGGCCGACCGGGCGAAGTCGTCCAAGCGGCCGGCGGCCGACGCCGCGCCGGAGTCGGTCAAGGAGTCCGTGCAGGAGACCGCGACCCACGAGCAGCTGGCGGTCCTGCGGCGTGAGCTCAACGGCCTGGTCGGCGCGTGGTACCACCGCACCGGCCAGCCGCACGGCGTCACGCACGCCGCGCTGCGCAAGGAGTGCGGCGGCCCCGCGGCCGCCGTCGCCAACGCCGACCAGCTGCGCGCCCGGATCGACCGGGTCCGCGACTGGGCGGCGCGCAAGACCTCCTGACCCGGGGCCCTCTTCCGGTGGTCTCTCCCGCGAGGAGCGCCAGCGACGAGCGGGCGTCGAGACCCCGCCCGAGCCGACTACCCGTCGAACGGCTTGGCGCCCGGGCCCGGGCGACCGACCACGTCGCGGGGCGTGTCGATCCGGTGCCCGGCGGCGCACTCGACGACGGGGTGCACCTGCTCGCCGCAGTCGCGGTGCACGAACTCCACCGGGGGCCCCTCGGCATCGGCGAGGTAGGTGTCGCCCCACTCGGCCACGGCGACCAGGACGAGGTAGAGGTCCAGACCCTTGGCCGTGGGGCGGTACTCGTGGCGCGTGCGGCCGCCGCCCTCGGGGCGGTAGGGCTCCCGACGCAGGATGTCCTGCTCGACCAGCGAGGCGAGCCGGTTGCTGAGGACCTGCCGGGGGATGCCGCTGTGGCGCCGGATGTCGTCGAAGCGGCGTACGCCGTTGAAGACCTCGCGCAGGACCACGACCGTCCACCGCTCGCCGAGGATCGCCATCGTGCGGCCGACGGTGCAGTTGTCGGTGCTCCAGGCCATCGCCGGCGGACCCGCGGGGTGGGTGGGGGATGTGGGCATGCCCACAGGATACGCACGCTGAGTCTCGTTGACAGACCCAGAACGTCGACCCATGCTGGGTCCATGACCGAGACCCAGATGCCCGACCTCGCCTCCATGACCGGGATGGAGCAGCTGCAGGCCATGTCCGACGGCCTGATCCCGCCCGCTCCGATCGCCGAGACGCTGGGCATGGTCAACTTCGGCGGCGAGGAGGGCTCGATCTCCGTCGAGCTCGTGCCCGAGCGGCGCCACTACAACCCGCTCGGCACCGTCCACGGCGGCGTGCTGTCCACGCTGCTGGACACTGCCGCCGCCTGCTCGGTCCACTCCACCCTGGCGCCGGGGGAGGGCTACACCTCCCTCGACCTGACCGTGAAGTTCCTGCGGCCCGCCACCGAGGCCTCGGGCCGGCTCCGGGCGGTCGGGCGTGTGGTGTCGCGCGGTCGGCGTACGGCGCTGGCCGAGGCCCAGCTGGTCGACGAGGCGGGCAGGCTGGTCGCCCACGCGACGTCGAGCTGCATGATCTTCGCGGCCTGAGATTCGCCACCGGGAAACGTGCCTGACACGCCGCGTCCCTAGACTGCGGCCCATGTCCGCCGAGACCTCCCAGACCCTCGACCGCGGCCTCCGCGTGCTCGAGGTGCTGGCCGGGTCCCCCGGGGGGCTCACGGTCACCGAGCTCGCCGGACGCCTCGGGGTCAACCGCACCGTCGTCTACCGGCTGGTGAGCACCCTGGAGCAGCACGCGCTGCTGCGCCGTGACGCCAAGGGGCGCCTGCACATCGGTCTCGGCATCCTGCACCTGGCCGGCGCCGTCCAGCCGGTGCTGCGCGACCTGGCGCAGCCGGTGCTGCGCCGGCTGGCCGAGAAGGTCGGCTGCACCGCGCACCTGACCGTCGTGGAGGGCGCCGAGGCGCTCGCCCTGGCGGTCGTCGAGCCGTCGTGGACCGACTTCCACGTCTCCTACCGTGTCGGCACCCGTCACCCGCTCGCCCAGGGCGCGGCCGGCAAGGCCGTGCTGCTCGGGCGCTCCGCCGGCGGCCGGGCTCCGGCGTACGTCACGACGACGGGGGAGCTGCAGACCGGCGCCCGTGGCCTCGCCGCGCCCGTGCGCAAGGTCGACGGCCTCGAGGCCTCGGTCGGCATCGTCACCCTCGGGGTGCTCGACGAGTCCGTCGTCGCCCCTCAGGTGGTCGCTGCCGCCGACGAGGTGGCCGCGCTGCTGGCGTCGACGGGGACGGCGGGCGTCGCGGGGTAGTCCGCACGAGTTCTCACCCTCAGCT
>Ga0208834_100135_pt1 | contig 30774 bp, 25 predicted proteins | sample DeeseametaMP1787_FD_184182 | JGI IMG/M metagenome (GOLD analysis project Ga0208834, IMG submission 184182) | Marine microbial communities from the Deep Pacific Ocean - MP1787 (SPAdes) | ecosystem: Environmental > Aquatic > Marine > Oceanic | place: North Pacific Ocean | collected 2011-05-03 | reverse complement strand
CGTTGAAACCGTCGCTACACCCGAGCCGAGTCCACGCCCGGCGCCACCAAAACCGAAAGCTTCGGCACCGCCCGCCCCCACAGCAACAGCCTCGTCAGCGAACCGACCCGCACAACCCGAACGCAGCGCACCGGCGCGCCGACCGGCGCCGAAACCGTCCGCTCTGGACCTCAAGCCCTGGTGGCCAAACCCGGCCCCCGCAGGTCAGTTAAGCCTGCGGTTCGCGGGTCAAGCTCAATCCGACAGCCATGGCATCGCGTTGCTGTTCACAGCGCCGCCGGCCTCACTCGACGCCGTGGCATCCCAGGTCCGGGTGCTGAATGATTCGGGCGAAGCGATTGAGGTGAGCTGGAGCAGCGGGCGCAATCCAGCCTTGGTGCAGACCACCGCGCTGCCCGCCGGGCGCTACGTGGTCATCATTAACCAGGGTCTGCGCTCGGAAACCGGCGAGGCGATGCCCCGCAAGCTGGAAGGTCCGGTCTTTGTTCGGCCCTGATCAGTCCCCGTAAATATCGGGATCAAACTGGATCACCCGCTCCGGCGAGATCGTCAGATAAGGCGTGTCAGAGGACTTGGCCACACGATAGCGACGAACGGGTTCATCGAGTTCGCGCAGCGGCATGCCGTGATAGCCGGATGACGGATCGCCAAAAAAGCCTTCGCTGGAATCGCCGAAGTACTCAATGCCGTCGAACCGACCGTCGTGCCGCGCCTGAGCCTGCGCGACATTCGGCAGCAGCATCAATCCAATCATCAGCAGTCCGAACAGTGTTCGCATGGCTTCGCTCCGATTCCGTGAAGCCGAAAGTATAAACCTGCCGGCCTAACCATTCGGGTTCGCAACACGCGGCCGCTGACGGTAGAGTCATTGCAACCAAGTCTGTGAGGCGCCGGGTCCCGTCGGGACTTTGCGGTGCGACCGGATGGCGACTCGGCCTCATCGACGATCCGTTACTCACTGTCATAAGGACGCTGTCGATGCTCAAGAATCAGGTGCAACTCATCGCCTACCCGAATCGGATGGGCGACAACCTTGCCGACCTCTACGGCATTCTTGAACAGTACTTCTCCAAGGCCGTCGGCGGTGTTCACATCCTGCCGATTTACCCGTCCAACGCCGACGGCGGCTTTTCGCCGCTGACGCACAAGGAAGTCGACCCGAACTATGGCTCCTGGGACGACGTGGAGCGGATCTCGGAAAAATACGATCTGTGTCTGGACCTCACGCTGAACCACACGTCGGACGAGTCCGAAGAGTTCAAGGATTTCGTCCAGAAGGGTTACAAGTCAGAGTACGCGGATCTGTTTGTCCATATCCATGAAATGGGCGAGATCACGTCGGATGACATGGCCAAGATCCACATCCGCAAGGAGAAGGAGCCGTTTCGCGAAGTCGAGTTTGCCGACGGGTCCACCGGCCAAGTCTGGTGCACCTTCACCGAGCATCAAATCGACCTGAACTACAAGAGCGAGAAAACCTACGCGCTCATGGAGGAATACATCCAGTTCCTCACCGCGCGTGGGGTCAAGCTGTTCCGGCTGGATGCCTTCGGCTACACCACCAAGATCATCGGCACGAGCTGCTTTCTGGTCGAGCCACGCGTCTACGAAATTCTGGAATGGATTAACAACGTGGCCCGCGAGCACAACGCGGAGGTGCTGCCCGAGGTCCACGACCATTCCAGCTACCAGTTCGCGATCGCCAACCGCGGCATGTGGGCTTACGGCTTCGCCCTGCCGCCGCTGCTGCTCTACACATTGCTGGATAACAACACCGAATACCTCAAGAACTGGCTGCGGGTCTGCCCGCGCAACCAGTGCACCGTGCTCGACACGCACGACGGCATCTGCATTCCCGATGTGGAGGGCATTCTGCCCAAGGAAAAGATCCAGGCGATGGTCGACAACGTGCAGGATCGTTCGGCTGATCCCATCCTGCGACGCTCGGCTGCCAATGTGCACAGTGTTGGCGCGATCTACCAGCTCACCTGCACCTTCTACGATGCAATCAAGCAGAACGATGACGCCTACATCTGCGCGCGGGCTATCCAGTTCTTCACGCCCGGCATTCCGCAGGTGTACTACGTTGGTCTGCTCGCAGGGATCAACGACGACATGCTGATGAAGCGCACGGGTGAACTGCGCGACATCAATCGTAAGTTCTACACTCACGATGAGGTCGAGGAGGCGGTGCAGCGGCCGGTGGTCAAGCGGCTACTCAAGCTGATGGAGTTCCGCAATACGTACCCGGCCTTCGATGGCCGTTTTGAACTGAACTACTCCAACAACAGCAGCGTTTCGATGGCTTGGCGCAAGGGTGAGTACTACTGCAATTTGTTCGTCGACATGAATTTCAAGAAGGCGACGATCAAGTACTTCAACCCGAAAACGCGGATCAAGCTCAACATGACCTGCTAGCGGTTGGGCGGCGCGGGGCGGGGTCGGTCATGCCGCCGGCCCCGCAATCGCCTACAATCCGCGCCCGAAAATGCATTCCATTCGGGAGAACCGCATGACCGTCATCCGTCAGGACGACCTGATCGATAGCGTCGCCGACGCGCTGCAATTCATTTCGTACTACCACCCGCTGGACTTCATCCAGGCGGTGCATGCGGCCTACGAGCGCGAGGAGAACCCCGCCGCCAAGGACGCCATGGCGCAGATCCTGATCAACTCGCGGATGTGCGCCGAGGGCAAGCGCCCTATCTGCCAGGACACGGGCATCGTCACCGTGTTCATCAAGGTCGGCATGGATGTGCAGTGGGAGGCCGATCTGTCACTCACAGACATGATCAATGCAGGCGTGCGCCGCGCCTACCAGCATCCGGATAACGTACTGCGGGCGTCGATTCTTGCCGACCCCGCAGGCAAGCGGCAGAACACGCGCGACAACACGCCTGCCGTGATCCATATGGAAATCGTGCCCGGTGACACGGTCGATGTGCAGGTTGCGGCCAAGGGCGGTGGCTCGGAGGCAAAGAGCAAGTTCGTGATGCTCAATCCGTCGGATTCCATCGTCGACTGGGTGGTCAAAACCGTGCCGACCATGGGCGCCGGATGGTGTCCTCCGGGCATGCTCGGCATCGGCATTGGCGGCACCGCTGAAAAAGCCATGGTCATGGCCAAGGAGTCGCTAATGGATCCGGTGGATATCCAGGACCTTCGAGATCGCGGGGCGCAGACACGTGCGGAAGAACTGCGGCTGGAGATCATGGATGCCGTCAATGCGCTCGGCATCGGCGCCCAGGGTCTGGGCGGCCTGACCACGGTGCTGGACGTGAAGATTCGCGACTACCCGACTCACGCGGCCAACCTGCCGGTGGCGATGATTCCGAACTGCGCCGCAACCCGCCACGCCCACTTCGTGCTGGACGGATCCGGGCCGGCGCTGCAAACACCCCCGTCGCTGGACGACTGGCCGGTCGTGAGCCGTGACGGCGGCGGCGCTTCGCGGCGTGTCGATCTGGATACCGTCACCGCCGAGGACGTCCGCAGCTGGAAGCCAGGCGAAACCCTGTTGCTCAACGGCAAGATGCTCACCGGCCGCGACGCGGCGCACAAGCGCCTGACCGGGCTGCTGGAATCCGGTGAAGGCCTGCCGGATGGTTTGGACCTGAGCGGCCGCTTCATCTACTACGTCGGGCCGGTTGATCCGGTCCGCGATGAAGTGGTGGGCCCGGCCGGCCCCACCACCGCGACGCGGATGGACAAGTTCACCGACTACATCCTGGAGCAGACCGGCCTGCTGGGCATGGTCGGCAAGGCCGAGCGCGGCCCGGTTGCCCGTGAGGCCATCAAACGGCACCAGTCGGTGTACCTGATGGCCGTCGGCGGCGCGGCCTATCTCGTGTCCAAGGCCATCGTCGGGTCACGCGTGGTCGCTTTCGAAGACCTCGGCATGGAGGCCATCTACGAGTTCGAGGTCAAGGACATGCCGGTCACTGTCGCAGTCGACAGCACCGGCGAATCCGTCCACGAGACCGGGCCGGCGACATGGAAGATTCGCATCGAGGAACTTCGTCAGGCGGGTTAGCTTGTCGCCGCCAGCAGCGCAGCATCGGCAACCTGCGCCTTACGGAAACTCAGGTCTCCGACACCTCACGTTCACCGTGGGATCCGAGCGGGTCGGTCCCGCGGGATACGCTGAGCTGGTTTCGCCCGCCGGATTTGGCTTCGTAAAGAGCTGCATCAGCATTGCTGATGAGTCGGGCGCTGATGTCAGCCGACCGCGTCGCCAATGATGGCGACTCGACGTGAACAAGCCCGCCTGACGCCGTCACCAGCGGGCCATGGGCTGGCGCCGCCGTGATCGCGAGCGCTTCGATACCCGCACGAAGCTGCTCCGCCATCCGATGGGCGTTACCCGGCTGTGCGTCGAACCACACCGCCGCGAACTCCTCGCCGCCAATCCGCGCCGCGAAATCCAGGGGGCGGCGCATTGATCGACTCAGGTGGGCGCCGATCTGCTTGAGGCATTGATCCCCGGCCGGGTGCCCAAAGTGGTCGTTGAACGACTTGAAGTGATCGATATCCAGGAGCAGTAACGACACGCTGCGTTGTTCCCGTGCGGCGGTCCGCAGGACCCGCTCGAACGCGGCATCGAACTTCCGCCGATTGGGGAGACCGGTCAACGCATCGGTGTGCGCGAGTTCATGCAGGTAGTGCTGGTACTTCCAGCCGACCCGCGTGGAGCGTTCCAGCTTGTAAGAGAAGCTCAGCGTCACCAAAACCATGAGTGCAGCGGTCGCCACGTCCAGCAATCGGTGGCTGGTCAGTTCGAACGCCCAGAGCTCGACGCCGACGACGCCGATTAGACCCGCTGCCAGCGCAGGCGCCATCAAGCCATAGCGGATCTGCACGACGCTCAGGCTGAGCAATACCGAGATCGGCATGATGAAAGGCACCATATCGTGCCCCTTCGGCAACTGGATGACCCGCTCCCACATTTGTGCTGTAAGGATCACAGCCACCGCCCCGACATAGAGCACGGCTGACCAACGGAACAGCGAGCGGATCAAGGTGCCTAGCAACGCAAGAATCGTCGCCGGGGCGAGCCCAACGACCAGGGTCGCCGCGCCGATGAAGTATTGATCCTTCGGGACCTTCAGCACCGGAATCGCGATGACGAGAATAATGCCGATGACCAGCAACAGACCGGTCAGAATCAATCGCCTGGAACTGCGTCCCTGCGCATCGAACGCGGCTCTGAAGTCGCTTTCCCATGGCTCCCGGAACTGTAGGCCCTGACGTAGCTGTGCAAAGACTTCTCTAAGCCCTCTACCGCCCTGCTCCCGTGTCGTCGCCTCACCGTCACCGTCAAACGCGTCATCGCTTGGCAATGGCCGGGTCAGAATCGCGTCCGTCCCGCGCTCACTCACGACGACTCGGTTCCTGCCCTGCGCCTTGGCGCGGTATAGCGCATCGTCCGCGAACTTCATCATCGGTGCGAGAAGCTGGTCGACGGGACCCTCATGAGGAATTTCGCGGGCATGAACAACGCCACCTGAGGCCGTGACGGACGACCCGCCCTCGGGCGGTGGCACAAGACCCAGATCGGCGATGCCGCGGATCAACCCATCCGCCACACGCGGAACGTCGTCCGCCTTCAAGTCGAACCAAACGACGGCGAACTCTTCACCGCCGATCCGTGCCGCGAAATCCTGCGGCCGGCGCATCGCGACTCTGAGGTAGTTCCCGATGACGTTCAGGCAGTGGTCACCCGCAGGATGTCCGAAATGATCGTTGTAGACCTTGAAGTGGTCTACATCAAGAATCATGAGAGTCACCGATTTTCCCGAACGAACCCCCGCCCTCAAGGTTTCCCGGAAACGTTCTTCAAAGCTCCGGCGCGTCGCCAGGCCCGTCAGCTCATCCAGTTCGGCGAGTTCATTCAGGCGCCGCTGGCGCTGCCAGCCGATACGCGTCCAGCGTTCGATATCGTAAGCCGGAGTGAGCGCGACAATCACGAGCGCCATTGCGGCAGCCAGCTGGAACAACCCGTTGCTGCTCAGATCGAACGCAAGCAACTCGACGCCGACGATGCCCGTCAGTCCGACCAGAACGACAGGCACGAGCAGAACAAATGGAATCTGAACAACGATCAGACTCAGCAAAATCGCGACGGGGATGATCAGAGGCACCACGTCGTACCCGGCACGTATACAGGCCACACGCAGCACCAGCAGGCAGACGATATCGATGTAGGCCGCGACGATATACAGCTCGGTCGCCAGATGGTGAAAAGGCCGGCCCCGCACGCTGAGGCCACGGAGAATGGCCGGCACGATCACGCCGGCGAGGATCATCTTGCCGAGAGGCACGACGTCGGGCGGCAGTTGCAGAAACGCGCCATGAAACGCGATGACCACGGCCATGCTGACGAGCAGGATAATCCAGAGTTCTGCCCTCGATTTCTGGCTTTGTTCTTCGAAATAGGCCCGGAATTCCGACTCCAGCGGCTCTTCGAAACGCACGTGCTGCAGTATCTTCCAACTCATCCCTGACGTCCTCCACCGTCCTTAGCCGATGTTCAGCTCATCCCGCTGGCCTGCCATCCAGGCACCGGCCATCTGGTCAATTAGCTAGGCAGTTGACCAGCCCCGTCGCGGCAAATCATAGCCTTCGCGACGCTGGCTGACTGCCCCAGATGCCTTTCAAGCAACGCGTCCGCTCCGGCGCGGGCCAAGTTGCCACCTGGGGTACGACCTTGGTCTAAGGCCTTGGCGATTTCGACTAAAGGCCAATAGACGGCCTGGCCGGCTCGACAAATGATCGCCGACACACAAAAAGGAGGAGACCACCCCATGTCCGCTTTGCGACCTCGTATCCCCTGCCTGGTTTTCGGCTCGGCCCTGTTGCTGAGCAGCACCGCTGTGCTCGGCCAGCAGGCGACGCCCGTTCAGTCCGGTCAGTACCTCAGTCCAGATCAGCAACCCGCGCAAAAGGCACCGCCACATCGCAGCCTGCAAGTCGGCAGCACCACGGTATCCATCAAGGGCTATATCAAGCTGGATGCGATGATCACCGACTATGAGGCACGCCCGGCCGCTTCTCTGGAACCGCTCGGACGCGACTACTACGTTGGCCCGCGCGGTGTGCCGCTGGATGATGGCTCGGGCGGCGTCACCCTGTACGACATGCATGCCAAGCAAACCCGGCTGATCGTCGGCACGGCGACGGCGCTGGACAACGGCCAGACCATCAAGACGCATCTGGAAGTCGATTTCCAGAACAGCGACGCCGGCAACGAGTCCATCAGCAACTCCTATCAACCGCGTTTGCGACAGGCCTACTTCACCTATGGCAACTGGCTGTTTGGTCAGGCCTGGTCAACCTTCCAGAATGTCGGTGCCCTGCCGGAAACCCTGGATTTCATCGGCCCGACCGAAAGCACTGTGTTCATCCGTCAGCCGATGGTTCGTTACACCGCCGGCGCGTTCCAGATCGCGCTGGAGAACCCGGAAAGCCGCATTGCTGGCGATGGGACCACCGATGACAATTCGCTGCCCGACATTGCACTGCGCTGGAACGTCGGGCCGCTGGTCATCGCCGGCTTGCTGCGCTCCATCGAATCACAGGACCCGGGTGGTGTGGATGATTCTGTCGTCGGCGGTGGTGTCAGCGTATCGGGCAAGTTCGCGGTCGGTCGGGATGACATCAAGTTCATGGCGACCACCGGCACCGGCCTGGGCCGGTATCTCGGCGTGCTGGCCAACTTTGACGCCGAAGTCGACGGCAACGGCGATCTGGAAGCCATCGACAGTACTGCTGCGTTTCTGGCATATCGACACTTCTGGACCAGCAAGACTCGCAGCTCGCTGGTGTACGGCTTTTTCGATGGTGATGGCGATGTCGAATCGGCCTCGTCCATCCATGTGAATCTATTGCATTCGCTGACCAGTTCGCTGACAACCGGCATTGAGTTGATGCATGCGGAGCGCGAGATGGCGACCGGCGCGGAAGGCGCGATGGATCGCCTGCAATTCTCGGCTAAATATGCGTTCTAAGGCCAAAGTCGAATAGGCTATACGCCATCTTCACTGTCCAATAGAGACAGCACGCAGACGCACCGGGCAATGTCCCGGTGCGTCTGCGATACGAATCCGAGAACAAGCGCAGGAGACAAGCCGTGTCAGATCAAGCCCTCTACCCCGTACCGGACAGCTGGACCGGTAACGCCCTCATCGACGAAGCCCGCTACGAGGCCGAATATGCGGCCTCGATTGAGGATAACGAGGCGTACTGGGCCAAGCAGGCCGAGCGCATTGACTGGCTGCGCGCACCGACCAAGATCAAGGATGTGAACTTCGGCCCCGGCGACGTACATATTCGGTGGTACGAAGACGGCCAGCTCAATGTCTGCGCCAACTGCGTCGACCGACACCTGGAGAATCGCGGAGACCAGACCGCGATCATCTGGGAAGGCGATTCACCGGACGAACACCAGGAAATCTCCTACCGCGAACTCCATGCCCAGGTCAGCCGCTTGGGCAATGTGCTGAAGACCATGGGCGTCAACAAGGGCGATGTGGTCACGCTGTACATGCCGATGATCCCTGAGGCGGCCTACGCCATGCTCGCCTGCGCGCGCATCGGCGCAGTGCATTCGGTGGTGTTTGCCGGCTTTTCACCCGACGCACTGGCCGGCCGGATCGAAGATGGCCAGTCGCGCTTCGTGATCACGGCCGACGAGGGCTATCGCGGTGGCAAGACCATCGCCCTCAAGAAGAATGTCGACGCCGCCCTACAGCGTCCGGGCGCCCAGCATGTGGACAAGGTGCTGGTCGTGCGCCGCACCGGCGGTGATGTGCAGTGGTCGGATCGTGATCTCTGGTACCACGAGGCCATGGGCACCGTTTCCGCAGACTGCCCACCGGAGCCGATGGATGCCGAGGACCCCTTGTTCATTCTCTATACCTCCGGCTCCACCGGTCGGCCAAAGGGCGTGCTGCATACCTCGGGCGGCTACATCGTCTACGCCTCCCTGACCCACCAGTACGTTTTCGACTACCACGACGGTGATCGCTACTGGTGCGCCGCGGATGTCGGCTGGGTCACCGGACACACGTACATCGTCTATGGCCCGCTCGCGAACGGGGCCATCACGACCATGTTTGAGGGCGTGCCCACCTATCCGGATGCGTCGCGGCTGTGGCAGGTCGTGGACAAGCATCAGCTGAATTCGGTTTACACCGCGCCCACTGCCATTCGTGCACTCATGCGCGAAGGCAACGATCCGGTCAGCAGCACCTCCCGCAGCAGCTTGCGGCTGCTGGGCAGCGTCGGCGAGCCGATCAATCCGGAAGCCTGGGAGTGGTATCACAAGGTAGTCGGCGAGGAACGCTGCCCCATCGTGGACACCTGGTGGCAGACCGAGACAGGCGGCATTCTGATCACTCCCCTGCCTGGTGCGCGGGGCCTGAAGCCCGGCTCGGCCACCAAGCCCTTCTTCGGCATCCAGCCCGCTCTGGTCGATGAACAGGGCAATCTCAAGCAAGGCGCGGCCGAGGGCAATCTGGTGATCCTGGATTCCTGGCCAGGCCAGATGCGCACCGTGTATGGCGATCATGAACGGTTCGTCCAGACCTATTTTTCGACCTATCCGGGCCGTTATTTCACCGGCGACGGCGCTCGGCGCGATGCCGATGGCGACTACTGGATCACGGGGCGCGTCGATGATGTGCTCAATATATCCGGGCATCGGCTGGGCACGGCCGAAATCGAGTCAGCCCTGGTGGCGCACGAAGCAGTGGCCGAAGCGGCCGTCGTCGGTTACCCCCACGAGGTCAAGGGCCAAGGCATCTATGTGTATGTCACCACATCGGCTGGCGTGGACGAAACCGATGCGCTGGCCGCCGAACTCAAGCAATGGGTTCGCAAGGAAATCGGCCCCATTGCCACACCCGATGTGCTGCAATGGGCGCCGGGGCTGCCGAAGACCCGATCCGGCAAGATCATGCGCCGCATTCTGCGCAAGATTGCCGAGAACAGCTTCGACAACCTGGGCGATACATCCACGTTGGCGGACCCCGAGGTCGTCGACCATCTAATCCAGGGACACAAGGCCCTCGCGGCCTGAGCGCTGATGCCCGACCGCGCATCCAGCATGGCCGGCCACGCGGTGATCGTCGCCGACGACCACCCTCTGTTCCGCTCCGCATTGCGAGGAGCCGTGGAGCAGGCGCTGCCGGATGCGCAGGTCACCGAGGCTGACTCTGCGCAAGCCGTACAGGCGGCGGTGAGGATGGTGCCGGACGCCGACCTTTGCACGCTGGATTTGCGCATGCCGGGCGCTTACGGATTCTCCACCCTGGCCTTTCTCCGCGGGAACCACCCGAGCCTTCCCGTAGTGATCGTGTCTGCGGTGACCGACCCCAGCGTGATCCGGCGCGCCGAAACGCTCGGCGCCGTGGGTTACATCCCGAAGTCGGCGCCACCCCAGGTGATCGCCCAGTCAATCCAGCGTGTATTGGCCGGCGATACGGCGTTCCCGGACACCGGGGCCAACCCGACGCTGTCTCCGGCCGAAACCGCAGATCAGGCGCTGGCCGAACGTATCGCGAGCCTGACGCCGCAACAATTTCGGGTCCTCACCCTGCTGGCCGACGGTCTGCTGAACAAGCAAATCGCCTATGAGATGAACGTCACCGAGGCCACCATCAAGGCCCATGTCACCGCGATTCTGCGCAAGCTCAAGGTCAGCAACCGGACCGCCGCAGTGATCGCCGCGCGCAAGCTGGATGTCGACGACACCGAGGCCGGGCTCGACGGTGCGCAACCGCAAATGACCGCACCGTAATGCCGACGCAGCCGATTCACCCCGGGGAGTGACGGCGCCGGCGGCTTGATACCGCCAGCGAATCACGATGCCTGCTGCGTGAGCTGCCCCGCCTGCCGGATCGCACCGCGCAAGGTCGCAGGTTTCACTGGCTTGTGCAGTAGTACCATCCCGGCGCCAACCGCGGCCTGACGTACTTCGTTGGTCCGATCTGCCGTGATCAGAATCGCCGGCACAGGTTTCCGCCAAGCCTGCTGAAGTCGTTCCAGCACCTCGGTGCCTAGAACCCCGTCGTCCAGCCGATAGTCGATAATCGCCAAGTCAGGCGGGTCCGCACAAACCGCGAGAGCGCTGTCAATCGAAGCAGCGCAGCGGGTCTGCGCGCCCCAGCCCCGCAGCAGTAATGACAGGCCATCAAGCACTCCGGGGTCGTTATCCACGCAGAGAATGCGGGCACCCGATAAAGCATCCTGCCGATCTCCATCCGGCGTGGCCGACGTGATCGCCGGTGAGGCTTCGCCCCTCGGCAGATTGATCCAGAAACATGAACCGCGGCCGATCACCGAATCCAGACCGATCGTGTGGCCAAGCAACCGAGCCATGCGTTGCACGATGGCGAGGCCCAGCCCCAGGCCCTTGCCCGCCTGTGCGTCGGCGATTGGCAGGCGCTGGAACTCCAGGTAGATGTCGTCCCGCCGGTCCAGCGGAATGCCGGGGCCGGTGTCATACACCACGACCCGCACTTGGCCTGCGACACGGCGTGTACCGACCAGCACGGCACCATCACTGGTATAGCGCAATGCGTTCGACAGGTAGTTCTGGACGATGCGCCGTAGGTGCAATCGGTCCGTGCGCACGTGCACCGAAGCGATCCGCTCACGAAGCTCGATGCCGCGCGCCCGTGCGATCGGGCGGCATTCTTCGATCAACGGAAGCAGTTCATCGCGCAGGTTCACCGTCTCGTGCCGCACGGGGACACGACGCGCGTCCAGTCGATTGATCTCCGACAAGTCGCTGAGCACAGCTTCAGCACCGTCCAGTGCGGACGCAATCCGCTCTGCTGTGGTCCGGACTTCCTGATCGTGGGCCCGCTCGATCAAAGAGGACGCGAACAGGCGAGCGGCGCTGATGGGCTGCATCAAATCGTGGCTGGCCGCCGCGAGGAACTGGGTCTTGCTGCGGTTCGCCCGTTCGGCGGCTTGCTTTGCCTGACGCAGTGCCCGCGTGCGCTCCAGCACCGTGGCTTCCAGATTTTCGTTGGCAGCCTGCAATTCGCGCTGTACCCGTTTGTGGTCGGTGATGTCGGCAAAGCTGGTGACATAGCCGCCGCCCGGCAGGCGCTTGCCCTGCATTTCAATGACGGTGCCATCCGGTCGCGTCCGCTCGTAGCGATGTGCGGTGCCGGCACGGACATGCTCCAGGCGTTTCTGCACGTGGTCATCCGCCAGTCCCGGCCCGCAAAGTCCGCGCTGCGCGTTGTATCGGATCACGTCGGCCAGCGGCCGCCCGACCGTGATCAGACCGGGCGGATACTGGAACAGGTCCAGGTATCGCTGATTCCATGCCGCGATACGCAGGTCATTGTCGATCACGCTGACACCATGGTTGACGTTATCCAGCGTGGCCCGCAACAGCCGCCGGCTAAGGCGCAGGTCTTCCCGGGTACCGTCGAGAATGGTCGCGACCTCCTCGATCGATAGCTCGATGTCCTGCAGGGCGCTGTCGAGCACCATCCTCGCGGAGGTGGTGCCCACGGCACCAGCCAGCTGGCGCTCGGCAGCCTCCAACAATTCCGGCGATGCCCGCCCCATTGGCAACAGCTGATGGCCGGTCGCCACCTCAACCTGTCGCACAACCTGGGACGTTCTCATATCTCCGACGAAGCGATCGAGCAGGAACAGCACATCCTGCACGCGCGCATGCGCGCCGGCGCTTGCGCTGGGTGTCAGCGAAAGGTCACGGCGGCAGAACTTGTTGGCCTGTGCCTGTTCCACCACCGATCGGCGGCTGAGCAGCGACACCAGGACCACGAGGGTAAGGTTCAGCGACAGCGAAACCCAGGTCGCCACCGTGACCAAGCCCCATCCCAATGTTTCGGGAATGCTGCCCGCTAGTACCGCAGCGGGCACCATCATCGGCAGCGCCAGCCACAACGCCCAGACGCAAAATCCCGCTGAGATGCCGGCGATGGCACCGCGCGCCGATGTCCCACGCCAGGCCAGACCCAGCAGGAACGCCGGCGCAAGCTGAGCGACGGCCACGAACGCCAGCAAGCCCAGCCCGGCGAGGTTCCGGGTGTCGGCCGCGAGCAGGTGAAACCCGTATGCGCCCAGAATGACGAGCGCGATCACACTGCGGCGCACGTTCAGAATCACCGCGTCCAGTCGCCGCGTGCGCGCATCCCGGCCGGAACGCAGCAACCAGGGCAGCACCCACTCGTTGCTGATCATGATGCTCATCGCCAGCGCCGAGACGATGACCATGCCGGTGGCTGCGGCCACACCGCCCAGGTAGGCGAGCAAGGCCAGGCCGTTCTCACCAAAGGCCAGTGGCAGCATCAGGACATAGCGGTCCGGGTCGAAGCCCTGTGCCGCCAGTCGATTGTCACCGGCGATCGAGATTGGCAACACGCTGATGCTCAGCAGCAGCAGGTAAAGTGGAAAGAGCCACCGCGCCGTCCGCATGCCCCGGTCGGTCGAATGCTCGACCATGGCGATGTGAAACTGCCTGGGCAGCAACACGATCGCGAATGCAGACAGCAGCGTGTACGTCCAGAAGTCCGTCCCGAACGAGGTGTGGCTGAGCGCATGCCCGCCCTCGACATCCGTCAGCTCGCTCCACAGCCCGCTCGGCCCGCCAACGACTTCATGCAAGGCAAACCACGCGACGGCGAGCAAGGCGACCAGTTTCAGTACGGACTCCAGCGCGACAACCCGTACGACGCCGGGGTGCTTCTCACCGCGACTCAGATGGCGTGCACCGAAGATCAGCGAGAACACCAGCATCACGGCGGCGATGCCAAACGCTGTTTCCAGCCCCCCTGCCGTGGTCGTCGGCGCCAGGATCTGGAACGTCGATTCGACCGCCCGCAACTGCAGCGCGATGTACGGCAACGTGGCACAAAGGCAGAGGCCGGTCGCCAACGCGCCCAGCGCGGAGCTATGACCGAAACGCGCCGCCAGAAAATCGGCAATCGAGGTGAGGTTGTTACCGTGGCTGATCTCGGCGATCCGGCGGATCAGCTTCCAGCCAAGCAGATAGACCAGCGCCGGCCCGAGGTAAATCGGCAGATAAAGCCAGCCGTTCACGCTGGCCGAACCGACCGCCCCGAAAAAAGTCCAGGTGGTGCAGTAAACCGCCAGTGACAGCGCCTGAACACTGGCCTGGAACCGCCCGTCGCCGCCCGCACGCCGATCACCATGCCAGGCCACGGCGAACAGCAGCGCCATATAGGCCGCTAGCGTAAGCCCGATCAATGGTCCGTTCATGCCGCGGTCTCCCCCGCCCAGATATCCCCGTTGGTGGCGGACACACCAAGCGGGCTATGAGCCCACATTCGACCAAAGTCTTGGTCGCTGTCAAGGCGAACAAGTCAGCCGACAAATACGACTTATTTATTTGATTTATATAAAGAAGCTGGATCCGCTTCGGCCGGATACGTCCAGTTGCTACGACTAAAGTCGAGCTAGGACGGCCACGTCCGACTTCATACAGTCGACCGGGTTCCGATGACGCGCGTGTCGCCCACCGGACCAACAAGATCAAAGACTGGAGGAGTCAACCGTGAACAACGCGCCCAATCCGGGTGCCGCCGCCTACTGGAAAGAGAATGTCCGACTGCTGACGATCCTGCTGATCGTCTGGTTCGTCGCTTCCTACGGTGCCGGCATCCTGCTCGTCGACCTGCTCAACCAAATCCCGCTCGGGGGCTACAAGCTCGGGTTCTTCTTCGCCCAGCAGGGCTCCATCTACATCTTCGTCGCGCTGATCTTTGTGTATGTCCACAAGATGAATCAGCTCGATCGCAAGTACGACGTTCACGAGGAGTAGGCTTCGATGGATACACAAACCTGGATTTACCTGGTCGTCGGCCTGACCTTCGCGCTGTACATTGGTATCGCGATCTGGGCACGCGCCGGCTCGACGCAGGATTTCTACGTCGCCGGCGGCGGCGTCAACCCGATCTCCAACGGCATGGCCACGGCAGCGGACTGGATGAGCGCCGCCTCGTTCATCTCCATGGCCGGACTCATCGCGTTTCTGGGCTACAACGCCTCGCCCTACCTGATGGGGTGGACTGGCGGCTACGTGCTGCTGGCCCTGTTGCTGGCACCGTATCTCCGCAAGTTCGGGAAATTCACCGTCCCCGAGTTCATCGGCGACCGGTTCTATTCCAAGACCGCACGAATGGTGGCCGTGCTGTGCCTGATCGTCGCCTCGATCACCTACGTCATCGGACAGATGAAGGGCGTGGGCGTGGCCTTTGGCCGGTTCCTGGAAGTAGAGTTTGAAACGGGCGTGATGATCGGCATGGCGATCGTCTTCTTCTACGCCGTGCTCGGCGGCATGAAAGGCATCACCTATACGCAGATCGCGCAGTACTGCGTACTGATCTTCGCCTACACCGTTCCGGCAATCTTCATCAGTTTTCAGCTCACCGGTGTCCCGCTTCCACAGCTGGGTCTGGGTGCCAATATGGCCGATGGCACGCCGATTCTGGACAAGCTCGATCAGGTGGTGACGGATCTTGGCTTCGCCTCGTTCACCGATCCTGACGGCAGCATGATGAACATCTTCCTGCTCACCATGTCGCTGATGATCGGCACCGCGGGCCTGCCCCACGTGATCATCCGCTTCTTCACCGTGCGCAAGGTGTCCGACGCGCGCCTCTCGGCCGGTTGGGCGTTGGTCTTCATTGCCATTTTGTACACGACGGCACCGGCGGTCGGCGGCATGGCGCGGCTGAACCTGATGGAAACCATTCAGACCGGCCCCGTGGGCGCACCCGAGGCCAATCTCGAGTACGAAAACCGACCGGAGTGGTTCCGGAACTGGGAGAAAACCGGACTGCTCGCGTTCGAGGACAAGAATGGCGATGGCCGCATCCAGTACTACAACGATGCGAATCCAGAATTCGCGGCACAGGCAGCCACATGGGGCTGGCAAGGCAATGAAATGGTCACGGTCGACCGCGACATCATGGTGCTGGCCAATCCGGAAATCGCACAGTTGCCCGGCTGGGTGATCGCTCTGGTCGCTGCAGGCGGACTTGCCGCCGCATTGTCCACCGCAGCCGGGTTGCTGCTGGCGATCTCGTCTGCGATATCGCACGACCTGCTGAAAGGCATGTTAATGCCGCACATCGACGAGAAACAGGAACTGCGAGCCGGCCGAATTGCCATGGCAGGCGCCGTGCTGGTGGCCGGCTACATGGGCATGAATCCACCCGGATTCGCCGCCCAGGTCGTGGCGCTCGCCTTCGGGTTGGCGGCCTCGTCGATCTTCCCGGCGTTGATGATGGGCATCTTCAGCAAGCGTGTGAACAAAGCGGGCGCTATCGCGGGCATGCTGACCGGCTTGTTCAGCACCATCATCTACATCTTCGTGTTCAAGGGCTGGTTCTTCGTCCCCGATACCAACTGGTTCCCGAACACCGCGGAGTACTGGTTGTTCGGTATCCAGCCAGAGTCCTTCGGTGCCATCGGCGCCTTGCTGAACTTCGCGGTCGCCTTTGGCGTGTCGAAGGTCACCAAGGAACCGCCCGCGCATATTCAGGAACTCGTGGAAAGCGTTCGCATCCCCCGTGGAGCCGGTCTACCGACCGGACACTAGCCTCTCCGGCACCTAACTCCTTCGGAGAGCGCTGGCCCCGCCCCTGTGGCGGGGCTTTTTTGTGAGCTGTCCTTATGCCAAATGCGATCTGTCCTACACAATCAACCTGCCCCACGTGGAATAATCACCCCTCCATCCGCCCGGAATCTCTCGCATGTCGATCGAGGCATGGATTGCTATTGCCGTCACCGTAGGCACGCTGGCTGCTTTGCTGCTGGTCAGCCTGCCCCCCTATCTCGTCATGATGGGTTCGCTGACGATTCTTTCGGTGACGGGCGTTCTGACCGGGACCGAGGCCTTCGCGGGTTTTGGCAACACAGGGTTGATGACGGTTGCCGTGATGTTCGTCGTCGCCGGCGGCATCACCTCCACCGGCGGTGTGCATTGGCTGGTGCAGAACGTGCTCGGCAGCCCGACCAACATCCGCTCGGCGATTTTTCGGGTGTACGCGCCCGTGGCTGCGCTCAGCGGCTTTCTGAATAACACGCCGGTTGTCGCGACCATGATTCCAGCCATCACCAGCTGGTGCCGCCGCATTGATGCCGCGCCGTCCCGGTTGATGATTCCATTGAGTTATTCCGCCATCCTCGGCGGCACACTGACGATGATCGGTACCAGCACCAACCTGGTCGTCAACGGCCAGTACGCGGATCTGACCGGGGAACCCGAATTCGGCCTGTTTGCGATCACCATCGTCGGCCTGCCTGTGGCCCTGGTCGGCGGCCTGCTGATCGTCTTTGTGCTGCCCAGGATTCTCCCCGACCGACGGTCCCCCACAGCCAGCGAATCGCTGCGGGAATTCACTGTCGAGGTCGCTGTTGATGCCAGCGGACCACTGGTGGGCAAGACGATCGAGCAGGCAGGACTGCGCAATCTGCGGACCTTGTTTCTGGTGGAGATCGGTCGTCAGGGCTCCGTGCTAACGGCCGTATCCGGCGAAGAACCACTGGCGGGGAACGACCGACTCGTGTTCGCGGGCGACCCCGATGCCATCCAGGACCTGCTGGCGGTCCGCGGCCTGGTGCCGTCGATCGGCGCCAAGCAGCAGCCGACGATTCTGGAGAGCCGGCCCGAGCGCCGGCTGGTCGAAGCGGTGGTCTCCCCCAACTGCGAGGCGGTCGGCCGCACCCTGCGTGACTCCCAGTTCCGCGAGCGTTATGGCGCGGTGGTGCTGGCCGTCTCGCGTAACGGCCAACGCATCAAGGGTGGACTGGGCAGCATTCGTATCGAAGCCGGTGACACTCTGTTGATGGAAGCCCGCCCCGGCTTCGTCAACAAGCTGCACAACAGCCGTGATTTCCTGTTGATCAATGACCTCGACGTCGATCGGCCTCGCCATGACAAGGCCTGGCTGGCCTGGTCGATGCTGGCCGCCGCAGTCACGGCCGCCGCCACCGGGTGGCTCAGCATTCTCGATGCCGGTCTGCTGGCCGCCGCGGGCATGCTGCTCACACGCTGCATGACGCCGGCTCAGGCGCTGCGCACCGTCGACCTGCCCGTGCTGATCACGATCGGCGCATCACTCGGTCTGGGCACGGCCCTGGCCACCAGTGGTGCCGCCGCGGCCCTGGCGCATCAGGTCGTGCTGTTCTCCGGGGACAACCCCGTGCTGTTGCTGATTCTGATTTACATCACCGTGCAGCTATTGACGGAAATGATTACCAACAACGGCGCCGCAGTGATCATGGTGCCGATTGCGCTGAGCATCACTAGCGAGTTGGGCCTGGCCACCGAACCCTATATGTTCGCGGTGATGATGGCGGCCTCTGCCAGTTTCGCGACTCCGCTGGGTTACCAGACGAACCTGATGGTTTACGGGCCGGGCCGGTATCAGTTCACCGACTTTCTCAAAGCCGGCATCCCGATGAACATCGCCGTGGGAATCACCACGATACTCACGATCGTGCTGACCTTCGATCTCAGAGCCTGACCGCCACCCAATTTGCCATGAAACGAACGATTTTCGGCATCAAGCAATGCGACACAGTTCGCCGCGCGCTCAAGGATCTGCAGCAAGCAGGCATCGAGCACCGGTTCCACGATTTTCGGGTCGACGGGCTGGACCGCTCCACGGTCCGGGCCTGGGTCGATGCGCTCGGTCTGGACACCGTGCTCAACCGCCGAGGGACCACGTGGCGGCAGGTGAGCGATCAGCTCCCCGACAACGCGGATGACGATGCCCTGATCGACCTGATCGTCACCCACCCCACCCTGGTCAAGCGACCGGTGTTCGATCGCGGTGACCAATACCGCATTGGCTACCCGGCGAAGAGCGCCGAGGCGACACTGAACTGGTTTGTCGCGGCTGGCTGAACAAGGAAAACATTCATGGAATACCTGCACACGATGGTCCGCGTCTCCGATCTCGACGCATCGCTACGCTTCTATTGCGATGCGCTAGGCATGGAAGAGATGAACCGTTACGACAGCGAGCAAGGCCGCTTCACGCTGATCTTTCTTGCCGCCCCCGGCGACAAGGCACGCGCCGCGGACCGCAAGAGCCCGCTGATCGAACTGACGTACAACTGGGACCCCGAAGACTACGACGGCGGCCGCAACTTCGGTCATCTGGCGTTCCGTGTCGACAATATCTATGCCGCCTGTGAACGTTTGCAAGCCGCCGGGGTGACGATCAATCGCCCGCCCCGCGATGGCCACATGGCGTTTGTTCGGTCGCCAGACCTCATCTCCGTCGAGCTGCTACAGCGAGGCGACGCACTGCCCCCGGAAGAACCCTGGGCATCCATGGAGAATACGGGGGCCTGGTAGCACTCATCGCGATCACGTTGGACAGCCCCGCAGCCGCCACCTATTGTCTGTACTGCTACAAGTTCAGGTTCTTGGCAGGTTCTTGATACAGGACGCGCAGAGTGGGCTTTTCCTTCCATGCAGACGCCGATTGCAATCGGATTCTGAATTTCATCAATCGTGATTGCCATGACCTCATCGAGGGCGTGTCACGCCGCTTGGTGGACTATCACTGGTCATTGGCGGGCGGTGACGAGACTCGCCTGAACGTCGCGTACCAGACCCTGGTGAGCGATGGCCTGATCGTGACCACCGGCGAGCACTGCAGACTGACGGCCTCCGGCTATCGCGTAGTGCTGGATCCGGAGTGCGCGGAGGTCGAGGTCGAAGCCCCCATCGAGGTCTTTCGGCGCAGTGGCCCGCTCACCGAGTACGCCTTGCGCACGCTGATTATCGACGTGCTGCACCGCAATCGGGGCCGCTCGGTCAAGCTCGACGAGCTCACCGAGGAATGGGCCATTTCCGGCCTGCGCGCGGGCGAACTGCGTGACGCGCTCGACTTGCTGTTCCGCGATCAACTCGCGAGCTTCGCGGGGTTGCGTCGGCGCTCCGTCGCGCTGACCAGCGATGGCGTCGCCTACCAGGGCGGCCGCGCTGCTCCGGCCGAGCTCGTCAACATGGCGCCGGAACTCGAGGCGGAAGATCTCAAAGCCCGCAGTGTCGATTCCCGCACGCTATGCCTGTTAGCGGCCTATGCCGCCGGCGATGCAGCCGAATCCCGCAGCGTGAGCTTCGGCGAGATCAGCTACCGCTTGGAGCGGATGAAGATTCCGGGCTTTCGAGTGTTCCACGCCATCGAGCTGGCCCATCGGCTCGGTCACCTCGACTACGATGCCGATACCCGGACGGTCCATCTGAGCAACTCCGGCAAGAAACTCTATCGAGCCGCCAATGGCCGCGCGGTACAGTGGGCCATCGGTCAAGCCGTGCTGGAATCCTGAGGCCTGGCATGAGCGCCGAAACATTGCTCCAGCTGATCGCCCGTCATATCTCCAGCGTCCGCGAAGGTGCCGACGCGGTGGTCGTCCACTATGCATGGCGGCGAGCCGGCGGCGATGACGCGTCCTTTGCCAGCGGCATCGGTGAACTCCATGGGAGCCAATGCCTCGAGATCATCAGTGACAGCCAGTCCTATCTACGCCTGACCGGCCTCGGTTACGAACAGCTGCCGCCAGCGGCAAACGATGAAGACGACGCTGCCGACGAAGAGCCACCACGCCGGCCCGCCCGGCTGTCACCTGTGCAGATGGAGGCGCTGGTCATCGACATCTTCCAGCTCGCCGCCCGCGCTGGCGACACCGGGTTGACCGCCACAGCGCTGGCCGCGATCTGGAAGATTGAATGTCAGCGCGCTGCCGATCTACGCGGCGTGCTCGACAGCATGCTCAGCAACCGCAGCCTGCGCGTCGAACGGGGGCAGCGCACGGTGTTCTTCAGGAACTGAGCGCCGCTCCTGTGGTGCGCGACACCGCGTCCAACAACTGACGGCGAAACCAGCGGCTGGCCGGATCGCCGTCCACGTTGCTGTGCCAGTAGAGGTACCCATCGAGCGGCGTCATGTCCACCGGAGCCGCGAGAACCTGGTTGCCCAGACCCGCATTGGCGACGCGGGCGTAATTTTCCGGCATCGTCAGAATCAGGTTGGTCTGGCTGACCACCCGACAGGCTGCAAAATAATGCTGGCAGCGCATGCGAATACGCCGACTCTGGCCTAGCTGCGCCAGGCTCACGTCTTCCATGCCGCCACCGGAGCGCCGCACGGTCGCCAGCACGTGGTCCTGGCGCAGATAGCTCGCCAGATCGATCTGGCCGTGAATATCAGGATGGCCACGCCGAGCGACCACAACGAACCGGTCCAGCACAATTCTTTGTCGGTTCACGCTGTCGGGCAGCGGCAGGAGGATGTCGATCGCGGCATCCAGCTCACCGCTGTCCAGATCAGCCGCCAGTGATCGCCGGTTGGTCTGGACGGCGTCCAGATCGACCAGGGGCGCCGACGCGGAGATACCTTGCATCAACGGTGGCAGCAACACCGATTCCAGCACGTCCCGCACACCCAGACGAAAACGCCGCGGTGTGGTCGCCGGATCGAACTGGTCCACCTCATGCAGCATGATCTCGATGCTGCGCAGCGAGCGCTTTAACGGACGGATCAGGTTCCGCGCCATGGGCGTCGGCACCATCGTCCGCCCTTCCCGCACAAACAGCGGATCGCTGAAGTGATCTCGCAGCCGGTTGAGCGCATGGGTCACCGCCGGCTGGGTGACGTGCAAACGGCGCGCGGCCGCGGTGATTCCACCCTCGGTGTAAATGGCGTCGAGCACGACGAGAAGATTGAGATCCAGTTGGCGAACGTTCATTTGTATTCGTGGCGCTTATGGATGGGGATAGAAAACATTCATTGGTTTGATCGTAACCGCCACTCTATGCTTCGGCCACCGTTTGTTAGCGTCACAGGAAGTGCATGGCCCAGCTGCTGCTCGTTCGACATGGTCAGGCGTCTTTCGGCGCGTCGGATTACGACAAGCTCTCCGATCTCGGCGTCGAACAATCCCGTACGCTCGGCCAGTTCTGGGCCCGATGTGATTTGCCCATCGACAATATGATCGCCGGCAGCATGCGGCGGCACCGCGAGACAGCGGAAGCGGTTTGCGAGGCCCTGCCCGACGCCCCGCCCTTGCAGATCGATGCCGGATTCAACGAGTACGACTTTCAGGACGTGATGCTGCGGTACCGTCCCGACTTCGCGGAGGGCGGCGTCATGCGCCGCCTCGTCGCCGAGAAATCCAACCCCAAGCAGGCCTTTCAGGAGCTGTTCAGCCGCGCCACCGCGCGCTGGATGAACGGCGAAAGCGACGATGAATACGAGGAATGCTGGCCAGTTTTCCGCGACCGTGTGGTGGCAGCGCTGCAACGCATCCTGGACGACGATTCCAAGCGCCTGACCGCCGTATTCACCTCCGGGGGCCCCATTGGCACGGCGATCCAGTGGGTGTTGGGCCTGGACAATCTGCAAATGCAGTCATTGAACTGGGTGATCGCCAACAGCAGCGTCACCGCGGTCCTGTACCGCCCGGGCCAGGTCAGCCTCAGCTACTTCAACAATTTTGCACACCTGCAGCAGACAGGTGACCGCTCGTTCATTTCCTATCGATAGGAGACCCCATGAGTCCCAACGAATTGTTCGACCTTTCCGGCCGCGTGGCCGTCGTCACCGGCGCCAGCCGCGGCATTGGTGAATCCATTGCCCGAACCCTGGCCGGGGCCGGCGCCCATGTCGTGGTCTCCAGCCGCAAGATCGATGGCTGCGAAGCCGTGGCGGCATCCATTCGTGACGCGGGCGGCAGCGCCGAGGCACTCACCTGCCATATCGGCGACATGGGCCAGATCGAAGCGTTCTGGAAAACCATTGCCGAACAGCATGGCAAGGTCGATGTGCTGGTCAACAACGCCGCCGCCAACCCCTACTTCGGCCCCACGGTGGACACACCGGTGGATGCCTTCGAGAAGACCGTGGACGTCAACATCCGTGGCTATTTCTACATGACGGCACGGGCCGCGAAGATGATGGCCGCCCAGGGCGGCGGCAGCGTGATCAACGTGGCATCGGTCAATGGCAAAAACCCCGGGCCACTGCAGGGGATCTACTCCATCACCAAGGCCGCGGTCATCAGCATGACCCAGTCCTTCGCCAAGGAGATGGGCGACGCCAAGGTCCGCGTCAACGCCCTGCTGCCAGGCATCACCGACACCAAGTTCGCGTCGGCGCTGGTTCACAACGACGACATGCAAAAGCTGCTGATGCCGCATGTACCGCTGCGCCGCGTCGCACAGCCGGAAGAGATGGCGGGCGCCGTGCTCTATCTGGCATCCGATGCCTCCAGCTACTGCACCGGCGCGGCGTTGAACGTCGACGGCGGCTACCTGATCGGTTAGGCAAGGCTTATGAACATGGATGATCTGAACGCCGGCGTTGCCGTCATCACCGGTGGCGGCAGCGGCCTGGGCCGCGAGCTGGCCCTGCAATGTGCCGCCGCCGGCATGCGCCTGGCGCTGGCCGATGTTGATGACACCGGGCTGCAACAAACCCTATCGATGCTGCCCGAGGGCACGGAGGCGATGACCCGCCGCGTAGACGTCTCCAAACCGGAAGCGGTCGAGGCGCTCGCCGCAGACACCTACCAGCGCTACGGCGCTGTCCATCTGCTGTTCAACAACGCTGGTGTGGCGGCATCCGGACCGACCTGGACCACCACAGCGGACGACTGGAATTGGGTGCTGGGCGTGAACCTGATGGGTGTCGTCCATGGCGTGCAAAGCTTCGTGCCACGCATGCTGGAGGGCGGCGAGCCCGGCCGCATCATCAACACCGCCTCGCTGGCCGGGCTGAGCTCGGTTCCGGGCTCCAGCGTCTACTGCGTGAGCAAGCATGGCGTGGTGACCTTGTCCGAATGCCTGCATCACGAACTGAAGACGATGAGGGCGCAGCTCGGCGTATCGGTGCTCTGTCCGGCCTTCTTCAAGACCGGGATCGCGGAATCGGAGCGCAACCGGCCCAGCGAGCTTGCCAACGCGAATCCGCTCGGCGAGGAATACGCCCAGTTTGTCAAAGCGGCGATCGAAGCCGGCCGTCTGTCGGCAACAGATATCGCCCGCATCACTCTGGAAGCTGTCATCGCGGACCGCTTCTACATTCTCCCGCATGGCGGCGCGGTCAAGCAGGTCGAGACCCGGATGCGCGACATCCTCGAACTGCGTGACCCGACCAACCCGATGCCGGGCGCGGCCTGATCGCCTTCGCCCCCACTCACGCTCAGGAGACCACCTTGAAAGCACTACTTTGCAAACGCCACGGCCCACCTGAAGACCTGGTCATCGAAGACGTTGCCGAGCCGACGCCTGGCGACTGGGACATCGTGATCGAAGTTCACGGCGCAGCGGTGAACTTCCCCGACACGCTGATCATCCAGAACCTCTACCAGTTCAAGCCGGAGCTTCCGTTCTCGCCAGGCGGCGAATGCGCCGGTGTGATCAAGGCCAAGGGGGCCAAGGTGGGCCACCTGAACATCGGCGATCGCGTGCTGGCGTTCACCGGTTGGGGCGGCTTTTCACAATTGGCCGTGGCCGACGCCCGTGCGGCCGTGCCGATGCCGGAGGGGCTGGACTTCGTGACCGCCTCAGCCTTCGTCATGACCTACGCCACCAGCTACCACGCGCTGGCCGACCGCGCCGCCATGCAAGCCGGCGAGACCCTGCTGGTGCTGGGCGCATCCGGCGGAGTCGGTATCGCCGCCATCGAAATCGGCAAGGCCTTGGGCGCAAAGGTGATCGCGGCCGCCTCTACGGCGGAAAAACTCGCCGTCTGCAAGGACCACGGGGCCGACGAACTGATCAACTACAGCGAGGAAGACCTCAAGACACGCGTCAAGGAACTCACCGCTGGCAAGGGTGCCGACGTGATCTACGATCCGGTCGGGGGTGCGTTCTCCGAAGCCGCATTGCGGGCAATCGCCTGGCGCGGCCGTTTTCTGGTCATCGGATTCGCCAACGGCGAGATCCCCAAGATCCCGTTGAATCTCGCCTTGCTCAAGGGCTGCAATATCAACGGTGTGTTCTGGGGTGACTATGCCAAGCGCGAACCGATGAACAACATGAAGGACCTGCGAACGCTGTTCGGCTGGCTGCAGGCCGGCAAGCTCAAGCCCCACATCGCCGGCACCTACTCGCTCACCGATGCGCCCAAAGCCATCCGCGCGCTGATGGACCGCAAGGTGTCGGGCAAGCTGGTCATCACACCGCAGGGGGCCTGAGGTGGCATCGGACCAAAAGGATTTCAGCGGCACGATGCCGGTGCAGGACAAGCATCGCTTTGATGAAGCCGCGCTGGCCGACTACCTCGCCAGTCAGATCGACGACTTCCAAACGCCACTGACCGTGGAGCAGTTCAAGGGCGGCCAGTCCAATCCGACCTACCGCCTGGTCACGCCGAACCGTCACTACGTCCTGCGCCGCAAGCCGCCGGGTGATCTGCTGCCGTCGGCGCATGCTGTGGACCGCGAGTACCGCGTGATCACCGCACTCGCCGACACCGATGTACCGGTCGCCCGCAGCTATTGCCTGTGCGAGGACACCAGCGTCATTGGCACGGCCTTCTACGTAATGGACTGCATCGACGGTCGGGTGATGTGGGACCCGACCCTGCCCGGTCACGATCCCGCCGACCGAGCATCGATCTTCGATGCCATGAACGCGACCATCGCCGCGCTGCATACCGTGGACGTGAACGCCGTAGGACTCAGTGATTACGGCAAGCCCGGCAACTACTTCGAGCGCCAGATCGCCCGCTGGAGCAAGCAGTATCGCGCCTCCGAGACCGAGACCATCGCGGCCATGGACAAGCTGATTGACTGGCTGCCCAAGAACATCCCGCCCGGCGATGAAGTGGCGATCGTCCACGGCGACTACCGGCTCGACAACATCATGTACCACCCGGGGCAACCGAAGATTCTGGCGGTGCTGGACTGGGAACTATCGACGCTGGGCCACCCGCTCGCGGATTTCGCCTACCACTGCATGACCTGGCATATCCCCCATGGCGTCTTCCGCGGCCTGGGCGGCGTGGAGCTCGCGGATCTGGGCATCCCAGACGAAGCGTCCTACGTTGCCAGCTATTGCCAGCGCACCGGCCGTGACCCGATTGACCCCAGTCACTGGGACTTCTACATCGCCTACAACATGTTCCGGCTGGCCGGGATTCTCCAGGGAATCATGGGCCGGGTGAAAGCCGGCACCGCCTCCAGCAAAAAAGCCGAGGCCATGGGCCGCGGTGCCCGGCCGCTGGCCGAGCTGGGGTGGATGCAGGTCGAAAAAATTCTTGCGCGCTAGGGAAATGCTGATCTATTCCCGCCACCAAGACGGAGCCGGTTTTCCTGCAAGCCAAGACGGAGTGAGTGCGATTTGGTCATTCCAAATAAGCGAACGACACGAATGCGTATGGAACGTATTCGGACGGCCGGAGGCCGGCCCGAAGGGCGAAGCGCATGGACGCGCTTCGCAACGCAGGCTTGCGGGAAAACCGGCCCGTTCCATCCGGATTGCGCCTGAAAACAGGCCATGCGGCGTTGCTCGTCGCTCATTTGGAATGACCAAACTTCACTTCTCGCGCCTTGCCTGGCCTGTTTTCAGGCAGCAACTTGGCGGTGGGAATAGCTCAGTATTTCCCTAGGGAGCCAACCATGTTCGACTATTCAGACAAGACCAAAGATCTGCTCGCACGCCTCAAGGCTTTCATGGACGAGCACATCTACCCCAACGAGCACCGCTACCACGAGGAAGTGGCCGCCGGTGATGATCGCTGGCAGCCCACCGCCATCGTCGAGGAGATGAAAGCCAAGGCCAAGGCGGCCGGACTATGGAATCTGTTTCTGCCGGACTCCGATTACGGCGCCGGCCTTAGCAACCTGGAATACGCCCCCCTCTGCGAGGAGATGGGCAAGGTGCTGTGGGCGCCGGAGGTGTTCAACTGCAATGCCCCCGACACCGGCAACATGGAGGTCTTCGCCCGTTACGCATCACCGGCGCTGCAGGACCGCTGGCTCAAGCCCCTACTCAATGGCGAAATCCGCTCCTGTTTCGCCATGACCGAACCGGATGTGGCCTCCTCCGATGCCACGAATATCCAGTCGTCAATTGTTCGTGACGGCGACGAGTACGTGATCAACGGCCGCAAATGGTGGACCACGGGCGCGCCCGATCCGCGCTGCAAAGTCATGATTTTCATGGGCAAGTCAGATCCCGACAACGACAATCGGCACAAGCAGCAGTCGATGGTGGTGATCCCCATGGACACCCCCGGAATCACCATGAAGCGCTGGCTGCCCGTGTTCGGCTATGACGATGCCCCGCATGGCCACGCGGAGTTCGTGTTCGAGAACGTGAGGGTGCCGGCCGAGAACCTGCTACTGGGCGAAGGCCGTGGCTTCGAGATTGCCCAGGGCCGCCTCGGACCCGGGCGGATTCACCACTGTATGCGCGCCATCGGCGCCGCGGAACGGGCGCTGGAGAAGATGTGCAAGCGCACGGCCCAGCGCGTGGCCTTCGGCAAACCGATCGCGGCCCAGGGCGTCACCCGCCAGCGGATCGCGGACGCCCGCATCATGATCGATCAGGCCCGGCTGCTCACGCTGAATGCCGCCCACATGATGGACACCGTGGGGAACAAGATCGCCGCCAAAGAGATCGCAATGATCAAGGTCGCGGCGCCCGCCATGGCCTGCCAGGTGCTGGATTGGGCCATCCAGGCCCATGGTGCCGGCGGGGTCAGCGACGACTACGGACTTGCCTACGCCTATGCGCAGCTGCGCACGCTCAAGCTGGCCGATGGGCCGGACGAGGTGCATCGCAATGCCATCGCCAAGATGGAGCTCGCAAAGCACGTCAATATTCAACGATAAACAACTGAACGGAATCAATATGTCTGAATCCAATCGCCAGTATCTTCTCAAATCCCGCCCTACCGGCATGGTGGGGGCGGAACACTTCGAATTCGCCGAGTCGGCCCTGCCACAACCGGGCGAAGGCGAGATGCTTGTCCGCAATCTCTACATCTCGCTGGACCCGGCCATGCGCGGCTGGCTGAACGAGGGCAAATCCTATGTGCCACCGGTGGGCATCGGCGAGGTGATGCGGGCCATCTCCGTGGCACGCGTCGTCACGTCCAATCACTCCGGTTTTTCCGAAGGCGATGTGGTGTCCGGCATTTTCGGCGTGCAGGACTATGCGGTCAGCGACGGTCAGGGCGTGCACAAGATCGACCCGAACCTGGCCCCGTTACCGCGTTATCTCGGCACCTTGGGCATGCCTGGCATGACCGCGTATTTCGGCTTGATGGACATCGGCAAACCGGAGCCCGGTCAGACCGTCGTCGTCTCCGGTGCCACCGGCGCTGTCGGCCAAGTCGTCGGGCAGGTTGCAAAGATCAAGGGTTGTCGTGTCGTGGGCATTGCCGGCGGCCCGGAGAAATGCGACCACGCCACCTCCAAGCTGGGATATGACGCCTGTATCGACTACAAGAATGAAGACGTGAAAAAGGCGCTGGCAGCGCATTGCCCCAAAGGTGTCGATATCTACTTCGACAACGTCGGCGGCGAGATCCTCGACGCCGTACTCACGCGGCTGGCGATGCGCGCACGTATCGTCATCTGCGGGGCCATCTCGCAGTACAACAGCACGGAAGTCCAGGGACCGAAGAACTACATGTCCCTGCTTGTCCATCGTGCCTCAATGACCGGCATGGTGGTGTTCGACTACGTGAAACGTTACGGCGACGCCGCCCAGGACCTTGCAACCTGGATGGCCGAAGGCAAGCTGGCCAGCCAGGAGCACGTTGTTGAAGGCTTGGAAACCTTCCCCGACGCCCTGCTCAAGCTGTTCAGTGGCGAGAACTTCGGCAAACTCGTGTTGAAGGTCGCAGACTAAGTTAGCTAGCTTAGCTAGCTCTAGCTGGCGCCGCGGAGCCTGCCGCGGCGCCAAACCTGAAACTGTTGTTGTTCACGACATCAAACGCCCATGCCTGATAGTTCGTCCACTGCCGTCCACGTCGATCCCACACCCACCGCAACCGATGGCGAGCGCGGCCTGGCGTCATGCGGTGAGGTGCATCTCGCCTATGAGCGAATTGGCGACCGCGAGGACCCGGCGGTGCTGCTGGTCATGGGCCTGGGCTCCCAGCTCGTGTTGTGGCCCGATGCGCTGTGCCAGGCATTGGTCGATGCCGGCTATCAGGTGATTCGCTTCGACAACCGCGATGTCGGGCTGTCGACCAAGCTGGACGGCGTCATGGCGCCAAACATCCCTGCGCTGGTGGTCAAGCAGCGCCTGGGGCTACCGACTACCGTGCCTTACCGGATCAGCACGATGGCCGAAGATGCCGTCGCGCTGATGGACGCCCTGCAGATCGATCAGGCACATGTGATCGGCGCCTCCATGGGCGGCATGATCACGCAGGTCATGGCCGCGATGCAGCCACGGCGGGTGCTGAGCGCCGCGCTGATCATGACCACCACCGGGCATCCAAGGGTCAAGCAGCCCAGCTTTAGCTTGCAGCGGCGCCTGGTCCGCAAACGGCCGCGCGCGCTGGACGAAGCAATCACCCAAAGCGTCGCCACCTATCGCCTGATCGGCAGCACCGGCTTCGAACAAACCGACGCGGAAATCCGTGCCAAAGTCGAGCGCCAGATCAACCGCAACGTCTGCCCCGGCGGCACGCTCCGTCAGCTCTCGGCCATTATCGGCTCACCGCACCGGGCGCAGCTCGTGCGTCAGATCAAACAACCCTGCCTGGTCCTGCACGGCAAGGCCGACCCGCTGGTTCCGGTCGAAGCCGCTCACGACCTCAAGGCGAAGATTCCGCATGCGCGCCTGGATGTCATCGACGGCTGGGGCCACGATTTTCCCAATGCGCTGGTGCCACGGATCGCGGACACGCTCGTGCGTCATCTCGGTGACGCCAGCCAGCACCTATAAGCTCGCCTCTTACCGACCGGGGTGCCGCTGCTGTAGCGTCGGCCGTCGGTTTTCCGGAGCCCGCGCCAGATGAGCTTGCTGTTCACCGACCTGTACGAACTGACGATGGCCCAGGGCTACTGGGTGCATGGGCGCGCCGAGGAAGAGGCCGTTTTTCACCTCGCCTACCGGGATGCGCCACCAGAGGCCGCTTGCGTCCTCGCCTGCGGATTGGAGCCCCTGCTCCGTTGGTTGGAAGACTTCGCCCCCACGGCGGACGACCTGTCGTACCTCGCGTCGCTGACCGCACCCGACGGCACCCGACTGTTCCAAGCCGGCTTCCTCGATGCCCTGGCATCCCTGCAATTCACCGCGGATGTCGATGCGGTCCCGGAAGGCACGGCCGTGTTTCCGGGCGGGCCGCTGCTGCGTGTACAAGGCCCCTTGATGCAGGCGCAGATGATCGAAACAGCGGCGCTGAACCAGCTTGGCTACGCCTCACTCGTCATGACCCAGGCCGCGCAGGTCTGCGCTGCAGCGCAAGGCGATCCGGTGCTGGAATTCGGCCTGCGCCGCGCGCAAGGGCCGGACGGCGGCCACACCGCATCACGGGCCGCTTACCTGGGCGGTTGCACGGCCACATCGAATCTTGTGGCCGCGCAGCGCTGGAATATTCCTGTGCGCGGCACCCATGCGCATTCCTGGGTGATGAGCTTTGACGACGAACAGGACGCCTTCGCGGCCTATCTGGCCAGCGCGCCAAACAACAGTATTCTGCTGGTCGATACCTACGACGTGGCGACCGGGCTGGATCGCGCCATCGCGGCCGGTCAGCAGCTGACGGCTCGGGGGGG